>ERZ772917.934-NODE-934-length-19011-cov-4.233541_pt1 | contig 19011 bp, 18 predicted proteins | sample MGYA00511187_ERZ772917 | MGnify/ENA primary metagenome ERZ772917 (study PRJEB29015, sample SAMEA2737925) | human oral metagenome | biome: human oral; feature: human-associated habitat; material: dental | place: China | collected 2012 ... | reverse complement strand
AGAAAGTCTGACCCAGCATCTGGGCGGGGCTAAGATTTATCTGAAGCGGGAAGATCTAAATCATCTGGGCTCTCATAAGCTCAATAATGTTTTGGGGCAGATTCTTCTAGCTAAGCGCATGGGCAAGACCCGAGTCATCGCTGAAACTGGAGCTGGCCAGCATGGTGTGGCAACTGCGGCAGCCGCAGCTAAGTTTGGTATGAAGTGCGATGTTTACATGGGTGCAGAGGATGTAGAACGCCAGCGCCTCAATGTCTTCCGCATGGAAATGATGGGAGCGACTGTTCACGCTGTGGAAACAGGGACTAAAACCCTCAAGGATGCGGTGGATGCAGCCTTTGGAGCTTGGATGAGTGATTTGGAAGCTTTCTATGTTTTGGGTTCGGCTGTCGGTCCTCACCCTTATCCGACGATTGTCCATGAGTTCCAAAAGGTGATCAGTGAAGAATCTCGCCGTCAGATTTTGGACAAGGAAGGCCGCTTGCCGGACTATGTTATTGCCTGCGTAGGTGGTGGTTCCAATGCTATCGGCGCCTTCTCTCAGTATGTGGCAGATGAAGAAGTTAAGTTAGTGGGTGTTGAAGCTGCAGGACGTGGCCTTGACACAGACCAGCATGCGGCGACCATGACCAAGGGAAGTGTCGGAGTAGTGGACGGTATGAAGACTTACGCTGTCTTTACTGAAGATGGTCAGGTGGCACCGGTTTACTCCATTTCAGCAGGCTTGGACTATCCTGGAGTTGGTCCCGAACATGCTTTCTTTAAAGATTCTGGTCGAGTAGAATACGTGGCAGCGACAGATGATGAAGCTGTGGATGCCTTGCTTCTCTTGACACAAAAGGAAGGAATTTTGCCGGCAATCGAAAGCTCTCACGCCATTGCTGAAGCTATCAAGCGAGCTCCAAAATTGTCATCTGACCAAATCATTGTTATCAACGTATCCGGTCGTGGAGACAAGGATGTGGCAGCCGTTGCCGACTATCTAGAAAAACGAAAATAAAATACCCAGCAGAAGAGTAGGAACATCCCTCCTTTCAGAGAGTCTGTGGTTGCTGGGCAGACCAAATCTATGGTCGATATAGGAGATATGCAGTGATTTTACTAATTGATAATTATGATTCTTTTACCTATAATTTAGCTCAGTATATCAGCCATTTCGCGGAAGTCAGGGTTTTGCGAAATGATGATGCTAGCCTTTATCAAGTGGCAGAAGAGGCTGATGCTTTGGTTCTGTCCCCTGGACCAGGCTGGCCGGCAGATGCAGGACGGATGGAAGAACTTATCCGTGATTTTACCGGTAAGAAGCCGATTTTGGGTATTTGTCTGGGGCACCAAGCTATTGCAGAAGTATTTGGCGGAAAACTAGGGTTGGCTCCGAAAGTCATGCATGGCAAGCAAAGTATTTTGCGCTTTGAAGCAAACTCTCCTCTCTATCAGGGGATTGAAGATAGTCAGCCAGTCATGCGTTACCATTCAATATTGATTGAGGAGATGCCAGAGGACTTTGAAGTGACGGCTCGGGCGGCTGATGATAACTCTATTATGGCCATTCAGCACAAGAGTCTGCCCATCTATGGTTGTCAGTACCATCCTGAGAGTATTGGTACGCCGGATGGTCTATCGTCTATCAAGAATTTCATTGACTTAGTAAAATAGCCATAACTTATAGCAAATAATCATCCCCACACCGATTAAAAGACAGGGCACAAAAGCTAACCTGTCTTTTTTCTTTTTAAAGCAGAAGCAGGCGAGGCCAGAGAAAGAGGCAATTTGGATGAGGATGAGAATTTCTGTCAGGCTGAAAATAGCTGCGCAGGAAGCTAGAAAGAGAAAGTCGCCAGCTCCGATGCGAAGATTAAAAAAGAAGGCTAGAAGTCCTAGGGCTAAGAAGAAAAGCATGAGGGGATTGACGCCTGTTGTCACCATCAGTAAGAACTGAAAGACCAGCCAGATAACTAGAGGATATTCTTGCTCGCGTTGATCGTAGATGGCTAGGGTCAAGCCCATGGTGAGCAATAGAAGTTGGGCTAGTGAAAGATAGTCTAAACTCCAGCTCAGAAAGAGTAGACCTAGGACTAGCTCAAGACCAGCATACCAGATGGGAAGGCGGATCTTGCAAAAACGACAGCGAAAGCCATTAAGAAGCTGAGAAAGGATTGGGATCAAATCCCGTGCTTTGAGTATCTGCTTGCAGTTGTCACAGTGACTGCTTGGAGAGATGATGGACTGTGCAGGGAAGCGGTCAATGACCAAGCCTAAGAATGAAGCTAAAATCGTTCCGACCAGAAAAAAGTATAGATGTATCATACTTATTTATTCGGAATTCATGCAGAATAATTCTGAAATTTTGCTGCTTTTCTAAATAAGAATATTTTCTGAGTCAAAAGACTTGACTTTCTTATTTAGAAGCATTATAATTAAAACATAATCAAAAAAGATTAGAATAATTACAAATAAAAAGAGAGGTATCATTATGACTCAAGTAAAATATGGTGCTGCAGCAGATGTAGCAACTTTCACTAACCAAAATTCTTTACCAAAAACGAAAGCAGTTCTCAATCAAGTAGTAGCAGACCTTTATACAGCTCGCATCGCTCTTCATCAAGTTCACTGGTATATGCGTGGTGCAGGCTTCATGGTATGGCATCCAAAAATGGACGAATATATGGATACAATTGATGAAACTTTGGATGAAGTCAGCGAACGCTTGATTACTCTAGGTGGCAAGCCTTATTCAACTCTGACAGAGTTTATCCAACACAGCAAAATTGAAGAAAAAGCTGGCGAATTCAGCAAGAATGTTGAAGAAAGCTTGGAGCGCGTGATTGAAATCTTCCGTTATCTGACAGATCTTTACCAAGAAGCGATGGATGTGACAGATGAGGAAGGCGATGATGTGACCAATGATATCTTCGTTGGTGCCAAGGCAGATCTTGAAAAGACCGTCTGGATGTTGACAGCTGAAATCGGTCAAGCACCGGGTTTATAAAATGAAATTCAAAAAGAGGCAAAAAATTTGCCTTTTTTGCTTTTCTTAAGGATTATTTAAGCTTACTCCCTTATACTAATAGTATCAGATGAAGACCTCCTAACTTTGTTTGATAGAACTCCTAAACTTTTCTTTTTCATAATAATCTCCCGAAAAGGCAGCCTCTGAGGCTGTCTTTTCTGTTTTGCCATCTTGAAAACTTTAGCAAAATTTGATAAAATATAGCTCATGAAAACACTCTACGATGTGCAGCAATTTCTTAAAAATTTCGGAATCATTATTTATATGGGCAAGCGTCTTTATGATATTGAGATGATGAAAATTGAGTTGGAGCGGATTTACGACGCTGGTCTGATGGATAAGCTTGACTATCTGGAGGCTGAGGCCGTCCTGCGTAGAGAGCATCAAGTAGAGTTGAAGTATCTAGAAAATAAAGGGAGAAACTAGAATGGGAATTTGGGTTTTGTGGGCAATTTTGCTGGGGATGTTGGCTTGGATGGGCTTCAATTATTTCCGTATTCGTCGTGCAGCTAAGATAGTAGATAATAGTGAGTTTGAAGGCTTGATTCGTAAGGGACAGTTGATTGACTTGCGTGATCCATCGGATTTTCACCGCAAGCATATCTTAGGTGCACGTAACATCCCGTCTCAACAGCTCAAGTCCAGTATCAATGCACTTCGCAAAGACAAACCAGTTCTTATTTATGAGAATAGCCGAGGACAGCTGGTGACCAATGCAGCGATTTACTTGAAAAAGCAAGGTTTTAATGACATTTATATCCTATCTTACGGCCTTGATTCTTGGAATGGCAAGGTAAAGTCAAGCTGATAGAGTATAAAAAGTTATCATCGTTTGATACAAAACCTAAGTTTTATATCAAAATGAACTAATATTAATTTTAAGGAGTATTTATAAGATGCAAGAAAAGAAAAAATCCTCTCTTGTTTTAGGTATCTTGTCCATTGTTTTGGGCTTGTTGATTCCAATAGTCGGTCTTATTTTAGGTATTATTGGTCTAGGTTTGGTCAATTCACACCAAAAAGAGACTCAATTGGATTATAAAACAGAAAAAATTCTGAACATCATCGGCATTGTGATTTCTATCATCAACTGGATTGCAGGAATTATTTTGACCGTGAATGGATTAATGTAATGAATGATAATAAAAAGGCTTGTGATAAGCCTTTTTATTTTTACCAAGTTTGCTCTAAGTATTGTTTTATAATCTCTAACTCGGAAGCCCTTAGTGCCCGATATTCTCCTTCTGCTAGGTTCGGATCTAGCTGGAATTCACCAAAATGTGTGCGTTTGAGATAGGTGACCTTGACACCAACTGCCAGAAACATCTTTTTGATTTGATGGAACTTGCCCTCGGAAATGGTAACCGAGGCTGTGGAGTGATTGAGGCTAGTCGTGTGAATCTCAAGCTGGGCTGGCTTGCATTGAGTTCCGTCCAGAAAGACAATGCCTTGCTGGAAAGCGGCTGTAGCTGCTTGGGCAAGAGGACCGTTGACTTCAACATAGTAGGTCTTTTTGATATGGTATTGAGGGTGCAGGAGCTGAAAACCTAGTGGCCCGTTATCCGTAATCAGGAGCAGGCCGCGTGTGTCGCGATCCAGACGGCCGACAGAGTAAAGCTGGTCGTTAAAATCTTCTGGTGCAATCAGATCCAGAACGGTTGTCTTATCTGCATCAGAGTTGGCTGTGACAGCACCGGCAGGCTTGTTCATCAGAAAATATCGGTGAGCCGGCTGGCTTAAGGAACGGCCCGCTAGACTAATGGACTGGAGTCCGCTATCGACATTTTGACTGAGGAAACGAGCAGGCTGACCGTCGATTACAATCTGCCTTAGTCGCAGTTTTTGTTTCATTTCTTTCCGGCTAACCTTAGCCTGGGCTAAGAATTTATCAAGGCGCATGAGTTTTCCTTTCAAAGGTTTGGACGTTTCGCAATTTAGAGAATGGTGAAAGGTCACAGAGCAAGAAAGCGAGGTTTTAGCGTAAATCTAATTCTCGATTTTCTTCTTTTATCATACTCTTTCAGAAGCAAAAATGCAAAAAGGACTGCAGTTTACGATTTTCTTATGAAAACATTTACACTTGGTTGGCTCGTGTTTTTTGGAAAAAACTGTGTTATAATTTTTAGTTGGAAATAAATAATAAGATTTAGAGGAAAAAATGACAAAATTTAGAGAAGATATTCGCAATATCGCTATTATCGCTCACGTTGACCACGGGAAAACAACCTTGGTTGATGAGTTGCTGAAGCAATCTCATACACTAGATGAGCGTAAAGAGCTGCAAGAGCGGGCAATGGATTCAAACGATATCGAAAAGGAGCGCGGTATTACCATCTTGGCTAAAAATACAGCCGTGGCTTACGAAGGTACTCGTATCAATATCATGGATACACCAGGGCACGCGGACTTCGGTGGAGAAGTTGAGCGGATTATGAAGATGGTGGACGGGGTTGTTCTGGTTGTGGACGCCTACGAAGGAACCATGCCTCAGACCCGCTTTGTTTTGAAAAAAGCCTTGGAGCAAGACCTTGTCCCAATCGTAGTGGTGAATAAAATCGACAAGCCGTCTGCTCGTCCAGCAGAAGTAGTGGATGAAGTATTGGAACTCTTTATTGAGCTTGGAGCGGATGATGACCAGCTGGACTTCCCAGTAGTTTATGCTTCAGCTATCAATGGAACTTCATCTATGTCAGATGATCCAGCGGACCAAGAGCACACGATGGCACCGATTTTTGATACCATTATCGAACATATCCCAGCGCCAGTGGACAATTCTGACGAGCCATTCCAATTCCAAGTCTCTCTTTTAGACTACAACGATTTCGTTGGTCGTATCGGTATTGGACGTGTTTTCCGTGGTACTGTTAAGGTGGGTGACCAAGTAACCCTCTCTAAACTTGATGGTACAACTAAAAACTTCCGTGTGACGAAACTTTTTGGTTTCTTTGGCTTGGAGCGTCGTGAAATCAACGAAGCAAAAGCGGGTGACCTGATTGCCGTTTCAGGTATGGAAGATATCTTTGTCGGTGAAACGATTACACCGACAGACGCAGTAGAAGCTCTGCCAATCCTTCATATTGATGAGCCTACTCTGCAGATGACCTTCTTGGTTAACAACTCACCTTTTGCTGGTCGCGAAGGAAAATGGGTAACTTCTCGTAAGGTTGAAGAACGCCTGCAGGCTGAACTGCAAACAGATGTATCTCTACGTGTTGAGCCAACTGATTCACCAGACAAGTGGATCGTTTCAGGTCGTGGTGAACTGCACTTGTCAATCCTGATTGAAACAATGCGTCGTGAAGGTTATGAGCTGCAAGTATCTCGTCCAGAAGTTATCGTGAAAGAAATCGACGGTGTCAAATGTGAGCCATTTGAGCGCGTCCAAATCGATACACCTGAAGAATATCAAGGCTCGGTCATCCAAAGCCTTTCTGAACGCAAGGGTGAAATGCTGGATATGGTGGCTACAGGAAATGGTCAGACTCGTTTGGTCTTCTTGGTTCCTGCCCGTGGTTTGATTGGTTACTCAACTGAGTTCTTATCCATGACCCGCGGTTACGGGATTATGAACCATACCTTCGACCAATACCTGCCAGTTATCCCTGGTGAAATCGGTGGCCGCCACCGCGGTGCCTTGGTATCTATCGATGCTGGTAAGGCAACGACTTACTCTATTATGTCTATCGAAGAGCGTGGAACCATCTTTGTCAACCCAGGTACAGAAGTGTATGAGGGAATGATTATCGGAGAAAATTCACGCGAAAACGATTTGACAGTAAATATCACTAAAGCCAAGCAGATGACCAACGTACGCTCTGCAACTAAGGACCAGACTGCAGTCATCAAGACACCGCGCATCTTGACCTTGGAAGAATCTTTGGAATTCTTGAATGACGACGAATACATGGAAGTAACACCAGAATCTATTCGTCTGCGCAAGCAAATTTTGAACAAACAAGAACGCGAAAAAGCTAATAAAAATAAGAAAAAACAAGCGGCAGAATAAGCAATCTAAGCTATCTGGCGGCAGAAAGGAGTAGCATGGTTTACTTTATCATTGGAATTTTGATCCTGCTTTTCTATGTATTTGCCGTTCCGGCTAGTATTAAAGGAACGCTGAATATCTTGACAATTGTGCTTTTGCTGGTTGCCTTGATTATCTTATTTGCCTTAGGACTCTTTCAGATTTTTAAATTGCCTTCAGAATTTTTTGTAGGACTCTTCCTGATGATTCTGACTGTGTGGGCGCTGAGAGATATTGAGCGCTTAAAGTCTAAAGTCAGACGGCGAGATTTCGTGGACGAAAATCATTATGAATAGAATAACTGCCCAGCTTTGATGAGTTGGGCAGTTTTCATTTCCAGCACTTTGACAAGCTGTCTAAAGCGTACTGATATGTGTCACAGTGTTCTTATTGGAATAATGAGTTATTGTGAGATAAATCAAAAATTTGGCTGTCAATATCACAATTATTGACTAAAATGGCCATACTTTATTACAAAAGTTAAATCTTCTTAACAGCTAAAAATAAAAAGCTGTTTCGGCTTTTTTATTTCCGCAAAAAAAGGTAAAATAGAATGAAGTATGAATGAAGAGGTATATGATGAAAAATATTTCAAAATTTGCCAATAAGAAAGTCTTGGTGTTGGGTTTGGCCAAATCTGGGGAGTCAGCTGCTCGACTTTTAGATAAACTGGGGGCGATTGTGACGGTCAATGATGGGAAACCCTTTGAGGAAAATCCAGCAGCCCAATCTTTGCTCGAAGAAGGAATTAAGGTCGTGACAGGTGGTCATCCTTTGGAACTGCTGGATGAAGATTTTGAGTGGATGGTAAAAAATCCAGGCATTCCTTACAATAATCCTATGGTCATAAGAGCTTTGGAAAAGAAGATTCCCGTTATTACCGAAGTGGAGCTGGCTTATCTGATTTCAGATGCGCCGATTATCGGGATTACTGGCTCAAATGGAAAAACCACCACCACGACCATGATTGCGGAAGTGCTAACAGCTGGTGGACAAAATGGTCTTTTATCAGGAAATATCGGATTTCCAGCTAGTCAAGTTGCCCAAGATGCTGGTGAAACAGATACTCTGATCATGGAACTTTCTTCTTTCCAACTAATGGGAATTGAAGCCTTCCATCCGGAAATAGCAGTGATTACCAATCTGATGCCGACACATCTTGACTATCACGGCTCTTTTGAAGATTATGTGGCAGCCAAGTGGAATATCCAAAAAAATATGACCGCTTCTGACTACATTGTGTTGAATTTCAATCAAGATTTGGCTAAAGAATTGGCTAAGAAAACGGCAGCCCAGGTGATTCCTTTTTCAACCCAAGAAAAGGTCGATGGAGCCTACTTGGACGGCGATATGCTGACCTTTCGTGGGGAAGCCATTATGAAAGCTTCTGAACTAGGCGTGCCTGGTAGCCACAATGTAGAAAATGCTCTAGCAACCATTGCTGTCGCCAAACTCCGTGGGATTGATAATCAAGTTATTAAAGAAACCTTGGCTCATTTTGGCGGTGTCAAGCATCGTCTCCAGTATGTGGGTGATATCAATCAAATCAAATTTTACAACGACAGCAAATCGACCAATATTTTAGCGACCCAAAAAGCTTTATCAGGTTTTGACAATAGCAAGGTTATTTTGATTGCTGGTGGTCTTGATCGTGGCAATGAATTTGATGAATTGGTGCCAGATATCAAGGGCTTGAAAAAGATGGTGATTTTAGGAGAATCAGCTGCGCGTGTTAAGCGGGCTGCGGATCAGGCAGAAGTAAGCTATCTGGACGCTTCAGATGTCAGAGACGCTACTCGCAAAGCCTTTTCTGTGGCGGAGCCTGGGGATGTTGTCCTTCTCAGTCCAGCCAATGCCAGCTGGGATATGTATAAGAATTTTGAAGTGCGGGGCGATGAATTCCTTGCAGTGATTAAAGAATTAAAGGGATAAAATGAAAAAAATAGTATTTACAGGCGGAGGGACAGTTGGCCATGTGACCCTCAATCTTTTGCTGATGCCTAAATTTATCGAAGAGGGCTGGGAAGTCCATTATATCGGTGACCGCCATGGGATTGAGTACAAGGAAATTCAGAAATCAGGTTTACCTGTTGTTTTCCATTCGATTGCAACTGGCAAGCTCCGTCGCTATTTTTCATGGCAGAATCTTTGGGATGTTTTCAAAGTGGCAGGTGGGATTCTCCAGTCGCTGGGTATCATGTTAAAAGTCCGTCCTAAAGCCCTATTTTCAAAAGGAGGCTTTGTGTCTGTTCCGCCAGTGATTGCGGCGAAGGTGACGGGCGTTCCAGTCTTCATTCATGAGTCTGATTTGTCGCTTGGCTTGGCTAATAAAATCGGTTATAAATGTGCAAAAAAAATGTACTCAACTTTTGATCAAGAGCATTCTTTGACAAAAATTGAACATGTAGGGGCTGTGACAAAAGTTCGGGGAACAAAAACCGAGGAGCCGAGAGAACTGATCGATATTCGTCGGCATTTCAATGAGAACCTACCAACGATCCTCTTTATTGGTGGATCGGCTGGTGCTAAAGTTTTCAATAGTTTTGTAGATAAAAACAAAGATTATTTGCTTACTAAGTACAATCTCATCAATCTAACGGGAGATAGTCGCTTAGATGAACTTTCTACTGGTTTATATCGTGTCTCTTATGTGACGGATTTGTATCAGCCACTGATGGATCTGGCAGATGTAGTGGTGACACGAGGCGGCTCCAATACCATTTTTGAGTTACTTGCTATGAAGAAGCTACAGGTCATTGTACCTTTAGGACTTGGGGCAAGCAGAGGCGATCAGATTGAAAATGCCGACTATTTCGTAAAGAAAGGCTACGCTATGAAGATAAATGAAGAAAACCTAAATAGAGTGAATCTTCAAGTAGCTGTTAATGACTTGTTGAGAGAAAAAGAACATTATTATCAAAGAATGGAAAACTCTCATGAAATCAAGTCTGTAGATGAATTTTATATAATTTTGAAAAATGACATCAACAAAGGGAAAAAATGACAAAACGGAAACAAGATGATCAGCAAGAAGCTAGAAAAAGTCTTTCTGAATGGCAAAGAAGAAATAAGGAATATCTTGAAAAGAAGGCTCAAGAAGAAGCAGAAAGACAGAAGCAATTAGAGCAAGAACAAGCTTTAGCTGAAGAAAAAGATCAACAAAATGAATCGGATATTACTGATGATTCTGAGGATCAAGAAATCGAAAATGACGCTGCAGATGAAACTTCTGATCTGGATGAGAAAGCAGATGCTGCAGGTGAAGAAAACGATGAATTTGAGTTAGATGAAGGGGAAGAACTTAGCAAAAAAGAGCTCAAAAGATTGGCCAAACTTGAAAGAGACGCTAATCGCATTCCGATAGAGAAAATCCATCTTTATCGTGCCTTGCCAGTTCTAATCATCAACGGGCTACTGATTTTGCTTTCTCTCTACTTTTTGACTCCTCTGGCAAACATAAAAACTATTCAATTTTCTGGTAATCAAATAGTCAGTCAGGAAGAATTGCTGAAAAATAGTAAGATTGATGACAGGGATTACACTCTGACAACTTTTATCAATCAAAAGAACTATGCACGCAATATGAAATTCTCCAACCCTTGGATTGATACGGTAGATATGACCTATCAGTTTCCTTTTACCTTCAATGTGAAAGTAAAAGAATATGGGGTTCTGGGATATTTGCACGAAAATGAAAACTACTATCCTATTTTGACTAGTGGAGAGGTTATCAAGGACGCAGTTGCTCCTGAGTCCTTACCTGCTTCCTACCTCTCTGTGGAATTTTCTGATCGACAGCTGATTAAATCGCTCGTCAGTCAGTTGGAAAAAGTACCAGATTCTGTAAAAAACAATATCCGAACAGTTCAAATAACCCCAAGTAAGGTGACGCAGGACTTAGCTACTTTGACAATGGGAGACGAACATCAAGTTCTGGTTCCTATTTCACAAATTGCAAGAAAACTTCCCTACTACGAAGGGATTCAGCCTCAGCTAGAATTTCCAAGCGTGGTAGATATGGAAGCTGGTATCTTTAGTTATCTTCAAGGCGCTCAGAATGAAGAATCTTCTGCTGAGCCAGAAGAGAAAGCAGAAGTAAAAAAAGATGAAAAAATAGAGGAAGCGGCTCCAGAGGACGAAAATTCTGAAATTCAAAATCAAACAGAAAATAATGAGAATGCTGAAAATAACTAATTATGTTGAGAAAAACTGCCCATTTTCATTTTCTTTATGATATAATAAAGTTTGGATAACTCTATTCTCAAGAGTTATTGTATAGACCGGAAACATGGAAGATAGAGAGGACTGATGTAATGGCTAGAGACGGCTTTTTTACTGGATTAGATATAGGAACTAGCTCAATCAAAGTGTTGGTGGCAGAGCACATCAACGGTGAAATGAATGTTATTGGAGTCAGTAATACAAAAAGTGCTGGTGTAAAAGATGGGATCATTGTAGATATTGAAGCTGCTGCAGCAGCAATTAAGTCAGCAATCACTCAAGCAGAGGAAAAAGCTGGGATTTCAATTGGTTTGGTTAATGTTGGCCTGCCTGCGAATCTATTGCAAATTGAACCAACGCAAGGGATGATTCCTGTGACGAGTGAATCACAAGAAATTACAGATGAGGATGTTAAGAACGTTGTCAGATCAGCTCTGACTAAGAGTATGACTCCTGATCGTGAAGTAATTACTTTCATTCCAGAGGAATTTGTAGTAGACGGCTTCCAAGGTATTCGCGATCCGCGAGGGATGATGGGAATCCGTTTGGAAATGCGTGGCCTTTTATACACAGGACCTCGTACGATTTTGCATAATCTTCGTAAAACAGTAGAGCGTGCAGGTGTCCAGCTGGAAAATGTGATTATCTCACCTCTTGCTATGACCAAGTCTATTTTGAACGAGGGAGAGCGTGAATTCGGTGCAACGATTATTGATATGGGCGGAGGTCAGACAACAGTAGCTTCTGTTCGTGGTCAAGAACTGCAATTCACCAATATCTACCAAGAAGGCGGCGATTACGTCACCAAAGATATTTCAAAGGTCTTGAAAACTTCACAAAAATTAGCTGAAAGTTTGAAATTTAATTACGGGGAAGCTTATGTACCAGCAGCTGGGTCAGAAACTTTCCAAGTAGAAGTGATTGGAGAAGTTGAACCGGTAGAAGTAACAGAAAGCTACTTAGCTGAAATCATTTCTGCTCGAATCAGACATATCTTTGAACAGGTTAAGCGTGATTTGGATAGAAGACATCTACTTGAGCTACCTGGTGGCATAGTGATTGTTGGTGGAACAGCGATTCTTCCGGGAGTAGTAGAGTTAGCCCAAGAAGTGTTTGGTGTCAATGTGAAGCTCTATGTTCCAAATCAAATCGGTATTCGCAATCCAGCCTTTGCCCATGTGATTAGCTTATCAGAATATGCGGGTAATTTGACTGATGTGGATATGTTAGCTCAAATGGCTGTCCGTGGTGATGAACAGCTTCGTCATCAACCTATCGCCTTTGAACGCTCTGCTCAGCCTTTGCCACGTTTTAACAATAAGTCAGTAGAGGAAACGACAGAAAAAACAGAAACGGATATTCCGCCATTAAGTAATAGTGTTCCAAACCAAGAACCAAAAACTTCGATTACAGATCGTGTACGTAATTTAATTGGTAATATGTTTGATTAAGGAGAGAAAATAAACTATGACATTTTCATTTGACGCTATGGCTGCTCAGGGAGCAGTTATCAAAGTAATTGGTGTTGGTGGAGGTGGCGGAAACGCCATTAACCGCATGATTGATGAAGGAGTTGCGGGGGTTGAATTTATCGCCGCAAATACAGATGTTCAAGCGCTTAGCGGTGCCAAAGCAGAAACTGTTATTCAATTAGGCCCTAAATTGACCCGTGGTCTTGGTGCCGGAGGACAGCCTGAGGTTGGCCGTAAAGCTGCCGAAGAAAGTGAGGAAGTCCTTACGGAAGCACTTGCAGGAGCAGATATGGTCTTTATTACTGCAGGTATGGGTGGAGGAACAGGTACAGGGGCTGCTCCTGTGATTGCACGAATTGCCAAAGGAATAGGCGCTCTGACAGTTGCAGTTATCACTCGCCCATTCGGTTTTGAAGGAACCAAACGTGGTAATTTTGCTATCGAGGGTATTAATGAACTCCGTGAGCATGTGGATACTCTTCTCATCATTTCTAACAACAACCTGCTTGAAATTGTAGATAAGAAGACACCGCTGCTGGAAGCTTTGAGTGAAGCAGACAATGTTCTTCGCCAAGGTGTGCAAGGAATTACGGATTTAATTACCAGCCCAGGCTTGATTAACTTGGACTTTGCTGATGTGAAAACTGTCATGGCTAATAAGGGTGACGCTCTTATGGGAATTGGTCTTGGTAACGGTGAAGAGCGTGTTATTGAAGCAGCCCGCAAGGCTATCTACTCACCACTTCTTGAAACAACGATTGATGGTGCAGAAGATGTGATTGTCAACGTTACAGGTGGTCTTGATATGACCTTGATTGAAGCGGAAGAAGCTTCTGAAATTGTCAACCAAGCAGCTGGCCATGGTGTAAATATCTGGCTTGGTACATCAATCGATGAGTCAATGAAAGATGAAATCCGTGTTACAGTTGTGGCAACAGGTGTTCGACAAGATAAGGTTGATCGTGTCAGCGGCCTTCGCCAAACACAAGGAAGTACTCGTCCGCAAGTTGAGTCAAAACATAGCGAAGTTCGTTCAGCACACTTTGATCGTAATTTTGATTTGACTGAAAAGGTTGACATGCCAACTCCTAGCCGTCCAAGAGCAGATGTTCCAAAGGGTTCTGCCTTTGGCGATTGGGATTTACGTCGAGAAGCGATAGTTCGTCCAGCTGAACCAGCTTCTTCAACTCGCGTGGAGCGTTACGCTGAAACAAATGAAGAGGATGATGAACTTGAAACACCTCCATTTTTCAGAAATCGTTAATCTAGAAAATGAATTTACAACAAAATAAAGATTCGATTTTTCGTTCGGTTAAAAGAATTGCTGAAAAATCAAATCGTTTAAAAAATTCAGTAAAAATCATTGCAGTCACGAAATATGTTGATTGTGAGACTGCTCGCCAGCTTGTAAACACAGGGATTCAGCATATTGGTGAAAACCGTGTGGACAAATTTTTGGACAAATATCAAGCTTTAAAAAATGAAAATCTTACTTGGCACTTAATTGGGAGTTTGCAAAGACGAAAAGTAAAAGATATAATTAATTATGTTGATTATTTTCACGCTTTAGATTCTATAAAATTAGCTCAAGAGATTGATAAGCGAGCGGAACATGTGATACAATGTTTTTTACAAGTGAATATTTCTAAGGAAGCAAGTAAACATGGTTTTCAGGTGGAAGAACTTGATGATGTGTTGTCTGAACTTGAAAAATTAGAAAATATTCGTCTTGTTGGATTAATGACAATGGCTCCATTTGAGGCTAGTCATGATGAGTTGAATCAAATTTTTGAGGCAACTCACCAACTTCAAAAAGAATTACAAAAGAAGCAGTTGAAAAATATGCCATTTACCGATTTGAGTATGGGGATGAGTCGAGATTATCCAGAGGCTATTGCCAATGGGGCAACATATGTTCGAATCGGTACCGCATTTTTTGAATAGGAAAGAACTATGTCATTTAAAGATAGATTTGATAAATTTATAGATTATTTCACAGAAGATGGAGAGGATACAGCTGTCCCGCAACAGCCAGCTAAGCTTCCAAGCAGTTCACAAAAGCCTGAATTGTTGCAGTCTCAGCCTGTAAAAGAGGCTAAGTCTCCTCGTACAGCTCCTGCTCAACCGCAGCCGCAGTCTTCTACAGAAAATATTACGAGATTACATGCTCGCCAGCAAGAATTGGCTCAAAACCGCGCTAAGGCTGATGAGAAGATTACGATTGATGTGCGCTATCCTAAAAAGTATGAGGAAGCGACAGAGATTGTAGACTTGCTTTTGGCAAATGAAAGCATTCTGATTGACTTTCAGTATATGACTGAGGTTCAGGCACGTCGTTGTTTGGATTATCTTGATGGTGCCCGTTATGTTTTAGCAGGTAATTTGAAAAAGGTTGCGAGTACCATGTACTTGCTGACGCCAATCAATGTTGTAGTCAATATTGAGGATATTCGTCTTCCAAACGATGTTGAATTAAGTGAATTTGACTTTGATATGAAGCGTAGTAGATAATAGATGACTTATTTTATTATTAGGATAATCTCTAATGCCATCAACGTTTATTCCTTGGTGATGCTCATTTATGCAGTTTTATCATGGTTTCCTGGAGGATATGAAACAGCTTTAGGGAAGTTGGTCATTAGTGTAGTGGAGCCATTTCTCCGTCTATTTCGAGGTTTACCTTTACAATTTGGAAGAATAGATTTCACGGTTATGGTAGCTTTCTTTGTTCTAAAATTTTTGAACGTTCTAGTTTTATGGCTGGTTGGATATCTATCACTACTATGGTAAGAAATATTCATCAGCATTTTGCTCAAGAAGATCAAGATTTTATTGATAGAAGTTTAGAAATATTCCAGAGGGTTCAAGACTATTATCACTTTGAAACGACTTCCTTCTTAAATCCTCATCAAGTTGCAATTATGAGGAATATCGGAAAGCAATATGATTTGCAAGTATTTGTCAGCTCAGATTTTTTTCCAAGCGAGTTGGCAAAGGTTCTTATTGCCCCTCCTTACTATGAATTCAATCCTGAAGATTTTGAGATTAGCTTGCTGGAAATAGTTTATGCAAGCAAATTTTATAAAATTAACCATTCTCAGATAATGGGAACGCTTCTTAATCAATTAGGGATTGAAAGACGGACCTTTGGTGATATTCTTGTGGTTGGAGACAGAGCTCAGATTTTTGTTGATAAAAAATTAGCTCAATATTTTATTGATAATGTTTTGAAGATTTCTAAATCGCCAGTGAAGCTACAAGAGGTTGAGCTAGAAGAGCAACTGATTGAACAGAAAGTGACAGTTACAAAAGATATACTGGTTTCTAGTTTGCGTTTAGATAAATTAGTGGCAAGTATCTTTAAATTGTCAAGAAGTCAGGCAGTTCAACTCATCTCAGCAAAGCATGTGAAGCTAAACTATGCGGTAAGCGACAAGCCGGATCAGCAGATTGAGCTAGACGATTTGATTAGCGTTAGAAGATTTGGAAGAGCAAAAGTTTTAAGCGAGAACGGTTTTTCAAAAAATGGGAAGCATAAATTAACTGTTGAATTATTATCTAGTAAATGAGGAGAAGATATGACATTAACATCATTAGAAATTAAAGACAAATCTTTTGCGACGAAATTCAGAGGCTACAATGTCGAAGAAGTTGATGAGTTTCTTGATATTGTTGTAAGGGATTATGAAGATTTGGTTCGTGAAAATCATGAAAAGGAAGCAAAGATTCGTAATCTTGAAGAACGCTTAATCTATTTTGACGAGATGAAGGATTCTCTCAGCCAATCTGTATTGATTGCTCAAGATACAGCCGAGCGTGTTAAACAGGCGGCGAATGAGCGCTCAGCTAATATTATTCGTCAAGCAGAGCAGGATGCACAGCATCTATTGGATGGCGCTAAATATAAGGCCAACGAGATTCTTCGTCAAGCTACTGATAATGCTAAAAAAGTAGCGGTTGAAACAGAAGAATTAAAAAATAAGACACGTGTTTTCCATCAGCGTCTCAAGTCGACGATTGAGAGTCAGCTGACGATTGTGGATTCGCCAGAGTGGGAAGAAATTTTGCGTCCGACTGCAACCTATCTTCAGACCAGCGATGAAGCGTTTAAAGAAGTTATTGAAGAAGCTCTGGGAGAAACGGTTGTTACTCCGGAAGAAGTGGACGTCACTCGCCAATTCTCTCCGGAAGAATTAGCTGAATTGCAAGAGCGGATTGAACATGCCAATAGAGAATTGGCTGCAACTCAATCTTTTGCTCCCCTAGATGAAGAGATAGTAAAAGCGCATCAAGAGGAACTTTTTAGAACTGAATCAGATGAAGAAGATGATTCTGAAGGCAGTCAAAGAATTCCAATTAATATCTTATAATTGTAGAAACACAAATCAGACAAAATATTTTCAGCGAGCAGGCGATGGTGAGAGTCCTGTAATCCCTTTTGTTTGATTTATCATTCTGCCTAATTATATCTGAACTGAGTAAGATATGACGTCTGCCTACGTTACGGGCTAAGAGGGACAGGCTTTTTCCTGTCTAAACAAAGGTGGTACCACGAATTTTCGTCCTTTAGGAGAAGTTTGTGGTTTTTTATTTTGAAAAATGATATTTATGAGGAGAATCGATGAAACTCAAAGAAACACTGAATCTTGGAAAAACTGCTTTTCCGATGCGGGCTGGCCTGCCAAATAAAGAAACAATCTGGCAAAAAGAATGGGATGAGGCTAAGCTTTATCAGCGCCGTCAAGAATTAAATGAAGGCAAACCGCATTTTGTCCTGCATGATGGACCACCCTATGCGAACGGAAATATTCACGTTGGTCATGCCATGAATAAAATTTCCAAGGATATCATTGTCCGTTCGAAGTCTATGGCAGGCTACTATGCGCCCTACATTCCAGGATGGGATACGCATGGTCTTCCTATTGAGCAGGTGTTGGCCAAGCAAGGTGTAAAGCGTAAAGAACTGGACTTGGTAGAGTACCTCAATATGTGTCGGGACTATGCCCTCAGCCAAGTCGAAAAGCAAAAAGAAGACTTCAAGCGTTTGGGTGTTTCTGGTGACTGGGATAATCCTTATGTGACTTTGACCCCTAACTATGAAGCAGCTCAGATCCGCGTCTTTGGTGAAATGGCTAAGAAAGGCTACATTTACCGTGGTGCTAAGCCGGTTTACTGGTCTTGGTCTTCTGAGTCAGCTTTGGCTGAAGCGGAAATTGAATACCATGACTTGGTTTCAACCTCTCTCTACTATGCTAACCGCGTCAAAGATGGTAAGGGAGTGCTGGACACAGATACTTACATCGTCGTATGGACAACAACTCCATTTACCATTACAGCTTCCCGTGGTTTGACAGTTGGAGCAGATATTGACTACGTTTTGGTCCAGCCTGCGGGTGAAAGTCGCAAGTTTATTGTAGCGTCTGAATTATTGAACAGCTTGTCCGAGAAATTTGCTTGGGCTGATGTTCAAATTTTGGCTACTTACCGTGGTCAAGAATTGAACCAGATCGTGACGGCTCACCCATGGGATACGGCTATAGATGAGTTGGTCATTTTGGGTGACCACGTTACGACTGATTCTGGTACTGGTATTGTCCATACTGCGCCTGGTTTTGGTGAGGACGACTACAATGTCGGTATTGCCAACGGTCTTGAAGTCGCTGTGACGGTTAACGAGCGCGGTATCATGATGGCAAATGCTGGTCCTGACTTTGAAGGCCAATTCTATGACAAGGTTGTACCAACTGTTATTGAAAAACTTGGTGACTTGCTCCTTGCTCAGGAAGAAATTTCTCACTCCTACCCATTTGACTGGCGTACCAAGAAGCCAATTATCTGGCGGGCAGTGCCACAGTGGTTTGCCTCCGTATCAAAATTCCGTCAAGAAATCTTGGATGAAATTGAAAAAGTTAAATTCCATTCTGAATGGGGCAAGGTACGCCTCTACAACATGATTCGCGACCGTGGCGACTGGGTTATCTCTCGTCAGCGGGCTTGGGGAGTTCCACTTCCAATCTTCTATGCCGAAGACGGTACCCCAATCATGACTGCTGAAACAATTGAGCATGTGGCTCAGCTCTTTGAGGAGCATGGCTCTATCGTTTGGTGGGAAAGAGAAGCTAAAGACCTCTTGCCAGCAGGATTTACCCATCCGGGTTCTCCAAATGGTGAATTCAAAAAAGAAACAGACATCATGGACGTTTGGTTTGACTCAGGTTCATCATGGAATGGGGTAGTGGTCAACCGTCCGGAATTGACTTACCCGGCTGATCTTTATCTAGAAG
>ERZ772917.931-NODE-931-length-19033-cov-5.340131_pt1 | contig 19033 bp, 18 predicted proteins | sample MGYA00511187_ERZ772917 | MGnify/ENA primary metagenome ERZ772917 (study PRJEB29015, sample SAMEA2737925) | human oral metagenome | biome: human oral; feature: human-associated habitat; material: dental | place: China | collected 2012 ... | reverse complement strand
GCTTGCAGTCGATCGAGCAGTATCCGCGCGAGCGCTTTGATGCGGTGGTCAGCCGGATCAAACTCATCTCCGGACTGGATATTTCCGAACGGCGTTTACCGCAGGATGGCCGCTTTTCCATCCGTTCGTCGGCGGTGGATACCGATGTGCGCGTTTCTGTCATTCCCGGTGTGCTTGGCGAGTCGCTGGTTCTCCGGTTATTGCCGAATACGCAGAACACGCGCTTTGACCTTGAAACGCTCGGTATCGAAGCCGACCACCTGGCGCCCTATCGGCAATGGATGGCGCAGCCGGACGGCATCGTGCTGGTGACCGGGTCAACTGGTTCCGGCAAAAGCACGACGCTGTATGCAACGCTGGTCGCCTGCGATACGCGGCACGAGCGTGTACTCACCGTCGAGGATCCCGTGGAATATCACATCCCTGGCGTTACGCAGTTTCAGGTGCATCCCGATATTGGTTTTACCTTCCCCGCCGCGCTGCGTTCGATTCTTCGTCACGACCCGGATACGATCATGATCGGCGAAATACGCGATGTCGAAACGGCGCGTATTGCCGTACAGGCGTCGTTGACCGGCCACCGTGTGTTTTCGACATTGCACACCAACGATACGGCGACGGCTTTTTTGCGTCTGTCCGACATGGGAGTGGAATCTTTTCTCGTCGGAGCGACGGTACGCGGCGTTGTGGCCCAGCGTCTGGTGCGGCGTTTATGTGAACACTGCGCCTACCCGCTGGCCAATCGCGATGCGATTCCCCGGCATGTGCGCGATGCTTTCGCCAAACTGGGCGTTGCGCTTGATGCAGCGAACCTGCGTGAACCGGTTGGTTGCGCCCGTTGCGCTCATACCGGTTACCGTGGGCGCATCGCTATTTATGAACTCCTGCCTTCGACGGATCGCTTGCGCAGCGCGCTTGCCCAGCCGTCACCGTCATTGGGCAGCCTGATGGCCGCAGTGGGCGATGAATTCCGCACGCTTAAGGAGGATGGGCTGCTGAAAGCCGCACGCGGCGTGACCAGCATTGAGGAAGCGCTGGGCGTGACCGGAGGCCTTTGACGACTTTGGTAGCCAGGGCGCCGCTGTTGCAGGGGGTCGATTTCGGCGATCTGATTGATGGATGTGCGCCGTGCCGCCGAGGTTGACCGCAAGCGGCGGTGATGATGCGTCCGTTCGCCGGGACGCAGAAATTTTTGGAAAATGTTGCGCCGGAGCCGGACCGGCCTTACGCCGCCGGTGATGCAGCGGGCATCCGCAGGCTATCGTCGTGCACCTCGACGCCGTGCACGGTGTCGAGCAGGTCGGCAAAGCTGTCGAAGCCGTATTCTTTAAATGACCAGCGCGGAGTGACATATTTTTCGACCGCGTGGATTTTCGCCCAACCCTGTTTGTTCTGGAATTTCGGCAGCGCTTCATTGGCCAGCAGCTTGATGAGTTCGCCGTAGGGAATTTTGCGGCAGAACATGCGGCTGGCTTCGTCGTGGCGGAATTGCAGCCCGCCGAGCGCCTTGAGCATTTTGGAGAGTTGGCTGTAGCCGTAGGTGCGGGTGTCGAAGTCGGGCAGGGTCTGGCTGAGGTAAGTGCCGATTTGCCCAACGAAGGCCCAGCCGGTCGCTTCGTCGGTGCAGTTCTTGACGGCCTTGTTGAGCGTATTGCGGATGCCGGCATCCAGCGCCTGGCGCGTCGTCGGGGCGGCCGGCTTGTCCTTGTTGTCTGCACCCTTGCTGGTGTCGCGGCCGTTTTCCGGCGCGTGCTCGTCGGAAGCGTCGGGCGTGTCGGATGTATCAAGTGCGGCGTTGCCGTTATCGCTGTCCACCGGAGGCTTGAGGTTTTCCACGTAGAAAAAGCGGTCGCAGGCCTGGCGGAAGGCTTCCGGCGTTTTCTGCCGCCCGAAGCCATACACGGTCAGCCCGGCGGCACGAATGCGCGCGGCCAGCGGCGTGAAGTCGCTGTCGCTGGAAACCAGGCAGAAACCGTCGAAGGTGCCGCTGTAGAGCAAATCCATGGCGTCGATGATCAGCCCCATGTCGGTGGCGTCCTTGCCCTTGGTGTAGGCGAATTGCTGCACCGGCACCAGCGCATGCCTGAGCAGGATTTTCCGCCATGCACTGAGGGTCGGACTGCTCCAGTCGCCGTAAATCCGCTTGACGCTGGCGATGCCGTATTTGGCGATTTCCGCAAACAGCTCCCGCGCCACCGCGGCGGAGGTGTTGTCCGCGTCGATCAGCACCGCCAGCCGGTTTTGTCGTTCATTCCCCATCGTTTTTCCCGAATGCCGAGCTTGATGTTTTGCCGGTACGGCATCGCCGTGGCGCTGCGCCGACTACTGCTCCGGCGCGTTGACGTTTGCCGCAGGTTGCAGCGTCAGAGGTGCGCCGCTGTCGGGCGCGGGGGCGCCGTCTTTTTTCTTGGGCTGGATGATGGCGCGCACGCGCGCTTGTTTTTCACCGACCGCCGTCTTGGTTTCGCCTGCGCCATTGGTGGCAAGATACTGCTCGGTCAGCGCGTTATAGGAAATGTACTGGCCGCGAACTTCGTCCGCGCCGCTCTTGACCCAGGCGCGAGAGAACAGCTCGGTTTTTTCCTCGCGCGCGTTATAGACGATACGTTCGCCCTGCCCTTCAAAATATTCGTCTTTGCCTTCGCGTTTTTGCCGGAAGTAGGACAGTCCTTTTTCACCGCCCGTCGCCACGCCGGTCTGGAAGCCGTCGGCGTCCTGCGTAACGACCAGTTTGCCTGTGCGCAACATGATGGTGCCTTGTGTCAGCACAACGTTGCCCTCGAAAATCTGTACTTTGTTGATCTCGTCGGCGCTGGCGCGGTCGGCAATGATGTTGATCGGCTTCTCGCGATCGCCTTTTTCCGCTTGCGCTGTGCAGGTCAGGGCAACCAGCAGGCTGGCGGTCAACAAGCGGATTGGCTGTGCAGGCAGTTTCATGGTGTTTTCTTTCTGGCGCGCGGGCTTTCCAGCATCGCGCGTACCCGTGATTCGATGCGGTAGGTTTCGGCGCGCATGTCCATTTGCAGGCCAATTCCCTTGGCCCAGGACGTGCCCTGGGTTACCAGCACCGGCGATTTTGTAAAGGCCTTGTCGGCATCGGGAAGCACGGTCAGCGCCGGTGTTGCGCCGGTCAGTGCCTTGTGTTTTGGGGACGCGGCGCGCCGGATGATGACATTACCGTTAAGGTCGATGCGTTCGTTATCTTCACTGACGTGCGCCGTATCGGCCGTCACCGTCACCTGCGCCCCTCTGCCGGCATGGACGAGGTTCGGTTTGCTCACGTCCAATGTATCGTTGTCCGGATAGTGCGTGACGGTGTCGGCCTTAAGCGTATATTCCAGACGGCCGCTCTCGCCGATCTTGCGCAGCGTGGCGTCATACATGATGTAGTCCGGATCATGACGGTTCTTGCCGTCGTTGCGCGTTTCCGGCTGGTCGGTAACGTAGCGCAACCAGTAAGTCAGGCTGGTCAGCGTCAGCAACAGCACCAGGGGAAAGAGGGCGCTGGACCAGTGCTTCATTGCCCGTCTGCCGGCAGGTAAGGCGCCAGCGCCGCATTCAGCTTGCCTTGTGCATCGAGAATCAGCTCGCAGACTTCACGTACTGCCCCCTTGCCGCCCGGCTTGCTCGCAACGAAGCGGGCGTACTTCTTTGCCAGAAAATGCGCATCGGCCGGCGCGGCGGAAAAACCACAGGCATTCATGATGCGAATATCGACGATATCATCGCCCATATAACCGGCGTCCTCCGGGCGTAAATTTAGTTTGGTCAGCAGTTCGTGCAGGGTCGCCAGTTTGTCGCCAATGCCCTGATAGAGCAGGTCGATGCCCAGGTTTTGCATACGTAGCTCGACGCAGTGCGCCTTGCGGCCGGTGATGACGGCGACGGTCAGTCCCGCGCGTTGCAGCATGTTCATGCCTAACCCGTCGAGACTGTTGAAGGCTTTCATTTCAACGCCTTCATCGGTGTAGAACAGCGAGCCTTCAGAAAGTACGCCGTCAACATCGAAAGCCATCAGCTTCAGGCATCCCGCACGTGCGCGGGCGTCATCGGAATAATTCATATCGCCTTGGTTCGAAAAAGATCGTGCATGTTCAGCGCACCGACGAGGCAACCGTGCTCGTCCGCCACCGGCAGCTGATTGATACGGTGACGCTCCATCATCTCGACAGCCTCGTCGACCAGTTTCTCGGGCCGGATTGTACGCGGGTGGGGCGTCATCACATCACTGACGCGCAGGCGTGTCAGGTCGTCATGCTTGAGCAGGGCGCGGCGCAGGTCGCCGTCAGTAAAAATGCCGAGGATCTGACGTTGTGGCGAGACGATGACCGTCATGCCGATCGTACCGCGCGCAATTTCGCGGATCGCCTCGGCGAGGCTGGCTTCCGGCGCGTTGGTCGGCATGGCTTCGCCCGTGCGCATGACTTCGCGCACCCGCATCAGCGGGCGGCGGCGGCCAAGTGCGCCACCGGGGTGTGAACGGGCAAAATCCTCGGCGCTGAAGCCGCGCGCATCAAGCAAGGCAATGGCCAGCGCATCGCCGAGCGCCAAAGCTGCCGTCGTGCTGGCGGTAGGCGCCAGATTAAGCGGGCAGGCTTCCTGTGCGACGCCGGCATTGAGATGTACGTCGGCATCGCGCGCCAGCGTCGACGCGGGATTGCCGGTCATGGCGATCAAACGCGCGCCCTGGCGTTTGATCCAGGGTAGCAGATTGAGCAGCTCCTCGCTTTCGCCGGAGTTGGAAATGGCGAGCACGACATCGGCGGCAGTAATCATCCCCAGGTCACCATGCCCCGCCTCGGCGGGATGGACAAAGAACGCCGGCGTACCCGTGCTGGCCAGCGTCGCTGCGATCTTGCGGCCGATGTGGCCCGACTTGCCCATACCGCTGACGATGACCCGTCCTGCGCTGGTGAGAATCAGGTCGAGTGCGCGCGGGAAAGAATCATCCAGCCGGTCGATCAGTGCGAGCACGGCTTCACCTTCGATGCGCAGCACGCGCTCGGCGAGCTTGAGCGCCGGGTCAGAAAAAGGGGGAGGTGTCTGAGTCATGAAATTTGGCCAAAAATGACCGGCAAAGTATAGCAGAAGCCCGCAACCGCCCAATGCATTCGGCCGGTGTGAATAGAAAACTGCCGGTGCCTGACCACGCTGTATTTTGCGAGCACCGTGCGCTTGATGAAAAACCGTCGGCAAATGGCAAATGACGGTTGCTGCGAGCGGAAGCGCCTATTGCGTACAAGGAGGGAAAGGGCGTCGTATTGTCCGATTCCCTGTCAGGCAGGGGGAAGCCATGCCTTAAAATCCGTTTTTTTAAGTTGAGCTTCACAAGGAGCCTCGATGGGAGCCGCGATGTTTTTTTTGTTTTCATTTCAGCGCCGCAGCGGACGTGGCGCCGGCGTGCCGGGTTTTTTCCGTTTGCGGGCGGCGTTTGGATGCGCGCTGTGCCTGCTGGCGTTGATGCTCGCGCCACCTTTGCGCGCCGCAGAGTCACCGACGTTGCCAGCGGAAGTGCTCGCCGCCCTCAAGAGCGCCGGCATTTCGCCGCGTCATGTAGGCGTCGTCGTGCAGCGCGTCGATAGCGCCCAGCCGCTGATTCGCCACAATGCCGACCAGGCGATGAACCCAGCCTCGGTGATGAAGCTGGTCACGACGTATGCGGCGCTCGAGCTGCTGGGGCCGTCGTATGTCTGGAAAACGGAAGCGCTGGAAGACGCCGCCGGCAATCTCTACCTGCGCGGTAGCGGTGATCCACGTTTGGCGCTCGAACAGTTCTGGCTGCTCCTGCGGCAGTTGCGCGCACGCGGGGTCGGTGAAATTACCGGGGATCTCGTCCTCGACCGCAGCGCGTTTGCCCTGCCGCCGCACGATCCGGCGGCCTTCGACGGCGAGCCGCTGCGTCCTTACAATGTCGGCCCCGACGCGCTGCTCATCAATTTCAGGAGTGTGCATCTGACGCTGCGGCCGGATACGGTCGGGGGCGGGGTGCTCGTCCTGCCGGAGACGCCGAGCGCAGGTCTTCAGATCGTCAATCACCTGCGCCTTGCCGAAGGTGCGTGCGGCGACTGGCGTGAAAATCTCCAGATCTCGCTTGATGCGCCCGCGACGATCGGCCTGGCCGGGCGTTATGCCGCATCCTGCGGTGACAAGGCACTGTTTCTCGCGCCCTGGACGGCGGATGTGCAGGCAGAAGGGCTGTTTCGCGCGCTCTGGCGCGAGCTGGGCGGCACGTTGCGCGGCAGGGTGCGCGCCGCGGCCACGCCGTCGTCGGCGGTGCTGATTGCCGCGCATGAGTCGCCTTCGCTCGCAGAAATCGTTCGTGACGTCAATAAATACAGCAACAACGTGATGGCGCGACAGGTTTTTTTGACGCTGGATGCGGTGCGCCCGGCGACGCCGGAGGGCGCGCGGCAGCAGGTGATGCGCTGGCTGGGCGGCAAGGGGCTGAACGTATCCGGCATCATGCTTGATAACGGCTCCGGGCTGTCACGCGACGAGCGGATTTCCGCCGATGCGCTGGGCCAGTTGCTGCGGGCGGCCTGGCAGAGTCCGGTGATGCCGGAACTGATGGCGTCCCTGCCGATCCTGGGCGTCGATGGCACGCTGAAAAAGCGTATGAACGGCAGCGCACAAAGCGGTCGAGGTCACCTGAAAACCGGCTATCTGGAAGGCGTGCGCGCGTTGGCGGGTTATGTGCTCGACAGCCAGAATCGCCGCTGGATTCTGGTCTTCCTCATCAACGATGCGAAATCCACGGCCGGCAAACTGGCCATGGACGCGATGCTGCGCTGGATTGCAGCGCAATGAACGGACGCGGCCCCAGCCGGGCGATGCGGGATGGCCGCTGCCCGACGCGCGTGGCATGTCGGCGCATGGTCAGGGGCGCGGGAATCGTAGGCGGAGTGGCGGCCCGGGTGGCCGATCCGGGTAATGACCGGATCGGGCGCTCGACCAAGGCTGGGCCGGAGCGCATTGCGCGCCGGACGAAAAGCTGCGCGGCGCGTTTGGCGATATACTGATCGCCGCGCTGGTTTCCGCCATTTTCATCATTTCCACCCTTCCCACTGCGTCTGCCGCACGCGCTATTCCCATTACTCTCCCTGTTTTCCTGACCGATTATTCCGCCGCCTTGAATCCGAGCCACCAGAATATCGCCGCCGATTTTTCCGCCCCGGCGATGCCCGTTGCCGATGTCCCTCAAGCCGCCAAGCCCGTGCGCGCCTTGCGCATCCTGGGGATCGACCCGGGCCTGCGCGCAACCGGCTTCGGCGTGATCGAAAAAACCGGCAGCCGGCTGGCGTATGTGGCCAGCGGCTGTATCCGTACGGATGCCGGCGCTTCGCTGCCCGAACGTCTGGGAACGATTCACGCCGGCGTGCGTGAATTGGTGGCGCTGTACCGGCCGGATCAGTCGGTGGTCGAAATTGTCTTCGTTAACGCCAACCCGCAATCGACGCTGCTGCTCGGGCAGGCGCGCGGTGCGGCGATTTCCGCCTTGGTGGCGGGCGGCGTCGAGGTGAGCGAGTACACGGCTTTGCAGGTCAAGCAGGCCGTGGTTGGGCACGGCAAGGCGGCCAAGGAACAGGTGCAGCATATGGTGCGCCGGCTGCTCGCTTTGTCCGGCGCTCCCGGCGCCGACGCCGCCGATGCGCTGGCGTGCGCGGTGGCCCATGCGCATGGCGGGCAGGGGCTGGGGACTTCGGGGGCGCTGGCAGGCAGAAAACTGCACGTGCGCAACGGGCGTATCGCGCCTGCGGACTCGCATCGTGAAATAGGGAAACAAGGAAACCGGAGGTGAAACGATGATCGGCCGTCTGACGGGCATCCTGATCGAAAAAAATCCGCCGCAAGTATTGATTGAGGCGCAAGGCGTCGGTTATGAGGTCGATGTGCCGATGAGTACTTTCTACAATCTGCCGGCGATTGGTGAGCGGACGACGCTCCTGACGCATTTTGCCGTGCGCGAGGACGGGCATTTTCTCTACGGCTTTGCCAGTGAGGGCGAGCGTTTCGCCTTCCGGCAGCTGATCCGGATTTCCGGCGTCGGCGCGCGTACGGCGCTCGCCGTGCTGTCCGGCCTGTCTGTTGCCGATCTGGCGCAGGCTGTGGCGCATCAGGAAAGCGGCCGCCTGGTCAAGGTGCCGGGGATCGGCAAAAAAACCGCCGAACGTTTGCTGCTCGAACTCAAGGGCAAGCTGGCCGACGCCCTGCCCGTGACCTCGCGCGCGGCGGGCGACAGCCGCAGCGACATCCTCAATGCCCTGCTGGCGCTGGGGTACAATGAACGCGAGGCGCTGGCGGCGATGAAACAGTTGCCTGCGGAAACCGGCACGTCGGACGGTATCCGGCAGGCACTCAAATTACTCTCGAAGGTGTAGCGTTGCTCTCGAATCACAAACATACCTTGCAGTTGGCCATCATCGCATTGTTGCTGGGCGGCTGCGTCGCCGTATTGATGCCGTTTGTCGGCACGCTGCTGTCGGCCATCGTTATCTGCATCGCCAGCGCACCGCTGCGCACGCGGCTGCTGCGCGTGTGCCGGGGACGCCGCACGGTAACCGCAACCGTGCTCTGCCTGCTGCTGGTCGTGCTGTTCGTGCTGCCGGTGGCGCTGTTGTCCGGATCGCTGGCCAATGTGGTGGAAATGGTCATCGGTTATGTCAAGCCGCATCTTGAATCCGGCCTGCCCGCCGATCTGCCGGGATGGCTGCGTAATTTGCCGATGGTCGGCGCCAGTCTGGATGAATACTGGCACCAGTTGCTCGCCAGCCGCGAGGAAATGAATGAGCTGCTGCGCCAGCTGATTGCGCCGGCGCGCAAATTTGCCTTGGCGGCCGTGTCCGTTTTCGGCCAGGGACTGTTCCAGTTGGTGCTGGTGATTTTCTTTGCTTTTTTCATTTTCCGTGACGCTGAAGCCTATGCGAACACCGTCCGCCTGGCCAGCCGGAAGCTGGCCGGCGATCTGGGCGATCGCATGTTCCAGATGACCGGCAACACTGTCACCGGCGTTATGGTCGGCATCGTCGGCACGGCGGCGGCGCAGGCGCTGGTCGCCATCATCGGCTTTTTCATTGCGGGCGTTCCTACCGTCATTCTGCTCGGTGTCGCCACGTTCTTTTTCTCGATGGTGCCGGTCGTCGGCGCCACGATCGTCTGGCTGCCAGCCGCCGCCTGGCTGTACGATACCGGGCAGATGGGATGGGCGATCTTCCTACTGTTCTGGGGCATGTTCGGCATCAGCGGCGTCGATAATTTCATCAAGCCTATTCTGATTTCGCGCACGGCCAGTCTGCCGCTTCTGCTGATCGTCGTCGGCGTCTTTGGCGGCGTGCTCGTCTTCGGTTTTATCGGCCTGTTTCTCGGCCCGACCTTGCTGGCACTTGGGCAGATGCTGATCCGTGAGTGGCTGGAATATCCGGGCGATGGTACGTCGCCAGCGCCGGATGAGCGTGCGCCCGCCCAGCCCGAAGGCAGCGCGCCATGATCGAGACCGACCGCCTGACGGCAGCGGGCGATGCTTCCGACCGGCTGATTTCCGCTGCCACGCAGTCTTCGCAGGAAGAGGCGATCGAGCGCGCCTTGCGCCCGAAACGCCTGGCGGAGTACGTCGGGCAGGCGAAAATCCGCGAGCAGCTGTCCATTTTCATCGAAGCGGCGCGCCGCCGCCGCGATGCGCTCGACCACGTGCTGCTGTTCGGGCCGCCGGGGCTGGGCAAAACGACGCTGGCGCACATCATTGCCGCCGAAATGGGCGTCGGCCTGCGCCAGACCTCCGGGCCGGTGCTGGAGCGCGCCGGCGATCTGGCCGCCATGCTGACCAATCTTGAGCCGCACGATGTGCTGTTCATCGACGAAATTCACCGGCTCTCGCCGGTGGTCGAGGAGATCCTTTATCCGGCGCTCGAAGACTTTCAGATCGACATCATGATTGGCGAAGGGCCGGCCGCCCGTTCGGTCAAACTCGATTTGCCGCCGTTTACGCTGGTCGGCGCAACGACGCGCGCCGGTATGCTGACCAACCCGCTGCGCGACCGTTTTGGCATCGTTGCCCGGTTGGAGTTTTATACGCCGGAGGAGCTGACGCATATCGTCACGCGCTCGGCACAACTGCTGGGCGTGCAGGCTGGTCATGAAGGCGCGCTGGAAATCGCGCGCCGTTCGCGCGGCACGCCGCGTATTGCGAACCGCCTGCTGCGCCGCGTGCGTGATTTCGCCGAGGTCAAGGCGGCCGGCCGCATTGATCGGGAGGTGGCGGATCAGGCCTTGCGCATGCTCGATGTCGATCACGGCGGCCTGGATCTCATGGACCGCAAGCTGCTCTCCGCCGTCATCGATAAATTTGGCGGCGGGCCGGTCGGTGTCGACAATCTGGCCGCTGCCATCGGGGAGGCGCGCGACACGATCGAGGACGTTCTCGAACCCTATCTCATCCAGCAAGGCTTTCTGCAACGCACGCCGCGCGGCCGCATTGCGACCCCCTCGGTTTACCGTCACCTTGGCCTCGACGCGCCGGCATCCGGCGGGCAGCAGGCGCTGTGGCAAACGCCCTGAACAGTTGCCCGGAGATCTTTTATCCCTGGGCGTTTCAGAGGGTGTCCGCCAGCCCGCGCCAGTCGGGTATCGCCAGGCGCCTGCCCGGCAGCCCTTGTCAATCGGGCATCTCCAGAGGGGATGTCCGGAAATCCTTTATCCACGGGGGTTTCCGGGGTGTGTGCCGGGAAACGCCCTGTTTACGCGGGCTCCAGAGGGGGCGGGAAATGTCCGGTGTCGATTCAGCCGCCCTGAACAGTTACCCGGAGATCTTTTATCCCCGGGCGTTTCAGAGGGGTGTCCGCTAGCCCGCGTCAGTCGGGCCTCGCCAGGCGCCTGCCCGGAAGCTCTTGTCAATTGGGTATCTCCATAGGGGGTGTCCGGAAATCCTTTATCCACGCGGGTTTCCGGGGTGGGTGCCCGGAAACGCCCTGTTTACGCGGGTTCCAGAGGAGGCGGAAATACTTGACGTCGATTCAGCCGCCCTGAGCAGTTGCCCGGAGATCTTTTATCCTTGGGCATTTCAGAGGATGTCCGTCAGCCCGCGCCAGTCGGGCATTGCCAGGCCACTGCCCGGTAGCCCTTGTCAATTGGGCGTCTCCAGAGGGGGTGCCCAGAAATCCTTTATCCACGCGGGTTTCCAGGGTGGGTGCTCGGAAACGCCCTGTTTACGCGGGCTCCAGAGGAGGTGGAAAATACTTGGCGTCGATTCAGCCGCCCTGTTCCTGTAGCCGCGCTCTGGCGGCGACGAGGAATTCTTCGACGATCGGCCCGCTGTCGAGCAGGCCGCCGCCTGGCACATGAAACTCCGGGTGCCATTGCACGCCGGCCAGGTAATAGCGGCCGACGTGACGGATTGCCTCGACGATGCCGTCCTGCGGTGAGATGGCTTCGACGACGAGGTCACTGCCCAGTTTGTCTACGCACTGGTGGTGGATGCTGTTGACGAGCGCTTCTTCCTGCGCCGGATAAATGGCCGCCAGGCCGCTGCCGGGAAGGATGCGGATGCTGTGGCGATGCGCATCGTAGAGCGCCTCGTTGCGGTGCGCGATGGCGTTGGGAATATGTGCGGCGATGTCCTGGCAGAGCGTGCCGCCCATGGCGACATTAATCAGCTGGCAACCGCGGCAGACGCCGAGCACCGGCTTGCCCTGCATCATGAATTCCCGGATGAGTTCGATTTCGTACAGGTCGCGGACACGGTCGCCTGCCCAGTCTGGACGTTCGGCGGCCGCGCCATAGCTTTCCGGGCTGACGTCGGCGCCGCCTTGCAGGATCAGACCGTCGAGGGTGTCGACGAAGTCGCGTGCTGAAACGGCCCGCCGCGAGACTTCCGCCTGCTCGCCGAGCGTCGGAATCATGTAGGCCAGCGCATCGTGCGATAGCACCCAGTGCGCGATCGACTGTTCCAGATATTGCAGCGTTTTCCCCGGAAAGCCCAGTTCCGGCGGTGGGTCGTACAGCAGGCGCGCGGAGAGGCCGATGCGTAGCCGACGTTCCGGCACATTCAGTCTCCGCGCCAGCGCAGGCACTGTAGCCGCACGACTTCAGGCAGCAGCGATTCGCGCGCCTGCATTGCGCGGATCCAGTCGGCATCGCCGCCCTGCTGGGCGACGCGGCGCAGGCTGCGAATCATTTCTTCGGCGCGCAGTTCGCCAGCATGATGCTCAATCCGCGCCAGCGTGCCGAGGATTTCATCCTGCAGGGTTCGGCGCTCGTGCGTCTGCGGGTCGACATAGACGCCGTGCAGGCCGAAACGCGCCGCCTGAAAGCGGTTGAAGGTATAGACCATGTAGTCGTCTTCGTCCGGACGGAATGGCCGCTCGGTCAGAAACCAGCGCGAAACGGCCTGGATGAAGGCGGCCAGTTCGGCGGCGCGGGTGATCGTCAACGGGGTATCCATGACGCGCACTTCAATCGTGCCGAATTCCGGTTTCGGCCGGATATCCCAGTAAAAATCCTTCATGCTTTTGACGACGCCGGTATCGGTCATTTTGTCGAAAAACCGTTCAAACTCCACCCAGGTTTCGACGAACGGGATATGCCCGCTCATCGGAAAGGCGGCGACGGAGTTGATGCGCGCCGAACAAAAACCGGTGTCGAATCCCTGCACGTAGGGCGAGGCGGCGGCCAGCACGATGCAATGCGGCACGTAGCGCGATAGGCAATGGCTTAGGCTTAACGCTTCGTCGGGGCCGGCGCAGCCGATGTGCACATGCTGCCCAAAGACGGTGAATTGTTTGGCGAGATAGCCGTAGATTTCGGAGAGGTACTGATAGCGCGGCGCATCCGAAATACGCTGGTTCGCCCAGTGCTGAAAAGGGTGCGTGCCGCCGCCGCAGAGCGCGACGTTGAGACGGTCGGCAGCGGTAACCAGCGCGTCGCGCAAGGTGTGCAGCTGATCGAGCACTTCCGGGTAATCGGTGCATACGCCGGTCGACAGCTCGATCATGCTGGCGGTAATTTCCGGCTTGATGTCGCCGGGCAGCGTTTGCCCTTCAAGGCTGCGCAGCAGGTCGGGCGAAGCGTCGATCAGGTCGTAATCGTGCGTGCTGACGATTTGTAGTTCCAGTTCGACGCCCAGCGTCAGCGAGCGCGAATTGGCGAACGCTTCGAGTCGTTTTTTGGATTCGGCAGGCTCCATATCATCCTCCGGGTTTCCAAGGTTGCCGCGTACTTTGCGCCTCGTCGATCCAGCGCAGGCTGCGTTGCATGAGGATCGGCCCCAGAATTTCCAGGATAAAGATCATGCCCATGACGACAGGTTCGAGTTCGTCGTTGAGCGCGGGAAAAATCTGCCCGATGTCGGCCGCGAGGACGAAAGCCACGCCCGACATCGGCGCCAGGCTGATCCCCAATGCCAGCGACTGGCGCAGCGACAGCCCGCTGGGTTTGCCCGTCAGCAGCACGCCGAGTAACTGGGCGCTGCCGCGTACAGCAATCAACAGCAGCGCGATCCATACGCCCGTTTGAAGGGAACGCCAGTTAAGCGATGCGCCGATGATGACGAACAGCAAAATGACCATAACCCCGCCGACCGAGCCGAAATGCTGCGGCCAGAGATGCGGCCGCGGGTCGCTGTGCTTAACGATGATACCGGCCAGCAGCGGTGCCAGCAGCGCGGGCAGTTTAAGGGCTTGCAGCAGTGTCATGGCGAGCGCGAGAAAAATGAACAGCATCAGTGCCGACTGCTCGCGCGCCGGGTCGAAACAACGGCGCAGCCAGTAAAAACTTTTGGCGAGCAGGTAAGCGACCAGCAGCGAGCCGGAAAACTGGTAAAGCGGGTGGCAGATGGCGGTGATCCAGTCGTTGCCATAACTGTGGTGGATGAAACCAAGCACGGCGTGAGCCGTCAGCACGGTCAGCGTGACATTGAGGGCGGTCAGCATCAGCAGACGATTCGTCACCTGGCCGCGCGCCTTGATCTGTCCGATCATCGCCATCACCACGGCGGGCGAGGTCGCCATCCCGACGGTCGCGGCAACCAGGCCGGTTTCCAGGGTGTAGCCGAGATAATGGACGACAAGAAATACGGCGACAAAAGCGAGCAGGGATTCGAGCAGTCCGCTGACCAGCACCAGCGGGTTATGGCGCAGCCAGCGCAGATTGACGCGGATGCCGATTTCGAACAGCAACATGGCGAGCACAAGGTCAATCAGCAGGCGCAGACCGGCGAGTTCGTGCACGCTGATCCAGCCGAGCAGGGCAGGGCCGCAGACGAGGCCGGTCAAGGAATAACCGGTGATGCGCGGCAACGACAGGAAGCGGGCGAACAGTTCCCCGATGATAATGGCGCCCAGAAGCGAGAGCGCGGCGACGGCGAGCGGGTCGATTGCCGGCGGCCAGGCGGGAAATATCTGTGACGGCACAAGATCCCCCTTTCTGTTCTGCGGCAGTCTTGCAGCGAATCCGCAGGATGCGTAAACGATGGCGCAAGCCTAACACAAATCAACAATCGGTCTGTGGCGTATTGCTGCGGCATGAACCACACAGGCGGCAAACAGCAGGACGCTGCGGTGTACGATAAAATCCGCTCCCATGATGTTGTCTGCAGGTGAGAAGCTCTTGTCCACACCGCTTCCCGGGCCGCTTTCCCGCTCATGTTCCGCGCCATCTTCTGGTCTGCCCGCTCCGGAGAGGTTCTCCGTGGCGGTTCGTGTGTATTACGAGGATACTGATGCCGGTGGCGTCGTCTATTACGCGAACTACCTGAAGTTTCTTGAGCGTTGCCGTACCGAGTGGCTGCGCGCACTCGGCTACGATCAGAGCGCGCTGCTGCGCGCGCCGGGCATTGCCTTCGTCGTGCGCAGCGTCAGCCTGGATTATCTGAAGCCGGCGCGGCTCGACGATATCCTGTCGGTCGACCTCGCGCTGGAAAAGGTCACGCGCGCCCAGCTGTTCTTGCGCCAGCGCATTCGCCGTATCGACCCGCAGCGTAACCCGGACGATCTGGCCGAAGATTCAAGTGCGTCCGAGGCGTTGTTACTCACCGCCAGAACCCAAGTTGTCTGTGTCAATGCCGCAAAGATGAAGATCATCTCTATCCCCGCGCCGATGCGCGCTCAGTTGGAAGCCTGCCAATGAACGTTTCGCAAGACCTCTCGATTCTCCACCTGATTCTCAATGCCAGTGCCGTCGTTCAGGCGGTTATGCTACTGCTGGCGGGGGTGTCCTTTATTTCCTGGTACTACATTTTCCGCAAATGGTTCGCCGTTAAAAAAGCGCGCGTGCAGACCGAGGAGTTTGAGCGCGATTTCTGGAGCGGCGGCGACCTCAATACCCTGTATCAGAGCGCCATCAATCACCGGCATGACATCGGCAGTATGGAACGCATCTTTGAAGCGGGCTTCCGCGAATTCACCAAGCTCCGGAGTCAGAAAAACCTCGACCCGAAAGACGTGATCGACGGTTCGCGCCGCGCCATGCGCGCCACCTACCAGCGCGAGGTCGACGCGATCGACGCGCATCTGGCTTTTCTCGCTTCGGCGGGGTCGGTCAGCCCTTACGTCGGCCTGTTCGGGACGGTGTGGGGCATCATGCATGCTTTCCGTGGTCTTTCCAATGTCGGACAGGCCACGCTGTCGGCGGTTGCGCCTGGCATTGCCGAAGCGCTTGTGGCGACGGCGATCGGTCTGTTTGCCGCGATTCCAGCCGTGGTCGCTTATAACCGCTTTTCACACGAGATCGATCGCCTGGCGACGCGCTTCGAATCGTTTATGGAAGAGTTTTCCAATATTCTGCAACGGCAGATGCGCTAAGGAGTACACGCGATGCGCGAACGCCGCCTGAAAAATGAAATCAACGTCGTCCCGTATATCGACGTGATGCTTGTATTGCTCGTCATCTTTATGGTGACGGCGCCGATGATGACAACCGCCAGTATCGATGTGCCTTCGGTTGGCAAGGCCGCACAGGCGCCGGACAAAGCCGTGCAGGTAAATATCCGCGAGGATGGCGCCTTGTCACTGACGTTGCCGGGCAAATCCGAGCAGGCGATGAGCCGCCAGGAGTTGACGCAGGCCATCGTCGCTGTGCAGCGCGATAATCCGGAACAGCCGGTGCTGATCGTCGGTGACAAGCGCGTCAAATACGAAGCCGTGCTCAGCGTGATGGACGAACTGCAACGCCAGCAGGTCAAGCGTGTCGGCCTGCTCGTGCAGCCGACGGGTCGATGATTTTGGCTAGCTACTGCATCGGGTGAGACACCGTGGATATGTATTTCTCCCGCCCCGAAGAAGAACGTTTCAGCCCGGCAGCGCTGGCGCTGGCCGCGCTTGTGCATCTTCTGCTGGCGGGCGCCCTGTTTTTTGGCGTGCAATGGAAGCGGCAGGCGCCGTCAGCCGTGGCCGTCGAATTGTGGGGCGGTTCTCTGCCGGCCGCTACGTCGGGATCCCGGTCGTCGGCGCCACCTGCGCCAAAACCTGAACCCGTCTCCGAACCGAAGCCGGAACCCAAACCGACGCCGAAGCCGGAACCTAAACCCGAGCCCAGGGTCGAGCCGGTGAAGCCGGATATTGCTGTCAAGGATGAGAAAAAGCCTGTTCCGGAACCGAAGAAACCCGATCCGAAGCCGGAACCCAAGCCAGAACCGAAACCGGAGCCTAAGCCAGAGCCTAAAAAACCTGAGCCGCTGCTGAAACCGCGCAGTTTGGCCGATGAACTTAATCGCGAGCTTAAACAGTCCCAGCAACGGTCGCGGCAACGTGCCGCCCAGGACGCGCGCGCGGCGGCCAGTGACCGCATTGCGGCCCAGCTTGGCGCTGAGTCGGGCACTCATGATGGTTCGCCTTCTGGCGGTGCGGCAGGAGGGGCTGCCGGCGGGCACGGTAACGCACGCGGGATGCAGAAATATATAGACAGGGTTATTGCCAAAGTGCGCCCTAATGTCGTCATACCACCAAATATTCCGGGCAACCCGGAGGCCGTTTTTATCGTCAGGCAGTTGCCGAGCGGCGATATTGTCGGTGAGCCGCGCATGGTTCGCTCCAGCGGCCACCGGGCCTACGATGAAGCCATTGTGCGTGCGATCAAAAAATCCTCGCCGCTGCCCAAGCCTGATGATCCGAGCCTGTTCCAGCGCGAACTGGAGCTCAGATTCCGGCCGCTCGATTAGGCTTTAGCCGGCCGTCATGGCTTTGGATCAGGGAGTGTGCGCAAAGATTACGCTTCGTTACGGACATTTGTCATACCAGAAAGCTATAATCGGCCATCTTTTAGTTTTTTTGCACATTATTTCGTATCCTTGACTATGCTTTTGATGCAAAGATTTGGTGCGCGTCTCCGGAGTGCTGCGGCAATGGCGTGTTATGCCGCCGTGTTGTCTTTTCATGTACCGGCTTCGGCGCAGTTAAGTATTGAAATTACCGGCGGCGGCGCCAATAAAATTCCCGTTGCCATTGCCGATTTCGGGGGTGACGCTCGGGCGTCGCAAACGCTTACGGGGGTTGTGAGAGCGGATCTGGAACGTTGCGGGCTATTCCAGATGATCAATGCGAGCGGCGTTTCAATGACTGAAACGACACCGCCCAATTTTGCCGACTGGAAAGGCCGTGGTGCGGACGCTTTGGCGGCGGGTAGCATCGGCGGCAGTGCGGATGGCCGTCAGGAGGCGCGCTTCCGCTTGTATGACATCAATAAGGAATCGGCGCTGACCGGCGCAGCGTTTGTCGCTTCGCCATCGATGCTGCGGGCGACCGGCCACCGCATTGCTGATGCCATTTATGAGGCGCTGACGGGCGAACCGGGGTTTTTTGCTACGCGTATTGCTTATGTGGTTAGGAGCGGCAAGCATCGCTACGAGCTGTTCATCGCTGATGTTGACGGGCAGAATGCCCAGGTCGCTCTACGTTCGCGCGAACCGATCATTTCGCCGGTCTGGTCGCCTGATGGTTCACGCTTGGCTTATGTTTCGTTTGAAAATAAGAAGCCGATTATCTACGTGCACTCGCTGGCCAGCGGCCAACGCACAGTCGTTGCCAATTTTAAGGGGTCGAATTCAGCGCCCGCCTGGTCGCCTGACGGTTCGCGTCTGGCGGTCGTGCTTTCCAAGGATGGCGGCTCGCAAATCTTTATGGTCAATGCCAATGGTTCCGGCGTGCGGCGCGTGACTTCAGGGGCCAGTATTAATACCGAGCCGGTGTTTTCGCCGGATGGACAGTCGATTTACTTTACCTCCGACCGTGGAGGCAGTCCGCAGATCTACCGTTCCGGCGTCAATGGTGGCGATGCCCAGCGCGTGACTTTTGAAGGCAGTTATAACGTGTCGCCGCGTATTTCGCCGGATGGCAAGACATTGGCCTTTATTTCGCGACGCGATGGCGGCTTCCGTCTTGCCGTCATGGATCTTGCCAGTCGTCAGGTTCAGGTTCTAACCGATTCGCGCAAGGACGAATCGCCGTCTTTTGCGCCCAATAGCCGGATGATTCTGATAGCAACCGAAATGGGAGGACGCGGTGTGTTGTCTGCGGTTTCCATTGACGGTCGGGTCAAACAGCGGCTGTCGATTTCGGCGGGCGATGTGCGTGAACCCGCCTGGGGGCCATTCAATAAATAGGCCTAGATTTGTTTTTTTGACGCAAAGGGAGTACCTCATTATGAAACAACTCGTTATTCCTGCGCTGCTTGCGCTGCTCATTGCTGGTTGCTCATCGACACCTGATGCGGATCAGGCCAATGCGCCGGTCGAAGATGGTCGCGGTAAGGTGGCGACAGTCGAAGCGGGTAATGTCAATGGCTCCAAACTGCCGCGCGAACTGACCGACCCGAAAAGTATTTTGTCGCGACGCAGCATTTTCTTCGACTATGACAGATTCGATGTCAAGGATGAGTACCGTGAATTGGTGACTGCGCATGCTCGCTTCCTGTCCAACAACCGCCAGTTTAAGATGCTCATTCAGGGCAATACCGACGAGCGGGGCAGCCGTGAATACAATCTGGCGCTCGGCCAGAAGCGCGCTGATGCCGTCAAGCGGATGCTGGTGATGCTCGGCGTTCGTGAAGATCA
>ERZ772917.929-NODE-929-length-19039-cov-5.501264_pt1 | contig 19039 bp, 15 predicted proteins | sample MGYA00511187_ERZ772917 | MGnify/ENA primary metagenome ERZ772917 (study PRJEB29015, sample SAMEA2737925) | human oral metagenome | biome: human oral; feature: human-associated habitat; material: dental | place: China | collected 2012 ... | reverse complement strand
GCTCTTTGAAAATCTTCGTTCATTTTATACCTTTAAATTTTAATGTGCGGCTCGCTGCGATGCGAGTGCTGTTTCGATTTATCGCCGCGAGCTTTAAATTTAGCCGTTTAGCATAGCGCCGTCACTGCAAATGCTTCATACTCGGCGTCGCCGCAAATGTTTAGCATAGCGCAGTTGCCGCGAATTTTAATTTGATATCATCGCTGCAAATTTACTTTGGCGCCGCCGTTCTCGCAATACGTTTTGAAAGGAGATTTTATGCAAATTTTGTTTAAAATTAATTTAACTTTTTAAATTTAAAAGCGGCGACATGGAATTCGCGCGGCGTCTGAAATTCAAACGCAGCGCAAATTCCGTACGCGGCTCTACTCGATCGGCGCTTTGCTTTGCAAAAATCGCACGAGCGTCTCGTATTCGTCGGGCTGCAACCCCGAGTTTTGTATCATCGTCTCGACCACGCTAGGCCAAACATTGACGTTAAACTCGTCGTATCCGTGCAGCGCGTGACAGCTACCGCAGCGCTCTTTGAATAGATTTTCGCCCGCGTCGTAAATTTTAGCCGCGTCGTCCGTCACTGCGAGCTTTGCGACGTAGCCGTCGATAGTGACGTTTGCCCATTCGTTATCGTAGTCGTCCTTCACGGTCTTTAGCGTCTTTAGGCTCTTTGCGTTTTGCGCTTGCAAATCCTGCTCCAAAATCCCAAGCCTTGCGTAGCTTACGTTGCTTCCCTCGGGTACGAAGCCCGCGTATCGCACCTGCACGTAGTCCTTGCCGTCCTTTAGCACCTCTAGCTTCGCGCCTACGTGCAGCCTGGCGATCTCCTTGCCGCCCGCTTTGTTTAGAAGCGGGGTTTGAGCCGCGACGAAAAGATCCGTCGCGCCCAAATGGCAAGCTGCCGCGAGTAAAAACGCCGCTAGCGCTTTGGATAAAATTTTACCTCGCTTGGACGCGCAAATTTTATCCGTTTCGCATGAAATTTTCTCCGCGCTAAATGATGAAATTTCACTCGCGCCCGGCGATGAAATTTGACCCCGTTCGCTCGCGTAAATTTTAAAATTTTGTCTCATCGCTAGCTCCTTTTGCCGAATTTCGGCTGTGAAAATACTGCAAGCGGCGGAAGCTCGCCTTCAAATTTCTCGATCTGCACCAGCGCGGTGGCTTGGTTGCCGCACGCAAGCTTCGAGCTGGGCTCGTTGGGCACCAGCACGTTTGCGTTGCCGTGTACGCACATATCGCCGCTATCGCTAAAGAGCGGATCCCACCAGCCGCCTTCTTGCATCCGCACGACGCTTTGCTTTACGTTTTCGGTGACGATGAGCCCTGCAAGCGCGGCGCCGCGATCGTTGAAAACCCTAACTACGTCGCCGTTTTTAAGTCCTCTTGCTTCGGCATCTTTTGGGTGCATCCACACGGGCTCGCGACCGTCAATTTCTTCTAAGCTTCGTAGCCAAGTGTTGTTTAGCTGCCCGTGCAGGCGGTATTTCGGATGCGGGGTTATTAAATTTAGCGGATACTTTTGCGTCTTTTGCGCGTTCCCCAGCCACTCCATCGGCTCCATCCATGTGGGATGCGCAGGGCAGTCGTCCAGCGCCGCTTTAGCGATCTTTTTCGAGACGACCTCGATCCTTCCAGACGGCGTTCCGAGGCGATTTATGATAGGATTTTTTCTAAATTCCTCCATCGCTACGTATTCGTAGGCGTGCTTTGGAATTTCAAATTTCACGAAGCCCTTTTTCCAAAACTCCTCAAATTCTGGCATCTTTATCTTCGATGCGTCCGCTTTTTTCTTCGAAGCGTCGTAAAACTGCCTGATCCACTCCATCTCGCTCTTGCCCTCGCTAAACGCCATATACTCCTTCTCGCCGAACTGCTTTAGAATTTCGCAGTAAATTTTATAGTCGTTTTGCGCCTGCTCGTAAGGCTCGGCAATCTTATGCATAGCGATTATAAATTTATTCGTATGCGACTTGGTTATGTCGTCGCGCTCCTGCTCGGTAGTAGCGGGCAGAACGATGTCCGCCATGCGCGCACTCGCCGTCCAGAAGCACTCTTGGACTATGAAGGTGTCGAGCTTTTCAAACGTGCGCGCGAGCAAATTCGTATCAGGGTGGTGCAGATACGGGTTGCCGCCCGCCCAGTAAGCAAGCTTGATGTTAGGGTAGGTTATCTTTTTGCAGTTAAAATCTATCTCCTTGCCGGGATTGTTGATGCAATCGACGATGCGCGAGACGGGGATTGCGATGTTGTCGCGGTTTTTCCACTCGCCCTCGCTGGCAGGCACGATACTCATGCTGCCTAAGCCCGGGAAAGCCGAGGAAGTAGTCGCCGCGCCGCTTGAGAGGCTTAGCGCACTTCCTACCGGAGCTGCGGGGCTAGGGCAGCCGCCGTCGCTGTAATGATAGCCAAAGCCGTATCCACCGCCAGCAAGCCCGATTTGGCCCACGAAAGCGGCAAGCACCGTCGCCATCCAGTGAAACTGCTCGCCGTGATGAGCGCGCTGCGGACCCCAGCCGCACATTATCATAGTGCGCTTGCTGCCTAAAATTTTAGCCAAGCCTTTGATCTCATCCTCGCTCACGCCGCAAATTTTAGACGCCCACGCCGCGTCTTTTTTGAGCCCATCTTCGCTTTCGCCTCTAAGATAGGCTTTAAATTCCTCGGCGCCGTGAGTGTATTTTTTAAGAAATTTCTCATCCGCAAGCCCTTGCGCCATCATCTCATAACATATTGCCATCATCATCGCAACGTCGGTGGTAGGGTTGATCGAAATGTGCTCAGAGCCTAAAAATTTAGCGGTGTTATTATAGACCGGATCGATCGTGATCACCTTTACGCCGCGCTTTTGCATCTGCTCTTTTAGCTTTGCGAAATATAAATAGCTCTCATGATCGGGCACGGCCCATGCGATCTGATTGGTATTGATCGGATCGGCACCCCAGATGAGCACCGCTTCGCTATTTTTTAGGATCGTAGGCCACGCGGTTTGCAAGGCGTTGGCCTCGTCCGTTCCGCTGATGTGCGGAGTTATCGCGCTTATACAGTGGCACGAGTAGTTAAGTTTTCTCGTAGTGTAGCCGCCGATGATATTTAGCATGCGACCGAGCAGGGTTTGCGGGTTATTTACGCTGCCGACGCTGTACCAGCCGTAGCTGCCGCCGTAAATCGAGCTTGCGCCGTAGTCTTTAAGTACGCGCTTTAGCTCGTCCGCTACGAGTTTATACGCTTCATCCCAACCGATCTCGATCCACTCGTCCTTGCCGCGCATGCTTTTGTCGCTCTGCCAGCCTTTTTCTAGATAGCCTTTTCGCACGCATGGTCGCGCGATGCGCGTAGCGTCGTATGTGCGCGCCGCAAGCCCCTGAGTAAGGCTGATCGGGAAAAAATCGAGTTCACTCGCGCTTAAAACGCCTTCAAATTTGCCGTTTCGCCTAAGAGCCCTAACCGCGCCGAAATGCGAGGCGGTGATCGGCGCATCCTCGCTATTCATCAGATCGTCGCTGATAATGCTAGTGGCGTTCGCACTCGCCGCACCTGCCGCACTCGCGGCAACACCTTTTAAAAATTCGCGTCTTTTCATTTTCTCTCCTTTAATGTGAAATGAATGAAAGATTTATGGAATTTTAGCATTAAAATTTAGGTTTTTTCGTGTATCCCAAAGTGCGAGAGAGAAGTTTTATTTTTGTATTTACACAAGCGCTGTTTTGGGAGATAGGCCGGCATGAAATTTCTGAAAATAATTTAGGTGCAGTCGGTTTGCTCGGTCGTTTTTGGTCTTTCGCGTGGCTTAAAAAACAAACAATAGGCTATTGGTGTGCTCAAATTTTATTATTTTCGTCAAAAGGCGCTTGGTTTAATCCAAAATTTATATACACTTCGCTATTATCCTGTTTTCAATTTTCGCGGCCCACTCGTCTAGTGGTTAGGACGCTGGCCTCTCACGCCGGTAACAGGAGTTCGAATCTCCTGTGGGTCACCATTTTCAAACTCCACAATCATCGTATTTCAATCGCATATCGCCTTTAAGAATCATCCGTTTTTCTAAATTTAAAAGTATTTTTTAGCCAATATCTTATTTAATAGAATTTTAAGGCGGAATGTTTGATAATTTGGTTCATTCCATCGTAAAGGATCGCAATGAAAAAGTTATCTTTATCTCTTTGCGCCGTTGCGCTATTTATGTGGGCTCCGTGCAGTGCCTTGCAAATCGACGCAGATGCCGCCAGAATCGATTTTATCTCTTATAAGATGGCTAGTAAGATCAGGGTGCCGGAAAGCGGCGCGCCGGCTACGTTTAAAGACGCGAAATTTAGCTTTGCAAAGACTAGCGGCAGCGTGGCGGAAATCCTGCAGGATGCGAGCGTGGAGTTTGATCTGAGCTCTATCGATACGGGCAAAAACGTCGTGCGCGACAACAACGTAAAGAGTAAATTTTTCGCGCTGCTTACGACGCAGAAGGTCAGCGGTAAGATCGTGTCCGTCACGGGCGATGATACGAGCGGCACTGCGAACGCATCGATAAACTTCAACGGCGCCTCAAAAGAGGTCGCGCTCAAATACGAGATCAAAGGCGACAAGCTCGTTGCGATGGGGCAGATCGATCTGCAAAGCGACTTTGACGCCAAAGAAGCCTTCGATAAATTCGCCGCAGATAAGGTAATCCAGGGGCTTCACGGCAAAAAGACGTGGCCGCAGATAGAGGTGGGGTTCGAAGTGCCGGTGAAATAAATTTTAAAATTCGGCGGCGAATGCAGATCGATACGGTCGGGTTTCGTTTTTGATTAAAATTTCATCGCTGTGCCCGTTTTGTGATCCAGCGCGGCGTAGATAAAGCAGATAAATTAAATTTCGCTGCATAGATTTCTTGGCGAAATTTGGCCCTAAATTCCTTTAAATTTTGGCTAAATTAAGTCTCAAAATTTCGCGGCGTCTATAAATTCTCGTATCTAAATCCTGCGCGCTTTATAAATTTAGTTAGCGCTTGCGGCTAAATTCCGCCGCTACTTATATTTTCAAGATTACTCAGCCTATTCCAGTTTTGTTCGTTTTGTAAATTTCTCATATTCTGTCGCTGCTGCATCTGCTCCAGTTGCTGCTGCGATTGCTGTTGCATCAGGCTTTGCTGCGTGGCGATATACTGCTGCTGCGCTCTTTGTTGAGCTTGCGCGCTATTCGCTCTGAATGAATTAAACGCGTCTTGCGATGCCGCTTGCTCTTGCGCCTTTCGCGCGACTTCGGCGTCGATTTTTTGCCGCTTCGCGCAGCGGTTTGGCTGCTCCTTATTTGGCGAGCTTGCGATGTCGCATCTTTTCGCACCTGTTGCAAACAAAGCCTCCTTGCCGTCCTGCGAGAGCGTCGAGCAGCCGTAAAGCAACACGACTAAAATCAAGGCAGAGAAAAATTTTAACTTCACGGCTACCTCTTAAATTTTATCTTTAATTCCCGACCGACGCTAATCCGCGCCCTTTGCGAGGTCGAATCCGCACTGCGCCACAAGCGCCTTATCGCTTGCGATGCTATCGCCGGTGGTGGTTAGGAAATTGCCCGTAAGCGCCGAGTTGATGCCGCATCCAAGCGCCGTGCGCACGTGCTCGCCCAAATTTCGCCTGCCGCCTGCGAAGCGCAGATACGCGCGCGGCAAGATGAAGCGGTAGATCGCGATCGATTTTAAAATTTCATCGTGCGCCAGCGGCGCAGCGTTTTGCAGCGGAGTGCCTTTGATCGGGGTTAGGATATTGATCGGCACGGAGCTAACGCCCAGCTCTCGCAGCTGCAGCGCCATATCGATGCGATCCTCCATGCTCTCGCCTAGCCCGAAAATCCCGCCGCTACATACGTCAAGCCCCACGGCGCGGCAATTTTCGATAGTTTGAATGCGGTCATCGTAGCTGTGAGTCGTGCAGATCTGCGGATAAAATTTTCGCGAAGTCTCGAGATTGTGATGATAGGTCTGCACGCCGCTAGCTTTAAGCAGCGCCAGAGCGGGCTTTGAAGCGATTCCCAGCGAGGCGCACAGATGCAGCCGCGTTTCGCTTCTCAGCCGCTCATAGATCGCGCAGTATGCCCCTAGATCGGAGCTTTTTTGAGAAATTCCGCGCCCGCTGGCGACGAGCGAGAAGCGGTGCGTCTGTTCGGCTTCGTTCGCAAGCGCGGCGCTTAGCACCTGCTGCTCGCCCAAGATCCCGTAAATTTCGCAGCCCGTGTTAAAATGCGCCGACTGCGCGCAGTATTTGCAGTCCTCGCTACAGCGCCCCGATTTTACGTTTATGATCGTGCAGAGATTGAATTTATCGCCGCAAAAAGCGCGCCTAATCTCATCTGCCGCCGTAAAAAGCGCCCCTAAATCCTCGCATTGCGCCAGCTCTAGCGCCTGCTGCTTTGCAATCTCGCAGCCGCCTATTACGCGATCTTTCAGCGCACAAACATAAGCCTTATCTATCATCATTCATCCTTTTTGATAAAAATGCGTAATTATACAACGCTAAATTTAAAGCAAAGCTCGCGCGTGAAATTTTGGCGCAGGAATTTTTCGCTAAAAATTTACGCGGAATTTCACGCCCTTCGCACACCGATTTTGTGCCGCGATTTTTATGGACGGCTCGTCTGCGTCATCTGTGCGCGATTTATCGTTTTGAAATTTTATTTTAGCTAAAATTGCGACTTTAAATTTAAAGGCAAAAAATGAAATACGACGTTATCGTTGTGGGCGGCGGACACGCGGGTATCGAGGCAAGCTTGGCCGCCGCAAAAATGGGCGCAAATACGCTGTTAATTACGATCTTGGCCGAACAGATCGGCGCTGCGAGCTGTAACCCAGCAATCGGCGGCCTTGCCAAGGGACATCTGGTAAAGGAGATCGATGCGCTGGGCGGTCAGATGGGGCTTGCGGCGGATGCATGCGGGCTGCAGTTTAGAATTTTAAACGAGAGCAAAGGCCCTGCGGTACGCGGTTCGCGCGCTCAGATCGATATGGATGAATACCGTATCTATATGCGAAATTTGCTGCTAAACACGCAGGGGCTGGACGTCAGCCAGGAGATCGCGAGCGAAATTTTAACCTGCGAGCAAGGCGACGGCCCGCGCATTTGCGGGGTTAAGAGCCATCTTGGCAACGTTTATGAGACCGAGCATCTGATAATCACCGCAGGCACCTTTTTAAACGGGCTAATTCACGTAGGCGAAAACAAGCTGCAAGCGGGGCGCGTGGGCGAGCTAGCGAGCGTCGAGTTAGCCGAATCGCTACGAAGCTTGGGGCTGCAAATGGGGCGGCTAAAGACCGGCACCTGCCCAAGGATCGATGCTAAGACGATCGATTTTAGCGTGCTTGAGCGCCAAGACGGCGACGCCGATCCGCGTCCTTTTAGCTTTCGCAGCAAAAATTTTGCGCCGAAGCAGCTTGCTTGCTTCATCGCTTATACGAACGAGCGCACGCATGAGATCATCCGCGAAAATTTCGCCCGCGCGCCGATGTTTACGGGGCAAATTTCAAGCACCGGTCCGCGCTACTGCCCGAGCATCGAGACTAAAATTTATGAATTTCCAAATCGAGACCGCCATCACGTCTTCGTCGAGCCGCAGACGCGCGAGGCCACGGAGTATTACGTAAATGGGCTTTCTACGAGCCTTCCTTACGACGTGCAGATTGCGTTTTTGCGCACGATCAGAGGCTTTGAAAATGCAAAAATCGTCCGCCCGGGCTATGCGATCGAGTACGATTTCATTGATCCTACCGAGCTTAAACACAGCCTCGAGACCAAAAAGATCCGCGGGCTGTTTTTAGCAGGCCAGATCAACGGTACCACCGGCTACGAGGAGGCTGCGGCGCAGGGGCTGATGGCGGGCATCAACGCCGTGCTTGATTTGCGCGGGCGGCAGCCTCTGATTTTGCGTAGGGATGAGGCGTATATCGGCGTTTTGATCGACGATCTGGTTACCAAGGGCACGAACGAGCCCTACCGAATGTTTACTTCGCGTGCGGAATTTCGCCTGCTGCTGCGCGAGGGCAACGCCGTGCTGCGCCTAAGCGAATACGGCCGCGAGATCGGGCTTTTAGACGAGGTGAGCTACGAGAGGGCGAGCAAATTTAAGCTCGATGTGGAAAGCGGAATGGAATTTTTGCTAAAAACGCAGATTACCCCTTCGAAACAGACGCTTAGCCTGTTGCAAAGTATCGGCACAGAGCCAATTTCGCAAAGCTGTAGTTTGCAAAAAATCGTAGCCAAAAGCGGCTTTTCAAAGGCGGGCCTGCTCGCTCTGGCGCCGCATTTTGAGGGCTTTAGCGATGAGGTTTTGGATGAAATTTTAACGCAGTGCAAGTATTATTTTTACATCGCGATGCAGCGCGCCGAGGTCGAGAGGATGAAGGGGTTGCTTGGCGTCGCGATCCCGCCGCAGATCGATTTTAGCAAGATCGGAGGGCTTAGCAACGAGATCGTGCAGAAGCTAAACCGCTTTGCGCCGCCGACGCTTTTTGCCGCGAGCGAGATCAGCGGCGTAACGCCCGCCGCGATCGATATTTTGCATATCTACATCAAACAAAATTTTGGCGATAAGCTTGGGATAAAGCGAGAATAGAATGCTAAAGTATAAAAGGCTTAATAAAGTAATTTTAAAATTTATAGTGAAAAATCTGGACGATATTTTAAAATATGTTTCAGTTTGAACTAAAACTATGTTTTGATAATTACGCCAATAGTAAATTTAGATTCATTGTCAAGAATTGCTCAAAAAATACTTTTTTTACATACGGTATGTCGCCGAAATTCTTTTTTATTCACTTCCTGGTTCAAAATTATTTCTCGAACAGCATAAATTAAAGGACGCGGCCGACAACAACATTCAAGAATTAGGTTTTAGTATTGACACCTCAGGAATAAACAACATATTCATATTAAAAGACGTTATACGAGAAGAAGAAATACCTACTATTTTTGAAGAAATAGTCGAACGATATATAGACGGCATTAAATATCTAAATTGTTTTAAATTTGAGCTACTAAACTACAGATATAAAAGAGAGATCCATTGCTTTTTGCTAAAATTGATAAGAGAAAATCCGCTTAACTTATCTTGAGCTATTTATATTTACAGAGGAGATAAATCCGCCCCGAGTGAGGCGGATTTATCAAGTAGGAGATTATTTTTCGCTAGGCGGATACATCTTCCAGCTGCTATCTACTTTCCAGTCTATCGGGTGGCAAGACATACAAGTATTTAGCTTTTGCGGATGATGCACTGCGTGACATGATTGGCACTGAAGCATTTCATTGTCTCTATTATGGACACCATTATGCGGGTTAGACAAACCATAGTGCGCAGTCTTTTTCCTGATATCGTCTATCTTATGACAGCTGGTGCACTGCTCGTTTGTAAATCCTCTTTGTTTTGTTGGCATCTCAAAATCGCCCATCGCATACATCCTGACCTCGTTTAGTTGCTCACCTATGGTTGGTGTATGGCAGTCGTGGCATGTTACATTTGCGTCGTTATGCTTTTTAGCTAGCATATTTCCCTTTGTAAAAGAGTCATACTCTGGCTGCATGTTGTGACACATGATACAAAATTCAGCTTTGTGGCTAGCTGCTTGTACCTGATGAAACGCTATAAAACCTATGACGGCAGCTATTATTAGCCCTATTATCGTATATTTTCTTCTCTTGCTCATGCTTGTACTCCTTTTGCGTTTGCCGCAGCCTGATAGCCCGCTAAGCGTCCGTAGCATAGGCATGTTCCGTGGCTAGTGCCGGCTAAAACTACCGGATAGTCGCCCAAAAAGCGTCCGCCCATAACATTACCGCAGGCATAAAGTCCCGAAATTTCGTTATAGTCGGTGTCTAGCACATTTGCAGTGCTTGGCTCAACGGTAAAGCCACCCATTACGACCAGGCTCGCACCTACTCCCATTTTGCCGGCATAAAACGGCGCGTGACGTACTGGAAACATCCTCTTTGCGGTCTTACCAAAGTCATCATCGTAACCTTTGTCGCATAGCTCGTTGTAGCGTTTTATAGTTGCTAAAAACTGCGTTTGTGCCTTTTGATTATTAGGGTATAGCATACCGGCAAGTTCTTCTATGCTGTTTGCTTTAAATACATCAGGCATCTCTTCAATATCTTTTACCGATATATACGATGTTTTGCCTATCGCCCACTGGCAGTCAGGTGGAAGCTTTGGATTATCTTCTACACAGTGGTTTACACTGCCGTGTGATACGCCCATGAGGCCGACTTGCTCTGGAAATTTAGAGTCAAATACCTGCCAGCCAAAGCCTCCTGGTTGGCGAGAGAGCGGCTGAGTGACTTGCTGACCGCTTAGATCTTCATTTGTAAAGCGCTCTCCCTTTGCATTTGTTAGTAAAAACGCATCAACGCCAAGCGGTCCGCCAAGCGTGTGAGCGACTGGTGCGTGCGGTCCGTCTTCTAGCTTTGCGCCTATCCATGAGCCAAGTTTGTGTCCGTCTCCCGTGTTTGTCGGATTGTTTTTGTAGTCTCTGTTTGGAAACGGACAGAAGAAATTTGCCACCCACGGCACAAATGTTTTTACCATCTCAGGATCATTCATATAGTCTCCCGTGGCTAAGATTACTGATTTGGCATTTATCTTGATATATGAGCCATCAGACATATTTTGCGCGATCGCTCCTTGCATTTTGCCAGTTGTTTTGTCGCGAAGTAGCTTTTGTGCGCGAGTTTTGAAGATATATTTTGCGCCTTGTTTTATAGACTTTTCATAAACTAGCTCCATCATCGGCTCTTGACTAGGTAAAAAGGACATAACAGTTGGATAGCTTGGGCTGTTTTCCTTACTTGGGTCGTATCCGGCCGGGAGTGGATAGTGCATAAGCATCAAATTTATCTTACTTCTATCAAGCTGCGTATCGGTCTCTTTCATAAAATGCACCGCAGGAGCAAGCTCTATCATCCAGTCAAAGTCCTCGCCGCTGTGATCCGCCCAGTAGTTCCAAACGCGCTGATCGGCACGGTATCCCATCTGTTTTAAGTGCTCATTTATAGCCGCATTCTTATCATACGTGATGCCAAGCTCTCTTTGAAATTTATTGCCTAGAGTACCGTACTGACCGCTTCTAACTTGAAAGCGACCGGCTTTTTCTAGGACGATAACCCTTGCGCCTTTTTCGCTAGCAGCGCGCGCAGCGTGAAGCCCTGAAACGCCAGCACCGATGATAAGCACGTCGGTTTCAAGCGTCTCTTTTATATCTTTGTCTGAAATTTCAGGCTCAACACCTAGCCATTTTGGCACTTCAGGGGCTTTTGCAACTTCCTTTTTTGGATGGATGAGGTGATTGTTCGGGTTATCACAGCCTGTTAGCAGCGCTGATCCTGCTGCAACTGAGCCAAGTGTGAGTGCGCCACTACGTTTTAAAAACGAGCGGCGTGATAGTTCATTTTTTTCTACCATTTTATACTCCTTGTTTCAAGTTTTATTTTAATATGTCAAAGTCGTAAGAGGCTCTTAGCCAAAGCTCTTCATCCGTCGTTTTGCCGTCAGAGTCACCGTTTGTATATTTTAGCTTTCTATCCATAGTTTCGTAGATAGCAGATAGCTTTAAGCCTTTTACTGCAGGAACTTTATAGCTAACTTGCACGTCCCAGCCCTCTACATCTATCCTAGTTCCTGGCGCTTGACCGTGCAAGCCGCCTGACCTAACGTTGCTGCCGTTATGCTGCTTGCCATACCAGTAGTCAGCGTCCACTCTAAGACCGTCGACGCCTACGTTGCTAAAGTCGTAGCCTGCGCTAAATTTATGTAAATTCATACCAGCAAAATTCATAAATAAAAACGGACCGTAGATCGGAGTAGCCGTAAATGACCCAACGTCGTTACCTATACCTTGAAGCGCCATTTGGTTTTTGCTAACGGTTGAATATGCATATCTAAGATCAAAGCCGTAAGCGTTATAAAGCCCTATCATGCCTGCGTAGTAGTTGCCGTTAAAGTCGAAATTCTCTTTTAAAGTACCGTTTGTTCTTGAGCCTTTATACATAAAGTCTATGCCAACGATCGCGTTTTCAAAAAGCGTAGGCGTTTTGTAGCCAGCAGCTGCGAAGTAGAAATTTATATCGCCTTTTGAGTTGGCCGCGTCATCGTATTCAAGACCAGATACGTTTGCGTAACCCGCCGTGAGTGAGACGCCGGGAAGGCCGCTATATGTCACAAATGAGTTAAAGATATTGTCAAATTTATAAGCATAAGGCCCAAAGCCGCCGATAACAACTCTGTCTTTAAATCTTGGCGCACCATGATCGCCGCCCGTTACCGCGCTTGATCTACCTGCAAATTTCCAAAAGTCAGCTAGGCCGATAACGGTATTTATACTATCAAGCTTTATCCTAGCGCTCACGCCCTCAAATGCCTCTTTGTAGCCCACGTCCGTGTTTGTTGCCACAAGCGGCGGCACTAGGCCTGTGTATTTTGAGTTGTAGTACTGGCGACCTAGTTTAAAGTCGATATAGTCATTTTCATATCCTAAGTAGGCCTCTGAAAGTGCTACACCTTCGCTATTCCAGTCATAGGCAAAATACTCTTTTGCAGCCTTTGACGGACCGAAATTTACTAAGCCCTGAGCCGTAAGACCAAGCCTAAAGCCATAGTAAGAGCCGGTTAAAAACCTAAGCTCAGCACCTAAACCACCGATGTGCTCACGAATTTTATTTGTTCTGCTGGCTGGCGGGAAGTACTCGGTCGAGTCCATATCGTAGTATGAAAATACTGTCGCACCCATAGTGCTTGTTTGTAAAGCCTCCGCCAAGCTCTCACTCGCACTTGTACAGGTCGCCATAGCCATAAGCGCAGCCAAACTAAGAGCAAATTTACTCTTGCTTGTAGTTAAAAAAGATGTTTTCACTCTAAACTTCTTAAATTTCTTTTTTAGGCATTTAACAATGCCTCCTTTTTAAGCTTGGCTTATCGCATCATCATCTACGATCATGCCACGCTATGTAAAATTTGTCTTTTTAGTTTTGCCATTTGGTGATATGTCTAGAATAACCACGCCCTTTTAAAACACAAAACCACCATGTTTTATGGCATCCCCCTTGGATCAATGAGCACAATTATAACATGTAGGCCTATCAAAAACGGTAAGATTTTGGTAACATTAACTAAAAAATATTTTTTAGTTTTAAATTTTAAATTTGATATAATCTCTACTATGATAGAAATTTTACTTATAGAAGACGATCTTGAACTGGCCGAGCTTTTAAAATTTGCATTGGCAAAAAGTGAGATTGGCGTAACCATAGTCACAAATCCGGTTGAAGGACTTAAAATTCTAGACGCAAAAAATACTTTTGACGCATTGGTGCTTGATCTTGGTTTGCCAGATATGGACGGCCTTGACGTGTGCAAGCATGTTAGGCAAGGCTATCCATCGTTACCTATCATCATATCGTCGGCCCGCAGTGAAACGCTAGATAAGATAAAGGGCTTTGAGCTTGGGGCGGATGACTATATGGCAAAGCCGTATGAGCCTATAGAGCTTGCATTTAGGCTAAGAGCGATACTCCGTCGAGGGATACAAACTAGCAACGACTCCAAAACCTTTTGCGTCGATAAACAAAGGCGTATCGTCATAAAAAACAAAGAGGAGATAGCGCTAACGAAAGCGGAATTTGACATCTTTATCTACCTTTATGAAAAAGAGGGGATGGTTATACCAAGAGAGGATATTTTGATAAATTTGGGTCAGGCGAAATTTCAAAGCGGACTAAAAAGCATCGATGTCGCCATAGGGCGCTTGCGTCAAAAAATAGGAGACGATCCTAAAAATCCGCGATTCATTCACCCCGTGCGCGGTATAGGGTATAAATTTATCAATGCGTAATATAACCATAATCAAACTAATATCATTTTTCTTTTTTGCCGCGTTAGTTATAGTAAATTTAGCATTTTTCATCGAATCAAAAAGGCAAATAAGAGATGCGGAGTATTTTACCTACCAGCGCTTTATGCTAGGCATGCGCATACGCGGACAAGAAGACGGCAATATAACCAAGCAGCTAGCGCAAATCGGACTTAAAAATAGTGATCTCGATCCAAATGAGATCAGGCAAAATGGTGAGAAAATTTTTAGCGATTCGTATGCCGATATGATAAGATACAACAAAAAGCTCTACTTTGTACCTAGATTTTCTTCCATAGATCCTAAGATGTTTTCACGTATTATGGACGCAGCCGGGCTTAATATATCAATCAAAGATGACATTGCAAAAAACGATCTGCCTTTAGAAAATTTAGAAGAAATTTCTTCGCATAACATTTGGATACTTTGGCTTATAGTAAATATCGTAATGGCCGCATTTTTCATAGTCGTCTTAAAAAAATTGCTGAGACTCAGAAATTTAAAAAATATGATAAGAAGAGCAGGAGAAGAAGATAAATTTAGACTGATAAAAGTAGAAGCAAATGATGAAATAGGCCAAATCGCTAGCGAATTTAATACGACGATGCAAAAAATAGATGCGATAAAACAGGCTAGAGCGCTATTTTTACGTAACATCTTGCACGAATTTCGCAACCCGATAATGAAAGGGCGGATCATGGCGGATATGATAGCCGAAATCTTACAAGACGATAAATTTAAAAGTAGATTAAAACAAATTTTTATAAGGCTAGAAATGATACTTGGCGAGGTTGTCAAGGTCGAAAAACTAGTATCTAATCAATGGGAGCTTAAGAAAAATAAGCACCGAGTTATAGACATCGTCGATCACTCGGTAGATATGCTTTTATTAAAAGACACGAGCCGCATAGAAGTGCGAGCGGATGCGGAAATAAGTGCGGTTGAGGTTGATTTTGAGCTTTATGCAACCGGAATTAAAAATTTGATCGATAACGCCTTAAAATACTCTAGCGAAAAGGTTGTTGTAAGCATAGATAAAAATGCTCTATGTATAAGTAGCGTAGGCGATGAGCTTGATCCGGAAAGACTTGATTTTAATAGAACTTTTAATAGAAAATTTGAGACGTCAAATTCAGGACTTGGCCTTGGACTTTATATAGCAAATCAAATTTTTATAAAACACGGCCACACCTTAAAATACAAGTACGAAGACGGTAAAAATATTTTTCTAATATGTTTCATAAACACTTGATCTAAAAATAACTTGTTTATTAATACTTATAAATTATTTTAAGCTCGTTATTTGCGCTGATTAATTCATTTATAAAGCCTAACAAATCTGTTATTAATAGTACAATGGCGCCTCTGTGATATCCGCCATATTTTTTTGGTTTACGATAATTCCGAGATTTTTTAGATATTTAGTCACTCCGCAGAAGCCACAATAAGGTAGCTGAAGAAGAATTCACACACGCACGCTAAAATTTAACGGCTCTTTCGTCGTGTAGAAAAGATAAAATTTTAGTAGAGTACGGTATGGGGGCGTCTAAATTTAAACGTGATCGTTTTGGTTGATGCGCGGCGTTAAATTTTATACGGCTTGTTAAGACTGTGGCGATGAGTAATTTTAAAATTTTGATTTTGGCGTGGGTAAAATTTAACGACAGCGCGTTCTGTCGTCGAGGTATAATGTATGGGTATCTGGCGGTATATCGACGTAGTGGAGATTGGCAAGTGTTACATATAAACGAAGCGAATTAAAATAAGAATGCGGATGAAATTAGCGCCGCGTGATACATATAAATAGCAGCATGCCCCGTAAACGATGTGATTCGCGATAAAATTTTGCGTAAATTAAGGCGAAATTTAGCCGACGAAATGAGAACGGATTTAAAATTTAACCGTTTTTTCAAGCGAATTTTGCCACAATTGCGCTCAAATTTTGTTGGGGCGAAAGATGAAAAAATATACCAAACAAATCCTTGCGATGCTCGCGCTAAATGCGATCTACAGCGGCTCAGGGATCTTAATTTTAAGCTTTATCAATAAATATCTACTTGACGGCGCCGAAAGAGGCGGCAGGATCATCGCGCTATTTTTCGCGCTCTTGGCGCTATTTTTGCTACTTTCGGTGCTAAGCCGCATCATGCTTTGCAAGATGGAAAACGACTTCGTATTCGATCTGCGCACCAAGATCATCAAGCAGATCATCGATACGAGGTTCGAGCACATCGAGGCTGCGTCGAAGGCGAACCTGCTTGCGTCCCTTTCTAGCGATATTTCGCGCCTAACCGAAGGCTTTATGCGCATCTCCGAGCTGATCCAGGGCGCGATGATCGTGCTGTTTTGCGGCATCTACGTGCTATATATCGCGCCTATGATGTTTGCGTTTTTATTCGTCTGGATCGGCGCGCTGATGATATTCAACCGTTTTTTGATGAAAAAGGTCATGCAAAATTACGATCTGTACCGCCAAAACGAGGACGTTTTGTATAAAAACTACGCCGCGGCGATCGAGGGGCACAAGGAGCTGTCGCTAAGCCTAGCCAAAGCAAAGAGCCTATACGAAAACGATTTTTTGCCCAACGCGCAAAATTTACGCCAAAGCTCGCTGCGAGCCGAGGTTTACGGCGCGTTTGCGAGTAATTTTATGAACGTAATGATGCTAGGCGCCGTAGGCTTTGTGCTTTATTTTGGGCTCAGCGGCGGCAAAGCGGAGCTTGCAAACGCCGTAACGATCGCGCTTACGGTGCTTTTTTTGCGCGCGCCTTTGATGATGCTCATATTCTCGCTTCCTAGCGTGCTGCGCGCCAAGATCGCCTACGCAAAGATAAATGAGCTAAACTTAGACCCGTTCGTGCAGGGCTTCGAGCTTGTGCAAATGCAGCCATGGCGCAGCTTGGAGCTTAAAGACGTGGGCTTTTCGTATCCGGGCGGGAAATTCGGCATCAAAGGGGTAAGCTTGCAGCTAAATGCGGGCGAGACAGTGTTTTTAATCGGCGAAAACGGCAGCGGAAAATCGACGCTTTTTATGATCTTAGCGGGTCTTTATACGCCGCAAATGGGCGAAATTTTAGCCGACGGCGCGGCCCTTAAACCCTCCGATCTGCGCGCCTACAGCAATAACATAAGCGCGGTTTTCAGCGATTTTTATCTCTTCGACTACGCTACGGGCGATGCGGAGATCGCGCGCGAGTGGCTGGCGCTTACGCATCTGCAGGATAAGGTTGAGCTAAAGGGGGCTAAATTTAGCACCACGAGCCTATCTAGCGGGCAGCGCAAGCGTTTGGCGCTCGTAAGCGTGCTGATGGACGGGCGAAAATTTTTGATGCTCGATGAATTTGCGGCCGATCTCGATCCGCAGTTTCGCACGGAGTTTTACGAGCGGATTTTGCCCGAGCTGAAATCGCGCGGATACACGATATTTGCGATCTCGCACGATGATAAATACTTCGGCGCCGCAGATAAAATTTATAAGATGCAAGGCGGCGAAATTTCGCGGATCAAATAAAATTCCACCGCCGCGGGTTCTGTCGTCTAAAACGCAGCGCCTCGCAACTCGCGTCATGTTTTAAGCTGCGCCTGCCGATCCTGCTTTAAATTTGATCAAGGCCCTTGAAATTCCGCCGCGCGCGGCTTGCCGAGAATGTTTTTTGCGTTCACGCTCGCTAGAAATTAATCCAAATTTTTAAACGCAAATTTAAGAATTTCAACTATAATGCGCGCCACAACTTAATCGTAAAGGATGAAAAATGAGAAAAGTTTTAATCGCATGCGCTGCATTGGCGGCGTTTAGTTCGGCAGCGTTTGCCGCAGACGGCGCAACACTATATAAAAAATGCGTGGCCTGTCACGGAGCCAACGCCGAGAAGCCTTATCTTGGCGGCAAAGTACCTGCGCTAAACACCCTAAGCAAGGAAGAGATCGTAGCTAGCCTAAAGGGTTACAAAGACGGCACCTTGGGTGACGGCAAGGGAAAATTCGGCATGATGGGCGTTATGAAGGGGCAAGTCGCTTCACTTAACGACGAATCGATCGAAGCGCTAGCCGATTTCATAGTCTCTAAAAAATAATTTCAAACTTCATTCGGCGGGCTTCGCGCTCGCCGAGCTCGCTTAACTTTAAATTTTAAAATTCTACGCTAATATCACGTAAAAATTCCAAAGGCTCATAATGTTTAACGGACTGATCAGAGAGATCGCGCAGGTTGCGAGCTTTAGCGGCGATTCGCTGCGACTGCGCGCGAGATACCGCCCCGCGCTCGGCGATAGCGTCGCGGTAAACGGCGCGTGCCTGAGCGTGACGCGGCTTTTTGCGGACGGATTTGCGGTACAGCTTTCTAGCGAAACGGCGCGCATCATCGCCGCACAAAACCTGCGCGGCTCTGTGCATATCGAGCCTGCGATGCGGCTAGGCGAGCGCATAGACGGGCATTTGATCCAAGGGCATATCGATGCCGTAGGCGAAATTTATAAAATTTCAAAGCTTGCAAGCGGCGTCGATTTTTGTATCCGCGCACCGCTGCATATAGCGCCGCTGCTAGCGCCGAAGGGCTCGGTGGCGATCGACGGCGTGAGCCTAACGATAAACGAAGTGCTTGAAGGCAGCGGAAATTTTATTCACAAAGACCGCAAAGGCCCGCACGGTTCAAATTTTAGCGACGAAGGCTCGCACGGGCAAAATTTTAACAGCTCAAATTTCGTTCGCGATCCAAACTCCTTGGGCGCAAATCTAAAGAGCGAAGCGCAATGCTGCGCCATTCGCCTTACGATCATCCCACTCACGCTTAAGGATACACTCTTTGGAACCTACAAAATCGGACGCCGCGTAAATATCGAAACTGATCTGCTTGCGCGATACGTCGCGGCACAGCTGGGATTTGCCGGCGGACAGCTCGTCGGTCGCGGCACTGTTGCGGCGCGCGATGAGAGCGCCGAGGGCGAAAAAGAGGGGCTTTCGTGGGACGCGATAGATAAAATTTTGAGCCTGTATTAGGCGCCAAGTAACTTGCGATGGCTAAAATCGAAATTTGCAGAGAAAATCTTGAGCTTGTATTGGACGGGCACGGCGTGCTAGCTGGCTTTAGCACGCGCGAAGGAGGCGTAAGCGTCGGAGCTTACGCGAGCCTAAATTTAGGGGATCACGTAGGCGACGATCCGCAAAACGTCGCGCAAAACCGCG
>ERZ772917.926-NODE-926-length-19054-cov-4.927523_pt1 | contig 19054 bp, 17 predicted proteins | sample MGYA00511187_ERZ772917 | MGnify/ENA primary metagenome ERZ772917 (study PRJEB29015, sample SAMEA2737925) | human oral metagenome | biome: human oral; feature: human-associated habitat; material: dental | place: China | collected 2012 ... | reverse complement strand
AGCTCCTTCGGTATGGACTCGTTTTGCTCTTCCTGCTCTTTGCAGGGAGCACCACCGCACTAGCTCGAAAAAAGAAACCACCCATTGTCCTGCCTGATACCGTCTACCTCCTTGATCATTATTCTCGAAGTCCGCACTGGGTTCGCCCCGCACCTCGGAAGAAGACGCAAGTAGAGCCCCGAGCCACAGGTGCTGTGCCCCCGAAGAACTATGGCTGGGAGTTTCTGGCTCCAGCCTGGCGTGGGGTACAGGACTCGGCAGAGTTCCCTGCCTTTCGCTATCACTACGCTTCCCCAGAGGATTATCGGGTGAAGGAGACCCGTGATCGTATCCCTCGTTTTATTGGTTTCTATGTGAAGGAGGAGCCCGAAGAGCAGACGGCTGAGTGGCTACGCTCTGTGACCTTTACCTCGATGGCGGACCTGGAGACTAAGGTCGACTATGCCATATACTTTACTGGGGATCTTCCGAAGACCATCTATATTGTGCGGGTGACGAGGGAGGCGATACTTGTCTACCCCGTCTTTGCTACTGCATGTAAGGAAGGAGACCTCTCCGTCGGTTGTCGCATAACGGCTAGTTATTTCCTTAATCCTGAGTCGCTACATCCTCTTCGGGATTATGAGGCCCGGGAACTTGCTGAAGAGGAGCTAGAGCGAGTCTTTGAGACCAATCGCCGTCTGAAGCGCTACCGCCATGATGTCCCTTGGCTTCGCTACCGCACTCGCTATCGAGATGGGCTCTTCCGCGATTAGTCCATCCCCTAGGTGATCACGTCCAAGGTGAAGGGCTGAAGTGTCTTACTTTGGATTAGGGTGAATTTGGGCGTCAAACGAGCCCGCTCTATCTGGGCGTTTGGAAGGGGTGAAAAACGATCTACGGTAGGTCGCCGAAAAAACCTACAGTAGGTCGTCCTTGCGACCTACCGTGGGTCGGTCGGGCGACCTACAGTAGGTTTTTTCTGCCCCTTCTGTAGCACCCCTCAGAAACCCGCTCAGGGTGCGACATCCCAGTACCCCAACGATCCTGCATTTTTCCTCCTTATTTTGAGATGAAAAGCTACCCCTTCTCTTGCCTCATCTTCTACTAAAGAATTCCTACCTTTGGAGGGTGGAGCGGGAGGCCGTACAGCAGAGCCTTCTGCCTCTTTCGCCCAGAGACGCTACCTACCTAACACTAACGCAATACTAGGATCTATGAGAACGCTATCTTCACAGCTCCTTCGGTATGGGCTCGTTTTTCTCTGCCTCCTCTTTGTCGGGAGCACCACCGCATTCGCTCAGCGGGAGAAGACACGGGTCATCCTCCCCGATACCGTCTACTTACTCGATCACTACGCCAGAAGTCCGCACTGGGTTCATCCTTCCTCTCGAAAGAAGACTCTTGTAGAGAAGCCTGTCACTGGAACCCTACCTCCGAAGAATTGTGGCTGGGAGTTCCTAGCTCCAGCCTGGCGTGGGGTGCAGGACTCGACGGAGTTTCCTGCCTTTCGCTATCACTATGCCTCCTCGGAGGATTACCAGGTGAAGGAGACCCGTGATCGCATTCCTCGTTTTGTTAGTTTCTACGTGAGAGAAGAGCCCGAGGAGCAGACGGCTGAGTGGCTACGCTCAGTGACCTTCACCTCCATGGCAGACCTAGAGACTAAGGTTGACTATGTATCAGACTTAACTCGTCACCTCCCGAAGACCATCTATATTGTGCGGGTGACGAGGAAGGAAATACTTGTCTATTCCGTCTTTGCTACTAGATGTGAAGAATCAGGAGTCATGGTTGATTGTCGCTTGATGCCAGGCTTCTTCCTCAATCCTGAGTCGCTACATTTCCTCTGGAATTTTGAGGCTAAGGAGGAAGGAATGGAAGAGGAACGAGAGCGAGTCTTTGAAGCTAATCGTCGTCTGAAACGCTACCGACATAATATCCCATGGCTTCGCTATTATACCCGCTATCGAAATGGGAACTTCTACTATTAGTTCATCCAGCGGGTGAGGTCGAAGGCTATCGGCTTAGATCCAGCTAGTCCCTAGGGGCTGGCTGGATCTTTTGTTGCTACAAGAGGAAGAGAAAGAAGCGCTTCTCCCACCGAAGGTGAAGGGCTGGTGCGTCGTGTTCTGGACTAGGAAGAAAATGGGTATCGAACGAGCCCGCTCTATACGGGCGTTTGGGAGGGGTGAAAAACGATCCACGGTAGGTCGCCGAAAAAACCTACGGTAGGTCGTCGATGCGACCTACCGTGGGTCGGTCGGGCGACCTACAGTAGGTTTAATTTGGGGAGCTGTGCGCATCGGCTGAGGACGAGGGGGTATAACAGAGGCAAACGGCGATATTCACTATCTTTGTATCTTGCAAAAGATATGGATAAAGACAAAGTATTGACAACAAACGATAAGACTCAGCTTCCCTCCCCCTGCTATATCCTGGAGGAGGATCTACTGAGACGCAACCTCAGCTTGATCCAGGACGTGGCTCGCCGAGCAGGTGTAGAGATCATCTTGGCCTTCAAGGCGTATGCCCTCTGGCGTACCTTCCCCATCATCCGAGAGTATGTCCCCTACAGCACGGCGAGCTCCGTCTGGGAGGCTCGACTGGCCTTCGAAGAGATGGGAGCTAAGGCACACACGTTTAGTCCTGCCTATACCCGAGAGGAGTTCCCCACGATCCTGAGCTATAGCTCGCATGTGACCTTCAACTCACTGAGTCAGGTCGAGCACCTGCGCCCGCTGATGCCTCGGGATGGGAGTGTGTCCTTCGGACTACGTATCAATCCCGAATATTCGGCCGTAGAGACCGATCTATATAATCCCTGCGCTCCAGGCTCTCGCTTCGGTGTGCCAGCGAGCGAACTCAAGGCACTCCCCGAGGGGATCGAGGGCTTCCACTTCCATTCGCTCTGCGAAGGTTCGGCGGAAGACTTAGAGAAGACCCTTGAGATCATCGAGCAAAGCTTCGGCCACTTCCTTCCCCAGCTCCGCTGGCTCAACATGGGGGGCGGTCATCTGATGACCCGTCAGGGCTACGATGTCGAGCGCCTGGTGCGTGTGCTCCGAGCCTTCAAGGAGCGTCACCCGAACCTTGACCTCATCCTTGAGCCAGGGAGTGCCTTCGGCTGGCAGACAGGCTTCCTGACCTCTTCGGTCGTGGATATCGTCGAGCACCACGGGATACGTACGGCGATCGTCGATGTCTCCTTCACCTGCCACATGCCTGACTGCCTCGAGATGCCCTACAAGCCGGCTATCCGTGGGGCTCGTACGATGGATGAGTATCGCCCCGACCAGCACAGCTATCGTATCGGGGGGAATAGTTGCCTGAGTGGTGACTTCATCGGCTACTGGGAGTTCGATCATCCCCTAGAGCTGGGTGAGCAGATCATCTTCGAGGACATGCTCCACTATACTACGGTCAAGACCACGATGTTCAACGGGGTAGCGCACCCCAGCATCGCCCTCCTACGCTCCGACGGCTCCGTAGAGCTCCTCCGTGAGTACACCTATCAGGACTATAAGGATCGTATGGACTAGCTCCATCCGCCAGATCCCAAGAAAGAACTAGATAAGCATGGCACTATTTGGACTCTTCTCTAAAAAGAAGAAGGAGACCCTCGATGAAGGGCTCTCCAAGACCAAGGAGAATGTCTTCTCCAAGATCGCACGAGCCGTCGCTGGGCGTAGTACCGTCGATGACTCCGTGCTGGATGAGCTCGAGGATGTCCTCGTCACCAGTGATGTCGGTGTGGAGACTACCCTCAAGATCATCCGTCGTATCGAGGAGCGTGTCGCCCGAGATAAGTATGTCTCTACCTCGGAGCTCACAGGCATCCTCCGCAGTGAGATCGCAGAGCTCCTGACACAGAATGGCTCCAGCGATGGGGAGAGCTTCTCCCTGCCTGCCGACAAGAAGCCCTATGTCATCATGGTCGTAGGGGTGAACGGGGTAGGGAAGACCACCACCATCGGTAAGCTCGCCTACCAATTCAAGCAGCAGGGCTACTCCGTCATGCTGGGCGCAGGTGATACCTTCCGAGCCGCCGCTATCGAACAGCTAGAGGTCTGGGCCAAGCGTGTGGATGTGCCCATCATCCGTCAGCATATGTCCGCCGACCCTGCCTCTGTAGCCTTCGACACGCTCAGTGCTGCGGTGAAGGCTGGCTCCGACGTAGTCATCATCGACACCGCAGGCCGTCTGCACAACAAGGTCGGGCTGATGAACGAGCTGACGAAGATCCGCCGTGTCATGCAGAAGGTCGTACCTGATGCACCCCATGAGGTGCTCCTCGTCCTCGACGGCTCCACGGGGCAGAATGCCTTCGAGCAGGCCAAGCAGTTCACCGCCGCTACCGAGGTCAATGCTCTAGCCGTCACCAAGCTAGACGGCACGGCCAAGGGTGGTGTAGTCATCGGTATCTCTGATCAGTTTAAGATCCCAGTTAAGTACATTGGACTAGGAGAAGGGCTTGAGGATCTCCAGCTCTTCCGCAAGAAAGAATTTGTAGACTCCCTCTTCGGCGAATGAGAAAGAACCAAGTAGATGTAGTTACCCTCGGTTGCTCCAAGAATCTCGTAGACTCGGAGCAACTCATCCGCCAGTTCCTAGCCAATGGCTATGTAGTGCACCACAATTCGGACTCGGTCAACGGCGAGATCGTCGTCATTAATACCTGTGGCTTCATCGGTGATGCACAGGAGGAGTCGATCAATATGATCCTCAAGATGGTCGAGGCTAAGAAGATGGGACGCATCGGGCAGGTCTATGTCATGGGCTGTCTCACCGAGCGCTTCATGGACGAGCTCAAAGCAGAGATCCCCGAGGTCGATGGATACTATGGTAAGTTCAACTGGAAGAATCTCCTTACAGATCTAGGTAAGGCTTATCACAACGATCCCCTCGGTGGCAATCGAAGCATCACTACCCCCGCTCACTATGCCTATATGAAGATCTCGGAGGGCTGCAACCGCAGTTGCTCCTATTGTGCTATCCCCATCATCACGGGTAAGCACAAGTCACGCCCAATGGAGGACCTCATCGCAGAGGCCGAAGCCCTCGTCTCCACGGGTGTCAAGGAGATCCAGCTGATAGCACAGGATCTCACCTTCTATGGGCTCGATATATATAGGAAGAATACCCTCGCCGAGCTCCTTCAGCGTCTCTCCGACATACAGGGGCTGGAGTGGCTACGCCTGCACTATGCTTATCCTGCGGACTTCCCCCGTGAGATCCTCGCCGTGATGCGGGAGCGGGAGAATATCTGTAGCTACCTAGACATCGCCCTACAGCATATCAGTGACCCCATGCTTCGTGCTATGCGTCGTCGTGTCACGAAGGCGGAGACCTATGAGCTTCTGAGGTATATGCGTCAGGAGGTCCCAGGTCTTCACCTGCGCACCACTCTGATGACGGGGCATCCAGGAGAGACAGACCAAGACTTCGAGGAGCTGCTGCAGTTCGTGCGAGATATACGCTTCGACCGTCTGGGGGCCTTCGTCTATTCGCATGAGGCGGGTACCTATGCTCATAAGGCTTATGCAGATGATATTCCCCTCGAGGTCAAGCAGGAGCGCATCGACCGACTCATGTCTGCCCAAGAGGCTATTGCCACAGAGCTCAATGCGGCTAAGGTCGGTAAGACCTTCAAGACGGTCATTGATCGTAGCGAAGAGGAGTTCTTCATCGGGCGCACTGAATATGATTCACCCGAAGTGGATCAGGAAGTCTTGATCTCTAAGCTGGATACACCCCAGCTGGAGGTAGGGAACTTCTACCCGATAGAGATCACATCATCTGATACCTTCGACCTATATGGCCGACTAGCCCACTAGAGAAGATATGCTGCAAGCGGAATTTTGGACCATACGCCTCGGGGAACTCGCCTCGGTACAGCCAGCCACATCTGAGACTCTGTGGGAGGCTCTGTCTACTCAGATAGAGCAGCGTCTCCTCTCGGGAGTAGCCCTCTACTTCCCTGAGTTAGGGCTTTGGAAGATCCAAGAGCACCGAGAGTATATCGCTCGCACTTCGGAGGGGAAGCTCTGGCTCATCCCCCCTCGCCTGAGTCTCTCCATCCAGCAGGAGCGCACTACTACGAGCGTCTCCATTCAGCTCCTAGCCGAGGCCCTCTCGGAGACTACTCATGTGCCGAGTGATATCGTAGGAAAGTGGCTACGAGGTATTAGCCAGCTGTGGAGCGAACTGCTCCAGCAGGGCGCACCGATCTCTTGGGGAGGATTAGGGGACTTCTCCCCCTTGGAGGAGGGGCAGCTTTCGGGCTATCGCTTCTTACCTTCCGCTGAGCTCGTCGCAGCCCTCAACCGTCCCTTCAGCATGTTTGCTCCCGTGGAGGTCTCCTCTACGGCATCGCTCCAAGATCTGGAGATCCTCGACATAGAGCACTTGGATGATCTAAATGAAGTAGAGCCGATCGAGGTGCGGTGGGCTTCCGGGCTTTCGGCTGATCTTCAGCCTGCTCCAGCTTTGTCTCCCGCTTCACCTGCTGCTCCCATTGCGTCTCCATCCGCCCCCCCTCAAGAGGAGTCTTCGCCTCAGATTGATGAGGCCGAGGTAGATCCTTCCGAGACAGAGATGCCCGAGGAGTCGGTCCTTGTCTCTTCCCCCGTCTCAGAGGAGGAGACGATAGATATACCAGCGGAAGATCCTCTAGGTGATCCATTCCGAGACGAGGAGGAACGGCCACGTCTCCTAGTCTGGCTCTTTGTCTCAATAGGGATTGCCATCGCTAGCTGCCTCTTCTTCTTCCTCCTTTCTCTCAAATCGGATGGGGTAGAGCAGCCCCGACCTTTGGCTCCTCCGACGCAGTCTGTAGCTCCCGCTTCTCAGCAAGCACCAGCCGTCACAGATTCGACTTCAACCCAAGATAGCCTCGGAGTAGAAGCACTTGATAGCTCGACTTCGGAGCATCAATTAGCTCCAGCATCAGAGGATAAGTACACCTCGTCGCAGAATAAGGGAGCAGAGCAAGTGCGCCTTCGTCCTGGTGATCGTCTCTCACGTCTTGCGTTGAAGAAGTATGGGCATAAGGCCTTCTGGGTATATATCTACGAGGAGAATAGAGCTCGCTTGAAAGACCCCGATAATATCCCCGTGGGAGCCGTCATTACCCTGCCTGCAGCCGCTAAGTATCAGATAGATGCAACCGATACGAATTCAGTGAACAGAGCGTTATTGTTACAGCGCTCCTTACACCGATAGTGGGCTACCATGTATTAGCCGAGATAGACAGAATAACATCGAAATCAAATCATAATGGAATCAGTAGACATCCGCATGCTCACCGAAGAGATTGAGCGTCATAGCCACCTGATCAAAGCACTCCGTACAGGGATGCAGCAGTCGATCGTGGGGCAGAGTCATCTCATCGACTCACTACTCATCGGTCTACTCTCAGGTGGACATATCCTGCTGGAAGGGCTCCCAGGTCTGGCAAAGACCTTGGCGATCAAGACGCTTTCCCAGCTTATTGATGCTGACTACAAGCGTATCCAGTTCACACCCGACCTACTTCCTGCGGACGTTGTCGGTACCCTAATGTATAGCCAGAAGAAGGAAGACTTCTCCGTGAAGAAGGGACCTATCTTCTCCAACTTCATCCTTGCCGATGAGATCAACCGTGCTCCAGCAAAGGTGCAGAGTGCCCTGCTGGAAGCCATGCAGGAGCGTCAGGTGACGATCGGCGAAGAGACCTTCAAGCTCCCTGACCCCTTCTTGGTCATGGCTACGCAGAATCCCATCGAGCAGGAGGGGACTTACCCTCTGCCCGAAGCTCAGGTAGACCGCTTCATGCTCAAGGTCCTCATCTCCTATCCCAAGAAGGAAGAAGAAGCTCAGATCATTCGCCAGCAGATCTGCCCCGAGCAACAGACAGTAAGGCCGGTGGTGCAGATCTCGGATATCCTTGAGCTCAGAAGACTAGCCTCGAAGGTCTACATTGATGAGAAGATCGAGCGCTACATCGTGGATATTGTCTTCGCCACACGTCGTCCCGAGGAGTATGGTCTAGAGACATTCAAGTCCTTCATCTCCTTCGGAGCTTCGCCTCGTGCCTCCATCAATCTTGCCTTGGCAGCTCGCTCTTATGCCCTTCTGAAGGGTCGTGGCTACGTAATCCCCGAGGATGTACGTGCTATCTGCTATGATGTCCTACGCCACCGCATCGGCTTGTCCTATGAGGCCGAGGCTCAAGACCTCTCGGCGGATGAGTTGATCAAGGAGATCCTCAATCGAGTAGAGGTACCCTAGTAGTCCTCTCCCTCGACTATTGAGGATAGGGAAGTCCACTAATCCTATAGAGGAGACTCAGCAGGTGGACTCTCCAGTGTCGCTCATATCTGGGCGATGTAAAGCAACGTAGTACGGTGACAAGTAGAAGCATGAAATCAAAACTCCAGCCATCAGATCTTCTGAAGAAGGTGCGGCGCATCGAGATCAAAGCTCGAGGACTCTCCGAGCAGGTATTTGCTGGGCAGTATCATTCGGCTTTTCGTGGGCGAGGTATGGCCTTCAGTGAAGTCCGTGGCTATCAGGTCGGGGATGATGTGCGTGATCTGGACTGGAATGTCACAGCTCGCTATGCTCAGCCCTATGTCAAGGTCTTCGAAGAGGAGCGAGAGCTGACCGTGATGCTCCTCGTAGATATGACGGGCAGTACTGACTTCGGGACTCGGGGAGAGACCAAGCGTGAGCTCAATGCTGAGATCGCAGCTACACTTGCTTTCTCTGCTATTCAGAATAATGATAAAGTGGGGGCAATCCTCTTCACCGATGAGGTCGAACTCTTCATCCCTGCACGTAGTGGACGCAAGCATATCCTCTACTTGATCCGAGAGCTACTGAGCTTCGAGCCTAAGAGCCGATCTACGGATCTCAATGTGCCCTTGACCTACCTCAATCGACTGATTAAGCGTCGCTGTACGGCCTTCCTCATCTCCGACTTCTACCACTGGGAGGAAGACTACCGCCAGACCCTTTCGCTCTCGGCTCGTCGCCATGACTTGGTTGCTATCCGCACCTTTGACCGAGGTGCTCTAGAGCTCCCTCGGATGGGGCTCTTGCGCCTACGTGATGCAGAGACGGGGCTAGAGCGCTGGATAGATACTTCATCTCGCCGCATCGCACGACTCTATGCTGAGCGGGTCAAGGAGCAAGAAGATCTCTTCCGTAGCCACTGCCTGCGCTCGGGGATTGACCACATAGAGGTATCGACAGATGGGGACTATGTCCCAGAGCTCATCAAACTATTTGGACGCAGATCCTAATCGATTTATGTACAGACTCCGGTATCTATATACCTTACTATTCCTGCTCCTAGGTGCTAGTGAAGCACTGCGAGCGCAGAATGTCTCGATACAGACCCATCTTGACCGAGCTGAGATACGCATCGGTGAGCGGGCAGCTATCGATATGACCATCCGTACGGACAATCTACCCGCTACTCGATTTCGTCTCGTAGAGGATACGACGGGTATAGAGCGCTTCCGTATTCTGGAGTTTGGTGCGCTGGATACTGTGAATATCGGAGGAGGGGTCCAAGAGATCAAGGCCCGGATGATCATCACCTCCTTTGACTCTACGTTGATCACCATCCCTCCGATTATTGTGGAGACTCCTACGGGTAGCGCTGTCTCGAAGCCTCTGGCTCTGAATGTCATCTCTCCAGAGGTCGATCTAGCTCACCCCGATCGCTTCAAGCCGATCCAAGATCCATGGGAGGAGCCCTATACGCTTTGGGATATCCTCGTGCTTATTTGGTCTAGCTGGATCACGTATGTGGTCATCCTTCTAGCCCTCGTCGCCCTACTCATCTATGAGTACAAGCGTCGAGCACAGTACTTACTTGTGGAGAAGTCGATCGAAGTACTCCCAACAACAGCCTTTGAGGTCTTCCTAAATCGAGTAAATGCTTTGGAAGGGCATTCTCTTGATAAGCAGGAGGATTTCAAGGAATACTATACGGAGCTGACAGCTGCTCTCCGAACCTATTGGAGTGAGATGCTTCATATCGAAGCTTTGGAGAAGACTTCTTCGGAGCTGCTGGAAGAACTTCGTCAGCATAGACTCGATGCAGAATACCTTAGCGTGATCGAAGAGCTGTTCTGTGAAGCTGACTATGTCAAGTTCGCTAAGAGCTTGCCACAGCGTAGTGATACCGAGCGCTTGACTCATAAGATCATCGCCTGCACCAAGGACCATCACCTTGTAGCTCTGAGGGAGCAGGAGATCACTCAAGCTAAGGCACAAGAAGGAAAGGAGGTGGCCGAATGACTTTCCTTCATCCTCATCTTCTCTGGCTGCTTTTGCTCTTACCCGTTCTGCTACTGCTCTATGTACTCTGGCGGAGAAAGCAACAGGCATCGCTTCGTATGCCCTCACTCCATTTCCTTGATGGAATAGGCGGTGGGATAAGAGTCTATCTAAGGCACTCTGTCTTTGCTCTACGTCTCTTGGCACTAGGGCTTATTATCATTGCTCTAGCTCGCCCCCAGAGCAGTTCTTCGTGGTCCGAGGATCGCGTGGAAGGGATCGACATCATGCTCACGATGGATATATCCACGAGTATGCTGGCGATGGACTTCCAGCCCAATCGTGTGGAGGCTGCTAAGGAGGTGGCAATGCGCTTCGTCGCTAATCGTCCCAACGACAACATTGGTCTTGTCGTCTTTGCTGGGGAGAGCTTCACGGCTTGTCCTCTGACGCAAGACCATGCGACGCTCATCAATCGCCTTCGTACGATGACACCTGGGATCATCGAGGATCAGACGGCTATTGGTTCAGGTATAGCGACTGCGATCAGTCGTCTCAAGGAGAGTAAGGCCAAGAGCAAGGTCATCATTCTTCTGACCGATGGAGCTAACAATACAGGCAATATCTCTCCAAAGATGGCTGCCGATCTAGCCAAGACTTTCGGGATCTCGATTTATGCTATTGGGGTGGGTTCAGGAGCTGGTGAAGCTCCCTATCCGATACAGACTCCTTTTGGGACGGTTGTTCGGAATATGCCCGTAGACCTTGATGAGCCTACGATGCGTCAGATAGCAGAGATCTCGGGTGGAGCTTATTTCCGAGCCACAGACAACGAGTCGCTTGCTGCTATCTATAAGAAGATCGACCAACTGGAGAAGACGAAACTCTCGACGAGGAACTATCATACGACTTACGAAGAGTTCTTCATCTTCGTCCTTGCTGCAGCGATTCTTTTGCTTCTGGAGTTCGTGCTCCGCTCAACGCTCTTCCGCACCAATCCGTAAGACGATGAATATCCATTTTTATTCGCCTAGCTATCTGTATTTGCTCTTTGGGCTACTTCCCCTTTTAGCATTGTCCCTCTTCGCCTATTGGCGACGTAGGCAGATGCTTCAGCGCTTTGCAGACAAGGAGCTAGGTCAAGCTCTTACCCCTTTGGCTTCTGGGAAGAAATATGTCCTTCGAGATCTAGCACTCCTCGCCGCTGGTGCGCTGATGATCATTGTCCTCGCTCGTCCGCAGGCTACAAGTCAAGTAGATGCACAAGATGAGGACAAGGGGATCGAAGCGATGATCTGCCTCGATATATCGAACTCGATGCTCTGCCAAGATGTCGCTCCTAGCCGTCTGGACTTCGCTAAGCGGACTATCTCTCGTCTCCTAGAGCACATGCGCTCGGATCGTGTTGGGCTCATCATCTTTGCAGGGAGTGCCTATGTACAACTCCCGATCACAACGGATCTCTCTACTGCGCAAGATTTCCTCTCTGATATCTCTCCCAACATGCTCTCTGACCAAGGTACTGCTATCGGGCAGGCCATCACCTTGGCGCGTCAGTCCTTCTCCGATCGTAGGGACTTAGGTAAATCCATCATCGTGTTGACCGACGGAGAGGACTTTGAAGAAACGGCGCTCCAAGCTGCTAAGGATGCAGCCAAGGATGGTATTCACATCAATGTCGTGGGCATTGGCTCTGATCAAGGAGGTCCTATCCCTACCTCAGAGGGTAACCTTACTGATGAGTCGGGTAATATGGTCGTCACCCGCTTCAATCCTGACATGTGTCAGCAGATCGCTGATGCAGGTGCGGGCATCTTCGTCTCTTCGTCCTCTCAGGCTACTGTAGTCAAGGAGGTCGAGAAGCAATTGGAGGAGCTCCCTCGAGCTTCTATCTCCTCAAGGGTCAATAATGGGGCGACAGAGGCCTTTGAGCCTTGGCTCTGGGCTGCTCTTGTGCTCCTCATCCTCGAGTTCTTCATCATGGGACGAAAGAATAAGTTCCTCATCCGACATAATATCTTTGGTCATGAGAAGTAAGCGATTCCTTCTAGCCCTAGTTACTTGCGTCTTAGCTACGACTAGCCTCGTAGCGCAAGGCATCAAGTCGGATATACGTAGAGCAAATAAGCTCTATCAAGCCAAGGACTATGCTCGTGCTTCGCAAGAGTATCGGCGTGCACTCCTTCGTGATAGCCTATCGGCTAAGGCTCGCTTTGGGCTAGCTGCCTCTATCTACGAGCAGGGACGCTATGACGAGGCTAAGACCCATCTTGAGCAGATCATCCAGCAGGAGGGACAGCTGACTCCTCAGCAGCAGGCAGGAGTCCTGCACAACCTCGGTAATGTGGCGATGAAGAAGAAGGACTACCAAGCTGCAGTCCAAGCCTACCAAGAGGCCCTGATTCGTCACCCAGAGGATGACAATACTCGCTACAATCTAGCTCTGGCACAGAAGCTCCTCCAGCAAAATAAGAACAACCAGCAGAGTCAGCAGGGACAAAACCAAGATCCCAATAAGGACAAGGATCAGCAGAAGCAAGATCCGAAGAAGGATCAGCAGCAGGATAAAAATAAGCCGGAACAGAAGCCTCAAGAGAAGGGGCAAGACAAGCAAGGTCAGCCCAACGAACAGCGCTCAGGAGAGCTCTCTAAGGAGCAAGCTGAGCAGATCCTTAGAGCCTCCCGCACCGATGATGATAAGACTCGCCGTCGGGTAGAACAGCGACAGCGGGAAGAGCAACAGCAGAACAGGAATAAGAATAAGAAGAGATGGTGATCCAGATGATCCCAATACGTCATGTAGGAAGGGCATTGTACCTACTTCTCCTACTCCTTTTACCTCTGAGTCTTGGGGCGCAGACGATTCGTCTGGAGGCTCCTCAGACAGTAGTCCAAGGGAATACCTTCCAGCTCATATATAGCTATTCAGGGAGTGAAGACTTTGAGCGTGTCTCTGAGCCGAAGGCTTCGGGAATTCAAGTCGTCTATGGACCTGCTCGGCAGGTGATGAGTAGCTTCCAGAATATCAATGGGCGAAGCTCCTCGACATCTTCGGTCAGCATCACCTATACGCTCCTCGCAGAGCGTACGGGCTCTGTCTCAATCCCAGCTGCTACCGCTATCGTCGGAGGCAAGCGAATTTCTGTGCGAGGAGCGACTATCCGTGTCCTACCTCCAGATAAGGATGCCCAGGCAGGTCGTGCCCGCTCGAGAGCTGTTGGGAGCTACATCTATCGAGCTATCCCCAGCACTACGGTGGTCTACGAGCAGCAGGCATTCCCCATACGCTACAAGCTCTATTCCTCGACAGAGTTTGATATCAATAGCTTCAATGCTCCCCAGTATGATGGCTTCATCTCAGAGAAACAACCCGATGATGGACGCCGTCAGCTGACACTGGAGTCGTACCAAGGGAAGAACTACCGAGCTGTAGAGATCTTGAATGAAGTCCTCTTTGCTCAGCGCAGTGGTACGCTGACGATCCCTTCATCTGAAGTTGGCATCCGAGTGCCTATCGAGGGGGATGATGATCCCTTCTTTGGTTCGGCCACCCTTGCGGATCGGACTCTTCGCTCTGCTCCAGTGACGATCCAGGTGCGTCCCCTGCCAGCTGAAGGGAAACCTCAGAACTTCTCGGGTGCGGTAGGTTCCTTCACAATGAAGGCTGAGCTTCTGACCAAGAGCCCCAAGACCAATGAGTCTGTGACGATACGTCTGACGCTTGAGGGTTCGGGTAATCTGAAGCTCGCTGAGAGTCCTAAGATCCAGTTCCCCGAGAACTTCGAGGTCTATGATCCTAAGGAGACCTACGAGGGGCATGTCACGGCAACGAACGTCCATGGGAAGAAGGTCATCGAATACTTTGCTATCCCTCGTCGGACGGGTTCTGTGACGATACCAGCGCTCACTTTCTCTTACTTCGATCCTCAGAAGGGACGCTATGAGACCCTTCGCTCTCAGAGCTTCTCTCTTCAGGTCGCTCAAGGCAAGACGGAGGTCTCGGAGGAGAAGGGTAGTCTTCGCCAGCAAGAGGAAGCTCTACGCACACTCCGTTCAGATCAAGGGGCGAAGGAGATCTCAGGCCTCCGAGTAGCGAAGAGCTGGGGATACCTCCTCCTCTATCCTCTAGCGGTACTGCTTGGGCTAGGGACTTATCTCATCCTCGCTCGTCGTCGTAGCCTACGAGCAGATAGCTTGAGCTACCATGCTTCACGTGCTAGTGCTGTGGCTACTCGTCGTCTGCGCAAGGCTCGTAAGCTACTCGAGGCAGGATCACGAGAGCCCTTCTATCAGGAGACACTACGAGCTCTTTGGGGCTACCTAGGCGATAAGCTACGTCTACCCGTCTCGGAACTCAGCCGAGCTTCGGTCTCTGAGATTCTACAAGCTCGAGGGCTCGAAGAGGCGACGATCCAAGCGCTCACCGAAGTCATCGACGAAGTGGAATACGCTCGCTATGCTCCAGCTCAAGAAGGAGACATGCAGGCTATCTACACGAAGACCGCAGAGGTCATCAGTGAGATCGATCGTCATAAGCTTTGATAATATCCCCGTACTATGCGTACTGTCTTTCTTTCTTTCCTGCTCCTCATCTCTTCGATCAGTCTTAGCGCATCGGAGTCCGTCGATAGTCTTTTCTCTAAGGGGGATTATCGTGGGGCTGCGGCAGCTATGGAGTCACTCATCGAATCGGAGGGGGCTACCTCTTCGCGCTACGCCAATCTGGGGAATTGCTACTACCAGCTAGGCGATCTGGGTCATGCGATGCTGAGCTATGAGCGGGCACATCTGCTTGATCCTCGTGACGAACAGATCAATGCCCAGCGTACCTTCCTGATGAAGAAGACGATTGATAAGCTTCCTGATGCTGAGAGCTGGTTCTCTGCTACGGGAGGGGCGATTGCTTATGCGCTACCCTTGCCTGTGCTTCTAGTCCTTTCGCTTCTCTTCTTCGTAGGCTTCGTGGGGTCGGTAGTTGCCTTTGCTCTTAGTCGCAGCCGTGATGGCAAGCGGATCACCTTCTACTCAGGACTCGTAAGTCTCGTGCTCTCGATCTTTACGGGAGCCCTTATCTTACATTGGGTTTATGCCGAGCACCAAGCTAAGACCAAGGCGGTGATCATACAGCCAGAGGTCAATGTCTACAGAAGCCCCAGCCAGAAGTCTGAGGTGGCGAACCAGCTACATGAAGGTACACGCATTCGTCTCGTGGGTCAGCCCGTGGGAGCCTACCAGCAGTTCACGCTCTCGGATGGTCGAGGGGGATGGCTTCTGCTGAGTGCTATCGAACCGCTCGTGAAGAACTAATCCTGAGCACATGACTCCTCCCTTCCTCCCTGGAGAAATCTCCCTCCTCAAGGCGATCAACGGTGCGCATTCCCCGTTTTGGGATGCAGCGATGTTTCTGATCTCCAATGTCGGGGCTTGGGCTTTCCCTGCCATCGCACTGCTGATCTTCCTCTTCTGGAAGCGCCCTAAGAGCGAAGCCTTCTTAGTCTTGCTGATGATCGGGCTCTGTATCCTCTTCGGGGACTTCCTAAGCTCATGGGTCTCTAAGCCCTTCTTCTCCCGACTAAGACCGACGCATACGCCAGGACTTCAAGAGACCCTACACTATGTCTACGGCTATCAGGGTAAGCTCTATGGCTTCTTCTCGGGGCACTCGGCGAACTATACCGCTGTGGCTACCTTCCTCTGCTTGGTGCTTCGTGACTACCGCTTCACGGGGGTGCTTTCCCTCTTAGTCGGTTGGGTCATCTATAGCCGCATGTATATCGGGGCGCACTTCCTCTCGGACTGTCTGGCGGGGGTGCTAGTTGGGCTTCTGGTAGGCTACTTAGTCTACCGTCTGTACCTTTCGCTGAGGAGTCGCTTCTTGGCTACGGGCTATCGTGACCCTCGGGAGGTCTTCCGAGAAGGGACGCTCTATTTGGCTTGTGCCCTTTGGGTATCTATCCCCGTGACGCTCATGATGGCTCTGCAGGTCACACGCATCCTTAGGATGGTTGCCTAGCTGGGAAAGGCTAGCAGTCCTATTCCCCATTTACACTAAGCCCCACCGCATGCTCTGAGCTTGCGGTGGGGCTTAGTTCTTATTTCGAGAAGGGGGGATAAACTTCTCCCGTGCAGGGATGTGAATGCTTGCGTTCCCAAGGGCAGGGAAGCGTACGAGCGGGGCTACTTCTTGTAGATCAAGCTAAGTCCGTCTCTCAAGGGAAGAATAAGGTTCTCCACACGAGGATCACGCTGTACGTGCTCGTTGAAGGCAAGGATGCTTTGAGTCTGTGGGTCTGTGGGCGTAGGCTCTTCGATGACCTTCCCATCCCAGAGGGTATTGTCCGCAAGGATGAGAGCTCCTGAGGGGAGGTGAGGCACGATGAGCTCGTAGTAGTCGATGTATTCCCGCTTGTTGGCATCAATATAGACGAGGTCGAAGGAATACTGCTCAAGGAGCTTCGGCAAGATCTCAAGCGCATCCCCTAGATAGAGGTGTACCCGATCGGCATAAGGTGCGCCGTCAAGGAATTCGTGGATGAAGTCCTCCATCTCATCGTCTGACTCGATGGTATGCACCTCGCCTCCTTCGCCTAGGGCTTCGGCGAGGCAATGTGCTGCGTAGCCCGTGTACGTACCGATCTCTAGTGCACGGCGAGCATTGGAGAGGCGGCAGAGCATCTGGAGAAGGTTGCCCTGCAGATGCCCCGAGAGCATGCGAGCTCGAAGGAGACGCACGTGAGCTTCACGCCAGAGACGCTCCCTAATCGGGCTCTCTGGGCTCGTGTGGCTGAGGATATATTCCTCGAGGCGATCAGACTCCGTCATCGCTGGCTTAGGCTTCTTGCGTTTCTTCGGGCATGCCGAGGAGCTCACGGATGCGTGAAGCTATTTGCTCCATCTGCCAGCGAGGGGTCGAAGTGGCTCCGCAGATACCTATGGTCTTGGGCAGTGGGCTAAGCATCTCGGGGAGGACTTCCTCGGGCGAGGAGACGAAGATGCTTCGCTCGTTGCCCTTCTGGCAGTAGCCGAAGAGCACCTTCCCGTTCGAGCTCTTTGCTCCGGCAACGAAGAAGGTAAGTTCGTGCTGTGCAGAGAACTCCTGGATGTGAGGCATACGGTTGGATACCTGCCTACATATAGAGTCTTGGAACTCAAAGCGAGCGTCCCCGACCATACGGCTCTGTAGCGTCTCGATGAGCTCATGGAAGCCCGTGAGCGACTGCGTCGTCTGGGAGAAGAGGGCAATCGGGCGGGTGAAGTCGATCTGCTCGATGTCCTCACGGCTCTGCACGATGATCGCCTTGCCTTCGGTCTGCCCTACGAGGCCATTGACCTCGGCATGCCCCTTCTTGCCGTAGATGACGATCTGTCCTCCTATGGGGTCGAGCTCGGCGAACTTACGGCGCACCTTCTTCTGTAGCGCTAGGACGACGGGGCAGGTAGCATCGACGAGTTCGATACCACGCTCCTTGGCCATCTGGTAGATGGCAGGAGCTTCGCCGTGCGCTCTGAAGAGAACCCGCTTGCCTTGGAGCTTGCTGAAGGCCTCGTAGTCGATCGTCTGCATGCCCTTAGCTTCGAGTCGATCCACTTCTTGGTTGTTGTGGACGATGTCGCCGAGGCAGTAGAGTTCTTTATTGTCTTTAGCCAGCTCTTCTTCGGCGTGCTTGACGGCATTGATCACGCCGAAGCAGAAGCCGGACTGCTGGTCTATTTCGATCTTGGGATACATGTAGAAATGAAGGAGGGAATGCGGGGAGCTACTCCTCGGTAGCTCGCTCGAAGTAGGAGCGAAGGAGCGCATCTTGCTCGGGGATCGTCAGGTGCGAATTGTCCAAGACGATGGCATCCTCGGCTTGTCTTAGGGGGGCGACCTCTCGGTGCGTATCGATGTAGTCACGCTGGCTGAGGTTCTCAAGGACATCCTCAAGCGAACTGGTCTCATCGCCCTTGCTACGGAGCTCGGCTAGGCGACGCTCAGCACGGATCTTGGGGTCAGCCGTGACGAAGATCTTGAGCTCGGCCTGAGGAAAGACCGCCGTGCCTATATCTCGGCCATCCATGACGACACCACCGCCCTGGCCGAAGGCTTGCTGCTGGCGGGTGAGGAACTCACGCACGAAGCCCAGCGCTGCGATAGGGCTAACGCTCCCAGCGACCTCCATGGTGCGGATGGCTTGCTCGACGTTCTCACCGTTGAGGTAGAGCTCGGGCGTAGCGTGTTCGTGCGCCTTGTGGAAGCTCAGAGATACTTCGCTGAGGGCTTCACGTAGCTTATCTTCCTGGATCTTCCCGTCTTGGATGAAGCCCTTGCGTAGGGCGAAGAGGGTGACACCACGGTACATCGCACCGGTATCAATGTAGATATAGTCGATCTCTTTGGCTAGGGCACGGGCCATGGAGCTCTTGCCGCAGGAGCTGTAGCCGTCGATGGCTACGATGATCTTCTTGGTCATGGAGGCTAGTATCCGTTTATATGCTTTGAGCGTAGGGGGTGGTGATGAGGAGCTGATGCTTCTTGGGGAGGCTTTCTCCCACTGTATATCCCAACAAGGAGTCCTAAGCTAAGGTTTTCTCCTGCTTTTTCGGGCGGGGATCATCACCGTGGAGCGAGGACAAAGATAGTCATATCCGTGGGGACGGAAGGGCGGTGCCTACTCGTAGAAAGGGGGGGCTTCGGAGAAGGAGGCTAGCGGGGGGCGAAGAAAGCCTCTTGTGGGGCGCAAAATAAACCTACTGTGGGTCGTCGAAGCGACCTACGGTAGGTCGGTGAGGCGACCCACAGTAGGTTTTGGAGGCGACCTAC
>ERZ772917.923-NODE-923-length-19072-cov-4.200978_pt1 | contig 19072 bp, 14 predicted proteins | sample MGYA00511187_ERZ772917 | MGnify/ENA primary metagenome ERZ772917 (study PRJEB29015, sample SAMEA2737925) | human oral metagenome | biome: human oral; feature: human-associated habitat; material: dental | place: China | collected 2012 ... | reverse complement strand
TACAATAGGAGTTTTGGTAAATTAGTAACTAGACGAGATGTATTAAATTATATATTGTCATTAGATAAGTCGTTTAGAGCTAGTTATGAGATAACACAAGAAGTAAGAAAAGCGGTAAAAGACAGAGATGAAGTAAGTCTAAAAGAACTAATGGATATGGATACCACTAGCTTACCTAGAGGTATAGCCAAAGCGATTAAGACGATGAAAAGATATAGAGAATACATGATTAATAGTGTTAAGTATGAGTATTCTAATGGTCCGTTAGAGGGTTTTAATAATAAGATTAAGTTAGTTAAAAGAGTTTCTTATGGTTATAATAGTTTTGATAATTTTAGGTTACGCATTTTGATTATGTCTAGGTTATTTGTTTCTAAGTATAAGAATAATGAAAGAGTTGGTAAGCATAGTAAAAATGCCAAGCAGCTTGAAGCTGCTTAGCATTTTATAGAGTTATTTTCTCATGCCCCGTATTTGACATAGAGCCTTTCTTTTGTTAACCATATCTATCTAATATAAAAAAGCCGTCAAATTATTTTTAACGGCTTTTATTAGCTAAACTGTATTTTTTCATTGAAGTAACTGCAGAGTAACAGAATACAGCAACTGCTATCCAAATTATAATAAATGAAATTAATTTTTCAATGCTTAATGGTTCATTATAAATAAATATTCCTACAAAAAATTGCATTGTTGGTGGTAGATACTGTAGTATTCCAAGAAGGTAAAGAGGAATATCGACAGCACCTTTAGCGAACAGCATAAGAGGAACAGCTGTAATTGCTCCTGATAGTAGTAATGCTATTATTGTAGCATTATCAGAAGTGTAAAATGTGATGTTATTTGAACTTCCTAGGTATATCATATAAATAATAGCTATAGGAGAAACAATAGCGGTTTCTATTAATAAACCTGCTTTTGGACTAAGAATAATTTTTTTCTTACATAGGCTGTATAGTCCAAAAGTAAGTGCAAGTAGAATAGAAATCCAAGGAAGAGACCCAAGGGAAATAAATAAATATAATAACGAAATTCCAACACAGATACAAGCGATTGTTTGTACGCGAGTTAGTTTTTCTTTTAAAAATACTACAGCAAGTATTATAGTGACAATCGGGTTAAGATAATAACCGAAGCTAGCTTCTAGTACATGATTTGTATTTACAGCGATAATATAAGTTAACCAGTTTGCAGTAATTAAAAACGAAGCGAGAATAAGTAAGGAGAAGCTTTTCTTATTTTGCCATATTTTTTTAATTTCTACACAGATAGTATTTTTATTTTTCGCAAAAAGGACTGCTAAGACCATAAAAATAAATGAACATAGTACACGCATAGCAAGGACTTCGTAAGCATCAATACTTTTTAGAAGTTTGAAGTAAATTGGGAAAAGTCCCCATGAAAAGTAACATATAAGAATTGCTATTAAACTTTTTTTTGTATTATTCATATGGCTCTCCTTTACCAATTTTGTTTTTATATTCTATTAGTATATAGCAAATATAGTTAATAATCAAACAAAATTTGGAGTTAATAGCTAATTTAAAAAATTAAAATACCTAGTAGATATATTATTTAATATATATCCACTAGGTTTAGTATGTATTAGACAAGTTGAGAATCATCTTCTATTATTTCTTTTACCTTCTGCATTTGATTATCAAGTTTAGCGCTTATTTCAGCACAAAGTAATAGTCGGCGTCCAATTTCTTTTTCTTTTTCTTCGCTTAAATTCTTTTTATAACGTAGTTTATGCTCCAAGCTAGCCCAAAAATCCATAGCTATTGTTCGAAATTGGATTTCGACAGCAACATGCTCTACTTTATCTGACAAAAAGATAGGGACTTTGACGATAAGATGATAACTACGATAACCATTGTTTTTATAGTTTTTAATATAATCCTTTTCGGCTATTATCGTTAAGTCATCTTGTTGTTTTAAGGCTTCTACAAGCTTGTAAACATCGTCTTTAAATGAGCAAATAACACGCACGCCTGCAACATCATAAATATTATTTTTTATAGTTTCTATATCAAACGGCAGATTAAGACGTTTTAATTTATTCATAAGACTAAGCGGTGTTTTAAGACGAGTTGAAACTGATTCGATGGGGTTACTTTCCCCGTGAAGAGAAAATTCCTTATCAAAAACATTTAGCTTAGTTTCTATTTCTAACATTGCACATTCGTAGTGCATAAATAATTCAACATAAGGCTCAAGCTCATTTATTAATAAAGGTTGATTAGCCTCCATTGAAAAAAGTTGATCAGTTAGTGTTTCTATTTGTGTTTTTTTCATATATTTTCTCACTTTTAATTATATACTCAACTATATGATATATTATAATGTTAAAATATAGTTTAATTTTATAAAAAGAAAAAATTAATTTTTCCAATAAAAGTTTTCATTAGTAGAGAACTTTTTGATTTTCATCTACAATCATTGAGTTTATCACTAAAAAAGACCTGTAACAGGAAAAATAGAAGGTTATAATAATACAGATAATATGAAAAATTATAATAAACGTTGATATATAAGTGTTTTTAAGAGGTGAATAAGAAAACAGAGGTTCTTAAAAATTTCACAATTCTCCTAATGGGCGAGCGTATAATGTTTTTCGATTTCCCGGAAATATTCGATGTAGACAAGCGTTTATTTTTGGTATATTATAATAGTTATAACGTCTTTATACAAGAGCCTATTTATATATGAAGGAAATAAGCGGAATTAGCGAGGGAGGAGAACAAGATGCAAAGAAGTAATTTTTATTCTTATACACAGAAAAAATTAGATTTACTTACGAAAAATTTATTAGTTATAAAAAGAGATGGACGTATAGTAAAATTTGATGCCGATAAAATATACAAAGCTATAGAAAAAGCTGTTAACAGTGTGTTTGGAGAGAAACATAGTGTTAATATAGATAGTATTGTGGATAATGTTATTATAGAAATCGGAAATAGATTTAAGGATAATATAAAAATTTACGAGATTCAAAATATTGTTGAGCACACATTGCTAACATTAGGAGAAGAAGCTATTTATGAGGAATACGTTGGCTATCGTAGTATGCGTGATATAGAGCGTGAACGTAGTCTTGATATCAATGTCGCAATTGAAAAATTAGTGAATCGAGATGAAAATGTTGTTAACGAGAATGCTAATAAAGATAGTTTAGTATTCAATACACATAGAGATTTAACAAGTGGTATTGTAGCTAAAGCAATTGGTTTGAAAATGCTACCTCAACATGTGGCTAATGCCCACCAAAAAGGTGAAATTCATTATCATGACTTGGATTATTCACCATACCAACCATTGACAAACTGCTGCTTGATTGACTTCAAAGAGATGCTTACAAAAGGATTCAAAATTGGTAATGCCGATGTAGATAGTCCGAGAAGTATTCAAACTGCTACAGCTCAAATGGCGCAAATTATTGCTAACGTAGCATCAAGTCAATATGGAGGATGTAGTGCTGATAGAATAGATGAAGTGCTTGCTCCTTTTGCAAAACTTAATTATGAAAAAAATCTAAAAATGGCTCGTGAATGGATTGATAGTGAAGAAAAACAAGAACAGTTTGCTCGTGAAAAAACTAAAAAAGATATTTATGATGCAATGCAATCACTGGAATATGAAATAAATACTTTATATTCTTCTCAAGGACAAACACCATTTACATCTTTAGGATTTGGTTCAGGAGAAGGATATTTCGAAAAAGAGATTCAAAAGGCTATTTTAAAAGTTAGAATAGCAGGATTAGGAAAAGAAAAAAGAACGGCTATTTTCCCTAAACTAATCTTTGTAATAAAAGAAGGATTGAACTTAAAGCCAGAAGACCCTAATTACGATGTGAAACAATTAGCTTTAGAATGTGCTACACAAAGAATGTATCCAGATGTAATTATGTACGATACTTTAGTGAAAATAACAGGAAGCTGTAAAACGCCTATGGGATGTCGTTCATTCCTACCAGCTTGGAGAGATGAAAATGGAGAACTTGTTGAGAGTGGCCGTATGAATCTAGGGGTGGTAACCTTAAACTTACCGCGTATTGCTCTTGAATCAAATGGGGATAAAGAGTTATTCTGGGAAATCTTTAAAGAGCGCTTAGAAGTGTGTAAAGATGCGCTAGATTATCGTGCTAAAAGATGTGGAGAGGCGAAACCTCAAAATGCCCCTATTCTTTATATGCATGGAGCTTTTGGGAAACGTCTAAAACCAGAAGATAGAGTTAAGCAACTTTTTGATAAACAAAGAGCTACATTATCTTTAGGATATATAGGTTTATACGAAGTAGCGAGTGTATTTTACGGCGGAGAATGGGAAAATAATAAAGAAGCTAAAGACTTCACATTAGACATTATGAAACATATGAAACAATGTGTAGATAAATGGACTAGCGAAGGTGATTACTGGTATAGTATTTACTCTACACCAAGCGAGTCATTAACTGATAGATTCTGCCGTATGGATACAGAGAAATTTGGGATGGTGGAAAATGTTACAGATAAAGAATACTATACAAACTCTTATCACTACGATGTTCGTAAAAACCCAACTCCATTTGAAAAATTAGAATTTGAAAAAGATTATCCTTATTATGCAAGTGGTGGATTCATTCATTATTGTGAATATCCAGTGTTAAAACAAAATCCAAAAGCACTAGAGGCAGTATGGGATTTTGCTTATGATAAAGTAGGGTATTTAGGAACTAATACACCAATAGACCGTTGCTATAACTGTAACTTTGAAGGTGAGTTTGAACCGACGAAAAAAGGTTTTAAATGTCCAGAATGTGGTAATAGAGATCCAAAAAGCTGTGATGTGGTAAAAAGAACTTGTGGTTACTTAGGTAATCCGCAAGCACGTCCAATGATTAAAGGACGCCATAAAGAAATTGTAGCAAGGGTTAAACATTTGAAATAATAACTAAAATAAGCTTTCTATAAATTTATAGAGAGCTTATTTATTTTTTAATAATTAATAAGTAATAATGGTGAAAATAGGCTACTTTATACAGCTTCAAACTCTTTACATCAACATATTTTTCTGATAAAATCAATATTGACAGAATAATCAGGAGGACAGAAAGATGGGTAAAATATTTAAAGGAGTACTATTAGGAGCGGCGAGTGCAATAGGAGCTTACTACTATAAAAATCCAAAAGAATTAGAAAAACACAAAGAATTGCTTAAAGAAAATGCAAAAGAAGGTTTAAATAAACTGAATGAACTTGTGAATGAAGCAGTAGGAACTTTAGCAGAGCAAGAAGAAAGTGATATTGCGCGTGAAAAGTTAGAAGAAGTAAAAGCTTATGAAGAAAAACTTGAAGATAATTTTGTTGAACTAAGTACGGATGCAGATAATGTGCTAGAAGAAGTTCAAGAAGATGTGGCAGAAAAAGTAGAAGAAGCAACGGAAGAGGTAGTATCGGATGTAGAAGATATTCAAGAGGAAGTAGCTCCTGTAGTTGAAAATATCCAAGATGCAGTGGAAGAAAAAGTAGAAGAAGCTCAAGAAGTTGCGGAAGAAGTAAAAGAAGAAGCTGAATCAGTACTTGAAGAAACACAAGACGCAGCTGAGGAAGTCCAAGAAGAAGTTGTGGATAAAGCTGAAGATATCCAAGATGCAGTAGAGGAAAAAATAGAAGATGTAGCTGAATTTGCGAAAGATGCGCAAGAGGAAGCTCAAGATATAGTTGCTGCGGTTGAAGAAGAATTAGACCTAGACAAAATGACTTATGAAGAATTAGAGGCGTTAGAAGCGGAATTAGCAGCTCAAGCACAAGAATTGGAAGATTATGAAGAAGTAGAAGAAAATCAAGACGAAGAACAAGAAGAAGCTCAAGAGGGAAAAGGAAAAGCTAAAACTACTTTAGATTCAATCGTAGCTTTATTTTCTTCAAAAGAGGAAAAGAAATAAATTTTTAATAATCTAAACTAAATAAACTATAAAGCTTTGATTTTAGAATTATCTAATTTCAAAGCTTTTTTATATTATACTTTATAGAATTGATATGCATTATCAACAAAATAAAAAAATTTTTGAAAAGAAAATTTTAGAGAAAACAGCATTGTTATATATTTATTATATAAAATGAAATTTAAGGTTTAGTTGTTTTCAAAGAAAACTCTTGATTAAAAGAATTAGTCTGTACTATACTAGTATATATTGGGTATAAATTAAAAAGGAGAATAATAATGTCAGGGAAAAAAACAAAGTTAGTAACAGCAATAGTATCTATGTCTATGCTAAATTCATTAGTACCGTTAAATAACATAGGGAATATATATGCTCAAGAGGGTAATTCAGGTGTAACTGTCAATGGAGATATTAGCAAAGATGAGGCGGTAAAAGCTCTTATACCTGAGAATGAACTTGCTCATAAAGCTGATGACAAAGAAGAAGTAACTATTCCAGATTATAACTTACGTCGTGGTATTTGTGATCTTCTAGGTTATAAAGATATAGATAATGCCGTAATAACAAAGAGAGATATGAGAAGAATCAAATATCTTTCACCAGAGGTATGTCAAGCTCATGATAGTACAGAACATGGAGTAAGGGTAAAAAATATTGAAGGATTACAATACGCGGAGAATTTAGAAAAACTAAGCATGGTAAACCAAGCGTTCGATGATATAACTCCATTAAAAAATCTAGTGAAATTAAAATATATCGACCTGCGTAACGTAGCGAAAAATAATCATGGGATAAAAGATTTATCACCTTTGAAAAATTTAGTGAAGGTAGAATACTTAAATCTGTTCAAAGCAGAACCTGCTAATGTAGAGGAACTTAAAAACTTAGTTAACCTAAAAGTGTTAAACTTAGGTGGATCAAAAATTAATAGTGTTGAATTTGCAAGAAATATGGTGAATTTAGAATACTTAAATTTAGAATATAATGAATTTACAGATATCTCACCATTAGAAAATTTAGTGAATTTAAAAACATTATTACTAGATTCTACTATAAAGACATGGAATTCTGAAGGTAAAGTAAAAATAAAAGATATTTCAAAACTTAGCAAGTTAACAAAACTAGAAGAGCTAGGTGTCTCTAATAATGATATCGAGAGTATAGACGTTGTAAAAAACTTTAAAAAACTTAATAAGTTCCATGCGACAAACAATAATATAGAAAATTTTGAATCTTTACTTGCTTTACCAGGCTTAAAAGAAGTGTGGGTACAAAATAATAAAACTGATATCGTAAAAACAGACGAAAATTATCAAAAAGCAAAAGAACTATTTAGAAAACTTAATAAAGATAAATATACTAAAGAAGATGTGGCTACTATAGATAGTTTATTAAATGGAGATGAAAATGTAAAAAAATTCTTCAATAAAGAAACTATCAGAACTTTAGAAGTTTATAAAGAAGAGTTGAAGAATAAAGATAATGTTCAAAATAAACTTTTTGAAGATATTAGATTAGAAAAAATATCAGGAACAATAGAAAAAATAGCAAAAGCAAGAGATATAGAAATGAAAGTAGGGGAAAATCTAGAGGACAGATTGCCTAAATTCGCTAAAGTTCGTCTAAAAGTGGAGAAAAAAGAAGCTCAAGGGGAGCTTGTAAAAAATCCTACTTATGATTTACTAAGAATAGCAGTTGTAAATAACGATGGTAGTCCAGTTACCGAACCTGTTGAATTAGTTTCAAATACAGGTAAAAAATACCCTGTGAAAGATGGATTTATCGAGGTTAAGGCTAGTGATGCAGTTGTTAACTATCTTCCATATTCACTTAGCTACAACGGTAAGAAAGTATTTGAATTTTATAACACTAGAGTTAATCGCGTAGGAAATATTGTAGGAGCCAACGGCACAGTTGATGCAGAAAAAACAGAAAATATTTCTAAATACCTGGTTGCTAATATCGATAAAGGGTTAGAAAGTAAACCTAGCGAAACCCCAATCCCAACACCAACACCGACGCCAACTCCTGAGCCAAAACCAAATCCAGGAGATAACGGTAATGGTCAAGCTAATACGGCTGGAGTAGGAATTGTTAATGATGAAATTATCTATAAAGTAGTAGATGAGAGCGGTAAACCTGTAGAATTGGATCAACCAATAGTAGCTGATGGAGACTACGATTCTAAGAAATCTACTTATGAAAATGGTGTTTATAAATTTAGAAGTACTGGAGAAGATATAGAATACAGTCTTAAATTGAATTCGACAAGATATCAATTAGTTGGAACATATTCATTTGCAACTAAATATAATTCTAAATTAGCTAATAAGAATAGTTTTGATCATGTTGCCAAAAATGGTAAGAGAGAACGTCTAGGAGCAGATGGAACGATAAAAGATAAAGAGCTATTTGTAATTACAGTAAAAGATACTAAAGCAAGTACACCGGAAACACCTAAACCTGATACTCAACCAACACCTCCTGTAACTCCAGAAATCGGAGCAGATGCAAGAGTAGGGGTTAAAAAAGATAGTAGAAATAACTTTAGCATAAATTATAAAGTTGTAACTCAAGATGGTAAAGAAATTACCGATCCGCTTACTCTAAGTGTAGTAAGTCCAAATAATCAAGATATCGCTTTAAAATACAATAATGGTATCTATACTTATGCATCACAAGGAATAGATGATACATTTACTGTAAAACTAAAATCGGATAAATATGAATTGGCACATAGCTATGCATTCAGAGATAAATATAATATGAAAACTTTCAAAGGTGAAATTTCTAGTGTTCAATTTGACGCAGAAGAAACTACGAATTTAGAAAATGCTTCTTCAAAATTCTTCACATTAGTTGTTACTGAGAAAAAACCAGTTGCGCCAGCCCCTCAAGGTGTTACAGGATTTAGAGCAGTAGGTAATCAGGCGGCTACAGATACTGTTGACTTGCAACTACCAGTAAAATATGATTTATCTACAGTAAATACAAATGTTCCTGGAGAATACGAAGTGGTTGGACGTTTAGTTCACGGCGATAATATCAAAAATCCTCAAGGATTAGTATCTAAAATAAAAGTTGTCGTAAAAGCTAAAGATACTGCTGAGCCAAACAAACCAGGTGATGTAGGAACTACAGAAAAACCAGGAAATTCAGGCAACCAAGGAAATGGTAATAATTCATCATCAGGGTCTGAATACTTTGAAGGAAATAATGAGTTTTCATTTGACAGTAGACCTAAACCTGGCAGAAATGACAATTCAGGAAATGCGAAACCAGGAAATGGAAATTCATTTGAAGGTAGATCACAATCTGGTGAGGAACCAAGAGAAACTAATCCTGGAAAAGAGTATTTGAATAAAAAAGGTAGAAATATTAAAAAATTACACGCTACAGGACAATCTACAAAAGGATTGGCAGGGTTAGCAGGTCTTTCACTTCTTTTAGCTGTGTATCTTACAAAGAAAAAAAGAATTAAATAAAAGAAATAATAAAAAGGAGAATTTTTAAAAATTCTCCTTTTTATATTTATAGATTCTTAACTATGTTTTCTTGGATTTTCTCAAAATCAGCAGGTTCTAATTTTTGAGGTGGCCATGCGATTTCCAAATTGTCAAAGTTAGTATCTTTGTCTTTGTAACGTGGAACTATGTGGAAATGAAGGTGGAAAACACTTTGTCCAGCATATTCTTCGTTATTTTGGAAAATATTAATACCGTCGCAATTGTAAGCTTCTTTTACCGCGTTTGCAATTTTAGGAAGAACACGTCCGATATTTGCTGCTGTTTCAGGATCACAATCAAAAATGTTACGGCTATGTTTTTTTGGGATAACTAATGTATGTCCTTTTGTAATTGGAAATACATCTAAAAAGCTGTAGACATACTCATCTTCATAAATTTTATAGCTAGGAATTTCACCGTCAATAATTTTTTCAAAAATAGTTTTCTCCATAGATAACACCCCTTATTTTAAGTTTTCTAATGTTTCGATTAGCAATTGTTTAAGGTTTATACTAATTTGTTGAGCAGTTTTAAGGACATGCTCATGGTCGTGTTTTCTTTCTTGAACCCCTGTTGCCATGTTTGTAACACAGGCAAGAACGGCTACGGGAAGTCCAGCGTGATTAGCTGCGATAACTTCTGGAACAGTAGACATACCTACAAGGTCGCATCCCATAGTTTTGAATGCTCTAATTTCAGCACGTGTTTCAAAGTATGGACCTTGGAAGAAACCGTAAGTTCCTTTAGGTAATTTAATATTTAATTTTTCCGCAGAATTGTTAAGATTTTCTACTAAATACGGATCGAAAGGAGTAGTCATATCAACGAATCTTTCTCCAAGTTTCGGATCATTTTCTCCTCTAAGTGGATTATCGCTAACAAGAGAGATGAAATCATCAAGGCAGATAATATCTCCTTCGCTAAAATCAGTATTAATAGCACCACAGGCATTAGTTATAAATAACCCTTTAGCTCCTAAAAACTTAACAACATAAGTCATAAAAGCAACATCTTTCATACTATATCCTTCGTAATGGTGAAGTCTACCGTTTAAAACAAGGACATTTTTCCCAGAGATTTTTCCGAAAGTAAGTTTATTTGCGTGTCCTTTTACATGGTTAGCGCGTTTATTTCCTGGGAAAAGTGGTATAGCCTCATAACCTAATTCTTGTTGGTCTTCTAGCTCAAGTGTAATACCACTACCTAAAACTACCGCGTAGTCGATAGGCTCGTTAAAATATTTTTTAATATAATTTGCAGTTTCAACAATATTATTGTAATACGTCATAAAAAATTCCTCCTGAAAATGCTTTATCCAATAATTATACCACATATAGTAGAAAAAATGTAATATTTTAAAAAATTGTTACAAACTATTGAAATCGATTGCTGAATATGGTATTGTAGTTTCAATAGAGATAAATTTAGGAGGTAAATTATGAAAAAATTACGCACTCTATTAACAATTTTAATAACATTGTCACTTGTGGTTGTAGGATGTTCATCTAAAAGCAAGAATGACAATAAGACGGACAATTCAAAAGGATATAAAATAGGAATTGTTACTGGTGAAGGTGGAGCAAAAGATAAAAGCTTTAACCAAGCCAATGTAGAAGCGATTCAAGCATGGGTTAAAGAAAATGGAGCGAAAGATCCTGTTGTTATCGAAACTAAAACACAATCGGATTTATCATCTAATATTCAAAATGCGGCGAAAGTTTCTGATATAATTTCAGTTGCAGGATATGAGTTTGAAAAAGAACTTACAAAAATTTCTGCACAATATAAAGACAAAAAATTCTTATATATTGATACTTTTGTAGAAGCGCCAAATATCGCATCGTTGATATTTAAAGAACAAGAAGCAGGATACCTAGCAGGATATGCAGCAGCATTAAAATCTAAAACTGGTAAAGTAGGATTTATCGGTGGAACAAAAATCCCACCAGTAGAAAGATTTGGTATTGGATTTGTTCAAGGTGCTAAAGCAGCTAACAAAGATGTTAAAATCATGTATAACTACAGTGGAACATTCTCAGATACAAATAAAGGTAAAACACTAGCAGCTACTATGTATGATTCTGGAGCAGATGTTATCTTTGTTGCAGCTGGGAACACAGGTAACGGTGTAATTTCAGAAGCAAAAGAACGCGGTGTTCTTGATATGTCTAAGAGTGGAGAAGTTAAGCACTGGGTTGTTGGTGTAGATAAAGACCAATACGAAGAAGGTATTTTCAAAGGAAAAGACAAAGACGGTAAAGAGATTCAAAAATCTGTTATCTTAACATCAGCTGTAAAAAATATCGAAGTAGCAGTTACTAAAATTTTAAATGAAATTAAAGCTGATAATTTCAAAAATGGAGAACATATATTTGGTATTAAAGAAAATGGAGTAGGTATTCCAAAAGAAAATCCAAATTTAAATGATGATATAAAAGGAAAATTAACTAAAGCAATCGAAGAGTTGAAATCAGGAAAAGTGGAAGTTGTAGCTACTGGAGATGAATTAAAAGCAAAAGGTACAGTAACTAACATAGAAGGTGAACTTTAATATTTCAATTAAAATACGGAGTCAAAATTATAATTTGATTCCGTATTTTTTTTTGTGGTTTTCACTATAGTCAATAACCGAACTATAAAATTATTCTAAAAAATAATAAAAAATAATATCATGAAAATACTGATTTTTTAGTAGATATAAGATTGGATTCGTTTTTATAAATACTTTTAATTGAGGAATGTTCGTTCTTTATTTTGATAAAAAAATAAAGAGGAAATAGAACTTTAAAATAGTTAATTTTAAAGTTATGAAAATGCTTTAAAAGAATATAGAAAAGTATGCTAGATATTTATTAATATGAACTATAAATAATAAAAAAATGCAAAAAGGAGAATTTTTCTTTTAAAACCGAACTTTTAGAAAAAATATATTTGAAAAACAAATAAAATATTGATATTTAGTGGATAATGTGGTATTATTTAAATATAAACTATATAATAACAAAGGAGACTTTTTATATATGAAAAAAGTATTTTCGTTAATAGCAGTTGTTTTATCAGCAGCATTAATTTTCGTTGGATGTTCTTCTAAATCATCTGACAAATCTAGTTCAGATAGTAAATCTGACTTAAAAATCGGAGTTGTAACTGACGAAGGTGGAGCAAAAGATAAAAGTTTCAACCAAAGTAACGTAGAAGCTGTTCAAGAATGGGTTCAAAAAAATGGTGGAAAAGCTTTAAATCCAGTTGAAACTAAAAACCAAAGTGATATTGCAGCTAACTTACAAAACGCTTCAAAAGCAGCAGATGTTATTTCTCTTGCTGGATTCTACTTTGAAAAAGAATTACCAAAAATCGCAGATTCATTCCAAGATAAAAAATATATCTTTATCGATGGATCAGTACCTAGCAAAAACGTTGAATCTGTAATGTTTGCTGAACAAGAAGCAGGATACTTAGCAGGATACGCAGCAGCTCTTCAATCAAAAACTGGAAAAGTTGGATTCATCGGTGGTTCTAAAATTCCAGCGGTAATCAAATTCGGTTTAGGATTTGTACAAGGTGCTAAAGCAGCTAAAAAAGATATTAAAATCGTTTATAACTACAGTGGTTCATTCAATGATACTAACAAAGGTAAAACTTTAGCAGCAACAATGTTTGACGCTGGAGCAGATGTTATCTTCGTTGCAGCTGGTGGAACTGGAAGTGGATCAATCAAAGAAGCTCAAGAAAGAGCTACTAAAGATATTAAAGAAAGCGGAGAAGTTAAACACTGGATCGTTGGTGTAGATAAAGACCAATATGCAGAAGGTGTATTCAAAGCTAAAGATAAAGATGGTAAAGATGTAGAGAAATCTGTAATCTTAACTTCAGCTGTTAAACGTATCGACGTAGCAGTTAAAAACATCTTAGATTCAATCAAAGCTGGTAAATTTGAAGGTGGAACTACTAAGACATTCACAATCAAAGAAGACGGTGTAGGACTTCCAGCACAAAATCCAAACTTAAGCGATGCAATTAAAGCTAAAATCGATGCAGCTGTTAAAGAGCTTAAAGAAGGTAAAGTAACAGTAGCATCAGAAGCTGCTAAAATAACAGATAAAGCTAATATTGACGGAGAACTATAATATTTATTAATAGTTTAGTCGAAAAAAAGGCCTAGTTTTACTAGGTCTTTTTTCTAAAGTACAGGTGAATTACTTTTAAAAAAATAAAAAGTGTTTTTAATTATTATCTAAATAGTTAGTAAGTATAAAAAAATTTGTTTTAAATTGATATTAAGAAAAGAGATAATGATATTAAACTAAACATGATAAAATAAGAAAGCTATAATTAATATTTATCTGAAAAAAACATAGTTAAATAGTATTAAAATTCAAATGAAAAATTAATATAAAAAGCTATACTAGGACTTGAAAATCTAGTATAATATATAAGTAAGATTAAGAAAAGAAGAGAGGTAAAGATATGTACGCTATAGAAATGCTAAACATAACTAAAAAGTTTGGTGACTTCTACGCAAATAAAGACATTACTATTCAGGTTAAGAATAATGAAATTCATGCTTTGCTTGGAGAAAATGGTGCCGGAAAATCTACATTAATGTCAGTTCTTTTTGGGATGTATCATCAAGAAGCAGGTGTGATTAAATTAGATGGAAAAGAAGTTGATATTAAAGATCCTAAACATGCGAATAAACTTGGAATTGGGATGGTACACCAACACTTCAAACTTATTAAAAACTTTACTGTTGCTGAAAATATTATTTTAGGAATGGAAGAAGTAAAAGGTGGAAAAATTGATTTAGAATCTGCTGCAAATAAAATTTCAGAGTTATCTAGAAAATATGGTTTAGAAGTTAATCCTAAAGCCCTTGTTGGAGATATAAGTGTAGGGATGCAACAAAGGGTTGAAATTTTAAAAATGTTATATAGAGATGCTAACATTCTAATTTTCGACGAACCAACAGCGGTATTAACACCAGCGGAGATTGAAGAATTTTTAGCGATTCTTAAAAACCTTCAAGCAGAAGGAAAAACTATTCTATTAATCACGCACAAACTTAATGAGATTATGGCAGTAGCTAATCGTTGTAGTATTATTCGTCGTGGTGAATATTTTGGAACAGTAGAAGTTGCAGAAACAACTAAAGAAAAATTAGCAAGTCTTATGATTGGTAAAGACTTAGAAATAATCAAGTATGAACGTTCTCGTGAAGGGAAGAAAAAAATATTAGAAGTAGCAGGAATTTATGCAGATACTCAAGAAAAGCAAAATATCTTACACGACTTCAATCTTGACGTACACGAAAGAGAAATCTTAGGTATCGCTGGAGTTGATGGTAATGGACAACAACAATTTGTTGAAGTACTGAATGCTTTACTTAAAGAAACAAAAGGTAAAATTATCTTTGATGGAAAAGATTTACACGGTATTTCTACAGCGAAACGTAAAGAATTAGGCTTAGAAATCATCGCAGAAGATAGACATAAAGATGGATTAGTATTAGATTTCAGTGTTGAAGAAAACTCAGTATTAGAAAATTACTACACAGAGAAGTTTTCTAAAAATGGATTCCTTAAAAAACCTGTAATTTCTAAATTTGCAAAAGAAATCTGTGAAAAATATGACGTTCGTAAAGCTGGTGATGAGAAAATTTCGGCACGAAGCATGAGTGGTGGTAACCAACAAAAACTTATTATCGGGCGTGCATTAGAACTTGATCCTAAACTATTAGTGACTACCCAACCAACTCGTGGTCTTGACGTAGGGGCTATTAATGGTATTCACAAAATGCTAATCGATTACCGTGATAAAGGTAATAGTGTTCTATTAATTTCATTTGACTTGGATGAAATTTTAACTCTATCAGATAGAATAGCGGTTATTCACAATGGTAATATTATCGATGTTGTAGATAATGATGAAAATGTAACAAAAGAACAACTTGGTCTGCTTATGGCAGGGGTTAAGAAGTAGAGAGGAGAACCTATGTTAAAGAAAGTTTTAACTAATGCGGTGCTACCAATATTAGCTTCATTTATAATTGGAGCAATTCTTATTTCAGCAATAGGAGCAGCACCAGGAGACGTATTAGGAGTTATGGGTGATATTTTCACCGACTCTAACAGTATAGCTGAAATTTTTGTATCGACAATTCCATTAATTTGTACAGGGTTGTCAGTAGCCTTTGCATTTAGAACAGGGTTATTCAATATCGGGGCAGAAGGACAATTCATTATGGGTGGACTTTTTGCAGGTATTGTTGCCATCAAAATGCAAGGTATGAACTTTTATGTAGTCCTAATCGCAAGTATCTTAGCAGGTATTATTGTTGGTGGACTTTGGGCAGCTATTGCAGGGTATTTAAAAGCTAGATTCAACATTAGTGAAGTAGTTGTAACAATTATGTTAAACTATACAGCTTTATACTTTGTTCAATTCGCAGTGCCTAAATTTATCCGTGGAAATAATGACATTATTTCTCAACCACTTGTTGCAAGTGACGGTTCAGGATATTTAAAAAATGATTTAATAGAAGGTATTTTTAATAACCACCGTTTAGGAACGGATTTATTCTTAGCTATTTTTGCGGTTATTATATTCTATATCGTTATGGAAAAAACAGTATTCGGTTATGAGCTTCGTTCAGTAGGGTTTAACCCATCAGCATCTAGATTTGTTGGTATGAAAGTTAATAGAAACACTGTTCTTTCAATGGCTATTTCAGGAGCGTTTGCTGGACTTGGAGGAGCGCTTTACAATATGGGACCTGTTGGTCAAGTAGTTGCAGGGTCTACATTCCAAGGATTTGGATACATGGGTATTGCGGTTGCACTTATCGGAGCGAATACAGCACTAGGTTCATTCTTAGGAGCATTGTTATTCGGATTCCTAGGAGTTCTTACTCCACAATTAGCGTTTATCGGTATTCCAAAAGATATCGCGAACATCTTAATCGGATTAATCGTATTATTTGTTGCAGCGAAAGCTATTTTTGATAGCAAATTACTAGATAAACTAGTTAGTAAAAAGAAAGGAGATAAATAAATGGATACAATATTATCACTATTAGACTCAATGTTACAATATACAGTACCTATTCTAATAGCAGCCATCGGTGGTTTCTATTCTGAAAAGAGTGGGGTTGTTAACATTGCACTTGACGGTTTTGTAATTTTCGGTTCATTTGTTGCTTCTTTCATAGCTTTAACAGCTTTCGGTGGGGCACCAACAATGGTTCAATTGGTTATATGTTTGATAGCTGCAACAATATGTGGAGGACTACTTTCACTTATCCACGCATTTATCAGTATTAACTTAAAAGCTGACCAAGTTATATCAGGGACAGCGATTAACTTAATTACACCAGCTATTGCATTATTCTTAGTTAACCACTTTAATGGAACTTATGAATTATTATTAGCAAGTGGATTCCCTAGATATACGGTTTTTGGTAAATTTACAGTATACCCAACAATTATTATAGCAATAGTGTTAGTAGCACTTACTTACTATATTATTTATAAACGTCCATTTGGACTTAGACTTCGTTCTGTTGGGGAAAATCCTCAAGCCAGTGATTCATTAGGATTAAACGTATTTAAATACCGTTATATTGGGGTATTTATTTCTGGATGTCTAGCGGGACTTGCTGGAGCAATTATTGCAACTACATTTAGCCAAGGATTTAATGCGGCAATTACAGTATACGGTTTTGGTTACTTGGCATTAGCAGCCTTAATCTTTGGTAAATATAACCCAATTACAATCACATTTGCAGCGTTGTTCTTCGGAGGAACAAAAGTTTTCGCAGAAAAAGTGTCTATTTTAGCACCGGATCTTCCAATTCCAGTATCATTCTGGAACATGTTCCCATTCGTAGCAACAATTATTGCACTTATCGTATTTTCTAAGAAAACTTCTACACCAGAAGCACTTGGAGTTCCTTACGATAAAGGTATGAGATAAGGTTGAATTAAAAATAATTTAATCAAAATATATACAATAACACTCAGAAAGTTAATCATTCTGAGTGTTATTTTTTAATTTAGCGAAAATGTGATATAATAATATCAAAGTAAAAGAATAATCAATAAAATATCTTACTTTATTGATAAAGGAGAATTTAGATATGAATAAGAAATTACTTATGGTTCTTGCGGCAGGAGCGTTAGTTCTAACAGGTTGTGCGGTAAATGAAGCCAATAAAGAAAAAGAGGATAAGAATAAATCAGAACAAAAAGATGCTTCAAAAGAAGATAAAAAAGTAGAACAAGATAGACAAAAAGCTGCTCACGACTTAATAGAAGCAGAAAAATTAATACATAAAGTTGCAATCTCAGGAAATGATTTATCGAGATTAAAAACACAAACGAATCTATTAGCTTGGATTACACAAGATAAAGTGAAAAAATCGAAATCACCTAATGGAGATGAACTGTTCACTATTTCGAAAGAAGATTATCTAGATGTTATCAATGAATATTCAGATAAAACTTACACGATGAAAGAGGCGTTAGGTTTATTAAAAGGACCAAACTTTAATGAGTATGAAGTTGAAGCAGCAAAATCGCCATTATATCCAACAAAAAATGAAATTCACTACTACAAAGGTGATGATAAAATTGTCTTTGTTGGAATGCCTTTAACAAATAAATATCCACAAGAAGTTGAAGCAAAAGATAAGTGGAAAGTAGAAGGGGATAGTATAAAAATAAATGTTCTTGACGCAATGACTAAGACAAATATTTCAACTATAACTCTAAAACTAAACAACAAAGATTATCAAGGCGGAAATCAAAAATCTAAATACTATGTTGAAAGTGTAAAGTATAACTAGGATTAGGATAAATATATAATAAAAAGACAGGAATAACCAGGTATTTCTCAAATAGATAAAAAATCTAATATTTGAGAAAGTAATGAAGCTATTTCTATCTTTTTTGTTGAGTATTATCTGAGTAGTTTATTTTATTTTTTAAACTTTGAAAAAATAAAGTAATAAGGTTGCCTTTATCTGAATAATTCCATGGAGAAAATTTTATAATTAATGGTTTGTTTTCGTTAGATTTTTCTTTCTTATCACAATTTGCAAGGCTGTTAATCTCATTTATTGCCATACTAATAATAGAAGTTTTTCCTGTTCCCCATTTTCCAAATAAACCTATTACCAATCCATCTTTTGCATTATATTCATAAATTGCTTTTCCTAATTGGCTTGAAAAAAAGGATCTGCCTAATAAATCTTGGTCCTGGTTATTAATTGGTTTGTCTGTATTGTAATTCATATTCATTCTCCATTTTATAAGAGTTATCGATATATTTTTGTGTTGCTTCTGTAGAGGCTACTAATAGTAAAAATCTAGCAGAATGGATTATAACATCTAAAATTTTTTTGTATGTGCCTATATCGGGTTATTTTCTGTCTATGCACCAATTTTTTAGGCTCTGTGTCAAATACGGAGCATGAAAAGATAGTACTGTGAAACGCCCGTATTTGACACAGAGCTGATTATTGTCTCTATCTTAGTAGCTTTCTTATATAGAAAAAAGATAAAGATACTAACTAAATTTATTTCAATGAGGATTTTCTTTGTAAACTTAATTTATATTAGTTACTTTGATATCTTGCAGA
>ERZ772917.921-NODE-921-length-19101-cov-5.190119_pt1 | contig 19101 bp, 12 predicted proteins | sample MGYA00511187_ERZ772917 | MGnify/ENA primary metagenome ERZ772917 (study PRJEB29015, sample SAMEA2737925) | human oral metagenome | biome: human oral; feature: human-associated habitat; material: dental | place: China | collected 2012 ... | reverse complement strand
GACCCCTGATTTTGGCCGCGACGACCCGCTGGACAAAAACAGACCCCCGATTTTGGCCGCGACGACCCGCTGAACAAAAACAGACCCCTGATTTTGGCCACGACGATCCGCTGAACAAAAACAGACCCCTGTTTGGGTCGCGCAGGCCTCTGCCGAGGCCGGGGAAGTTTGCCTGGTACAAGAATGAGGTGGGATTTAAATGATTCTACCCTCTACGCTCCACCCTCTAATTATAACTACACCATTCCATTCAATGAAAGAAAACATAGCCATCATCTTAGTGTCGGAAGGCGGACTTCCGACGGCGCGCCTCATCAGTCACGAGCTGGGGGATGCGCCAGTGTTCACCACCCACTCCCTCGAGGGCTGCCAGACCATCCCCTCGTACGTGCAGTTCCTCTCGGCGCACTTCCGCGCCTACGACCTCTTCGTCTTTATCGGCGCGATGGGCATCTGCATCCGCAGCATCGCCCCCTTTATTAAGGATAAGTACACCGACCCGGCCATCCTCTGTGTAGACAGCACCGGGCGCTTCGTCATCTCCGTCCTGTCGGGCCACATCGGCGGGGCCAACGACTGGGCACGGCGCGTGGCCGCCATCACCGGCGGCGAGGCCGTCGTCACCACGCAGAGCGACAACACCGGCCTCTGGGCGCTCGACACCCTGGCCCGGCGCTTCGACTGGCGCACGGAAATAACAACGGGCTGCATGCGTGCAGAACCGGATGGAGTGCAAGGCGCCCAGACTGAGGGGGAGGGAGTGCACAAGAAGTACATGACCGATCCCGAATGTCGCAGGCAACGCAGCAAAGCGCCGGTGATGTCGCATGCGGAGATGAATAAGGTAATCTCCCTCTTCGTCGGCAATGAGCCCACCGCCCTGCTGCTCGACGTGAAGGATCGCGGCACGGACTATCTGGAGCGCACCCTGCCCGAGCACGTCAGCGTCTTCTACCGCTTTGAAGACATCCGCCCCGAGGCCTTTCGGCTCATCATCGCCGTCACGCCCTTTATCTACACCGCCGACGTGCCCATCCTCTATTACCGGCCGCGCGTGTTGCACGTCGGCATCGGTTGCCGCCGCGACAGTGCACCCGAGGGCGTGGCCGAACACATGGCCGCCGTCATGGAGGCGCACCGACTCTCGCCGCTGTCCGTCCGCTCCGTGGCCACCATCGAGCTGAAGAAAGACGAGCCGCTCTTCCACGCGCTGGCGCAGACTTGGGAGGCTGAAAAGCACGTCTATCGGGCGGACGAATTGGCCGACATCACCGTGCCCAACCCCTCGCAGAAGGTGTTCGACACGACGGGCGTTTGGGGCGTATCCGAGAGCACCGCGCAACGGGCTTCGGGCTTCGGCCCGCTTGTCATGGAGAAGCAGAAGGGCGTGTTGAGCGCTTCGAGCGACTTCACCTTGGCCGTGGCTCTCGACGCCGATGCGCAGCGTGGCGGCTTCATCGAGATCGTCGGCGCTGGGCCGGGCGACCCGGAGCTTGTCTCCGTGCGCGGCAAACGCCTGCTCGAGACGGCCGACCTGATCCTCTATGCCGGTAGCCTCGTGCCCCGCGAACTGACGGAGTACGCCAAGCCCGGCGCCACGGTGCGCAGCTCGGCCGGCATGACGCTCGAGGAGCAGTTCGACGTGATGAAAGCCTTCTACGACCGCGGCCTCTTCATCGTCCGCCTCCACACCGGCGACCCCTGCATCTACGGCGCCATCCAGGAGCAGATGGCCTTCTTCGACCGTTACGGCATGCGTTACCACATCACGCCCGGCATCTCCTCCTTCCAGGCCGCAGCCGCCGCACTCCGCTCGCAGTTCACCATCCCTGAGCGCGTGCAGACCATCATCCTCACCCGTGGCGAGGGGCGCACGCCGATGCCCGAGCGTGAGAAGTTGCACCTCCTGGCCCGCTCGCAGAGCACGATGTGCATCTACCTCAGCGCCGCCATCGTGGACGATGTGCAGGCCGAGCTGCTTCAGGCTTATCCGCCCGAGACACCCGTGGCGGCTTGTTATAAATTGACGTGGCGCGATGAGCGCATCTATCGCGGGCAGCTCAAAGACCTGGCGCAGATCGTCAAGGAGAATCACCTTACGCTGACCACGCTGCTCGTCGTCGGCGAGGCCATCGACAACCGGCAGGGGCTGTCGCACCTCTACGCGTCGGACTTCAAGCACCTCTTCCGGCCATGATCCTGATCCTTGGGGGGACGACCGAGGGGCGCGCCGCCGTGAAGACGGCCGACGAGGCGGGCAGTCCGTATTTCTATTCGACGCGCGATGCGCACCAGCAGGTGGATTGCCATCATGGCACCCGCCTCACGGGCGCGCTCGACGAGGAGGCGATGGAGGCGTTCTGTCGGGAGAAGGAGATCCGGCTGCTTGTCGACGCCGCCCATCCCTTCGCCGAGGTGCTGCATCGCACGGTGGCCGCCGTGGCCGAACGGCTCTCGCTGCCTGTGGTGCGTTACGAGCGCGTCTATCCGCCGCGCAGTGCGGACATCATTTGGTGCGACGATTACGATGATGCCATCCGTCGGATGGAGGCGGACGGCGTCACGCGACTGCTGGCTCTGACCGGCGTGCAGACCATCGGCCGGTTGCGGGCGTATTGGCAGGCGCACGACGCGTGCATCTTCCGCATCCTCGATCTGCCTACATCGCTCGCGTTGGCCGAGCGGCAGGGCTTCCCGCGTGAGCGGATCGTCTATTACGAGCCCGGCAACGACGAGGCGCTGCTTGAGCGCGTGCGTCCGCAGGCCATACTGACGAAGGAGAGTGGCGAGTCGGGAGGCTTTATCGATAAGGTGGAGGCGGCGCATAAGCTGGGTATTGCCGTGTATGCTGTCCGCCGTCCGCCGATGCCCGCGGGGTTTGTTGCCGTCACGGGGCGCCACGGCTTTCGCAAACAGATCGAGCGCTTCGTGCCCGGCTTCTTCCCGCTGCGCAGCGGCTACACCACCGGATCGTGTGCCACGGCTGCGGCTAAGGCGGCGCTGATGGCGTTGCTCACGGGCGAGGAGCAAAGCGAGGTGTCGTATGCCCTGCCCGACGGTGAGGTGATGACGCTTCCCATAGCCGAGACGCACCTCGGCGAGCGCGCGGCTACGGCCGCCGTGATCAAGGATGCGGGCGACGATCCGGACGTGACGAACGGCTGCAAGATCTGCGCGACGGTGGCGCTCCGCGACGGGGGAGGGGAGGGGATTCGCTTCCTGCAAGGCGAGGGCGTGGGCCGTGTGACGTTGCCCGGCCTCGGCCTTGAGATCGGTGGCCCGGCCATCAATCGCACGCCGCGCGAGATGATCACTCGCGAGCTGACGGCGCTTTGCGATGCCCCTTTGGACGTGACGATCTCCGTGCCCGGCGGTGAGAAGATTGCTCGGCAGACGTTCAACCCGAAACTCGGCATCGTGGACGGCATCTCCATTGTCGGCACGTCGGGCATCGTCATGCCTTTCTCGTCAGACGCTTTCGTGCGCTCCATCCGCCGCGAGGTGGAAGTCTGCCGTGCGCTGAGTCCCGAGCGCTTAGTCATCAACTCCGGCGCCCGCAGCGAGCGTTTCGTCAAGGCCGAATACCCCGACCTACCTGCGCAGGCGTTCGTCCACTTCGGCAACTTCATCGGCGAGACGCTGAAGATCGCCGCCGACCTCGACATCCCGAACGTGACGATGGGCATCATGGTCGGCAAGGCGGTGAAGCTGGCCGAGGGGTCGCTTGACACACACAGCAAGAAGGTGGTAATGAATAAGGCATTTCTACAAACGGTCGCTGCCGAATCGGGCTGCTCGCCGTCGGCCGCGGAAGCCATCACAGGCATCACGTTGGCCCGCGAACTGTGGCACGCCCTCACCGCTGCCGACCGCGATCGGTTCTTTCCCGCCCTGCTCCGCCTCTGCCACCGCCATTGCGCGCCCTTGCTCCCTAACGGCCACCTCACTATCCTGCTGATCGACGAAGACGGGAATATCCCGTATCGTCATGCTTGACGTGTACTTGGCAAACTCAAACCTCGAAAAGACCTGTAGCATTTTCTCTGCCTCTTCGTCCTGTTTGTAGAAAACATCAAAACCCGTACAAACATGAGACGATTCTACACCTTGCTGATCGGTACACTGGCCGCAGCATGTGCGACTTACGCACAACAATTCACCGGACGCGTGGTGGACACGCAAAACCAACCCATCGAGTTTGCCAACGTGGCGCTGTATGCGCTGCCCGACTCGGCGCTTGTGACGGGCACGATCACCGACGCACATGGGGATTTTACGTTAGAAGGCGGCATGACGAAGCGAGCTCTCCTGAAGATCTCCTTCGTGGGATACGAGACGCAGACGGTTGAGGCACGGCCGGGTGTGACCGTCACGCTTAAGCCCGAATCCACGCAGTTAGGCGAGGTGACAGTACGGGCTAATCGGCCGGCTATCCGGTTGAAGAACGATGCGCTTGTAGCCTCGGTGCAAGGCTCCATGCTGAGCCAAGCGGGCACGGCAAACGACGTACTGCGCCGGTTGCCCTCGCTGACGGCCGATAGCAAAGGCAACATCTCCGTCTTTGGTAAAGGCGAGGCCAAGATCTACATCAACCGCCGCGAGGTGCGCGACCTGTCGGAGTTAGATCAGCTGAACTCGGCCGACATACGCGACGTAGAGATCGTCCGCAATCCCGGCGCACGCTACGACGCTTCGGTGAAGGCGGTGATCCGCATCAACACGGTGCGGCGCGCTGGCGATGGCTTCGGATTCGATGCACGGTCGAGCTGGTACGAGGGCGAAACGACCGACCTGCGCGAGCAGTTGAACGTGAATTGGCGCAAGAACGGCTGGGACGTGTTCGGCACCGTCCTTTACGGCCGCGGGGCGTACCTCATCGACAGCCGCATCACGCAACTGACGCGCCTCGATACACTTTGGCAACAGGAGAATGCGCTTTACGCCACGGGTGTTGACCGGTGGATGCGCGTCACGGCTGGCACCAATTGGGAGATCTCGCCTAAGCATTACGTCGGCCTCCGCTACACACTCTCGCCAACCCTGCGCGACGACATCAACCACACGACTTTCAACAGCATGGTTCACGCCGACTCGGCCTTTTACGACGAATGGCATAGCGACAATGCGCGCCGCACGACGAACGACCCTGCACACCGTCTCAATGCGTATTACAACGGGACGGTGGGCCGCTTGGGGATCGACTTCAACGTCGACTTCTACACGAGTGGCAGCACGTCGCGCTCGTATGCCCTGGAGGCGAGTCGCATGCAGGAAGACCGCGTGGTGAACTCGGAGAATCGCGTACGCAACCGGCTCGCAGCGTCGAAGCTGATCCTGTCGTACCCCGTCTTTGGCGGCGAACTGTCCGTCGGTGGCGAGTACGTCCGCACGCATCGCACGGACATGTACAGCAACCCCGAGCGCATTGTCTCGTCGTCTGATATGACTGCGGACGAATGGAACAGTAGCCTCTTTGCGGAGTATGCACGGGAGACGCCTATCGGGCAATTCGGCGTGGGGCTGCGCTATGAGCATGTTCGCTCCGATTACCTCAGCGACGGCCGACCGCTCGACGGCTTGAACCGCAGCTACAACCAATGGTTCCCCAACGTCTCGTTCGGCACGCGGGTGAAGGGCGTCGACCTGCAACTGGCATACACGGCGAAGACGCAGCGCCCGTCGTATCGCCAATTAACAAGCAACGTGTATTACGCCAACCGCCTCACGTTGCAAACGGGTAACCCGCTGCTGAAGCCGACCCTAACGCACGATGTAAGCCTCACGGCTTCGTGGCGTATCGTGCAACTGACGGCGAGCTACCGGCAGGAACGCGACGCTGTGATTGATCGCACGGAGCGCAGCCGAACAGATCCGAAGGTGTCTCTCGTCACCTACACCAACCTCGATCGGCTGCCTTTGATGACGGCTTTTGCCACCGTCACGCCGACGTTCGGAGTGTGGACGCCGCAGCTCAGCGCGGGGTTTGTCAAGCAGTGGGCCGAGGTGGAGATTGACGGGAAGCCGGTGCGCTATGACAGGCCGATTTTCCGCATCTCGCTGAACAACTCACTCCGGCTGCCGGCTGGCCTACTCTTCACGCTCGACGTGCGTTACCGGAGCAAGGGCGACGAGCGCAATCTGTACCTGACGGATGATGTGTGGGTGGTCAACATGGGGCTGACGCGATCGTTCTTCAGCGATCGCCTGAGCGTGATGCTGCGGGGTTGGGACGTGTTTCGCGGCGAGGGGGGTGGCGCCATTTACCGCTCTCCGCACATGGAGTTCTATCAGATCGACCGCTACGACTCGCAGGAGTTCGAGCTTACTCTGCGCTACCGGTTCAACGCGGCCAAGAGTAAATACAAGGGTACAGGCGCGGGCACCGGTGAGTTAGAGCGGTTATGACCACTCCTTTTAATGGATTGATAGGGTACACCTCACTCATAGGCTTGCCATCCGCCCCAGCGCTTGCGCCAGCGTGACCTCGTCGGGGAAGGTGATGCCGCCGTGGCTGACGAAGTGTGCGATTTCTTCCGCCGTGTTGAGCACCGAGGGGAGGACGGGGTAGATCGGCTTCGAGCACGTCTGCATCTTTTCGAGGATGACGTCCACCGCCGCTGTGATCTTTCCCAGCCCGATGCTCCCGAAGATCACGGCGATGGCGTCCGTCTCCGGGAAGTGCTGGTCGGCATAATCGATCGTCAGACCGAAATCCGCCGCAGAGCCCGTGCCGAGTATGTCGATCGGGTTAGCCACCGAGGCGCCCGGCAATAGACGCGCCTTCAGCTCGTCGGCCATCGCGCCACGATAGGCCGGTACCTTCATGCCGCAACGCACCAAGGCGTCGGTCAGGATGACGCCGGCGCCACCGGCGTGGGTGACGACTGCAAAGCTCCTCCCATGCGGTCGTGGTAGCGCGAAGGCACAGGCTACGGCGATCAGTTCCTCGCGGCTGTAGCACCGCACGATGCCCGCCCGACGGAAGAGCGCCGCCACAGCCTCCTCGCTCGTCGGCTGCGCACCCGTGTGCATGGCTGACGCCCGCATGCCGTCTGCCGTTGTCCCGCCCTTGATGGCCGCGATGCGGCACCCCTTACGGACGAGCGATGCGGCGTGTCGCACGAGCTTCTCCGCGTCGCGGATATCCTCGATGTAAAGCGCCTTGATGTGCGCGTCGGTGGAGGGGTCGAAGTGTTCGTCCATATACTCCAGCACCTCCTCGATGCCCGTCTGCGCGGCGTTGCCCACCGACCAGAGCGAGTGGAATCGCAGCCCCTTCGTCAGGGCGCATTCGATGATGAACAGCGCCACGCCGCCCGAGGCCGAGATGAGGTCGACGCCGCCGGGGCCGAGCGTGGGCACGGGCGAAGTGAAGACGGCGTGGTGGTGCGAGTTGGCCAGCCCGATGCAGTTCGGGCCGATAAGCGCCGCGCCGGCCGCGGTGCAGATGCGGCAGATCTCCCGCTCGATGGCCGCGCCCTCGGTCGACTCCTCGCTGAAGCCGGCCGAGATGATGATGATGGCCCGCGCGCCCTTCTCCTCCACCAACACGCGCACGGCCTCCGTGCAGTGTGCCGCCGAGACGGCCAGCACGCCCAGCTCAATGCCCACCGGCAGGTCGTTCACAGTGCGCGTCACGGGGCGCCCTTGGATCAGGCGCTCCTTCGGGTTAACGATGTATAAATCGCCCGCAAACGGGCCTTCAATCAAGTTCTTCACTAACCGTCCGCCGGGCTTGTGGATGTGGTTCGATCCGCCGATAACGGCGATTGATCGTGGGTTAATCAGTTCAGGTGTTATCATTTGAATGGGATTTAATGGGAATTAATGGCGGCAAAAATAGGCGCCCTCGTAAGCGCATATCGCATACACCCCTGCACGTCTTTGCTCCTGCATGTATTTGGCGACAGTGTCGCCGACGCATTTTGTTTCCTGAAAGCCTTGGCGACAGTGTCGCCGACGCATTCGTATACTCTGAAAGCCCTGGCGACAGTGTCGCCGACGCATTTTGTTTCCTGAAAGCCCCGGCGACAGTGCCGCCGACGCATTCGTATACCCTGAAAGCCCTGGCAGAATGTCTGCCGGGAGAGATGGGGCGGAGACGCTTCTATCAATGAGGGTGGCCGCGCGGACTCACCACCCAAAGTCTTCATAAAAGACAAAAAACCGTTTACCCATGCGCCTTTCGCATAGAATTGCACGTCTTTTGTGACCCTCAATGGGCAGTAAAAACGCCAGAAAGTCTCCCCTAATCGATTTTATACACACAACCTATTTATGAACTTACGATTCAAGTACACCCTACCCCTTTTGGCCGCGGCGCTCTGCTGCGCACATGCCGCGCAGGCGCAATTCAACGTGAAAGGAACCGTCGCCCTCGACAACGGCGACAAAGCCATCGGCGCCACGCTGCGTCTGCTCCGTTCGGGCGCTGTGGCCACGACCGACGCCGACGGCAACTTCACCCTCCATAGCAATCACTCCACCGACCTCCTCGTGGCCGCCTACGTCGGCTTTCGACCGGACACGATCGACGTCACCGCCGCCGAAGGCTCACTCGCCATCGTCCTCCGCGAAGACGTGCAAGAGGTAGGCGAAGTCGTCGTCCGTGGGCGCGTGGCCACCACACTCAAGTCGCGCGTGGCCACGGTGCAGACCGAAAAGATCAACTACGAGGAGCTGACACGCGCCGCCTGCTGCAACCTCTCAGAGAGCTTCGAGACGAACGCCTCGGTCGACGTCTCCTACTCCGACGCGGCCACGGGCGCCAAGCAGATCCGCCTGTTAGGTCTGCCCGGCACCTACGTGCAAATGCTCACCGAGAACGTGCCCAACTTCCGCGGCGCCGCCTCCCTCTTCGGGTTAGACTACGTGCCTGCGCCCTGGATGGAGAGCATACAGGTCTCGAAGGGCAGCGCCTCCGTGCGCAACGGCTACGAGTCGGTCACGGGGCAGATCAACGTGGAGTATAAGAAGCCCATGAAGGCCGCCCCCGTCACACTCAACCTCTTCGCCTCCGACGCCGGCCGCATGGAGGCCAATGCCGACGCCGCAGTCCGCCTCTCGAAGCACCTCTCCACGGGCCTCTTCGCCCACTATTCGCGCGACAAGCAGTCGCACGACGCTGATGGCGACGGCTTCCTCGACCAGCCGCTCACGGAGCAATTCAACCTCTTCAACCGCTGGTTTTATAACCGTAAGCATTACATCTCTCAGGTGGGCGTGAAGCTGATCCGAGAGGTGCGCGAGAACGGGCAGACGGTGCACGCCGTGCCGGCACGAATGAACGACCCCCGCTACAACATCGACATCCGCACCCTGCGCGGCGAAGTGTTTACGAAGAACGGTTACGTGCTCGACGAGGAAGCCAACCGCAGCGTGGCCCTCATCCTCGCCGCCTCGGCCCACCGGCAGAACGCACTCTACGGCGTCATCCCCTACCACCTGCGCCAGTTGAACGTCTACGCCAACCTCCTCTTCGACACCGATCTCGGCGTAAAGCACAAGCTCAGCACCGGCCTCAGCCTGAACATGGATCGCACGAAGCAGATGTCGATCTACTTCGATGACGATCCCGCCTTCCGCCGCCTGCGCGCAGAGTGGACCGCCGGCGCCTTCGCCGAATACACGTGGAAGCCGCTGCGCAACCTCGACGTCATGGCCGGCTTGCGCGCCGATCGCCACAACGAATACGGCGCCTTCGTCACCCCCCGCCTGCACCTCCACTACACCCCCCTCGAAGCCATCAGCGTGCGCGCCTCCGCGGGCAAAGGCTACCGCTCGGTGAACGTCTTTGTGGAGAACAACTTCCTCTTCGCCTCCAACCGCGTGCGCAACTTCACCGTTGCGACTGACCTGCGCATGGAGTCGGCTTGGAACTGGGGTGCAAGCATTACGGGTTACCTCCCCATCGCGGGTCAGGAGCTCACCCTCTCGGCGGAGTATTACGAGACAGACTTCCAAAATCAGGTGGTGGCCGACGTGATGACCGACGCTCACGCAGTGCGTTTCTACAACCTCGACGGCCGGGCCTACGCACGCAACATCCAGCTCGAGGCCGCCTATACCTTCTTCCACACCATAGACGTGCGCGCGGCTTGGCGCTGGACGGACGCGAAGGAGACCTACAACGGGCGACTGATGGAGAAGCCGCTCACGAACCGCTACAAAGGCCTCCTCACGGTGGGCTACAAGACGCCGCGTTACGGCTGGCAGGTAGACGCCACGGCGCAGTTCAACGGCGCCGGCTCCATGCCCACGCCCGACGCTGAGCACCCGCTCTGGGAGCCTACGTTCGACCCCTACACGATGCTCGGTGCACAGGTGACGAAGCGCTTCGGCAAGCTCTCCCTCTACCTCGGCGCCGAGAACCTGCTCAACTTCAAGCAGCCCCACCCGATTGTCGACTCCTCCGACCCGTGGGGCAACGATTTCGACGCCACGATGGTTTGGGGGCCAGTGCACGGGCGGAAGGTGTACGGGGGACTGCGTTGGTCGCTCTGAGCGCGCAAGGTTGGCCGGGGTCATCATCGTCTTTAGCTATTGGAATACACGTTGTTTATTGGTTATCTTACTTTTGCCGGCGTTTCCACCGGGCAGCCACCCTGCAAAGGGCGGACATTTAAGGTCCGAACTAACGACTTGTAACTATCGCGCCACACTGGCGCATTTGATTATTCATCCCCCAAAACAAGACTGAGTATGAAAGCAATTCAATCAATGATCGTCGCCTTGCTGATTATGGCAATGGGCGCAACCCATGCGATGGCGCAGGATCAGAAAGTGATCAAGAAAGATGAGCGCATCACCTTCGCCGTAGAGATCATCTGCAGCAACTGCGTGAGGAACATCAAGAAGCAGTTTGCTTATGAGAAAGGCGTCAAGGACGTCCGCGTCAACCAGGCCAAGCAGCAAGTGATCGTCACCTACAACCCCACGAAGACGGACACCAAACGCATGATCGCCGCCTTCAAGGAGATTGGTAAGGACGCAACCGTAGCCTCTCCGCCCGAGACACTCAATTGATGCCTTGCCCCCCTCCCCCCCGAGACGTATTCATCCAAGCAGCCCTGTCGTTCCACCCGTGGTCGGCAGGACTGCTTGCTGTTTTCTATACCAAGCAGACAGAATCCCTTCTCCCTACTTATAACTCGTATAACTTATAATTCGTAACGACAAACAAGATGAAAACCTCCAACCTCCTCAACATCGTATTAGCTGCGGCGCTGCTCGTCGTGTGCGTAAGAATGGCCGTAGCTGCGGGCAGCGACAACTCCCGTCGCGCCGCCGGACAATCGGCCGACACCGAAGTCATGGCGGCCGACTCCCCTGAAGCGAAATCTGCCCACCCTGACGGCACCTTCAAGGAGCTTCCCGTGAACGAATATCCCGCGCTCAACCCCTTCACCTACTTCCGCGGCAAAGGCCTCCTCTTGGCCGCCGGCAACCGTGAGAAGAGCAACGCCATGACCATCGGTTGGGGTGCGATGGGCACCCTTTGGAGTCGGTCTACCGTCACCGTCTATGTGGCCGAGAAGCGCTACACGAAGGAGTTCATGGATCGTTCGCCCTACTTCACCGTTATGGCTTTTGCCGAGGGCGACAGCATCCTCCGCTACATGGGTCACCACAGCGGACGCGACGGCGATAAGGCCGCGGCGCTCGGCCTGCACACGCTTTACACCGACAACGGCACGCCCTACTATGCCGAAGCCGACATCGTCTTGGAGTGCCGCCTGCTCTACGCTGCGCCCTTAGACTCAGCCGCGTTCAAGGACGACGTGCCCCGCGAGCACTACGCCAAACGCGGTAAGGCTGGCCTTCACACGATGTACATCGGCGAAGTGGTCCGCGCCCTGCGCAAGGAGTGAGTGCCGCCAAATGCACCATGCAGTAAGAAGCAACTGAAGAAACAACGCCCCGTCATCCGTGAGAGAGATGGCGGGGCGTTTGTTTAGCGATTTCCAAGATAATCGTATCGGATCATCGCATCGGAGACGGGCCAAGCCTCCTTCATCCGCTGCAGCGCGGTGGTGGAGACGGAGTCGGCGAGGCCGTAGACGCGGCCGTGCGGATCGATGGCTACCGGGGGACGGTTCGGGTCGGTGAGGCTGCGACCCATGCCGCGCCAGGCGTAACGCCGCAGACCGAGCAGCCGAAGCAGGGTAGGGTAGATGTCTACCTGGCCGCCGACCGCCTCTACGCGTAGGCCGCGCGGTGCGTTCAGGATGATGAGGGGCACCATCGGACGATCTGACACGACACCACGTCCGCCGGCGCTCTCGCACCATGCCCGACGCATCTCGCCGAGTCCCTCATGATCGCCCGTGATCACGATCAGCGTGCTATCGTAGACGCCCGCCGCCCGGAGTCGGTCGACGAAGAGGCCGATGGCGCGATCCGTGTAGCGCGCCGTGGCCATGTAGTTGCGCATGCGTTCGGGGAAGCGGTCGGAGAAGCGTACCTCGCGCAGCCGGTCGGGCAGGGCGAAGGGGAAGTGGCCCGAGTAAGTGACGCATTGCAGGAGCATGTGCCGGTGCGCATCCCACACCTCGCCACGGACGATCTTGTCAGCGATCTGACGCATCAGCGCCACGTCGCCGATCTGCGGTCGGTAACGCGGCCCCACTGGTTCGTCGTTCACGAAGCTGGCCTTCGCGATCAGGCTGTCGTAACCTAAGGCCGGGTCGATGATCGCTTGGTTCCAGACCATCGGTTTGTCGCCCGTCAGCGCGTAGGCTCGCACCGCGTCAGCGCCATACTCCGCCCGCAGCGCCTCGGCCAGCGAGGGGTACGTCGTGTGCGGATACTTCAGGCTGTAGGCTCCGCTGGCGATCGGCAGCAGGCCGGAGTTGATCATCAGTTGCGCGTCGATCGACCGACCGCCCTTGGCTTGCGACAAGATGTGCGGCGCGTAGATCGTCAGCGAGTCGCGCAGCAACGCGTTCAGCCGCGGCGTTAGCTCCTGCCCCTCCACGGTGCGCTCCAACACCCAGCTCTCTAACGATTCGGCCAGGATGATGATGACGTGTCGGCGCCGCAGCGAGTCGGTCGCGAACGTGTCCGCCGGAGCCGCCATCCTGTCCGCACGATCGGCCGCCAACCAGGCCTCGACGCGTCGTTCCACTTCGGGCGTGAACGTCTCCGCGTCGCGGCTGCAGTCGTAGTAGAAGGTTCCGAAGACGGTGTACATCGGCGTCACGCACGTGTGGGTGTACGACCCCTGCATCGACTCGTAGGCCGTCCGGAATCCCCCCTTTGCCCACGTCAACGTCAACAGCGCGGCGGCCGAGAGCGCGGTGGCCACGGCGTAGCGACGCATCAGTGTAGTGTGCCGCAGCCGCGACGTCTGTCCGCGTCGGCGTCGGCGCAGCGCGGCGGCCACGAGGGTGGAGATGGGGAAGAGTGCATCGGTCGCTTTGAGTGACCCCCACACACTGTCCGTGAAGTCTTTCAGATTACCCACCAAGAGGTAACTGTCCGGCGGGATAGCGGTGTAATACGTCCGGAAATACATCAAGTTACAGACTAACAGCACATCCATGAGCACGGCCACGCCCCACGTAGTCCGCTCCATGCGCCACGCCACGAGCGGCAGCACCAAGAGGAGGGCAGCGAGTGTGGCCGAGAGGTAGGTCTCTGGCATCGAGAATGAGCGGAAGGTGGAGGCTGCGCACCAACCGACGTCAAACCACAAAAATTTGAACCACAGCAGCCCAAACATCAACGCCGTGCGGCGTCGTTCCGTCCGTTCGGACGGTGAGGCGAAGAGTGGCCTCCGGCTGACAAGCATTTTCTTATTCCACATTGTACAAAAGGTGTCTTCCGCGCGGTTAGATCGGTGTTCCGACGTGCGTTTCGGACGGCGGCAAAAGTACAAGGATCACGTTGGGCGTGCCTGCGTGGAGGCGTCGACGCAGTGCACCTTCTCGTCCAGCAACGTGAAGCTCGCGCACCAGCATGTCGAAGCTCGCGCGCTAGCAAGACGAAGCTCATGCGCCAGCAAGATGGAGCTCGCGCGCCAGCAAGACGAAGCTCACGCGTCAGCAAGACGAAGCTCATGCGCCAGCAACGCGAAGCTCGCGCGCCAGCAAGACGAAGCTCACGCGTCAGCAAGACGAAGCTCACGCGTCAGCAAGACGAAGCTCACGCGCCAGCAAGACGAAGCTCACGCGCCAGCAAGACGAAGCTCACACGCCAGCAAGGTGAAGCTCACGCGCCAGCAAGGTGAAGCTCACACGCCAGTAAGACGAAGCTCACACACCAGCTTTTTTTGCTCATGCACCAGCAGAATTTGCTCATGCACCAGCAGAATTTGCTCGTGCGCCAGCTTGTTGAAGCTCGCTCATGGACTTTTTCACTATTCCACCAGCAAAATTTGCTGGCACTTCAGCAATGCGAAGCTCACGTATGAGCAACAACAAGCTGACGCGTCGAGGCCATTCCCCCGGAAAAAAGAGGCGAACTTTGCCGCGAACAAAGAGAGGGGAAGGCGGACGAAAAGAGCTGCTTCTGATCGCCTCTGACTACACGAACTACTCCTACTTAACCCTTAAAAAACGATCGAAGAGATGAAGTATAAATTGATAGTGCTCGATGTCGACGGCACACTGCTTACGGAGGAACAAACGATCAGCGCGCGCACCCGCGCCACGCTGCTCAAGGTGCAACAGATGGGGCTGCGCGTGGTGCTGGCCACGGGGCGGCCGACGCACGGCGTGATGCCCTTAGCGCGGGCATTGGAGCTGGACAAAAACGGGGGCTTCGTGCTCTCGTACAATGGCGCGCAGATTATTCACATGCCGACCAACGAGCGGGTGTTCGAGCGGCGGATAGACCCGGAGTTCATGGCTTACTTAGAGCGCGGGGCGCGGAAACGTGGCTTCACGATCTTCACCTATCGCGAGGATCGGATCCTGACGAGTGACGCCTCGAACCTGCACGTGCAGCGCGAGGCGGAACTGAACAAGATGCGCGTGGAGGAGGTGGCAGACTTCGCCGCTGCGGTCGACTTTGAGCCCTGCAAAGTGATGCTCGTCAGCGACGATGAGGCAGCCCTCCTCGCCCTCGAGGAGCATTGGCGGCGACGGCTGGCGGGCACGTTAGACGTCTTGCGGTCGGAGGATTACTTCTTAGAAGTGGTGCCGGAATCAGTCGACAAGGCCAACACGCTGAGCGTGCTCTTGGAGAAGGAGGGCATCGACCGGGCAGACGTGGTAGCCATCGGCAACGGCGTTCGCGACGTGCCGATGCTCCAGCTGGTAGGCCTGGGCGTGGCGATGGGCAACGCGCAAGATTCAGTCAAGGCGTGCGCCGACGTGGTCACGCTCACAAACGCAGAAGACGGCGTCGCGGTGGCACTCGAGAAGGCCATCCTATCCGAGTTTCGCGACAAGGCTATCCCGCTCGACAAACTCAACGAGTCAGGGCGGCACGCACTCATGGGCAACCTCGGCATACAGTACACCTACGCCGCAAAGGGGCGTGTGGAGGCCACCATGCCCGTCGACGAACGCACACGGCAACCCTTCGGCATCCTGCATGGCGGCGCCTCCTTGGCACTCGCCGAGACGGTCGCCGGACTCGGGTCGATGATCCTTTGTCAGCCGGACGAAATGATGGTCGGCATGCAAGTCAGCGGCAACCACGTCTCCTCGGCGCACGAGGGCGACACCGTGCGCGCCGTCGCCACAGTGATCCACCAGGGCCGCTCCTCGCACGTCTGGGACGTGAACATCTACACCTCCACCGATAAGCTCGTCTCCTCCGTCCGCGTCGTCAACAGCGTGATGAAGAAGCGGTGAACCATGAAAGAGAGTGAAGAGCCAAACTTGCTGTACTCCATAGGCGCCAAAGACGTGGTGCTGCTCGTCGAAGCGCTGCACAAGCGCGGCTATGAGCGCCTCCGCTTCTCGGGAAACATGTCGCCGAGCGGAGGATCCTATCGCGTGCAGATCCTGCGTAAGGAGGACATGGATTGGACTGGTTTTTTAGAAGACTATCCCAACAAGACGATCCCGAAGCACATGGCTTGGCACAGCGCTGTGGGATTCGATTGTTGCGGGAAGTCGGCGGAAGTACTCGCCGACATCTTCTCTGCCTGTCATCCGGAGTTGCTGCAAGCCACCAAGGGGAAGGATCCGGAATACGCCTTTTGGTTCCGGAAAGTCGTCTGGCTGGCGCACCGCGGTGTCTTCCCAATTGGCTACGCAGATTATCTGAATTGCTACGAAAAAGGCTGCCTTCCGTGCGTAGGCATGAACGAAAAAGGTTGGGTGTTACCCATGCCACCCACAGGCGAGCACCGTCACCTCGAACCCTATTACCGCTTCTACAAAGGCGAATCGACCAATCCGCATGCACCACATACCGTCAGGCACAACATCTGGGCACATGAGCAACGCTTCGAGCAGCTATGGTCCATGTTCACGAAGCAAGAATGGGAGGCGTACTTCAAAGGCTACGAGGCTCTGCCGTACATCACTTACCTGCATCACCCCGCCGTCGGCCGAAAAGAGGAACACTTCCGGCGCTACATGGACATCCATCTGCCCTTTCGCCTGCTGCCCATCCTGCCGCGTTGCCTTTATTATAAAGGTGAACTCCTTAACCCCTATATAGACGATGGCACGGCCAAGGAGCAGCGCCTCGGGTGGGACAAGGAACGCACCGATTACTATCTCGGAGTGAAAGAGGCGTCTTACTAAGCGCTATATATATAAGGTATAGGAGGAGGTGCTTCGGCAGGTCTACCCTCTACCTTCTCTAATCCCTACTTTTGGCGCCGTTTTTGAATCATAACACATAACCCGTAAACGATGAATTTTATAGAAGAACTGAAATGGAGGGGCATGATCCACGACATGATGCCCGGCACAGAAGAATGTTTGCAACGAGGCATGACCTCGGCCTACGTCGGCATAGACCCCACAGCCGACTCGCTACATATCGGACATTTAGTCGGCGTGATGATGCTTCGCCACTTCCAGCGCGCCGGCCACCGACCCATCGCCCTTGTCGGCGGTGCCACCGGCATGATCGGCGATCCCTCGATGAAATCCGCCGAGCGCAACCTCCTCGACGAATCCACCCTCCGCCACAATCAAGAGTGCATCAAGCGCCAGCTCGCCAAGTTCCTTGACTTCGACTCCGACGCGCCCAACGCCGCCAAGCTGGTCAACAACTACGACTGGATGAAGGACTACACCTTCCTCAACTTCATCCGCGACATCGGCAAGCACATCACCGTGAACTATATGATGGCGAAGGACTCCGTCAAGAAGCGCCTCAGCGCCGACTCTAATGTAGGCATGTCCTTCACCGAGTTCTCCTACCAGCTACTCCAGGGCTACGACTTCATGTACCTCTATCAGCACGAAAACTGCCGCTTGCAAATGGGCGGCAGCGACCAGTGGGGCAACATCACCACCGGCACCGAGTTGATCCGCCGCGAGCTTAGCGGCGAGGCCTACGCCCTGACCTGCCCCCTGATCACCAAAGCTGACGGTGGCAAGTTCGGCAAGACCGAGTCAGGCAACGTCTGGCTCGACCCACGCTACACCTCTCCTTACGCCTTCTACCAGTTCTGGCTCAACGTCAGCGACGCCGACGCCGCCAAATACATAAAGATCTTCACCTCCCTCACCCGCGACGAGATCGATGCCCTCGAGCGCGAACAGACCGACGCCCCCCACCTGCGTCCACTTCAGAAGCGCCTCGCCCGTGAGATCACCACGATGGTACACTCCGCCGCCGAGTATGAGACGGCCGTCGAGGCCTCGAACATCCTCTTCGGCAACGCCACCTCCGACACGCTCCGCCGGTTAGACGAGTCGACGCTGCTGGCCGTCTTTGAGGGCGTGCCGCAGTTCGAGATCGCCCGCGACGTGCTTTCCGCCGGTGTCAAAGCCATCGAACTCTGCACGTCACACGCTGCCATTTTCGCCTCGAAGGGCGAGATGCGCAAGCTCGTGCAGAATGGTGGCGTGAGCCTCAATAAGGAGAAGTTGGCCGAGGCCGATACACTGATCAATGCGGATGCATTGCTGAATGGAAAATACCTGCTCATACAGCGCGGAAAGAAGAATTACTACCTCTTGATCGCAAAATAGCTGCGCGAGGGCTTGCAAGAATGCTCCGCGTGTATACTTTTGCGGCGTCTTAAACATCGCGTTTGTCTCATGGTGTAATGGTAGCACAACAGGTTTTGGTTCTGTTTGTAGAGGTTCGAATCCTCTTGAGACAACATCTCCCCTCTACATTAGATTAAAAATCACCTCGGATACCCCCCTCCACCCATCCGAGGAAAAACGTCTCCGGATGATCCCCCCTCGCTTAAGTCCCCTTAAGCTGGATCATTCGGAGCGTTGCTTTTATGCCTATACAAGTCTGTAGTAGGAGAGTGGTCTGTACGCATGCAACACCAGCTCCATGCTCCGCACTTTTTTGCCCTACCTTGCGCCCCCAAACAGAAATATACACATCATAACACGAACGATTTATGAACACTTTCCTTGGAAACACGTTGCCGGATTACCCCGCCTTTGTGGAGGGAATCCGCCGCGCTCCAGACCGCGGGTACACGCTTACCCCGGCTCAAACAGCCACCGCGTTGAAGAACGCCTTGCGCTACATCCCCACTGAGTTTCACGCCCAGCTGGCTCCCGAATTCATGGAGGAGCTCCGCACACGCGGACGCATCTACGGCTACCGCTTCCGCCCGGCCGGCGACCTGAAAGCCAAACCCATCGACGCCTACAAGGGCAAATGCATCGAGGGCAAGGCCTTCCAGGTGATGATCGACAACAACCTCTGCTTTGACATCGCCCTCTATCCGTACGAATTAGTGACCTACGGTGAGACGGGTCAAGTATGCCAAAACTGGATGCAGTACAACCTTATTAAGCGCTACTTAGAAGAACTGACGCAGGATCAGACGCTCGTCATTGAGTCCGGCCATCCGCTGGGTCTTTTCCGTTCGTACCCCGAGGCACCGCGCGTGATCATCACCAACGCCATGATGATTGGGCAGTTTGATAACCTGCACGACTGGCACATCGCCATGCAAATGGGCGTGGCCAACTACGGGCAGATGACGGCCGG
>ERZ772917.920-NODE-920-length-19123-cov-144.845658_pt1 | contig 19123 bp, 16 predicted proteins | sample MGYA00511187_ERZ772917 | MGnify/ENA primary metagenome ERZ772917 (study PRJEB29015, sample SAMEA2737925) | human oral metagenome | biome: human oral; feature: human-associated habitat; material: dental | place: China | collected 2012 ... | reverse complement strand
GGGCGGGGCAGGAGCGGGTGTTGGGGCAGCGCAGGTCGACGTCGCCCTCCTTGGCGGGCGCCAGCGGTGTCGCGCAGGAGGGGCAGCACTGCGGCATGACGAACTCGCGCTCCGTGCCGTCACGGGCCTCGATGACGGGGCCGACGATCTCGGGGATGACGTCACCGGCCTTGCGCAGGACGACGGTGTCTCCGATGCGCACCCCCTTGCGGGCCACCTCGGTGGCGTTGTGCAGCGTGGCGCGGGCGACGGTCGAGCCGGCGACCCGCACGGGCTCCATGAGACCGAAGGGGGTGACGCGTCCGGTGCGCCCGACCTGGACGTCGATGTCCAGCAGACGCGTGTGGACCTCCTCGGGCGGGTACTTGTACGCAGCCGCCCAGCGCGGCACCCGGGAGGTGTGGCCCAGGCGGGTCTGGTCCTCGCGCGAGTCGACCTTGAAGACGATGCCGTCGATCTCGTGGAGGAGGTCGTGGCGGCGCTCGGCGTAGGTCGCGATGTAGCCCTCGCGCTGCTGACGCCCGCAGACGATCGCGTTGTAGGGGGAGACGCACAGCCCCCAGGCATCGAGCAGCGCATACCACTCGTGCTGGGAGCCGGGAAGGTCCTCGCCGTTGGCCAGGCGGATGGCGCCGACGCCGTGGGCGATGAAGGCCAGGGGGCGCTCAGCGGTGACGGTGGGGTCCTTCTGGCGCAGGGAGCCGGTGGCGGCGTTGCGGGGGTTGGCAAAGAGCGGGAGCATCGGCTCACGGCGGCTCCGGCTGCCCTTCGGCTGGGCCTCGCGCTCGGCGTTGCGCTGCTCGCGGGCCGCGTTCTCCTCCGCGCGCCGACGGTTGAGCTCGGCGAAGGCCTCGAGCGGCAGGTACACCTCACCACGGACCTCGACGAGCTCGGGCACCGGCCTCGCTCCGCCGGTGGCCAGGCGCTGCGGGACGCGCTTGATAGTGCGCACGTTGGCGGTGACGTCCTCCCCCGTGACGCCGTCGCCGCGGGTCGCGGCCCGGGTGAGCAGCCCGTGCTCGTAGGTCAGGGAGACCGCCAGGCCGTCGATCTTGACCTCGGCGGTCATGGGAAGGTCCGTGTCCTGGACCCCGAGGTCCGCGGCGACGCGCTGGGCCCACTCCTCGACCTCCTCCAGGCTGAAGACGTCCTGCAGGGAGTACATGCGCTCGCGGTGCGTGACCGGGGCGAAGACCTCCGCCACCGCGCGTCCTCCGACGCTGCGCGTCGGTGAGTCCTCACGAGCGAGCTCGGGGTGCTCGGCCTCCAGGCGCTCAAGCTCGCGGTACCACAGGTCGTACTGGGCGTCGGAGACGGTCGACTGACCGTCAATGGCGTCGTAGTACATCGCGCGGGCGGCGTTGATCCGCTCCGTGAGCTCCTCCATCCGCTCCCGGGCGGCGTCGCTCCCCGCGCGGGTCTGCGTGTCCTCGACGTCAGCGGGGTGCGCGCCGCGCGCGGCTCTCACGGGAGCCGCGTCGGGGTCGGGCGTCAGGGGGGAGGTCTGGCTGCTCATGGTTCCATCCTCTCCCACGCCTGTCACAGGTATCGACGCCCGAGGTGCCGGGCTCCACAGGCTCTCGCCGCCGCACCCACCGCCGTCGTCTCTCCACAGCACGGCAGCCTCCCACGGTGGCGGGGCCGCGAGACGAGACACAGTGGAGCCATGCCCGACCCTCTCCTGCCGACCGGAGCCTGCGCCGCCGCCGAGGCGAGCGCTGCCCTGTCCTGCTCCTGGCACCTGGCGGTGCTCGGCGGCCCCGACGCCGGCGCCGTCCTCGCCCTGGCCGACGGCACGGAACGCGTCATCGGACGCGGGGGCGCGCTGACGGACCCCTATGTCTCGCGCGAGCACCTGCGTGTACGCGCCGCCGCTCGCGGCGTGAGCATCATCGGGGTGCCCGGTGCCAACGGCGCCAGGTGGCACGGCCTGTGTGAGCGGGCCCGGGGGCGCGGGCGCGCAGGCGTGCGCGCAGGGCAGCGGTGGCAGCCGGGCTCGCGCCTGCGGGTGGGAGACAGCGTCCTTGAGCTGCGCAGACGCCCCGACGACCTCCAGGTACCGCTTCCCGACGGGCCCCGTGCCAGCCGCAGCCGCGCCCGGGCCAGCATGGTCCTGGCGGCGGTGAGCGTCGTGGTCGCGGTGGGGATCGTCGTCGTCTCCCTGCGCTCGGGATACGGTGCCCGCTCCCTCATGCTCGTGCCGCTCGCGCTCATGGGGCTCATGCGCCTGGGCGGGTTCTCGGCCCGGGGCAGGCGCAGACGGGGCCGGTGCGGGTGGCAGGGGCGCCGACCGGACCCCGCCGGGATGCTGCTGGCGGTGGCCCGCAGCACCCGGGCCGCCGGCACAGTCCCCGCCGCCGACGATGACGTCCCGCGCGCCTGGTGCGGGCGCCGTGGACGCCGTAGCGCGATCGCGCTCGGGGCCGGTGACGCGCTCGCCCTCACCGGTGCCGGGGCGCTTGAGGCCGTGCGGTGGTGGACCTGCCAGGTGCTCGCCTCCGCGGGCGCCGAGGTCCTCGTCGACGAGGGGACCTCACGCCTGGCCTGGGGGTCGGGATCCAGCCGCCACGAGGCGATGCTCGCAGCCGCCCCCGACGCCGGGCCGCCCGCAACGGTCTCACAACTGCGGGCGACCCCGGGCTCCCGAGGCTGGAGACGAGATGCCGGGCGCCTGTCCGGCACCTGGTGGGGTGCCGTGACCCACATGAGCCGGGCCTCCGAGCGGGCCCGGGGCGGGCCGGGCGGTGACGGAAGCGCACTGCCTCATGACGTGCGCCTGGAGGAGGTCTGCGGGGAGCTCGACCGCGAACGTGTGCGCGGCGTGTGGAGGAAGCCCGCCTCCGGGCTGGGTGCGGTGCTCGGCGTCGACGCCCACGGCCCGGTGAGCGTCGACCTCGTGGCGGACGGCCCCCACGCCCTCCTGGCGGGAACGACCGGCTCCGGAAAGTCGGAGCTGCTCACCTCCTGGTTGCTGCAGCTGGCCGCGGGGCACCCGCCTCACCGTCTCTCGCTCGTCCTCGTCGACTACAAGGGCGGCGCCGCCTTCGGACGTCTGGCCCGCCTGCCTCACACCGCCGGGGTCCTCACCGACCTCGACCACGCGATGACCTCGCGCGCGCTGTCCTGCCTCAGCGCTGAGGTACGCCGTCGCGAGCGGGTCCTCGCCGCCCACGGCGCGCCAGACATCCAGGCGATGAGGGAGGAGGACCGTCCTGCCCGCCTGGTCCTCGTCGTCGACGAGTTCGCGGTGCTGTCCACCAGCCACCCGGAGGTCCTCGACTCGCTCATCCGGGTCGCTGCCCAGGGGCGCAGCCTGGGCATCCATCTCGTGCTCGCCACGCAGCGTCCGGCGGGTGTCGTCAGTGCCGCCGTGCGGGCCAACGCCGCGCTGCGGGTGTGCCTGCGCGTGCTCGACGGCGCGGACTCCCGGGACGTGCTCGGCAACGAGGACGCCGCTCGCCTTGAGCCGGTGGCGGGCAGGCTGCTCGTGGCCGGATCGCGCCGGGAGGGGCCGCTCCAGGCCCTGCACGCCGGGGACGGGCCGCAGGTGTCGCAGATGGTGGAGGAGCTGCGTGCGGCCGCCGAGGACGCCCCGCCACCGTGGTGCCCGTGGGCGCCACCGCTTCCGACGCGGGTGACACGCAGCGAGGCCGGCGCGGGTCCCGGCACCGGTGCCGTCGGCGACTCCACCGGCCTCGGCGCCGACGGGGACCTCCGTGCCCTCCGCACCGAGGGTGCTCGCGGTGCCTCGGTACTCATGGCGGTCACGGACCTGCCGGAGGAGCAGGCGCAGGGCACCTGGTCCTGGGACCCGGCCACCACCCTGCTCGTCCTCGGGGCGGCTGACAGCGGGCGCAGCACCACCCTGGTCAGTGCCGCAGCCGGTGCCCTGGAGCTCGGCCTCCAGGTGCACCTGTGCGGGCTGCCCGCCCAGTCGGTCACGCAGCTGTCGTCCTGGCCCGGCCTGGGCACCGTCGTCGGAGCGGAGGACCCCAGACGCCTGGCACGCCTGTGGTCCCTCGCGGCCGCAGGCCGGGTCAGCGGGGTGCTGGTCCTGGACGGGGCGGAGGAGCTCGTCGCCGCCGTCGACGAGCTCCTCGGGCCCACCGAGGGCACAGCCCTGCTCGACGCCGTGCGCCGCGGCGCCACGATGTCCGGCGCGGGGCTGGTGGTCAGCGCCTCCCTGTCCGCAGGGACGGCGAGATGGACGGCTCCCCTGCGCACCCGCATCGTCCTGGGGGCCGACGAGCCCGCTCAGGCCGCCATGGCGGGCCTGCCGCGCGGGCGACTGTGCGGCAGGGGACCCGGCCGCGGCCTGCTGCTCGTCGAGGGAACGGCCCTGGACTGCCAGGTGGTCCTGGCGGATGAGGCACCCGCGCCTGCCTCTGACGCGGTGCAGCGCCTCGGCCCTGGCGGGGTGCTGTGTGCCACGAGGGCGTATCGGGCGGTGCCCGCCGTCGCACTGCGGGCCACGAGCCAGCAGGTTGCCGGTGGTCCGGCACCGCTGCGGCTCGCGCCACTGCCGCTGCTCGTGGCGCCACGCCCCGGCGTGTGGGCGCTCGGCGGCGACGACGCCGCCGCCCTGCCCGTGCCGGAGGGACCGGTGCTCGTCCTCGGCCCGCACGGCTCGGGCCGGACGACGGCGCTGCGCGGCCTGGAGCGGGTGCTGCACGAGGCCGACGAGGAAGAGGTCCTCGTCGTCGACGACCTCGACCTGGCCGACCCGCAGGATCTCGCCGCCGTCGGCGAGGCACTGGCTCAGGGACGGCGGGTGCTGGGCTCGGCGACGACCGAGCGAGCCGCCGCCACCTTCCGTGGGCCTCTGGCGGACCTGCGCAGCCGCGGTGCCCTCGTCGTGCTGTGGCCCGCCGTCGGTCCGGCGGCTCAGGCAGCCGGGATGGGACTGCGTGCGGCCTGCGACCCCCGGCACCCGACGACGCCCGGCCGCGGCGCCCTCGTCCTGCGTGGCGAGGTGACCGCGCTGCAGACGGCCTCAGCCGCACGGTGACGCGCCTGCGAGCGACGGGAGGTCAGACCTCTGGGAGTGAGACCTCTCTGTTCTCTACAACGTCAAGGACTCTGGGCTGTGAGTATCGCGATACGCCCTCGGCGCAGGTCTCAGTCCTCAGCTCTTGCCCAGCCCCAGACAGCGTGTGAAGGTTGGCGCAGGACGCGGTTGCCTGACGTCCTCCTCCGCACCGGCCAGGCCGGTACCGCCGAGGCCCCCAGGGCAGCCGCACGCACCATCAACTCCGGAAGGGAGCCCTCAATGGACTGGCGCAGTCAGGCCGCATGTCTCACGGTTGACCCCGAGCTCTTCTTCCCGGTCGGCAACACCGGTCCGGCTATCGCCCAGATCGCCGAGGCCAAGCAGGTGTGCGCGCGCTGCGACGTCGTCGACATCTGCCTCAAGTGGGCCCTTGAGAACGGCCAGGACGCCGGGGTCTGGGGCGGCATGAGTGAGGACGAGCGCCGTTCGCTCAAGCGTCGCGCCGCCCGCGCCCGCCGCTCCTCCTGACCCGCCTGGCTCCGCCTGAGCCGCCCGCGGCTCTGCCTGACCCGTCTGATCCGTCCGCGGCCCCTGGCCCCGGCGGCACCCAGGCTCCTGCCCCGAGGTGCCCTGAGGCCGCCGTCGACGGCCTCAGGCCTCCTTCAGGCGGGCGCGGACCACGACCTCCGTGCCTCGCCCCGACTCGCCCGGCTGCCAGTCGATCGACCCTCTGAGCTCGCCACGCACGAGCGTGCGCACGATCTGTGTCCCCAGCCCCGTGAGGATCGTGCCCTCCTTGAGGCCCTGGCCGTCGTCGATGATCCGCACCTCCAGGTTCTCGCCCTCACGATGGGCCTTGACCGTCACCAGGCCGTCGCGGTCCTCAAGCCCGTGCTCGACGGCGTTGGTGACGAGCTCGGCGAGCACCGTCGCCAGGGCCTGGGCCGTGTCGGCGTCCATGGTCCCGAAGGTGCCCTCCAGGCTCGTGGCCACGTCGCCCTGTGCCCGGGCGACCGTGGCGGCCGCCCGCAGGATCGACGCAAAGACCTCGTCGAAGTCGACGTGCTCATCGACGTTGTGGCTCAGGGCCTCGTGCACCGTCGCGATCGTCGCCACCCGCCGCTCGGCCTCCGCCAGAGCCTCACGGGTCTCGTCGTTCGTCGCCCGCCGGGCCTGCATGCGCAGCAGCGCCGAGACCGTCTGGAGGTTGTTCTTCACCCGGTGGTGCACCTCGCGGATCGTCGCGTCCTTGTTGAGCAGCACCTGCTCACGGCGTCGGATCTCGGTCACGTCCCGCACGAGCAGGACCGCACCGGCCCTCTGGCCCGCCTCCGTCAACGGGATCGAGCGGATGGCCAGGAACACGCCGCCGACCTCAACCTCGGTGAGCCACGCCTGGCGTCCCATGAGCACGACCGCCATCGCCTCGTCGACCGGGGTCCTCTCCGGGATGATCGAGGTGATCGCCTCGACGAGCTGGACGCCGTCGAGCTCGGAGACGATGCCCAGGTGCCTGAGGCAGGAGTGCGCGTTCGGGGTGGCGAAGAGCACGACGCCGTCAGTGTCGAGCCCGACGACGCCGTCCGCCACGCGCGGGGTCCCGTGACGCATGACCGTGCCCGCGCCCCGGATCGGGAAGGCGCCCTCGGCGACCATCTGGCACAACCGGTCCGCCATCTCGCTGAGGAAGGTGTCCATGTGGCGCCCCCCGCGCATGAGGCCCACCGCGGTCTCGCGCGTCATGACGGCGATGGCCGAGCCTGCACGCATGACCGGGACGTACTCCTCGCGCACGGCGAAGGAGCCCGTCCACTGGGGGGTCATGGCAATCATCGTCTCGCCGGAGGCGAAGGCCTCGATGGCCATGACCTCACGGGAGGCCGGCATGCGGTGCCCGATGACCTCCTCGAGGTGGACGGTGGAGCCGGTCGAGGGACGCTGATGCGCGACGGCCACGAAGCGGCCCGTCTCGGAACGCACCCACAGGACGAGGTCGGACACCGACATGTCGGCGATGACCTGCCAATCGGCAATGAGCTGGTGGATCCAGTCGCGGTCCGCGTCCGGCAGCAGGGACAGGACGCGGTGCGAGGCGGTCGGGGAGGAGGGCACGCCCTGATCGTACTGATGCGTGGCAGGATCACCGTATGAGAAAGACCGTGTCGATCACCTACCCCGCCGCTCCCGACGCCGTCGCGGCGATGCTTGCCGACCCCGGTTTCCAGCGCGGACGGGTGGCCGCACTCGGCCTGGAGGGCGTGAGCGTCGACGTCCGCGAGCGCGACGGCGGGTTCGCCGCCACCGTGTCGGGCACCGTCCCGGCCGACCGGGTCCCTCCGGCCGCCCGCCGCCTCGTGCGCACGCCGCTGTCGTTCCGCGTGACCGAGGCCTGGGGGCCTGCGGGGACTCAGGACCGTCGCGACGGAGGCGTCAAGGTCGACGTCAGCGGCGCCCCGGTGCGCGCGGCCGCCACGAGCACGATGCGCGCCAACGACGCCAGCACCGTCGTCACGCTCGACCTGAGCCTGGACGTGAGCTTCCCCTTCGTGGGACGGGCCCTGGAGGACAAGGCCCTCGGCTACGTCCAGGCCGTCGTCGCCGACGAGCGGCGCCGCGCCGAGGCGTGGCTCGCCAGCCACTGAGCCGGCACCGTCCACTGAGCCGGCACGGTGCTATCTGTCACACGCCCGAGTCCCGTGGCGTGGCACCGGGGAGGCGACGCCGTTCCGCCGTGCGTGCCGGCCCCGCACCCGGCTGGACCCGCCTGGCCTCGTGTCGCTGGCTCGTGACACGATCACCCCATGACTGAGGACAACATCATCACCCCCACAGAGACGAACTCGGTCTGGGCCGAGCGGACAGGTACCCGCCAGTACCTCGGGCGCAACGCCCGCGGCGCTGAGGTGCGCGTGGGCATGGGCCCGGGCGAGTTCTCCCCCGGCGAGCTGCTCAAGATCGCCCTGGCGACCTGCAACACGCTCTCCGCGGACCACCGCCTGGCCAAGGCCCTCGGCGAGGACTTCGAGGCCAACGTCATCTGCGCGACCCTCAAGAACGAGGAGGAGGAGCGCTACTCCGACATGGACGTCCAGATCGTCACCGACCTGTCCGCTCTCACGCCCGAGCAGCTGAGCACGCTCACCGAGAGGGTCGAGCGAGCCATCGAGCGCGGGTGCACCGTGGGACACACGCTGGAGAAGGGTGCCGACCTGCGCCTGCACCTGCTCGACGACCAGGAGTGAGGATGAGCGAGACCCGAGCCACGAAGCTGGAGCGCGCCCTCGACAAGGCCATCGCCATCCCGGCGCGCAGCATCGAGGACAACGTCGCCCGGATGCGGCGTGACCGCCCCGGTGCGGACACCGCCGAGCTCGTCGAGCTCGCGGCCGAGCGGTTCCGAACGGAGTCGGGGCTCACCTCGGCCGCCGTCGGCGCCAGCGCGGCGCTCCCGGCAGTCGGCACGGGCACGGCCGCGGCACTCACCGTGGGACAGACGACCGTCTTCCTCGCCAGCGCCGTCAAGTACGTCCTCACCGTCGCCGAGCTGCAGGGGCTGCGCGTCGTCACCCCCGAGCGGCGGCGCGCCCTGGTCCTGTCCGCGCTCATGGGACGGGACGGCTCCGAGGCCATCCAGGGCTCGCTGGGGCTGTCGACCCTCTACTGGGCGGCGCAGGCCCTCGCTCAGATGCCGCTGCCGACGGTGCGCTCGATCAACGCCCAGCTGGTCAAGCGCCTGGCCAAGCGCACCGCCGTCAAGGGTGGGGCGCTCGCCCTCGGGCGTCTCATCCCCTTCGGAATCGGGGCGGCCATCGGCTGGAGCGGCGGTCGCGCCCTGGCCAACCAGATCATCGAAGGCACCCGCGCGGCCCTCGGCCCCGCGCCCGAGGAGATCGTCGTGCACGAGGTCATCGAGGCCTGACGGGAGCACCGCCGTGACCGCACACCCTTACCCGTGCCTGACCGAGATGGGCCTGTCCGCACCCCAGGGCGTGGACGTCGCCTACGAGGAACTGCTCGCCGAGGTGCTTCTGCACGGCACCGCCAAGGGCGACCGCACCGGAACGGGGACCCGTTCCCTCTTCGCCCGCCAGCTGCGCTACGACCTGAGCGCGGGTTTCCCCCGCGTCACGACGAAGTTCGTCACCATGAAGGCCGTCAAGGGGGAGCTGCTGTGGTTCCTGCGGGGCTCGACCAACGTGCGCTGGCTCCAGGAACGGGGCATCACGATCTGGGACGAGTGGGCGGACGCCGACGGCGAGCTCGGCCCCGTCTACGGCTCGCAGTGGCGCTCGTGGCCGGGACGTGACGGCGCCGTCGTCGACCAGATCGCCTCCGTGCTCCACACCCTGCGCACCGACCCGGACTCGCGGCGCATGCTCGTGTCGGCGTGGAACGTCTCCGACCTCGGCCGCATGGCGCTGGCCCCCTGCCACGCCCTGTTCCAGTGCTATGTCGCCGACGGGCGCCTGAGCCTGCAGGTCTACCAGCGCAGCGCCGACCTCTTCCTCGGGGTGCCGTTCAACATCGCCTCCTACGCCCTGCTCACGCACATGCTCGCCCAGCAGGCGGACCTGGAGCCCGGCGAGCTCGTGTGGACCGGCGGCGACTGCCACGTCTACGACAACCACGTCGAGCAGGTGCGCGAGCAGCTCTCGCGCGTGCCCGAGGCCTATCCCTTCCCCAGGCTGCGCCTGGAGCGGGCGGAGTCCATCGACGCCTACACGATGGAGGGGATCGACGCCTCCGATGGCTACCGCCACCACCCGGCGATCAAGGCGCCGGTCGCTGTATGAGCGGCTCGTCTCCCGTCCAGGCGCCGCACCGGGTCGGGGCCATCTGGGCGCAGGACCGTCATGGCGTCATCGGCGCCGACGGGCACATGCTGTGGCGCGTGCCCGCCGACTTCCGTCACTTCAGGGCGGCCACCATGGGTGGCGTCGTCATCGTGGGGCGCACCACCTGGCAGTCCCTGGGCACGGCGCTGCCGGGCCGCCTGAGCGTCGTGCTCACGCGGCAGCAGGGCTGGGCCGACGACGCTGTCGCACGTGTCGCCCCGACACTGGCCGATGGGATGCGCCACGCGCGCGAGCTCGCCGCCGGGCTGGGCGAGGACCCGCGCGAGGGCGCCTACCGCGCGCTGCCCCGGGTGTGGGTCATCGGTGGCGGCTCCGTGTACCAGCAGGCCCTGGAGGCCGGTGTGATCGATGAGCTCCTCGTGTCGGTCATCGACATCGACGCCGTCAGCGCGGCGGCCCGCCGTGGCGTGGCGCTCAGCCGCCCGGTGAGCGCGCCGCACCTCGAGCCCGGTACGTGGGCACCGGACCCTGAGCACAGCGACCCGGAGGGGACGTGGCGCCCCGTCTCCGGGGACGCCCCCTGGCGTGTGGAGCACTACCGGCGCCGGTAGGGTGCTGCGGTGCCCCTCCCCTCCCCTCCCGGCCCAGGCGCTGGCCCCTCCCCCGTGGCCTCCAACCCCACGCTGCGGGCGCTGCTCACAGCGTGCCTGTTCGTCTACGTGGCACAGAACATGCTCAACGCGTCGATCGCGCCTCTCGCGCGCGCCCTGGGGCTGGCCGAGTGGGCCGTCGGCCTGGCGGTGTCTGCCGCCGCCCTGTCCGTCACGCTCCTGTCCCAGTTCTGGGGGCGCCGCTCCGTGGCCTGGGGGCGACGCCGGGTCATGCTCACGGCCCTGGGCCTGGCCTTGGTCGCCGGGATCTTGTTCTCGCTCGCTGTGGCGCTGCGCTCAGCCGGGCTACTGGGGGCGGGTACCGCGGCCGCCGTCATCGTCCTCGCCCGCGGCCCCTTCTTCGGCGCCGCTGTCTCGGCGATCCCCCCGACCGGGCAGGCCCTCGTCGCCGAGATCACCCCCGACGAGGCCGGCCGGGTCGCGGGCATGAGCGCCTTCTCCGGGGCCATCCAGCTGTCGATCGTCGTCGGCTCGCTGCTGTCGAGCCTGCTGGGCAGCTGGTCGATTCTCGCCCCCGTGTGGGCCACCCCCGTCTTCGTCCTCATCGCGCTGGCCGTCGCCGCCACCTTCCTGCCCCGCGACGGGGAGCGAACCGGCGACGACGAGCACTCCCCCGCGTCCTGCGCCGGCTCGCACGCGGCGCTGCCCCCGCGCCTGTCCTGGGCCGACGGCCGGGTCCTGCCGTGGATCGGCTCCGCCTTCGGCATGTTCTTCGCGGCCGGGGTGGTGCAGATCGTCGTCGGCTTCGTCGTGCAGGACCGGCTGGGGATCACCCCTGAGGAGGCGGTGCCCTTCACCGCCGTCATGCTGCTGGCCAACGCCGCGGGCGCCATGTTCTGCCAGCTCGTCGTCGTGCCCCGGCTCGGCTGGAGGCCGCGCAGGCTCGTGCGTACGGGTGTGAGCACGGCGCTCGTGTGCCTGGCGGTCCTGGCACTGGCTCCCACGCTGTGGCTCATGGTCGCGGCGACCTTCTGCGTCGGCCTGGCCCACGGGCTCGTCGGGCCGGGCTACAGCGCGGGCGGCTCGCTGGCGGTCAGCGCCCGCGAGCAGGGCGCCGTCGCCGGGGTCCTCAACGCGTCGGCGGCCCTCACATGGATCTTCGCCCCCGTGACGGCGACGGCCCTGTACGGCTGGCACCCGGCAGCACCCTTCGTCCTGGCGCTGACGGTGCTGGGCGTGAGCGCGGCAACCGCGTGGACGGCCCCCGCTCTTCGCGACTGAGGACCCGGCGAGGCTCAGCCCACGAGCCCCTGGGCGGCGAGCCAGTCCTTGGCGATGGTCGCGGAGTCGAGCCCCTCCGCCGTCGAGCGCCTGTTGAGGGTCCGCAGCTCGTCGGTCGTGAGCACGGCCTGGACGGCGTTGAGGGCGACGACAGCCTTGGCCCCCAGGCCGGCCGAGACGAGCGGCACGACGTTCTGGGGCAGGATGAGGTGCTTCGGGTCATCGAGGACGACGAGGTCGTTGTCCTCGACGGCGGGGTCCGAGGTGTAGATGTCGGCGACGTCGACCGTGCCGTCGGTGAGTGCCTTGACGGTGAGCGGGCCGCCGGAGTCCTCCACGGGTGTGACCTCGGCCTCGACGCCGTAGGCGGACCTGAGCCCCTGGGGGCCGTAGGGACGGGTCGCGAACTCGGAGTTCGCCGCGATGGTCACGGTCCGCCCGAGCGAGGCGAGGTCGGCGATCGAGCTGAGGGAGTGCTTGCTCGCGCTGTCGGCCGTCACCGTGTAGGAGTCCTGGTCGGTGGCCTCGGCCGCGTCGAGGACGATGACAGAGGAGGGCAGCGCCGTGCCGAGGGCCGCGACGATCTCCTCGGTGGAGGAGGCGGTCGAGTCCTTGACGTAGTGCTGGAGGAGGTTGCCGACGTACTCGGGCAGCACGTGGATCGACCCGGACTCCAGCTCGGGCATGTACACCTCGCGCTGGCCGATCTGGAACTGGCGGTCCACCGCGAAGCCGGTGCCCTCCAGGGCCTGGGCGTAGATCTCGGCGAGGATCTCGTTGGAGTAGTACTGCTGCGAGCCGACGACGATCGTCGTGATCTCGTCGCCGCCTGTGCCGGCCGAGGGGTCGGCCAGCGGGTCGGAGGCCGAGCAGGCGGCCAGGGCGGTGGCGGCGGTCAGGGTGCTGGCGCCGGTGATGAGGGCGCGGCGGCTGAGGGTCATCGGATGTCCTTTCGGGGACGCGAGCCCGCCGGTCGAGCGAGCCTGAGGAGAGGGATGAAGACGATCTCGCTGGCCAGGGCCAGGGCGATGACGAGCAGGGCGGAGGCGAGCATCATCGGGTAGTCCTGTGTCTTGAGCCCGAGGAACATGAGGCGGCCCAGTCCTCCGGCGCCCGTGTAGGCCGCCAGGGTGGCGGTCGCGACGACCTGCAGGACGGCGGCGCGCAGGCCGCCCAGCAGCAGAGGGGCGCCGAGCGGGATCTCCACCCGGGTGAGGACCTGCATCTCGGTCATGCCGGAGGCGCGGGCGGCGTCGACGGCGACCGGGTCAGCGGACTCCACGCCCGCGTAGGCGCCCGCCAGGACGCTCGGCAGGGCGAGGACCGTGAAGGCGAGCAGCGGCGCGGCCAGCCCGATCCCCAGCCAGAGGCCGAGGATGGTGATGAGGCCGAGGGTCGGCAGGGCGCGGGCCGCACCGGTGAGGGAGGCGACGGCGTCGCGTCCCCTGCCGCTGTGCCCGACGGCCCACCCCAGCGGCACGCCGATGACGGCGGCGACGGACACGGCCAGCAGGGAGTAGGACACGTGCTCGGCGAGCAGGTGCGCGATGCCCAGGGGGCCGTTCCAGCTGGCCGGGTCGGTGAGGTAGGCGAGGGCGGCGAGCAGGTGCCTCACGCGTCGGCCTCCTCACTCGCCTGGGCGGCGCCACGGGAACGGCGCGTCCAGGGCATGAGAAGGCGACCGAGGCCGACGACGAGCCCGTCGAGGACGAGGGCGAGGGCCACGGTGAGCAGGAGCCCGCTGAGGACCTCGCTGTGGAGGCCGCGCTGGAAGCCGTCGGTGAAGAGGAAGCCGAGGCTGCGCACCCCCAGCACGGCACCGACCGTCGTCAGCGACATGGTCGACACGGTGACGACGCGCAGTCCCGCGACAAGGGCCGGTCCCGCCAGCGGCAGCTCGACGGTGAGGAAGCGCTTCTCCCGTCCCATGCCCATGGCGGTGGCGGCGTCGAGCGGGCCGCGGTCGACCGACTCCAGCGCCTCGACGGCGGCGGGGACCATGAGCGCCAGGCCGTAGAGGGTCAGGGCGACGACGATGTTGAGCGGCTCGCGCACCCGCGTGCCGATGACGAGCGGCAGGACGATGAACAGGGCGAGGGAGGGGATGGCGTAGAGCAGCGAGGAGCCGGAGACGAGCAGGACTCGCAGCGCACGCGACAGGCGGGCGATCCGGGCCAGGGGGACGGCGAGCAGGAAGGTCGCCACGACGGCGGGCAGGCACTGGAGCAGGTGCGCGACCGTGTACTGGCCGAGCAGCGGCAGGTTCGCCAGGACCCAGGTCATGAAGGCTCTCCGAGGCCGGCGGTCCGGCCCACCTGGGCGGCGTCGACGGGGCCCGGTGCGCCGGGCACGTGGGAGGCCCTGGCCTCGGTGGCGTCGGCGACCTCGCGCAGCCGGCGGGCGCGCACGCAGTCGTCAAGGCCGAGGAAGCGCACGACGAAGTCGTTCTCCGGGGCCTGAAGGAGCTCGCTGCCGCTGCCGCGCTGGGCGACCTGGGCGCCCTCGCGCAGCAGGATGATGTCGTCCCCCAGGGCCAGGGCCTCGTCGACGTCGTGTGTGACGAAGACGATGGTCTTGGCCAGGCCGGCCTGGATGCGCCACAGCTCGCGCTGGAGGTCACGGCGCACGAGGGGGTCGACGGCGCCGAAGGGCTCGTCCATGAGCAGGACGCCCGGGTCTGCGGCGAGGGCACGGGCGACGCCCACGCGCTGCGCCTGGCCGCCGGAGAGCTCGTGGGGGTAGCGCTCGGCCAGGCTGTCGGACAGCCCGAGCATGTCCATGAGCTCAGCGGCGCGTGCGCGAGCAGTGGCGCGGGGCACGCCGTCGAGCCTGGGGACGAGGGTGATGTTGTCGATGACCCGCCGGTGCGGCAGGAGACCGGCGTTCTGCATGACGTAGCCGATGGACCGACGCAGGCTCACCGGGTTGCGGTCGGCGACGTCCTCGCCGTCGAGAAGCACCCGCCCCGAGGTGGGCTCAACCATCCGGTTGACCATGCGCAGCAGCGTGGTCTTGCCGCAGCCGGAGGAGCCGAGCAGGACGGTGACGCGGCCGGCGGCGAGGCTCGCGGCGAATCCGTCGACGGCTGCTGCGGCGGTGCCACGGTACCGCTTGGTAACGGCGTCGAAGGTGAGGGCGGGGGCAGGACGGGGACCGTCCCCCGCGCTGCCGGGCCGGGCACCCGTGCCGCTCGCTCCGGGGTCCGGTGAGCTGGGCGCCGTCGGGGTGGTCATGCGGGACCTTCCTGTTGCTGACGCCCCCACCGTAGCGGACACACCCATCGTATGTCGATTCGATATCATTCTCGGTACCATGCTCTCGTGCTCGACCTCCAGATCCTCGGGTTCCTCGACGACGGGCCCCTGCACGGCTACGAGATCCGCCGCCGCATCCACGACCTGTCCGGTCCCGGCACCCGGTTGTCCGCAGGTGCTCTCTACCCCGCCCTCGCACGGCTGGAGCGTCAGGGCCTCGTCTCCCGTACGTCGGCCACCGGCGCCCGCGGCCGCACGAAGCAGGTCCTCGCCCTGACCGAGGCGGGCCGCGAGCGCCTGCACGCGCTCCTGCGCGACGCCGACGGACCCGACATCGAGTCCATGCCCCGCTTCATGAACGTGCTCGCCTTCCTCTCCCACCTGCCCGACGCCGGTGAGCGCCAGACGGTCCTCAGGCGCCGCCTGGCCGCCATGGAGACGGCCCCCGCCTTCTTCACCGACGACGGCGCCCCACGCCGCCTGTCCCAGGAGACCGACCCCTACCGGCGAGGCATGACCCTCACGGCCCGCGCCGCACGCACCGCCGAGCTCGCCTGGCTGCACGAGCAGCTGGGCGAGAACGCCACGAGCGCCGAGGGCGCCGCGAGCGCTCAGAGCACTAGGCACACGGAGAGCGCCGCGCCCCCTGCCCGCACCCGCCAGGGCCCCGGGCCGGGCCCCCACACCCCGGCACCCGCACCCGCACGTCCTCACATACCAGTCGAGGCCCCTTGGGGCACCGCACCCGCGACGCCGACGACGATGCGGGCCGCCGTCCTGAGCGCCCCCGGGCTGGAGCACCTCTCGGTCGCCGACCTGCCGCTTCCCGAGCCAGGCCCCGGGCAGGTGCGCATCAAGGTCATGGCCTTCGGCCTCAACCGCTCCGAGTACCACTGCGTGACGGGGCAGGCCGAGGGCATGAGCTACCCGCGGGTGCTGGGCATTGAGGCGAGCGGTGTCATCGACCTCGATCCCGACGGCGTGTGGGAGCCGGGTCAGCAGGTGGTGACCATGATGGGCGGTATGGGCCGCTCCTTCGACGGCGGCTACGCCCAGTACACGGTCGTGCCGCGCGAGCAGGTCCTGCCCTTCGCCTGCGACCTGCCGTGGGAGGTCATCGGCTCGGTCCCCGAGACGCTCCAGACGGCCTACGGCTCGCTGACCACCGGCCTGGGTCTGGCCGGCCCCGGTGGGCGCGGCACCGTCCTGGTGCGCGGCGGCACGAGCGCTCTCGGCCTGGCGGCGTCGGCGCTGGCGCGCGACTGGGGCTACGAGGTCCTCGCCACCTCACGGCGCCCCGAGGGTCTGGAGCTGCTCCGGTCCCGGGGCGTGAGCGCCCTGCTCGACGACGGCGAGGTGGCGCCCCAGGTGCGCAAGATCGTCCCGGAGGGCGTCGTCGGGACCCTGGAGCTCGTGGGGGTGCCGACGCTGCGCGACTCGCTGGCGGCCACGGCCGTCCACGGCACCGTGTGCTTCACCGGGATGCTGTCGGACTCCTGGACGATCCGCGACTTCTACCCCATGGACTGGCTGCCCAACGGGGTGCGGCTGACCGCCTACTCGGGTGAGTCGAGCGACCTGCCTGCGGCCGAGCTGCAGCGGGTCCTCGACCGTGTGGCCGCCGGTGTGCTCGACCTGCTGCCCGTACACGCCTACACGCTGGACGAGGTCGCCCAGGCGCACCGGGACATGGCCTCGGGCGCCCGCCACGGAAAGCTCGTGGGCCTGCCCTGGGCCTGAGTCACGGGCACCCTCAGCAGGTGGCGCCCCGCAGCGCCACCTCCTGGGAGTAGTCCCCGGCGACGATCTCGACGCGGTTGCCGTCCGGGTCCACGAGCACGGCCTCGTAGTAGCCGTCGCCCGTGACCCTGGGTCCATCGACCACGGGCACCCCGGCCTCGCGCAGACGTCGCACCAGCTCATCAACCTGGGGCCGCCCGGTCAGGGCGAAGGAGATATGGGCCCAGCCCAGCAACTCGGCTGGCGCCCGGTCGGTGATGTCGGGGCGGGTCATGAGCTCCAGACGCGCTCCGCGGACCGCCCCGTCTCCCCCGGCGGGGCGCCGGTCCCCGAAGCTGAGGATGACGGTGTGCAGGCCCGTGCGCGGGTTGTGGTACTCGCCATTGGCGCAGCCGCCGAACCAGCGGAGGTAGAAGTCGCGGCTCACCGTCAGGTCGCTCACCCACAGCGCGGCGTGGTCGATGCCGAGGGTCTCCGCTCCAGGGGCTCCGGTCGTCGTGGCGTCAGTCATCGTGTCCTCCCGCTCGTTCGGTGCGTGTCCGGGTGCCAGCGGCACCACGGTAGGCGCGCAGGCGCATCAGGGAAAGGGCTGACCGCGGCGGGCGGACCGTACGGTACCGGCGGCTCAGGCCCCGGCTCCTTCCAGGCCGGCGACGGCGGCCAGGAGCAGGTCCTCGCGTCCCCTGCGTGCCACCAGCTGGGCACCGACCGGCAGTCCCGTCGGTGACAGTCCTGCCGGCACGCTCACGCAGGGGTGTCCGGTGACGTTGAACAGCGCGGTGTTCTCGATGATGTCTGCCGAGGCCAGCAGCGCGGAGAGCCAGCCGCGCCCGGCGAAGTCGTGGGCACCGATCGGCAGGCCGTTGAGGGTGGGCAGAAGAAGGAGGTCGGCGCGACCGAAGGCCTTGTCGAGCCGGACGGCGAGGAGGTCCCGGCGGCGGCGTGCCGCCCCGAGGACGTGCTCGGGCAGCAGGGCGCCCAGGCGGACGGTGCGGCGGGTGCTCCTGCTCAGCCGCTCGGGATGCTGAACCTGCGTGGACTCCTCGTGCATGCCTGCGGTGTAGAGGGTGAGGAAGGTGGGTGCCGGGTCGGGCCACGCCACCCGGGCGGCACGGACGTCGTGGCCCGTGCCCGCCAGGCGCTCGGCGAACCGCTCGACGGCGGCGGCGACCGCCGGGTCGGGGCACGCTCCCAGGACCTGGTTGGTGGCGTGCAGGATCCGCAGCGGTCGACCGAGCCCGGCCGTAGGCCCGGCGGCGCGTGCGGCAACGGCTCCGCCTGGGCCCGCGTGCGCCCTCCGGGCCGCGGCCACGACCTCGCTGTAGGGGTGCTCGGGCGCGGTGAGCGTCCACCGGTCGCCGTCGACGTTGCCGTGGATGACGTCCAGGACGAGGGCGGCGTCGGCGGCGTCGTGGGTGATGGCCCCGAAGGTGACCATCCCGGACCACGCCTGTGCCAGCGGCGCCAGGGAGACGCGGCCGCGGCTGGGCTTGAGCCCGACGAGGCCGCAGGCCGAGGCTGGGATGCGTACCGAGCCCCCGCCGTCGGAGCCCATGGCGACGGGAACGATGCCGGCGGCGACGGCAACGGCCGAGCCCGAGGAGGAGCCGCCCGGTGAGCGGGTCGCGTCCCAGGGGTTGAGGGCGGCACCGTGGTACTCGGACTCGCCGACGGGCCACTGCCCGAACTCGGGCATGAGGGTGCGGCCGATGATGACCGCCCCGGCGCGGCGCAGGCGGGTGATGACCTCGGCGTCGGTGGTCTCGGGCGCACAGTTGCCCCGGCCTCCGAGCGTCATGACGTGACCGGCCTCGGGGTACTCCTCCTTGACGGCCACCGGGACCCCGGCGAGGGGGCCGAGGGGCCGTCCGGCGGCGAGGTCGGCGTCGACGGCCTCGGCCTGGGCCCGGGCGGCGCTGTGGCGCAGTTCGGTGAAGGCGTGCAGGAGCGGGTTGAGGGCGTCGGCCCGGGCCAGGGCGGCGTCCACGACGGCGCGCGCGGTAGTGCGCCCGGTACGGATGCCTGCGACGACGTCGGAGGCGGAGGTCAGTGGCGGTGGGAGCTCGGCGAAGGTCTCGGCGCTGAGTCCCGGGAGGCGAGTGAGGTCGGCGATCACGGTGTCATGCTCCCATCCCCGGCGACGCGCGCGGGCGCACCCCGTGTCACGGACCGTGGTCCCCCAGCAGGGGGTGGCAGAAGGGCGCCCGCCCGCCCCGGGTGGTCGGGGCGGGCGGGCGCCGTCGTCGCAGGTGATCGCTCAGCGTGCTGAGCGGGTGGGTCACTTCGCGGCGGAGGGGTGGGTCATGTCCATCGGCACGACCCAGGCGTCGAACTCCTCGTCGGTGACGTAGCCGAGCTCGAGGGCGGACTCGCGCAGGGACAGGCCCTTCTTGTGCGCGTTCTTGGCGATCTTGGAGGCCTTGTCGTAGCCGATGTGGCGGTTGAGGGCCG
>ERZ772917.919-NODE-919-length-19137-cov-73.061891_pt1 | contig 19137 bp, 17 predicted proteins | sample MGYA00511187_ERZ772917 | MGnify/ENA primary metagenome ERZ772917 (study PRJEB29015, sample SAMEA2737925) | human oral metagenome | biome: human oral; feature: human-associated habitat; material: dental | place: China | collected 2012 ... | reverse complement strand
TCTCCCCGGACGCGGGCCGCATCCGCGTCGCCGAGAAGTGGTCGAAGAAGCTGGGTGGCGCGCCCCTCGCCTTCGTTCACAAGACCCGCGACACCACCCGCCCCAACGTCGCCGTCGCGAACCGCGTCGTCGGCGAGGTCGCGGGCAAGGAATGCGTTCTCGTCGACGACATGATCGATACCGCCGGCACGATCACTGAGGCGATCAACGTCCTCAACAACGCTGGCGCGAAGAAGGTCATCGTCGTGGCCACCCACGGGATCCTCTCAGACCCCGCCACGAAGCGGCTCTCCGAGTCCGGCGCCGCCGAGGTCGTCGTTACCGACACCCTGCCGATCCCCGCTGAGAAGCGCTTCGAGCAGCTCACCGTCCTGTCCATCGCGCCGCTCCTGGCCCGCGCGATCCACGAGGTTTTCGAAGACGGTTCGGTCACATCTCTCTTTACCTGAGCGCCTTCCGCTTCACATCCGCCCTCGCCGTGAGGTACCCTGTTGGGGTTGCTCCGGCGAGGGCGGATCCGTGTCCGCCGTTATCGACAGGGCCTGAACTGAGACGCCCCGCGTTTCCTTCGCTCTGCCGACACCGACGCCGGACCTGAGAAACGAAGGAATAACATGAGCGACAACCCCGTCCTGCTTGCCGAAGAGCGCACCGAGTTCGGCAAGGGCTCCGCGCGCCGCGCCCGCCGCGCCGGCAAGGTCCCCACGGTCCTCTACGGCCACGGCGCCGCCCCCCGCCACCTCGACGTTCCCGGACACGACCTCTTCCTGATCGTCCGCGGCACCAAGAACGCGCTCGTCGAGCTCAAGATCGAGGGCAAGACCCAGCTCGCCCTCGTCAAGGACGTTCAGGTTCACCCCGTGCGCCGCGACATCCTGCACGCCGACTTCCTGGCCGTCAAGGCCGGCGAGAAGGTCGACGTTGAGGTACCCGTCGTCGTTGTCGGCGAGCCCGCCCCCGGCACCGTCCACTCCGTCGAGGAGTTCACCATCCTGGTGAAGGCCCCCGCCACCGCCATCCCCGAGCACCTCGAGGTTTCCATTGAGGGCGTCGAGGCCGGCTCCGCCGTGCACGTCTCCGACCTGCAGCTGCCTGCCGGCGTTGAGGTCGAGCTGGACGCCGAGACGGTCATCGTCGCCGTCCAGGAGGCCGCCGCCGAAGAGGCTGAGGAAGACGCCGAGGCTCCCGCCGAGGGCGAAGCAGAGTGACGCCCGCGTAACACGCGCTCTCTGCGAGGGGGCGAGGCGCTCGCCTCGCCCCCTCGCCGTATCTGAGATACTGGAGGCATGACTGACCTCCACGTGATCATCCCCGCCGGCGGAGCCGGCACCCGCCTTTGGCCGCTATCGAGGCGCCGCCGCCCCAAGTTCCTCCTCGACCTGGCGGGCACGGGCCGCACCCTCCTGCAAGGCACGGTGGACCGCCTGGCCGAGTCTGCCTCGTCGGTGACGATCGTGACCGGAACGGCGCACCGCGCGGGCGTCCTCGACCAGCTGCCCGAGTTCGCCTCGGCACCCGAGCGCACGCTCCTGATCGAGCCCTCCGGCCGCGACTCCATGGCCGCGATAGGACTTGGCGCCTACGTCGTGCGCGAGCGCTTCGGTGAGGACGCCATCGTCGGTTCCTTCGCCGCCGACCACCTCATCGCCCGACCCGAGCTGCTGCGCGAGGCCGTCGGCGCCGCGGTGGAGGCCGCGCGCGACGGCTACGTCGTCACGATCGGCCTGACGCCCACCGAGGCCTCCACCGCCTACGGGTACATCGCCCCGGGCCCCGCGTGCTCGCGCGAGGACGAGGCCGGTCCCGCTCGCGGGCGCGCCCTGCGCGTCGCCGAGTTCGTCGAGAAGCCCGACGCCGCCACCGCCGCGCGCTACGTGTCTGGCGGATACCTGTGGAACGCCGGTATGTTCATCGTCTCGGCCGGCGTCCTCGCCTCCCACCTGGCCCGCCTCATGCCCGAAATGCACGCTCGACTCGAGACCATCGCCCGCGCGTGGGGCACAGCCTCCTTCGAGGACACGCTCGCGGACACCTGGCCGCACCTCACCAAGATCGCCATCGACCACGCGATCGCCGAGCCCGTCGCGGCCGACGGGGGAGTGGCCGTCATCCCCGCCGACGCCGAGCTCGGATGGACGGACCTGGGCGACTTCGAGGCGCTGACCGGAATCGTCGCGGCTTCCGGAGGCCTCGGGGAGGCCATCCGAGTGGACTCCGATGGCGCAGCGGTCTACGCGGCGGCGGGCGAGCAAAGCCCCCTTGTAGCGCTCGTCGGCGTGCCCGACGTCGCGGTCGCGGTGACCCCAGACGCAGTGCTCGTGACCAGCTTGGATCGCGCCCAGTCGGTCAAGGCCGTCGTCGACACGCTCGCAGAGCGCGGCCGCACCGACCTGCTCTGATCCGTTCGCTCTCAGGTGGCGTGCGCCGCCCCGCGCTTCCTGACCGCGTGTGAGGATGATACCGTGATGGGCAAGACGCCCCGACGAAAGGCATCAGACGTGAACAAGCGGACCACCGCCGCTCTCGCTGCCACGGCCATCGCGGCCGCCGCGGTGATGAGCGCATGCTCGCAGGCACCCTCCGCCACCCCAGCCGCTACCGCGAAGGTGTGCGCCGCGACCTCCGCCGCGCACTCGGACCCCGCCGGCGACCCGGTCGCGACCGCTCTGGCGGACACCGCCGAAAGGGCATCCATCGCCTACGAGGCAGCCTCCGGCGAGGGCGCCCCAGCCTCGCTCGTCGCATCCGGATGCACGTTGGTCGTCGGAACGGACTCGACCATGGCCTCGTCGGTGTCCGAGGCTGCGCGCGCTAACCCCACCATCCGCTTCGCGCTCGTCGGCGCCTCCTTCACGGACGCCAAGGGCGCTCCCACGTTCCTGAAGAACGGCACCGTCGTCGACGTCGAAGCCTCGCAGGCCGCCTACCTCGCGGGATACGCGTCGGCCGGCATGACCACGACGGGCACGCTGGCCGTCATCGGCGGTTCGCGCGACAACGTCACAAGTTCGCAGATGGACGCCTTCGCGCAGGGGATCGACGCCTACAACCTCGCGCACGGCACGTCCGTCAACGTGCTCGGGTGGAGCAACCCCACCAGCGAGGGCACCTACGCTGACAGCGCCGAGCAGGTTGAGGCCGCCGCAGCCGACTTCATCGTGCAGGGGGCGGACATCATCTTGCCTCTCGCGGGAGCAAACAATGAGGGCGCCGCGCGCGCCGTCACGGCCGCCGCCAACCCGATGGTGCGGCTCGTGTGGTCGGGCCTGACGAAGGCGGACCTCAAGGGCCTGACGCGCGACGAGGCGGAGTCCACCGAGGACGTGATGTCGGGCCAGTCCGGAGCTCAGTCCGGAGGAGCACCGAGCCAAGCCGACACCCAGTCCTTCTCGGACGCCTTCAGCTACATTCAGATCTCCGACAGTGTGCGTTCCGCTATCGGCGCTCCCGTCCTGACGGGAATCGTCGTCGATTACTCGGCCGCCATGGACACCCTCATCTCCGAGGCCACCGCTGGTGCGCCCGCGTCGACCGTTCCCGTTTCGCTGGCCTCCGGCGGAGTGATTCTTACGGGCTTCGGGGCATACACGCCGATGCTGTCCTCCGACCTGAAGCTGGGCCTGTCCGACATGGCCGGTCAGATTGAGACCGGCGGAATGGTCGTCTCCACGCCCTACGACGTGTGAGCCGTCACGGCGGTAGCGTCGCGCCCCGGGCCGTCAGGCTCGGGGCGCGCGTTTAGGCGCGGTCCGAGCGCGGGGTCACTCGCAGGACGCGACCGCGTGCACGATGGGCGTGGACTGGTCGCGCGCCAGGAGGAGCAATGGCTGGCGGCTTCGAGGCCGATTCCCACCTCCTCCAGATCCCCGCTTGCCACGGGGGATCGCACGACAGGCGCTGGGACTTGTCCTCGTAGCTGGCCACACGCTCCGCGTTGATCGAGGCCGGCCTGTTCCACTCCGAGGGCCTGACCGCCAGCACTGGCGCAGATCTCGATCAACGTCAGGACCACGTCCCGTCTTCCGACGCTGTGCCTACCGGTCGACTATCGCTCGGCGAGCACGGCCAGGCATGCGGCCGCGCTGATCGCGTCGGCGTCCAGAACGAAGGCCGGGTCTACGCAATACAGTCCGGGCCCCGAGGGGACCGCGGGGTTCGTCGTCAGCGCGCCTTCCAGCACGCGAGCAACCTCATCCTCGGGCATCGACGAGGCGAGCCTTCGCCCGTCGGGGGACACCCGCAGCGTCAGGCCCGCGCCGTCCTCAGCGACGGGAACACCTAGGCGACCGAGCAGGTCCGCCAAGATCCCAGAGGTATCGTCGATCGACACGCTACCGGGAGTGCGCCCGCCCTCGGCCAGACCCGCAATCCGCGAGGACATCCGGTCCACGTAGGCGCCGATCATGCCCTCGCCCACGGACTCCCACCCGCCCAGCGCCCGGGGCACGGTGGAGTCGTCTCGGTACCCGGCCACGGCCTCGTCGATGAGGGTCCGCTCCCGCTCGCCGGCCGGGGCGCCCTCGTGCGCGCGATCAACCGCGCGCCCCCCGAGGTAGATGAGGGCCTCCCCGTCGCCGCTCAGGTACACGGCGCCGTCTGCCATCACCATGCGCACCGCGAAGGCGGTCAGCGGAGCGGGGAGGGCTCGCGGCATGAGCAGCGCGTGGCCGCCGGTGCCCTCGATGATCGAGGCGCCCTCGCGCGCCGTTCCTTTCCCGTCGGGTGCCTCGAAGCCGATGATGAGGCGGAACCGCCCGCCGACGGAGGCGGAGAGGAATGAAGCAATACCCGCGAACAAGGAGGGGGCAGCACAGCGTGTCATGCGTCGAGGGTAACACCGTGGAGGTGGCGCGGAAAGCCGAGGGGAGTACCTCGGCCGCCGCCTTGCGCGCGGACGCGGCGGGACGCAGACGGGGGAACACGCAGCTATCCTTGAGTCAGCATCGGCACAGGAGGAAACATGCAGCTGACGGACGTGACGGACGCTCTTTCACTGACGCGCCAGATGATAGACATTCCCTCGGTGTCGGGGGAGGAAGGGCCCCTCGCTGACGCGGTCGAGGATGCCCTGCGAGGCGCTGGTTTCGGCACGCTTGACTCCCTCGAGATCCTGCGCGACGGGGATGCGGTGTGCGCTCGGACCCAGCTGGGCCTGCCCGAGCGCGTTGTCCTCGCCGGGCACTTGGACACGGTCCCCATCGCGGACAACGTTCCGGGGCGCACTGAGATGCGCGACGGCCAGGAGGTCGTGTGGGGGCGCGGATCGGTCGACATGCTCGGCGGCTGCGCGGCGGCGCTCGCCCTCGCCTGCGAGGCGGGGGTGTTGATCGCGGGAGGCGCGCCGGACCCCCTGACGGCGGACGTTACCTGGATCTTCTACGATCACGAGGAGGTTGCCTCGCACCTCAATGGTCTCGGGCGCATCGAGCGCAATCACCCGCAGTGGCTGGCTGGCGACCTTGCCCTCCTGGGCGAGCCGACCGCTGCCCACGTCGAGGGCGGCTGCAACGGGACCCTGCGCGTCATCGCGCACTTCCCCGGGCGGGCCGCGCACTCGGCGCGCGCGTGGATGGGCCAGAACGCGATCCACGCGATGGCTCCCGTCATCGAACGAATCGCCTCCTTCGGCAACCCCATCGTCGAGGTCGACGGCCTGGAGTTCCGCGAGTCCCTGTCGGTCGTGCGCGTCGACGGCGGCGTGGCAAACAACGTTATCCCCGAGGCGGCGTCGTTGACCGTCAACTACCGTTTCGCGCCCTCCATGCGCGCCGATGACGCGCTCGCGTGGGTGCGGGACTTCTTTGATGGGACCGGGGCGAGGATCGACGTGGACGACCTGTGCGAGGGGGCCCGCCCCGGGGCGGACTCGCCCGTCGCCCAGCGCTTCCTGCGGGTCGCCCGAGAGGTCGCGTGCGAGCGGGGCGCCGAGCTTCGCCTGAGCGCCAAGGTCGGGTGGACCGACGTCGCGCGATTTACTCAGGTTGGTGTGCCCGCGATGAACTTCGGTCCCGGTGACCCGCTTCTTGCGCACACCCGCGACGAGCACACGCCGGTATCGGATATCCTCAGGGTGCACGCCACGCTCCGCGCGTTCCTGCTCGCACTCTAGCGCTGCCCCCGCGCCCAGCTCCGCGGCGTCGGCGCGAGCCAGCCCCGCCCTCGTGATTGGAAGGAAACGGCCTTGACCACATCCGACAACGGCTACCGAAGTGGCTCCCTCGTCCTGCGGGGGGATCAGATTCCGCGCCTGACGGCCGACGCCTCGCTGCTCCAGACGGAGCACAGCGTGGACTGGAAGCACACGGACCCCTGGCGAGTTCTGCGCATCCAGTCGGAGTTCGTCGAAGGCTTCGAGGCGCTCGCCAAGGTCGGGCCGGCCATCTCCGTCTTTGGTTCGGCGCGCACCCGACCCGACGAGCCCCTGTATCAGTGCGCCCAGCGCATCGGCGAGCTTCTGGTCCGCAGCGGCTACGCGGTCATCACCGGCGGTGGACCCGGCATGATGGAGGCCGCGAACCGCGGCGCTTGGGAGGCCGGCGGCACGTCGGTGGGGCTGGGTATCGAGCTGCCCCGCGAGCAGGGCATGAATCGGTGGATCAACCGCGGGGTCAACTTCAGGTACTTCTTCGCCCGCAAGACGATGTTCGTGAAGTACTCCCAGGGATTCATCGTCATGCCGGGTGGTTTCGGGACGATGGATGAGCTCTTCGAGTCCGCGACCCTGGTCCAGACCGGCAAGATTCGCTCCTTCCCCCTCGTTCTCGTGGGCACCGAGTACTGGTCGGGGCTGGTGGAGTGGATTCGCTGCTCCATGGTGGATGCGGGCATGATATCGCCCGAAGACGTCGGCCTCCTCCACGTCGTTGACGACCCGGCCGAGGCGGTGCGCCTGGCCACGGGGCACTAGTCGCGCCTGGCCGTTGAGACGGATCGTGGCGCGCGTAAGATGCCGCCGTGTCACACCGCTTTAATCGTGTGTCGCGGTCGCAGGTTCTCTCCCTGGTGAGCTGCGAAGTATATTTTTCAGTTCACCGGTAAGATTAGGGATGTGCCCTGCCGTCGGAGGCGCGGGCAGCACTCTCAGAAGGAGTCCTCAAGATGGCAGCAATGAAACCTCGAACAGGGGATGGCCCCCTCGAAGTGGCCGCTGAAGGCAGTGGCATTGTCGTGCGGATCCCCACCGAAGGGGGCGGCCGCCTCGTTATCGAGATGAGCGCGCAAGAAGGTCGGGAACTGGCTGACGCGCTGACTCAGGCGATCTAAAGCGCCGCAGCGGCGGTGGGACGGGCCAGGCCTGTCCCACCTTTCGTGTCTGTGTCGCCTGATCGTTGGGCGGCCTCAGGGTGTGTGGATTCGTAGGCCCGTGCGCGTATGGGTGCTGCTGAACCGCACAGCGATCGCCCGCTTGCGATCAACGTGGCCCGTGCGCGTGTGGGTGCTCCTGGGGGTGGGGGTTCGTGGGCCCGTGCGCGTATCTGTTGCGGGGTGTGCGAGTAGGGGCCGCGTTCGTGCTTGTGGTTGTTGCTTGTGGATAGGAAGTGACGTTGTGGATAGGCTATTGCTACGTGGATAGGTTAATAACCTATCCACGTGCGCGTAACCTATCCACGCGCGCGTAGCCAATCCCATGCGAACCTTCCCTTCATGTCAGTTGATGTCAACCTATCCACGTGCGCGTAGCCAATCCGTGGACGTGGTGGTGTGTGGGCTCGCCCCCTCATTGTGTGCGCGCAGGCCCGGTGACGTGGCGCGTGCGAACCCGATGCTGTACGCGGCTGGCTTAGCGCTTGACCGCAACCGCCAGGCCGTCGCCGACGGACAGGAGCGTGGGCACGAATTCCTCGGAGTCGCGCAGGTAGTTGACGACCTCGCGTGCCACGACGGTGTGGGCGTCGCGCCGGGCGGGGTCCGCAACCTGGTCGTGCCACAGGGCGTGCACGAAGGCGATCGTGCCGCCAGGGCGAAGGATTCGCACGGCGTGATCCAGGTACTGGGGGGTTTCGTCCAGGTCCCCGTCAAGGACGACCATGTCGTAGCCGCGCGCGGCCATACGGGGTAGCACGTCAAGGGCGCGCCCCGCGATGAGTCGCGTGCGGTGGGAGGAAAGACCTGCGGCGGCGAAGTTGCGGCGCGCGTGGCCAAGCAGCTCGGACTCAACGTCGATGGTGGTCAGGACGCCATCGGGGGCCATGCCGTCCAGGAGCCACAGGCCGGACACGCCTGCGCCCGTACCCACCTCGAGGACTGCGCGCGCGCCGGACACGGCGGCCAACATGCGCAGCGCTGCCCCGGTTCCGGAGGAAACGGGGGCGGCACCGAGTTCGGATGCGATGGCGCGTGCGGCGGTCAGAGCGTCGCTCTCCGCCACGTAGTCCTCGGTGTACACCCAAGTCTGGGTCTTATCCGCCATCGCTGATCCTCACGTCGTGTTGGTCGCCTCGGCGAGGCGCGACCCCACGTTCGCACCCCTTTCCAGGCATCAGGGTACAGGCGAGGGGCCAGCTGGGCGCGATGGCGCTCCGCGAGAGCGCAAATATGACGCCGCGGCGACCCCCGTGGCGGTTGCGGGCAGTCCTTGCGGCGGGACTCGAGGCCATCCTCGGCGGCCACCCCGTGGCGCGTGTGCGCGGGCAGACCTCGACAAGCGCGGTGAGCGGCGGTGGCCGGCGCGAAGGTGTCTACACCCGCTTGAATCCACGCCCTAGCAGCGCGAGCACCGTGCCGCTAGCGTCCCCGGGGCCGACGCGACCCGCAGACGAGCCACGGCCTCGTCGAGGAGGACGAGGCCGTGGCTGGGACGAGAGAGCGCGTCAGTGCTGGATGGGGGAGACCCCGAGCGGGCGACCCGCGAGGCCTCGGTTGGCCACCGCCAGAGCCCGACCGAGGGCTGTGAGCTCGTCGGCGGCGGGGCCGGAGGCCACCGCAACGGGCTCGCCACGGTCGCCGCCCTCGCGCAGCGCGATATCGAGGGGCACCTGGGCCAGGAGCGGCACGTCGTAGCCGAGCTGGGCGGTCAGGCGCTTGGAGACGGACTGGCCGCCGCCCGCGCCGAAGATCTCGAGACGAGAGCCGTCGGGCTGGGCAAGGAAGGACATGTTCTCGACGACGCCGACGACCTTCTGGTTCGTCCGGGAGGCGATGGAGCCGGCTCGTTCGGCGACCTCGGCGGCTGCGACCTGCGGGGTCGTCACGACGAGGATCTCCGAGTTGGGCAGCAGCTGCGCGATCGAGATCGCGACGTCGCCCGTGCCCGGGGGCATGTCGATGAGCAGGACGTCAAGGTCGCCCCAGAACACGTCGGCGAGGAACTGCTGGAGCGCGCGGTGCAGCATCGGGCCTCGCCACACGACGGCCTGACCGTCGGGAACGAACATGCCGATCGAGATGACCTTGACGCCGCAGGCGCCCACGGGAGGGATCATCATGCCGTCAATGACCTGCGGGTCGTGGTCGACGCCGAGCATGCGCGGGATGGAGAAGCCGTAGATGTCGGCGTCCATGACGCCGACCTTGAGGCCCTGGGTGGCCATCGAGGCAGCCAGGTTCGCGGTCACGGAGGACTTACCGACGCCGCCCTTACCGGAGGTGACGGCGATGACGCGAGTGAGGGAATCGGGGCGAGAGAAGGGAATCTCGCGCTCGGGGCGCCCGCCGTTAAGCTTCTCGCGCAGCGCCTTCTTCTGGGCATCGTCCATGACGCCCATCTCGACGGTGACCGACGCGACGCCGTCGACGGCGCTCACGCGCTCGGTGACGTCCTTGGTGATCTGGGTGCGCAGAGGACAGCCAGCGGTAGTGAGGAGGACCTTCACGTGGACGGAGCTCCCGTCGATCGTAACGAGGTCGGGGCTCACCATGTTGAGGTCGGTGATGGGGCGACGGATCTCGGGGTCGATGACCTCGCCGAGAACGTCCATGACGGAATCGAGCGTGACTGGCATGCCACCACTCTACTGGCCGTCGTTCCCATCTTCTAGGGGACGTTGCTCGGCCGACGACACTCCATCCGTCTCCTGCGCGACGTGGGCATCAGCCTCGCCCCTCGCGGCGGACACGGTGTCGGAGGCGATCTCGGCGCGCAGCTCCTCGAGCATGTCGCGCAGCTCGGATCGCACGAAGTCGCGCGTGGCCATGTCCTGGAGGGTCAAGCGCAGGCCCGCGATCTCGCGCGCCAGGTACTCGGTGTCGGCGAGATTGCGTTCGGCGCGCAGGCGATCCTGCTCGGCGACGACGCGGTCACGGGCGTCCTGACGGTTCTGCGCGAGCATAATCAGCGGGGCCGAGTACGAGGCCTGGGTTGAGAACGCGAGGTTCAGGAGGATGAAGGGGTAGGGGTCCCAGGCGGCCTTCTCGCTGATGCTCGCGAGCATCAGGTTGGCGCCGATCCACGCGATTACGAAGATCGTCATGTAGAGAACGAACTTCGGGGAGCCCATGAAGCGGGCGGTGGCCTCGGCGAAGCGCCCGAAGCCGTCGCCGCCGCCGGAAGAGCGGCGGAAGAACCAACGGCGCTTCTCGAGGGGGTTGTCCAGACGATCAGCCATCGATGCTCCTTGCCATCATGCGGTCGGTGACATCGTCGTCGAAATCGCGCCAGTCCTCGGGCAGTAGCTCGTCAAGGACGTCGTCGACGGACACTGCGCCGTGCAGGTGCCCGTCCTCGTCGACGACGGGCAGGACCGTCAGGTTGTAGGTGGCCAGCAGTCGGGTCACGGTCGCGATGTGCGCGTTGGGGTCCACGGACTCGATGTCGCGGTCCAGGATCGTGCCCAGCAGCGTCTGAGGGGGTTCGCGCAGGGCTCGCTGGATGTGGACCATGCCCAGGTATTGCCCGGTAGGTGTCTCCTGAGGTGGGCGCGCGATGAAGGCAACGGTGGCGATGGAGGCGGGGATGTCCTCGCGGCGCACGGCCGCGAGCATCTGGGCGACGGTCGCGTTGGGCCCGAAGACGACGGGTTCGGTTGTCATGAGCGAACCCGCGGTGGACTCGTCGTAGGTCATGAGGCGGCGCACGTCCTCGGCCTCTTCCGGCTCCATGAGGGCTAGCAGGGACTGGGCCTGCGCCTCCGGGAGCTCCGCGACGAGGTCCGCCGCGTCGTCGGGCTGCATGACGTCGAGGACGTCGGCGGCACGGGCGGCCTGGAGCGCGGAGACGATCGCGATGCGGTCGTCGTTGCCCAGCTCCTCGAGCACGTCGGCCAGGCGCGCGTCGGTCAGCTGCTGAGCGACGGCGATCTTACGGTCCTGGGGGAGGCTGTGAATGAAGTCCGCGAGGTCCGCGGGGCGCATGTCCTCCGTGTACTGCAGGAGAGCGGTGGCGGCCTGGTTCGAGTCGGTCTTGAGCAGGCCCGAAACCTCCGACACGTCCACGGTCAGCGTCTCGCCGCTGCGGGTGAACCCGAGGGAGGAGGTGCGCACGCGCTGGACGTGCAGGGTTGAGATGACCCAGTCCTTCGGGCGGCGCTGGCGCATTGCCACGTCGAGGATGCGCACCTGGCCGGATCCGTCGTTCATGGTGACGACGCGGTCGAAGAGCTCGGAGAGCACCAGCGTCTCGATGGGACGCTGCGTGAAGGCGCGGATGTTGAGCAGGCCCGTCGTGATGACCGACCCGGACTCGATGGAGGTCACGCGGGTGAGCGGAAGGAAGACGCGCTTGCGCGGGCCGACCTCGACGACAAAGCCGATGACGTTGGCTTCGGATTTCAGCCGAAAGATGACAACGACGTCGTGAATCTTGCCGACCTGGTCACCCAGGGGGTCGAAAACACCGGTGCCAGCAAGCTTTCCGATGTACACGCGGCGACCCTTGGTACCTAGCTCAATAGATGCAATGCTCACATATTCATCTTAGGCTGATCACGTTGAATGCGTCGTAACGGCGAGCCGGGGCAGAGGGGACAATGAGTTCCATGCCACCGGTCTCTTGATGATCGGAGAGAGAATGCCAGTCGTAATGGAACCGAAGATGCCGACGGGGACCGAGGTCGCCTCGTACCAGACCTACGCGCAGGCGCGCGCGGCGGTCGACTTCCTGTCCGACAACGGCTTCGACGTCTCGTCAATCACGATCGTCGGAACGGACCTGCACATGGTGGAGCGCGTGACGGGTCGCCTCACGATCGCGAGGGCGTCGATGTCGGGAGCCTCCAGCGGCGCCCTGTGGGGTGCGCTCGCGGGCATGTTCATGTCGGCTGGGCAGAACGCGGGCGGCACGGGGGCGTGGGTCGCGGGAGGCATCGTCATCGGCGCGCTCGTGGGCATGGCGCTGTCCGCCCTCGCGTTCATCTTGCGCGGCCGCGGCCGCGACCTGGTCTCTTCCCAGCAGGTCGTGGCCCGTCGCTACGCGATCCTGGCTTCTTCCGATATCGATCGCGCGTTTACGCTCCTGCAGCGCACCCCCGGCAACACGACACGCCCCAGGCGCGCGAGCGAGCAGGCCGAGCGCCCCCGCAAGGACTCCGTCGGATTCTTCCCCGACGGCCGCCCTCGTTTCGGCGCGGCCACCAGGGAGGGGGAGGTCCCGGGCGGCGACGGCGGGCCCGAGGCCTCGGTGACTCCGGACGAGGCCCCCACTGCGGCAGCGCGGGCGCCGGAGCGGGCTGCGGCCGCGCGGGAACGGCTCGACCAGCCGGCGTCGGGCGCCGACGAGGACGCCCCGGCCTCGTCCCCCGAGGAGGACCAGACCGAGGCGTGAGCGCAGCGCCTCAGCTAGGCGCTCAGAGCCCCTGGATTCGCGCGATCCACGCCTCGACGTCCGCGATAGTGCGCGGGATGTCCTCGGAGATGCGCGTGACGGTGCCGTCGGCGCCCACGACCACGTCGTCCTCGATGCGCACGCCGATCCCGCGGTATTCCTCGGGGATGAGCAGGTCGTCGGCGCGGAAGTACAGGCCGGGCTCGATGGTGAAGACCATGCCGGGCTCGAGCAGCGCTCCCTGGTAGAGTTCTGCGCGCGCCTTGGCGCAGTCGTGGACGTCCAGGCCCAGGTGGTGGCTGGTGCCGTGCGGCATCCAGCGGCGGTGCTGCTGTCCCTCGGGGGCGAGCGACTCTTCCGGGGTGACGGGCAGGATGCCCCACTCATGCAGGCGCCCGGCGATGACCTCCATGGCGGCGTCGTGCACGTCCTTGAAGCGGCAGCCCGGCTGGTTGGCGCGGGCCAGGGCGGCCTCGCACGCGTCGAGGACGGCCTGGTAGACGCGCGCCTGGACCTCGGTGAAGCGGCCGTTGACGGGCAGGGTGCGCGTGATGTCGGCGGTGTAGAGGGAATCGACCTCGACGCCGGCGTCGACGAGCACCAGGTCGCCTTCGCGCACCTCGCCGTCGTTGTCGATCCAGTGCAGAGTGTTCGCGTTGTTACCTGAGGCGGCGATGGTCTCGTAGCCCTCGCCGTTGCCCTCTTCTCGGGCGACCGCTCGGAATGCGCCCTCAATGACGCGCTCGCCACGGCGGTGGCCGACAGCGCGCGGCAGGATACGGATGATGTCTTCGAAACCGGCCTTGGTCACCTCGACGGCTCGCACCATCTCCTCAAGCTCGAACGCATCCTTGGTCAGGCGGATCTCGGACAGGCGCTCCTCGAGTGCCTCGTCCTCCTCGCGCGCGTCCTCGCCGAAGGGCAGGCCAGCCTGGATGCGGACCTCGTTGACCATGTCCTCGATCTGGGCGTCGACGCCGCGCACGATGCGCAGCTGCACGGTCCCGGCGTCCTTCGCCAGCACGTCGCGCAGCGTGTCGATGTGGCGGGTCTCCAGTCCGGTCTGCGCGCTTAGCTCCTCGAGCGAGGGGCGTGCGCCGACCCAAAACTCGCCGTAGCGGGCGTCCGCGTAAAACTCCTTGGAGGAACGTGAGGCGCGAGGCTTAAAGAAGAGCAGGGGAGTGTGGGTACCATCTTCGTTCGGCTCGAGCACCAGGACCGTGTCAGGTTCCTTCTCGCCGCCCAGGCCCGACAGGTGGGCGAAGGCCGAGTGCGCGCGGAACCGGTAGTCGCAGTCGTTGGAGCGGACCTTGTAGGGGCCGGCCGGCACGACGAGGCGCTCGCCCGGGAAGGGGGCGCCGGCCTTGAGTGCGCGGTCGGCCAGGAAACCGGCGACGCGCTCGCGCTCGGGCAGTGTGGTGGGACGAGGTCCCCAACCGGAGCCGATGAAGTCACGGAACGCGGAGGACTGAGGCTGACGGGAGCGGCTCTCGCCGCGATCGGCCATGGACTGGGAAGCTTCTTCACTCATGGCCGCCATTCTACGCTCGCGTCGCACGCTCAGGGGCCCGAAAGACATGACAAACACCGGCGTCGTTTCCAGCGGGTGCGGGGTGGGCAGGAAACGAGGCCGGGGCCGGGTCAGGCGGGAGAGGATCAGTCCTGAAGGGTGAGCTCTCCCGCGATGGAGCGGTCCATCCATCGCGCGAAGTCGGGGCCGTGTACGCCCTGCGAGAGTAGGAACACGGTCTTGGCGTAGAGTGCCTCGAGCGTCATGTCGCGCGCGCCGATCGCGCCCAGCTGAGCCAGGGCGTTTCCTGCCTCGTAGTGGCCGAGCATGACCTCAGCCTGGTAGCACTGGGAGGCGACGATGATCGGTGCGCCCGCCTGCGCGACCTCCTCGAGCGCGGCGATGAAACCGGGCTCGGAGGCGGGGATGTTGCCCACTCCGAACGCGCGCAGGATGATCGCGTCCGGGTGGGGCGTCGTCATTGCGCGAAGGCGCACGGCGCTCATTCCGGGAACGACGTCGACGACGGCCACGTCCTGGCGCGCGTAGGGGCGAGGATCCCGCCAGCCTGTGCCCGGCTCGGGGGCCCCGTACCAGCGCCACGGGGCGCCGACGCGCGCCACGGGGGAGGCGCAGGGGGAGGCGAATCCGCCGAAGGCCCACGACGAGGCCTTGGTGGCGCGGTTGCCCGCCAGGAGCTCGTGTCCGAAGAACAGCATGACGCCTCGGGCGCGGCGGGAGGCTGCGCCGAGTAGGGCGCCGGCGACGTTCGCGGAGGCGTCCGAGCCGACGACGCCGAGGGGACACTGGGAGCCTGTCAGGACGACCGGCTTGTCCAGGTGGGCCAGCGCGAAGGACAGGGCGGCCGCCGAGTAGGCCATCGTGTCCGTTCCGTGCAGGACCAGAAAAGCGTCCGCGTCCTCGGCGTGGGCGTTGATGTCGTCGACGATGGCCTGCCAGTCCTCGGGGGTGGCCTCCGAGGAGTCGATGAGCGGTTCCAGCGTGGACATCGTGGCCTTTGAGGCCACATCGATGCCCTCCAGCTGGGAGCCGAACCAGCCGACGAGGTCCGCGCCGGGGCGCAGGCCCTCGGGGGAGTCGACCATGCCGATCGTTCCCCCGGCGTAGGTGATGTGCACACGCATGAGTGTTCCTTACCCCGAGCGCTCACTCGTCGGGACGTGGTTCCCCGCCCTGGGGCGAGGCGACCGCGACCGCGTCGAGGATAGTCGCCAGGTTGTTCGTGTTGGGGGCTCGGCTCGCGGGGGGAGGGGTGTTTGTCCTCGCCGCGCTCGTTCCTGCGCGGGAAGTCCGGGCGCGAGATGGGATCAGCGCCCAGATGCCGATGCCGACCGGGATCATGACGATGGTACAGGCGTCTCGGCTCCGCAGGGCAAGAGACGGCGGGTAGCGAGCTCGCCGGTGGAACCCTGAGAGAGGCGAGCCTGTGCCCGCCGCGGCCCTGCGAGCGTCGGGATGTCGCCGGCATTTGCCGCAGCGGGATGCTCGGCGTGACGGCGAGGAGCGCTCCAGAAGTGGTTGCGCTAGCGGGGCGTTAGCGCCCCGAGGCGCGATGGTACCGGACTCATGGGGTAATCTCGGATGGTGAAGCGAATCGATCCTCATACTCACAGCGCCTACTCGGACGGAACGGACACCCCCGCGCGCCTTCTCGAGGTCGCGGCTCGGGCCGGTCTGGATACGATCGCGCTGACCGACCACGACACGACGGCCGGATGGGACGAGGCCGTATCCGCCGTCGCGGACACCGGCGTCAGCCTCATCCGGGGCGCCGAGATGTCCTGTTCCGCCTCGGGTATCACCGTCCACCTCCTTGCCTACCTCTTCGACCCGGCCAGCCCCGGCCTCGTCGATAATTTCCGCAAGACCCGGCAGGACCGCGAAACGCGCGCGCAGCGCATGGTCGCTAACCTGTCCGCGGACTACCCGATCGCGTGGGAGGACGTGCTCGCGTTCGCACCCGATGGCGGCCCCGTCGGGCGCCCGCACATCGCCGACGCGCTAGTCGCGGCCGGCGCATTCCCCGATCGCAGCGCCGCCTTCGTCGCTGCCCTGCACCCGTCGGGTCCCTACTACGTTCACCACTGGGCCCCCGATCCCGTCGAGGCCGTGCGCTGCGTGCGCGAGGCCGGGGGAGTGCCCGTTCTGGCGCATCCGCGCGCCCGCAAGCGTCAGCGGCTGCTGCCGGAGTCCACCATCGCCGACATGGCGCGGGCGGGGCTCTTCGGGATTGAGCGCGACCACCGCGACCACGGGCCCGAGGACCGGAAGGACGTCGAGCGCATGGCCCGCGACATGGGGCTGGCTATCTTTGGCTCCTCCGACTACCACGGCGACGGAAAACCCAACCGCATCGGTGAGAACACGACCGACCCCGAGGTCATCGCCGAGGTCGTCGCGCAGGGGCTCATCGGAGTGGTGTGCCCGTGAGCTTCTTTGACGTCGCCCTCTTCGCCACGGCCTTCACGACGCTGACGGTCATCATGGACCCGATCGGCACCGTGCCGATCTTCCTGGGGCTCACCTCCCGATATGCCCAGGCTCAGCAGCGCCGGGCCGCCCGCCAGGCGACCGCCGTGTCCTTCGGCGTGATCCTCACCTTCGCCATCCTCGGCGGCCAGATCCTTCGTCTCCTGTCCATCTCGATGCAGGCCCTGCAGCTGTCCGGCGGGGTCCTCCTCTTCCTCGTCGCCATGGAGCTTCTCATGGGCACCGACTCGTCGACGCCGGACACGGGGGACGAGGGCGTCAACGTTGCGCTCGTTCCTCTGGGGACGCCGCTCCTGGCTGGCCCCGGCTCGATCGTCGCCGTCATGGTTGCCGTCGGGCAGGCGGGCGCGAACGTCGGCTCGTGGGTGGCCGTCGTCCTGGCGGTTGTTCTCGCGCATGTCGTCATGTGGGTGACCATGCGTTTCTCCCTCGTCCTCTCACGCCTGCTGGGCCCCGGCGGCATCATGTTGTTGACCAAGATCTCAGGTTTGCTGCTGGCGGCGATCGCGACCCAGCTCATCATGGAGGGGATCTTCCAGTTCATCGCGGCCGCGAACGCCTCGTAGCCGGCGGCCAGCGGCCGGGCAACATCTCCTAGTTCCGCCTACCGGGGAGCGTGCCGCTCCGTGGAATCTGTTTTAATTGGTCAGGAAGTGTTGTATGGTGGGCGAGAACGCCGTGACGCGACGCGGTCCAAGCTGGTCAGGGTCACGCATTCGTCCCTCATCACATCCGTATCAGGAGAAAACATGAAGAAGACGAGCTCGTCTTTGCTCGCCGCGACCGCGGCCCTCGGGCTGATCGCCACCTCCGCTGGCGTCGCCTTTGCTGCTGAGCCCACGCCCGGTAACACACCCTCTTCCCCGGCTGCCCCGGCCCCGGCGCCGAACCCGGACCCGGTTCCGAACCCGAACCCTGCTCCGAACCCGGACCCGGCCCCGAATCCGGACCCTGCTCCGAACCCGAACCCGGCCCCGAACCCGGACCCTGCTCCGAACCCGAACCCGGCCCCGAGCCAGCCCAACGAGCCGTCGGCCCCGGCGGACGACCAGCCCTCGTCCCCCGCGGCTGACCAGGCAGGCGCCGGCACCGGCTCCGGCCCGGTCGGCGGCTCCGGTGTGACCACCCGCGGCCAGATTTCCACGGGTAACGGTCCCGCCCCCGTCAGCGCGCGTGGTGGAATCCGCAACACTAACGCTCCCGCCGAGGCCTCCAACCCGACTCTGGCGAACACGGGCTTCTCGTCCTCGCTCGCCGCGGGTGCCGGTGTCATCGCCCTCGCGGGCGGTGTGACCCTCGTGGTTGCTCGCAAGCGCCGCTGAGGCAGTCGCACCTGACAAATGACGCGGGCCCGCTCGGTGAGAGCGGGCCCGCGTTGTGCTTAGTTTGGGCTGCTCAGGATGGTTTTGTGCACGAACGTGCAGGTGTAAGCCGCAGATTTGCAACGGAAGATAGCTGTTTCGCCTTGAAATGATGTGTGCGTCACATGCACAATGGAGGTACCGAAAGTCACCATGAATTGAGCCCTCATGATGAACCGGTGATGGAAAGTGGCATCGCTCGCCCGAGGGGTGCCACTTTCCTGCTTATGTGCCCCTGCGGTGAGTGCCCCCCGCAGGGGCGCACCCTGTGGGGTGTCGGACAGTGTCGGGGTAAGCGATCGTCGGCGTGCCAGTGTCGTCGGCGCGCCACCGGTGTTCTCGGAGGTGGGGAGGGGGTGGCTTTGTGCAGGTGGGGGCAGATGAGGTGGAGACCGCCTCGCGGATGTGTGTCCTTGGTCACGGGGTGAGTGTCGAAGGCGCGTTCGGGTCCGTGTCAGGAGGTGGGGTTTATCCCACAGGGGCCGTAGAAGATGGATTTAGCGTTAGTTGTCGCTAATCTCTAAGGTGAGGCCCAACCCCGACCCCGGGGCTCGTCGCGAGGCGAGAGTGGTATAGGTACGAAAAAGGAAGTCATATGACGCTGGATTTGACGCAGTCGCTGCCCTCGCACGTGCGCGCAACCTCCGGACGCCCCGTGGAAGACTCGACCCTGATGGAGGTGTGGCAGGGGCTGTCCGCTGCCATTGTTGATCAGATCGCCGATAACTGGGCAGCCACCACTGAGCGTTACGCCAAGGGACGTCAGGAGCACTACTTCTCTGCCGAGTTCCTCATGGGCCGTGCCCTGCTCAACAACCTGTCGAACCTCGGCCTCGTCGAGCAGGCGCGCGAAGCCCTCGCCGCCTATGGCCTCGACCTCGGCCAGGTCCTCGAAGAGGAGCCGGACGCCGCCCTCGGCAACGGAGGCCTCGGCCGCCTCGCCGCCTGCTTCCTCGATTCCTGCGCCACGCTGGACCTGCCCGTGCGCGGCTACGGCATCCTCTACCGCTACGGCCTGTTCAAGCAGCTCTTCGACAACGGCTTCCAGACCGAGCATC
>ERZ772917.918-NODE-918-length-19141-cov-8.692550_pt1 | contig 19141 bp, 17 predicted proteins | sample MGYA00511187_ERZ772917 | MGnify/ENA primary metagenome ERZ772917 (study PRJEB29015, sample SAMEA2737925) | human oral metagenome | biome: human oral; feature: human-associated habitat; material: dental | place: China | collected 2012 ... | reverse complement strand
AAATGATATAGAATTAAGTAATTTAATAATATTATTTTTATATAAATATGTAAATAAAAAAGATTAATTGTTTTATTATAAAAAAATTTCATTTAAAAATAAAACATATATTGACAGAAAATAATAATATATCTATAATATAAGATATAAAATATAAATTTTAATTAAAGGGGAGATTGTTAATGGAAGTTTATGAAATGAAATTAAAAGTAAAACTGAAAAAGGATATTTTTTTAAGAGATATTCCTACATATATCACAAGATTCATGGATATGAATCTATCAGCTAATCCAACAATGTATAATTATCATGCCTCTAAAATCTATAAACAATACACTTTTGACGGATTGTACCCAATAGAAGAGGATAAAATATACAAAAAAGATAAAACATATTCTTTTAGAGTAAGAACAATTAGCCAAAAAATAGCTAATTATTTTTTAGATACCCTTATGTTTTTTGAAAATAAAGATATTCAAGGTTTAACATTAAATATAAGAGTGGTCGAGAAGAAATTAATAGAGAAGCTATATACAATAACTCCTATTCTAATGAAGACAGATGATGGATATTGGAGATATTCTATGACTTTTGAAGAATTTGAAAAAAGATTAAAAATAAATTGTTTAAAGAAGTATTTATATTTTACACAAAAAGGCGATGATATAGCCGTTGACAGTGAGCTTTTAAAGAGATTAGGAGAAGATAAGTCAGATGATTTAGACTTATTCACTAATATTAAGTTTATCAATAGAATGCCTGTTCCAATTATTTATAAGGGAAGAAAATTAGTTGGAGATAAGGTTGAATTACAAGTTGCTAATAATGAAAAAGCACAAGATATTGCATATATGTTATTAGGAACAGGACTTTTAGAAAATTGTGCAAGAGGCTGTGGTTTCTTAAACTTTAAAAATTATGACTAATAGGGGGGTGTTATTTTGATTGATGAAGCATTAGAAGTATTTAGAAAAATCTATGATAAGGAGGGGGAAGAACTTGTTGTAAGTAAACATATTCCAAAAGATGGGACATATATTTTAGTAAATATAAAATCAGGAAAAATTATAAAAACACTCAATATTTCCTATGATAAAAAAACTAAAAAAGTAGATGGGGAACTTAATCAATACTATGACTACTTTAGAGCTTTTGACTATTATTCTAATCTAGTGGATATGAATAAGCCAATGGATTCTAAAAAAACAATACATTCAAATCAAATTTATTCATTTTTTATAAAAAAAGAAAGCATAAGAGAAAATAAACTAACTAAAGCAATTATTGAAGGATATAAAAAAAATCTTTTGAATCCAGGAGAAAAATATAATAGTAAGGAAGGGAAAGAGCTATATAAAAATATAGCTGAAAAACTTCCTAAAATTGAAAAAGATGTAGTAGAAGATATTTTTTTATGGATAGAGGACAATGTAAATGAAACTTTATTAGAAAATGATAATAAGAAAGATTATCTAAAAATATTTTTTGTTGAAGATGATTTAGAAAAAAGTTTAGAATTATTCAGAAATGAGCATAAAAGATACCTTATTCCTAATATTTTTAACTCTAATGATTATAATAGAAAAATTGGAGAAACTATTTATGGATTATCCAATAATAATATGGGATTAAATTCCAAAAAAGCATTTTTGGAAAATAAGACAAGAAAAGTATCAACTCCATATTTAGTTGATACTGATGAAATACTTTTACAATATGCTTTCTATAATTATTTATTACCAGAAGTAAAACAGGGAAATTATTTTATTTATTTTACAGAGAATGAAATTATTCCTAGAACATATAAAGAGGGCTGCCCTAGTGGAGCAAAATATTTATTAAATGCTAGTTATTCAAAAGATGTTGATATAAAAAATTTTAATGTAATCTCGAAAAATAGTAGTGAAGAAATAAGCATTAACTTTAAAGAAATTTTACATCAAAAGAAAAAAGATACAGATGAGATTGAGTATGGAAATCTTAATAAAGAAAAGATGATGAATAATATAAATAAAATTCTTTTCTATAATTCTTTATTAGGAAATTTTTTACTTAATGATGGAGATTTAGATATAAAGGATATTGAAATAAAAAAGTTGTTAATGAAATATAGAAATGCTTTTTATAAGTGGTTTTATCTAAATGATGAAACAGAAGTTAAAAAAAATATTAAAAAAATATATTTAGATGCTGTAATGGTGGCAATAGGGAATGGATATTTCTTTAAAGCAAGTCAGCAACTTGATTTTGGTTTTTGTTTGGAAAAGCATTTTTATGGAAAAAGTGAGTTAATGGAGGAAATTATGAATGTAAAAGAAGTATTTTTAAATCACACTTTATCAGAAGAAGATTGGGAATTTTCAAATGATGAAGAGTATTTTTTTGCAGTTGGACAAATCTTAGCATACATAAATTATATGAGAAATAGTAAGGCTAAAAGTTTGAATTTTATAAAACAACTAACTTTTGTTAAAAATATTGATGTTCTAAAAGAAAAGATAAAGAAAATAGTAATTTCATATTCACATATTTTTGAAACTAAAAATAAAAAAATTAATAGAATAGTATCAAATATTAGTCTATATCAACCAAAAGAAATAAGAATAGATATATTATTAGCAGGATTTACAGCAGATATAATTTTCTTTAAAAAGAGGGAGGAAAAATAATGAAAATGGAAAAAAGAGTTTATGGAATTTTAGGAATATCATCTATTATGTCTAATTGGAATGCAGATTTCAGTGGAGAACCTAAATCTATTTCTAATGGAAAAATATTTGGAAGTGATAAAGCATTTAAGTATCCTATGAAAAAAATGTGGGAAAATCAAGGAGAAAAAGTTCTGTATATAAAATCTTTAAAAGTTGAAAAAGGAGCTTTAATTCCTAAAACTTTAAAGGAAAGATATGAGCAATTATTTCCAGAAAAAAAACTTGATAAAAATACTGAAACTATTGATGTCATCAAAAATTTATTTAAAGCTATAGATGTAAAAAATTTTGGAGCAACATTTGCAGAAGAAGGAAATAATATTTCTATCACAGGGGCAGTTCAAATAGGACAAGGCTTTAATTTCTATGATGAAAGTAATACAGAAGTTCAAGATATCTTATCTCCATTTAGAGATCCAAAAGGAAAAATTAATAAAGAAACAAAAGAAAATGAAGATGCTAAAAACTCTACTTTGGGAACTAAAATAGTTAGTGATGAGGCACATTATTTTTATCCTTTTAATATAAATCCTTTGGCATATAAAGAATTTATGGAATTAGAAATAACTAATGGATATACAGAAGAAGATTATTTGAAATTTAAAGAAGCAGCTTTATCATCAGCAACTTCTTTTGCGACAAATTCAAAAGTTGGTTGTGATAATGAATTTGGACTATTCATTGAAACAGAAGAAGATTTTTATTTACCAATTTTAACTCAATATGTAAAATTTGAAAAAGGAGAAGAAAAAAATAAAATAACTCTTAATTTAAACACTATATTAAAAGGAGTAGAAAACCATATCAAAAATATAGAAATATACTATAATCCAGTAACTACTGAAATTGTAACTGATATTTCTAACTATAAGTTGATAAATATTTTAACTAAGAAAGAGGTATAATTATGAAAGCACTGAAATTTACTTTAAGTGGTAATAGTGCCTTTTTTAAAGATAATGTAATCAACACTGTTTATTTAACTTATGGAAATATACATAGAGTAGCTCTATTAGGAATGTTTGGAGCAATTTTAGGCTATGGTGGATATAGTAAACAAAATGATATGTTGAAGAAAAAAAATAAAAAAATGCCTGATTATCCAGAATTTTATGAGAAATTAAAAGATATTAAAATATCAATAGTTTCCAATGGAAAAAATGGATATTTTAATAAAAAATTACAAACATTCAATAATAGTGTTGGTTATGCATCAAAAGAAGAAGGTGGAAATTTAATAGTAAAACAATTCTGGTTAGAAAATCCTTCTTGGGATATTTATATATTGCTAGATTGTGATGAAGCAAAGAAAATAGCAGACTATATACAGAATAGGAAAGCTATTTATCTTCCATATCTTGGAAGCAATGACCATTTAGCAAATATAATGGATGTAGAGATAATAGATATTGAAGAAAAGATGAGTTCAGAAGATGAAACTATTGAAATTCTTTCTATGATAAAAGATAGTGATATATCAGAAAAGAAGAAAAATGTATTTAGTATGGATAAAAATTCAGCAAGAGATGATATATATAAATATTCTGAATATCTACCAGTTGCTTTGTCAAAAGACTTAAATCAACATGAAAAAGAAAAAATGACAATTACTAATATGTCTATTATATTAAAAAAATCTTATTATAAAGTGGAAGATAAAAACATTGTTTTCTATTAAAAGTAAAAGCTATTGCAATATTTAATTAACAAGTTATATTTGCAATAGCTTTTAAACTATTGTGGAGGGGACTATGACAAAATTTGAAGATATTTTTGATTTTCAAGATAAGTATAAATACTTGGCACATATAAAGAATAATAGAGAAGAAACATTGCAGGAACATACAGAATTAGCAAATAAATATTTTGAAAAAATTGTAGAATATAAAAATTTAAAACCATTTTTTGAAAGAATTAAAAATATTTTAAATTTGGAAAATCAAGAAGAAGAACTTTACTATAAAATGATAGATGATGTGGTAAATTTTCATGATTTTGGAAAAATTAATAGCCAGTTTCAAATTGATAAAATGTTAAATGAAGAAATATTAAAAATGGAAGATAAATATAATATATCAGGAGTTCTAGGCTCAGATCATTCTCTTCTATCAGCAAGTATGTTTATAGCCTATTATTTTGGAAAAATTACTGATTTAATTGAAATAGTAGAAACAAAGAAAATAGTTATCTTATTTGAAATATTATTTGCTTTATCTTATGTTATTTCAAAACATCATGGAAATTTAGATAGTTTTGAAGAATATATTGAAAAATTATCAAGAAATAATGATGAAAATATTTTAAAAGAACTAAAAAATATGTCTGTGTCTAATGGTGGGATATTATTACAAGCTTTCTTAGAAAAAGAAACAGTAAATATCTTCTTTAATTTTATAGAAATATATATATCTGAAAGAAAAGAAAGTATTTCTTCACAAGAGGCAATGGCTATTTTTACTCTTACAAAGATGATGTTTTCTCTCCTTATAGCTAGTGATTACTATTCTACTAATGAATTTATGCAAGAGATTAAGTATAAAAACTTTGGAAATATGGGGAATATAGATATAATAAAAAAAGAGTATGAAAATAGTGAGATAATCAAGTCTATTAGAGATAAAGAAAAAAATGGAATATTAAATGATAAGGATATAAATAATTTTAGAACTAAAATTTTCTTAGAGGCAGAAAAAAATTTAGAAAAAAATAAAGATAGTAATATATTTTTCTTAGAAGCACCAACAGGAAGTGGAAAAAGTAACACAGCTTTGAATTTAAGTTTAAAATTGCTTAGTGAAGACAGGAAAAAGATTTTTTATGTCTATCCATTTAATACTTTGGTTGAACAAAATATGAATACTTTAAAAAATATCTTTGGAAATAATGAAGAAGTAATAAAAAATATAGCAGTTGTAAATTCTGTAACAGCCCTAACAAATAAGGATAGTAGAGATATACCAATAGAAGAATATAGTGATATTTTAATGGATAGACAATTTTTGAATTATCCTTTTATTGTAACAACACATGTTGGAATATTCAATAGTCTAGTGGGAAATACAAAAGAAGATTGTATGCCATTTTATCAGTTGGTAAATTCTGTTATAGTCTTTGATGAAATTCAAGCATATAAAAATACCATTTGGACAGAAATTATAAAGATACTAAATTCTTATGCTAAATTATTAAATATTAAAATAATTATAATGTCTGCAACACTACCAAATTTTTCATATCTATTAGATGAAGAAGAAAAAAATAATATTTCAAAATTGATAGAAAATAGAGATGAGTATTTTAATAATGCTATTTTTAAAAATAGAGTTGAAGTAAATTATGATTTATTGAGTGAGCAAAAGATTGAGTATGAAGAATTGCTGCAACATATAATTGAAAATTCTTTAAATAATCAAAAGATGTTGATTGAATTTATAAGTAAAAATGATGCAAAAAAGTTTTTTGAGCTTTGTGAAAATAATGAAGACTTAAATGTTAATCATGAAATACTTATTCTAACAGGAGAAGATAATAAAGCTAGAAGAAACTCTATAATAAAAAAAATTAATAGTAAAGATAAGAGAGTTATATTGATATCAACTCAACTAATTGAAGCTGGTGTTGATATAGATGTTGATGTAGGCTATAAAAATATTTCTGGTTTAGATAATGAAGAGCAGTTTTTAGGAAGAATAAATCGTTCTTGTAAGAAAAGTGGTAAGGCATATTTCTTCTATTTAACAGATGCCAAAAAAGTATATAAAAATAGTGTTATTATTGAAAATAAACTAAATCTATTTTCTGATGAAATGAGAGATGTTTTAGAAAATAAAAATTTTGATATTTTCTATTCTAAGGTATTGGAAATTTTAAAAAGAAAAACAAAAGAAAAAATCAACAATGATAATTTTGAAACTATTATCTTTAATAAAAAATTTAGACTTTTAAAAGAAAGAATGAAGCTAATTGAAGAACAAGATGATAAGAAAACATATTTTTTTAATAGAACATTGACTGATGAAGAAATAGAAGAAATTGGGGAAAATATAGATGGTAGTGAAGTATGGGAAAGATATGTAGATATTTTAAAGGAAGAAAACTATGCTAAGAAAATAGTTGAACTATCTAAAATTAGAGAAAAGATGATGTATTTTTTGTATGAAGTAAAGAAAAATGTTGAATTAAATTATAGTGATATAAAAGGCTCTATCATCTATATTGATGATGGAGATAAGTATTTTACAGATGGTGTTTATACTGGTGGAGAAGGAGATATGTTTATCTAGGAGGGGAAATATGAATGGGACAATGATAAATTACTATTTTCACTGTAAAAGACAATGCTATATGTTTGCACATAGATTAAATTTAGAAGATAATAGTGAGATAGTAAAAATTGGAAAAGCCATACATGAAGACAGAGCTAGAAATTCTGAAAATACAGAGATTAAAATAGAGAATATTGCCTTAGATAAAATAAATAGTAAGTATGTAACAGAAGTTAAGAAATCTGATGCTGATGTTGAAGCTAGTAAATGGCAATTATTGTATTATTTAAAAATACTAAAAGATAAAGGTATTGAAAGAAAAGGAAAATTAGAATTTATTGAAAAAAATAAAACAGATAAAAAGATAGTATTTGTAGAATTGGATGAAGATACTGAAAGAGAATTAGAAAAACATATATTAGAAATTGAAAAGTTATTAGAAGCAGATGAACTACCTAAGGTGATAAATAAAGCAAGTTGTAAAAAGTGTGCATACTATGAATATTGTTATATTTAGGAGATGAGAATATGGGAAGTACAAAATATATTACTTCTATGGGAGAACTTTCAAGAAAAGACAATTCATTATGTTTTAGAAAAAATGGAAAAAATATCTATATTCCTATTGAAAATACAAAAGAAATATATTGCTTAAATGAAGTGAGTTTTAATTCAAAATTACTAGATTTTCTTGGTAGAAATAATATTATAGTTCATTTTTTTAACTATTATGGAGGATATTCTGGAAGCTTCTATCCAAGAAATCAATATAATAGTGGAAAACTTTTAGTTAAACAAGTTGAAAAATATAGAAATAATAGAATAGATATTGCAAAAGCAATAGTAAAAGGTATAGCTGCTAATATTGATGAAGTTCTATATCATTACTATAAACATGGGAAGTCAGAAGTTAAAGATTGTATAGATTGGATTAGAGAAGATTTGTATAAATTAGTTGATAAAACAGAGAGTGTAAAAGAATTACTTGCTTATGAGGGAGAAATATGGATGAAATTTTATTCAATGTTTCAATATTTTATCAATGAAGATTTTGTGCTAAATAAAAGAGTAAAAAGACCACCTGATAACCCAATAAATGCTTTAATATCTTTTGGAAATACTTTACTTTATACCAAAACTATTTCTGCAATTTATAGAACTCACCTAGACCAAAGAATTAGCTTTTTACATGAGCCATCAGAAGGAAGATTTTCTTTGAGTTTAGATATTTCAGAAGTGTTTAAACCTATAATTGTTTATAAAACAATATTTGACTTAGTAAATAATAAAAGAATACAAGTAGCTAAACATTTTGAAAAATCTTTAAACTACTGTATTTTAAATGAAGAAGGGAGACAAATTTTTATTGAAGCCTTTGAAAATAGGATAGAAACAACCTTTTTACATACAAAACTCAATAGAAAGATAAGTTATAGAACTGCAATAAAATTAGATTGCTATAAACTTATTAAAAATATTTTAGAAGATAAAGAATTTATTCCATTTTCTTTAAAAAATTCATATTAGTTTAGGAGATGATAAAAATTGAAAAATGTAAACTATAATTATGCTTGGGTATTTTATGATGTTTCAGAAAAGAGAGTAAATAAAGTTTTTAAAATATGCAAAAAATATTTATCTCATTTTCAAAAATCTGTTTTTCGTGGAGATATAACTCCCTCTAAATTAATTAGTTTAAGAAGTGAATTGAAAAACATAATAGTTGAAAATGAAGATTTTATTTGTATTTTAAAGTCAATAAGCCCTGATGTTTTTGGAGAAGAAACTCTGGGAAATCCAACTCCAAATGGAGAAAATATATTTTTATAAATAAAAAAATTCCCAAGCAATATTCTGAAAAAATATTTAAACTTTCCAAAATATGAATGTTTTAGAAAAATTAAATAAAAAGTAGAATTGCTTGGGAAAAACATATAAAAAATACTTGTAATATTGAGAAAAATAAGGTATTATAAATCAATAAAGCTTGAAAAAATAGCTATGAACTGTAAACTTGAAAAGTTTTGAAATTCTTCTGTTGCAGTATCTATGAATGTTTGTTTCTCCATGAACTGTAAACTTGAAAAGTTTTGAAATGTGGAGATACATGGGACTTGATAAGTTATAAATTATAATGAACTGTAAACTTGAAAAGTTTTGAAATATATACTATTTTAAATTTTTCTTTTCTGCTGGGACATGAACTGTAAACTTGAAAAGTTTTGAAATTATGTTTTTCCTAATCTATTATTTGGAAAAGTATCAATGAACTGTAAACTTGAAAAGTTTTGAAATGTAACTTCTCTTAAGTTTCCTGAATGTTTTTGATCATGAACTGTAAACTTGAAAAGTTTTGAAATATTTTAACAGGTGTTATTTTATTATTTGGTATAATAATGAACTGTAAACTTGAAAAGTTTTGAAATATTAATTTTTAACAGTCCATTTTATGCAAGGTTGCATGAACTGTAAACTTGAAAAGTTTTGAAATACACCTTTTGAATCTGTTCCAATTTCAAGAGTTGGATGAACTGTAAACTTGAAAAGTTTTGAAATATAATAGTTATATCTAAGAAAAGAAATGTTTTTAAATGAACTGTAAACTTGAAAAGTTTTGAAATACTATAGCTATTATAAGAGCTGGAGAGCTTATTTATATGAACTGTAAACTTGAAAAGTTTTGAAATACTCCCTTGGTTAAGCTTTTAAAATCTCCATCATACATGAACTGTAAACTTGAAAAGTTTTGAAATGGAAAAACAGGAGAAGAAATTGCAAGAGCAACTTTCTATGAACTGTAAACTTGAAAAGTTTTGAAATTAGAAATTATAATTTAATCTAGCTTTATACATCTAAATGAACTGTAAACCTGAAAAGTTTTGAAATCAGGAAGAAGAAATTATTAGTGATTTTATTGAAATTATGAACTGTAAACTTGAAAAGTTTTGAAATTTAAAACCTTTAATTTCTTCTGTTTTTAATATTTGAATGAACTGTAAACTTGAAAAGTTTTGAAATAGCATTTCAAATTTTGAGAAAGAATTTGTTATAGCATGAACTGTAAACTTGAAAAGTTTTGAAATTAATCATATATATTTCCACTGTGAGCAGGTCTTGTAATGAACTGTAAACTTGAAAAGTTTTGAAATAGTGGCTTATTTAGTTCACAATGGCTTGAAAGCTAAAATGAACTGTAAACTTGAAAAGTTTTGAAATAAATAGTAATATTTACAGTGTTATAAATGAAAAAGAAATGAACTGTAAACTTGAAAAGTTTTGAAATAGATGAAAGTTTAAAATTCTCTATTGAAAGTGATGATGAACTGTAAACTTGAAAAGTTTTGAAATGGAAAAAGAAGAAAACCCTGGTTATTAAGAGATAAATGAACTGTAAACTTGAAAAGTTTTGAAATGTGTTTCCACTGTTAATAATTTGTTTATCTCTTATTATGAACTGTAAACTTGAAAAGTTTTGAAATGATGAAAGTTTAAAAAAACTTGAAAAAATTGGTAAAATGAACTGTAAACTTGAAAAGTTTTGAAATGCTGAAGCATAATCAGTTTTATTTACTTTTTTACTCAATGAACTGTAAACTTGAAAAGTTTTGAAATGAGAGAACTAAGAATAGCAGTAAAATAGTTTCTATTATGAACTGTAAACTTGAAAAGTTTTGAAATTCTCCTTGTATTTTGCAACTTGCTACATTAGCTGATGAACTGTAAACTTGAAAAGTTTTGAAATTTTAAAATTAATCTGTTTAAATCTGAAATATAAGATGAACTGTAAACTTGAAAAGTTTTGAAATCTATATAAAACAGGTGTAGGAAATCTTTGACTAAGATGAACTGTAAACTTGAAAAGTTTTGAAATTGGTAGACCAGCAACAGGATACATTAGAGGAGAAAAATGAACTGTAAACTTGAAAAGTTTTGAAATTATTTACAAATATTTTAAAATAACAATCACTTACAATGAACTGTAAACTTGAAAAGTTTTGAAATAATTATAGTTAGGGGTTGATATAGTGGCAGTTTTGATGAACTGTAAACTTGAAAAGTTTTGAAATACCATATTTACTTTAAATAGCTGACTAGCTACTTCTATGAACTGTAAACTTGAAAAGTTTTGAAATGTTAGTTATCAAATAATTTCTGAAGAGGAAAGAACTTATGAACTGTAAACTTGAAAAGTTTTGAAATCTCCCAAAGTTTTCCTTTTTCTGTGCCTCTTTTTGTATGAACTGTAAACTTGAAAAGTTTTGAAATTACATCTGTAAAAATTGCAAGTTTTTTTTTAATTTATATGAACTGTAAACTTGAAAAGTTTTGAAATGATATTAAAGATTTTTTGACTAGCTTTTTATCCACAATGAACTGTAAACTTGAAAAGTTTTGAAATTCAGTGTCATTTTCTAGTACCTGACACTTTTTGAATGAACTGTAAACTTGAAAAGTTTTGAAATATCAATTTTAGAGAGATTGGAAAATCTATCAACTCTATGAACTGTAAACTTGAAAAGTTTTGAAATCTCATTTTTTATCCCACCCTTCTGGAAATAACTCATATGAACTGTAAACTTGAAAAGTTTTGAAATATTTTATGCAGAGTCATAGTTCCTTCTCCAGTAAATATGAACTGTAAACTTGAAAAGTTTTGAAATTACTTCAACCCCTTTTTTGTCAATAGCTATTTCAGTATGAACTGTAAACTTGAAAAGTTTTGAAATGCTGTTAAAGATTTAAAATATTCTAAATCATATCCTTATGAACTGTAAACTTGAAAAGTTTTGAAATTGTGGTTCTGCATACTTAACTTGTCCAAATTGTTGTATGAACTGTAAACTTGAAAAGTTTTGAAATTAGTATCACGCTCCTTTATAATAATTCTAATATGAAAATGAACTGTAAACTTGAAAAGTTTTGAAATTTGTCCTAGTATCAATTAAAGGTTTTGTTCCACTTCCATGAACTGTAAACTTGAAAAGTTTTTAAATGCCTTTTCTTCTCCTATTAATAAGTTATATAGAAAAATGAACTGTAAACTTGAAAAGTTTTGAAATGTTTGTTTTTATTCAAGTATCCTTGTATGTTTTAATGAACTGTAAACTTGAAAAGTTTTGAAATGGAGAAGTTAATAAGAATATGCATAAAATATTTTAAAATGAACTGTAAACTTGAAAAGTTTTGAAATTGAGGAACTATTTGGAAAAATCTTATTCCTTCTACATGAACTGTAAACTTGAAAAGTTTTGAAATTTTCAATGGAGAATATGGCAAAGGCTATGATTTAGATGAACTGTAAACTTGAAAAGTTTTGAAATTATAAAGATTTTGCAAAGGTAAGAGATGAAGTTAGATGAACTGTAAACTTGAAAAGTTTTGAAATACATAAGTTTCCCCACTTCTTATTTTGTACTCTTGTTATGAACTGTAAACTTGAAAAGTTTTGAAATGTGAAAATAGGAATTTATATAACAAGAAAATATGAAAATGAACTGTAAACTTGAAAAGTTTTGAAATTTCACCTTTCTCCTCTTTTCTAAAAAAATAAAGCCAATGAACTGTAAACTTGAAAAGTTTTGAAATTCTTTATAAAAAATATGTAATTTCCCATCTTGAACTATGAACTGTAAACTTGAAAAGTTTTGAAATACTTCCATTTCTCCAAAAGCTGAAACTCCCATTAATAATGAACTGTAAACTTGAAAAGTTTTGAAATACAAAATTAGGACTTGCAACTACAGATAGATTAAAAATGAACTGTAAACTTGAAAAGTTTTGAAATTTGCACCAAAATATCTTACAGCTTTGTAAAATTTTTATGAACTGTAAACTTGAAAAGTTTTGAAATAATTGTCTCAATAACTATATCCATAATTTTATCAACATGAACTGTAAACTTGAAAAGTTTTGAAATTATTTTGAAATGGTTTTGATAAGTTCTTGAATTATCATGAACTGTAAACTTGAAAAGTTTTGAAATATTGCTTGGTCAAAACTTTTACCCATTCCTGATGCCATGAACTGTAAACTTGAAAAGTTTTGAAATCTTGCTTTAATTCCTGCTTTAAACTGTCTATTTAATGAACTATAAACTTGAAAAGTATTTTAAATATCTTAAATATTTTAATTTCTAAATATTTATAAAAGTTACTATCAATTAAAGAATTGGAAAATTAAATATAAATAATGAAAATAGCAGTTTAAATATGCTATTTTTTTTATTTGAGAAAAAGAAAAAATAACCAAACTCATCTAATTGGAGTCAAATATTATATATCAATAATAATATGGAAGTGAAATATGTTGGAAAGAAAAGAATTAATAGATTTGATAGAACAAATAAAAAACTTTGAAGGAACAGAAAGAGAGGAAGATGCTCTTTTAGAAAAACTACAAAATTTAGTTTTGGATCCAGAAATATCTGATTATATATACTGGACTGATATGAGTTCAGAAGAAATAGCAGACAAAGTATTGGCTTATAAACCAATCATATTAAAGAATAAGTAAAAATCTATTAAAAATTCTTGAAACAAGGAGGAAAGTATGAGAAAATTTTCTATACATGGAACAGAAGAAGGAAATACAACATCAATTAAATTAGATGAAATTGCAATTTTAGCAGATCCAGATACTCTTTTAAAAATAGGAGAATTTATAATAAAAACTGCACATGTAATGAAGGGCTATGAGGTTGATTATAGTCATCTTCAAGATGAAGTTTCAGACTTTGATAGTAAAAATAATACTGATATTATTATATATAACCAAGATTATAATTATAAAAGTGATATAGATTAGGAAATTAGAATGAGTAATAAAAATAATTTTTTAGGAGATATTTCAAGTTTAAAAGAAAAAATATATAAAAATATCTCAAAAGATAATGAGAATTTAATAATTTTTTTAGATATATTTAGCCAATTTAGTAAAAATACAAACAACATAAAAGAATTTATATATTCAAATGAGGAAATTTCAAAAAATTTTTTTAATTTAATAAAATTCAAGAAAAATGATTTGGAAGATATATATACTATCCTAAATTATATTAAAGAGAACTCTAAAAAAGAAGATTTAGAAATATATGGTAAAGAACTTGATAGAGGAATTTATGAAGTAAGATGGATTATTGAGGAGAAAAAACTATATCAAAGTATTTTTGAGAATTTTGAGGACAATATTTTATCTAAGAATAGCATTGTAAATGAAGAGTATAAAGAGGAAGATTTTTCACAAAACCAATATTTAATAAAAACTTTTTCAAATAAGTTATGGAAAGATATTAATAAGGAAACTATTATAAACTTTTTAGAGGGTTTAGATTTCTATTATTTAAGTAATGAAGCATATTTTTTTATTATTCCAGCTTGTATTAGATATGGAATTGAGAAATTTGAAAATAATGAAGACTTAGAATATTTACTATTCTTTCTTTCAGATAGAGATAGAGTTAAATATGCAAATGATAAGATAAAAAAATTAGTAGTTTCTTATCTGGAATTACTAAAAAAATTAAAATTTTTAGTATTTGGAAGGGAAGAAGAGAAGTGTCTTGAAATATGGAGGTAAAAATTGTTAGAAATATTAGGTAAATCACTAAATGGAATTTTATTAGGTACAAAAAGAAATGAGATAGGAGATGAAATTTTAAATAATCCAGGTTATTTTTTAGAATTTGATAGAAAAAATAAAGTACAATTAGAAGCTAGTTTAATTACTATATCTGTTTTAGATAGAAAAGAATTTAGTTTAAATGGAAAGATAGTTAATTTTAAAAATTTAAGTAAATTTATAAAATCTGAAAAAAATATTACAGAGCAAGAAGATGATGGATATTCATATATATTTCCAGAATATAATCTAGTTCTATATGTAGATTATATAGAGCAAAATTTTATGCAAATTTTAATTTATGATGGTAGCTTAAAAGAATTATATGAGGGATAAATAGAATATATTAATAGATGTAAAACACAAGTATAACACTTGTGTTTTTATTTTCTGAACAAATAGTATAAAAATATAATATTGAAAAACAACTAAAAGAGAGTATAATAAACAATAGATAAAAAAAACAAACAATATTTTAAAATTTAAGAGGGTGTAATAAATGACAAAGAATTTTGCTCATAGAGGATTTAGTGGAAAATATCCTGAAAATACAATGTTAGCTTTTGAGAAAGCAATAGAAGTTGGAGCAGATGGAATAGAATTAGATGTTCAACTTACAAAAGATGGGGAAATTGTAATAATACATGATGAAACAATAGATAGAACAACAGATGGTAAAGGCTATGTGATAGATTATACATATGAAGAATTATCAAAGTTTGAGGCTTCATATATTTATAGAGGAAAAGTGGGATTTAATAAAATTCCAACATTAAAAGAATATTTTGAACTGGTAAAAGATTTAGATTTCATAACTAATATTGAATTAAAAACTGGGATAAATGAATATTTAGGAATAGAAGAAAAGGTGTATCAACTTATTAAGGAATATAAATTAGAGAAAAAAGTTATAATTTCAAGTTTTAACCATTTTTCTATTTTAAGAATGAAAAAAATTGCACCTGAGTTAAAATGTGGATTTTTATCAGAAGATTGGATAATAGATGCAGGAGCATATACAGCTTCTTATAATATTGAATGCTTTCATCCAAGATTTAATAATTTGATACCAGAAGTTGTAGCAGAACTGAAAAAAAATAGTATAGAAATTAATACTTGGACAGTTAATAAGGAAGAAGATATTAATGATTTAATAGATAAAAAAGTGGATATTTTAATAGGAAATTATCCAGATTTAGTAAAAAAAATAATTAACACAAAAAATAGGGGGTAAATTTTATGGAAAGTTTGGAATTGTTTTTAACCACTGTAAATAAGTGGTTATGGGGAAGATGGCTTGTATATGTACTTTTAGGGTTAGGAATTTTATATACTTTTACTAATGGTTTTATCCAAGTTAGACACTTTAAATTTATTATTAAAAAAACATTGGTAGATTCTTTTAAAACAAGAAATGATGAAAAAGGTTCAGGTTCAATTTCAACATTTAAAGCAATGATGGTAACACTTGCTGGAAATGTTGGAGGAGGAAATGTTGTAGGAGTAGCAACTGCTGTTGCTGCCGGAGGTATGGGAGCTGTTTTTTGGATGTGGATAGCTGCATTTTTTGGAATGGCTTTAAAATATGGGGAAATAGTTCTATCTCAATTATATCGTGGTAAAGATTCAGAAGGAAATTTATTAAGTGGACCTATGTACTATATTAGAGATGGATTAAAAGCACCTTGGTTAGGAATTGTTATAGCCGTTTTAATGTGTACTAAGATGATGGGGGCAAATTTAGTTCAATCTAATACTATATCAGGAGTTTTAAGCTCAAACTATAATGTACCAACTTGGGTAACAGGAATAATTCTAATTTGTTGCTTAATGGCAGTTGTTTTAGGTGGGTTAAAAAGACTTGCTAATATAGCCACATCATTAGTTCCAATAATGTCAATATTTTATGTAGTTGTAGGATTATTAGTAATATTATTAAATATTCAACAAGTTCCATCAGTTTTCATAGAAATATTTACACAAGCATTTTCTATGAAAGCAGTAGCAGGTGGAACAGGAGGATATATTATAGCAAAAGCTATGCAATATGGAATAACTAGAGGCATGTATTCAAATGAGGCTGGGGAAGGAACAGCACCATTTGCACATGGTTCTGCAATAGTTGATCATCCTTGTGAAGAAGGAATAACAGGAGTAACAGAAGTATTTTTAGATACAATTATAATTTGTTCTATAACAGCAATAGTTATTGGAGTAACTGGAATTTATCAATCAGATTTAAGCCCAGCAGTAATGGCAATAGAATCTTTTGGAACAGTATGGGCTCCATTAAAACATCTAGCAACATTTGCACTTTTACTTTTCTGTTTTACAACTTTAATGGGACAATGGTTTAATGCAGCAAAAAGTTTTACTTATGCCTTTGGACCAAAAGTTACAGATAAAGTTAGATTTGTATTTCCATTTTTGTGTATTATTGGAGCTTTAACAAAAATAAGTTTAGTTTGGACAATACAAGATGTTGCAATGGGATTGGTTATAATACCTAACTTAATTGCATTAATAATTCTATTTCCACAAGTTAGAGAACAAACTAAGGATTATTTTTCAAATCCAAAGTTTTATCCTCAAGATAAAAAATAAGGAAAAATTATGTATAAAGATATTATAAAATTGGTGAGTGGAGATATAACAAAAATCCCAGAAGTTGAAGCAATAGTAAATGCAGCTAATAACTATCTTGAAATGGGTGGTGGAGTTTGTGGTGCAATTTTTAGAGCAGCAGGAACTGAACTTATTAAAGAATGTAAAGAAATAGGAAGTTGTAAGACAGGAGAAGCAGTAATAACTAAGGGATATAATCTTCCAAATAAATATATTATCCACACAGTTGGACCAAGATATACAAATGGTGAAAATGGAGAAGCTGAAAAATTAAAATCAGCCTATTATGAAAGTTTGAAATTAGCAAAGAAAAAGGGAATTAGAAAAATAGCTTTTCCTTCAATTTCAACAGGAATATATAGATTTCCAGTAGATGAAGGAGCAGAAATTGCACTTAGCACTGCTATAAAATTTTTGAATGAAAATCCTAATAGTTTTGATTTGGTTTTGTGGGTATTAGATGAAAAAACTTATGTTGTATATAAAGAAAAATACGAAAAACTTTTAGAAATATAAAATAAATTGTAGAGAATTTTTTGAGTATAGAAACTTAAAAAGTTCTCTTTATTTATTATTAAAAAAATAGATATGGACTTTTATTTAAAAAAGTATAAAATAATATGTAAAAGAAAGGAGTTGAAATATTATGTTGAATAAGGAAGTGTATATAAGCAGAAGAAGAAAATTAAAGGAAAACTTTAAAGATGGTTTAATTTTAATAATGGGAAATAATTTTTCTCCTCTTGATTGTGAAGATAACACATATCCATTTATCCAAGATGCTACTTTTAGATATTATTTTGGTATTGACCACAATGGATTAATTGGAATTATTGATATAGATAAAAATGAAGAAATAATTTTTGGAAATGACTATACAATGTCAGATATTATCTGGATGGGAAAACAAAAGTTTTTAAAAGAATTGGCTCTTGAAGTTGGCATAGAAAAATTTATTGAAAAAGAAGAATTAAAAAAATATTTAGAAAATAGAAAAAATATAAGGTTTACTAATCAATATAAAGCAGATAATATTATGTATTTGAGTTCAATCTTGAATATAAATCCTTTTAAATTTGATGACTATACTTCTTTTGATTTAGTGAAAGCAATCATTAATCAAAGAAATATTAAAGATAATATAGAAATTGAAGAGATAGAGAAAGCAGTTAATATAACAAAGGAAATGCATCTTTCTGCCATGAGAAATGTAAAAGTTGGAATGAGAGAGTATGAACTTGTTGCAGAAGTAGAAAAACAGCCAAGAAAATATAATGCCTATTATTCATTTCAAACTATACTTAGTAAGAATGGACAAATTTTACATAACCATAATCATTTAAATATATTAAAGGATGGAGATTTAGTTTTACTTGATTGTGGAACATTAAGTGATGAAGGTTATTGTGGTGATATGACTACAACTTTTCCTGTAAGTGGTAAATTCAGTGAAAGACAAAAAACTATACATAATATAGTAAGAGATATGTTTGATAGAGCAAAAGATTTAGCAAAAGCAGGAATTGCATATAAAGAATTACACTTGGAAGCTTGTAAAGTTTTAGCAACAAATATGAAAAAACTTGGACTTATGAAGGGAGAAGTTGAAGATATAGTTAATTTAGGAGCACATGCCTTATTTATGCCACATGGTTTAGGACATATGATGGGGATGACAGTTCATGATATGGAAAATTTTGGAGAGATAAATGTTGGTTATGATGAGGGAGAAAAAAAATCAACTCAATTTGGTTTATCTTCTTTAAGACTTGCTAAAAAGTTAGAAGTTGGAAATATCTTTACTATTGAGCCAGGAATATACTTTATACCAGAACTTTTTGAAAAATGGAGAAATGAAAAATTGTATGAAGAATTTTTAAATTATGATGAAATAGAAAAGTATATGGATTTTGGTGGAATTAG
>ERZ772917.916-NODE-916-length-19184-cov-5.493805_pt1 | contig 19184 bp, 20 predicted proteins | sample MGYA00511187_ERZ772917 | MGnify/ENA primary metagenome ERZ772917 (study PRJEB29015, sample SAMEA2737925) | human oral metagenome | biome: human oral; feature: human-associated habitat; material: dental | place: China | collected 2012 ... | reverse complement strand
CTCGCCACTTGACAAGGAATACAGAGACACTCCCCTCCCCTCCCCTCCCCTTCCCTCCCCTCTCCCAGTTCACGAAACGCGGAAGAAAAACGGTTCAACGTCGTGTGGCGACGTTGAACAGTCGAACCTCCGCGATTCGTGCACAGGGAGGGGGTCGGGTCGTTGTTACGGGGTGTGGGTCTTCCCCCGACCACCGATGGAGGCTCCGGCACGAACTGCTCCCTCGTCGCAGCCCGGCCCAACCAACTTCAAGAAGGGGTTTCGACGCGGACCGCCCCTTAACCAGGCCCCGGGCCAACCGGCCTGTGGGTGCGCCCTCAGCCCCTCAAACCCAGGTGTTCACGAAGCGTGTTTCCCCGATACCCGTCCCGGCGCAGTCCGCGTCGTGCGAGTATCTGCACCACCTGATCCAGGAACAGGTCGACGGAGTTCCGCGACCCACCGGGCAGCGCGATGAAACCGTCGATCGCCCTCGCCTCCGCCCGAGCCTCGACCGCATCGGCCACGTCCTCCGGGGTGCCGACGACGGTCCAGTGCAGAGTCGCATCCACCCCGCTGGACTCGGCCACCGCATTGGCCTCCTCGCGACTGTCCGCCAACACCATGTTGAGCCCGGGCAGAAACCGGATGTCGTCGGCCTCGCGACCCGCCGCGACGGCCGCATCACGCAGAGCAGCCCGTTGTGCGACTGCGTCCTCCAGGTCAGGGACCGCCCCAAACACGACATCGGCCACGGCACCCGCGAAGGCGATCCCGGTGGGTGATGCCCCGGCCTGGACGACGGGCAGTCGCCCTGCGGGATGCGATGGGAGGGCCATCGGTCCGGCCACCCGGAAGTGTTCGCCCTCGAAGTCGATGGCCTTCACCTTCCCGGGATCGGCGAAAATCCCGGAGGCCCGGTCCGCGACGAATGCCTCGGCGGGGAACGAGTCCCAGAGCGCGTTCACGACTTCGACGAACTCGCAGGCCCGGGCGTATCGCTCCTCGGATCCAGGGGGTGTGTCCAGTCCGTAGTTCTCCTCACCCCCCAGGGCGGTGACCACGTTCCAGCCGGCACGTCCCCCGCTGATCTGCTGCAGGGAGGCCAGCGCCCGGGCGACGGGGAACGGGTGTGCGTAGGCAGTCTGGATGGTTGGCACCAAGCCGATCCTCGTCGTGACGGCCGCCAGGGCCGTGACGAGGGTGAACGAGTCGAGGGTGGTGAATCCCGGTGCCCCACCGACGGAATCCGGCCTGAGATAGCCCGCCTCGGGGCAGAAGAGGAAGTCGAGCGCAGCGGCCTCGGCTTTCTGTGCGAGCTCTGTGTAGGGGCTCAGGGAGAACATCTCCTCGACGCGGCTGTCGTCGCGTCTCCAGGCTTCTCCGCGCAGCCAGATCGGGGAAAGTGCGATTCCTGTGCTGAGGGTCATTTCGGTCCTTCGTGGTTCAGGGGCGCGGTGCGCCCAATTGGTGTCACCTGGGGGGATCCGGTGACAGGGTCAGGGGTCACGACGCAGGGCAGTCCGAAGACCTCTTCGACGAGACCAGGGGTCACCACCTCACCCGGTGGTCCCTGGGCGACGATCTCGCCGGCCCGCATCGCTATCAGATGGGTGGAGAAACGTGCTGCCTGATTGAGGTCGTGCAGCACGGCCACCAGGCAGCGTCCTCTCCGGTTCAGGTCCACCAGGAGTTCCATCAACTCCACCTGGTGACGGATGTCGAGGAAGGTGGTGGGTTCGTCGAGCAGCAGTATGGGGGTGTCCTGGGCGAGCGCCATCGCGATCCAGGCCCGTTGGCGCTGCCCACCCGACAGTTCATCGACCCGTCTGGTCGCCAGGGCGGTGACGTTCGCCTCGTCCATGGCACGGGCGACCAGCTCCTCGTCGCGCAGGGTCCACCGGCGGGCGAAGCCCTGGTGGGGGAACCTGCCCCGGGCCACCAGCTCGGAGACGGTTATGCCGTCAGGGACCATCGAGCTCTGCGGCAGGATGCCGATTCTTCTGGCAACCTGTCTAGTGGGCTGGTCGTGGATGTCGCGGCCGTCGAGGATCACCCGCCCGGCAGTTGGCTTCAGGAGCCGGGCCAGCGCCTTCAGCAGCGTCGACTTGCCGCAGCCGTTCGGCCCCACCACGGCGGTGAACTCCGCATCGAGGATCGCAAGGTCCAGGCAGCTGGAGATGATGCGGTTGCCGTAGCCGAGCCTCGCCCCGTCGGCCCGCAGCCGACCGGTGGGTGTCATGCGGATCTCCTTCCCTCGCGCACCAGGAGGTAAATCAGGTACAGACCGCCGACGGACACCGTGATCAGCCCCACGGGCACGGGACGGTTGCTGCTGCTGGCCAACGCGGAGCAGAGCTGGGCGGCCGACAGCAGCACCGCTCCCGTCGTCGCCGCCCCCGCGATGGAGATCCCAGGGGTCCTCATGAGTCGCCTCGCGACCTGCGGGGCAGCCAGGGCGACGAAACCGATGGGCCCGGCGGCGGCCGTCACGACGGCAGAGGCCGCCACCCCGACGACGACGAGGATTGCCCTGCGGGGTTCCAGTTGGATCCCGAGCGCGCCAGCGGTCTGGTCGCCCAGCTCGATGATCCCGAGGGAAGGGGCCAGCAGACCCGCGGACACGAGGAGCACGGCCGCTGCCCCCAGCCACATCGGAAGCGACCCCGCCTCGATGCGCGTCAGGGAACCAGCTCCCCAGAATCCGACCAGCATGGCGTCCTCGACACGGGCGCGGGTGACCAGGTACGCGTTGACGGCACCCAACGCGGCGGAGACGGCCAGACCGACCACGATCAGACGGAACCCCGTCGTGGTCCGCCCCGAGAGCAGGTGCACAACGAAGGCGGCCAGCAGTCCCCCGGCCACGGCGGCCACCGCGATGATTCCCTGCGCGCGGGCGCCGAACAGCAGGATTCCCACCACGACGGCGGTGTGTGCCCCAGCGTCGAAACCGATGATGTCCGGCGATCCCAGGGGATTGCGGGTCAACGACTGGAAGATTCCACCACCGATCCCCAGCAGGGCGCCGAAAACCACCGCGGAAGCCGCGGCGGGCAGACGCCATTCGAGAACGACCACCCGGGCGAAAGATCGCCCGCCCAGGAACACGTCGAGCACCTGCCCCGGGGTCAAGGAATAGTCGCCGACCAGGAGACAGGCCCCTGCGAGGACCAGCGCCAGGAGACCCAGAAGCCCTTGGAGGAGCAGCGGGCGCAGAGCGATACGAATGCCGAACCGGGCCCCGCTCAGGCGGAGCATCCGGTGCGCGAAGACGACTCGTTGCCTCATGTGGTGCTCGCTCTGCGGGCCAGCAGCACCAGCAGGGGCGCACCAATCACGGCGGTGAGGATTCCCGCTTCGATCTCCCCGGGAATGGCGATCACACGGCCGAGCACATCGGCCGCCAGCACGAGGGCCGGACCCACCAGCAGGGATCCGGCGAGGATCACCCGCTGGCCGGATCCGACACCCCACCGCACCACGTGCGGGACCATCAGTCCGACGAAGGCGATTCCACCCGTGATCGCGGTAGCGGGACCAGCCAGGAGCGTGATGGCGATCACTGCCAGAAACCGGGTCCGCCCGGCCCGGACCCCCAGCCCGGATGCGACGTCATCACCCAGGGCCATGGCGTCCAGCGAACGCCCCAGGGCGAACGCAAGCATCAGGGCCACGCCAACGAGGGGCAGGACCGGGAGAAGTTCTGCGATCCGGGTGCGTCCGATCGATCCCACCGCCCAGTTGCGGACCGCCGCGAAGGTGTCCGGATCCAGCAGGGACAGAAACTGGCTCACCCCGCTCAGCACGGCCGACATGGCCACCCCGCCGAGAACCAGCTGGACCGGCGCTGTGGGGCCCCGGCCCGTGGCCCCCAGAAGCAGGACCAGAGCCGTGACCCCGGCGGCACCCACGAAGGCGAACCACTGGTAGCCCTCCACTCCCGTGATGCCGAACAGACCGATGCCGACCGTCACCGCGAGCCCGGCGCCGGAGTTGACACCCAGGATTCCCGGATCCGCCAGAGGATTGCGGGTCAGCGCCTGCATCAGGGCACCCGCCACGCCATAGGCGGCCCCGACCACCAGGCCGACGGCCGTGCGCGGGATACGCATGTCCCACACGATCGCGGTGACGGGATCAGCCCCGGGAGCGACGAGCGCCCGCCACCACTCGGAGGGGCTGAGGAACCTGGCTCCCGTCATCGTGCTGGCCAGGACCGACAGCAGGAGAATCACGACCAGTCCGGCAAACACGGTCACCGGCCGTCGGGGAGCCCCGTCAGGACCCCGGCGCAGGGCGGACGAGCGGGCCATGGTGGATTCTGCGCAGCGGTGTCAGCGGGTCCCGGGAGGGGTCCGGGGTCATCCGATCGCCTCGGCGATCCTGGGCACCAGGATGTCGAGCGCCACCCTGGTGCCCATCGGGCCGGCCGTGGACATCGCCCATCCGGCGGGTGATTTCTTCTCGGTGATGACCGTGTGCCCGTTCTTCCAGGCCTCAAGGCCCTGGAAGACGGCGGAGTCGGTCAGACCGGGGATGGCCTCAGGAGTCGCCTCGGTGGCGCCCTCACTGCCCGAGACGATCAGCACGTCGGCGTCGATCGACCCCATCAGTTCAGGACTGACGGTCTGGGTTTCCGAGAAGGAACCCGCGTTACGGGCCTGCGTGAAACCCATGGACGTGAACACCTCGGTGATGATCGAACCGGGAAGGCTCTGGTAGCTGAGGCCTCGCTGGGTCCCGAACCAGACCGTGTAGCTGAGGCTCTTGCCCGCGAAACCCGGGTTGGCCTGTTTGATGCCGGCGATGTAGGAGTCGTAGTCGGAAATCACCTTTTCGGCTGCGCCGGACAGGTCGAGCACCTTGCCGAGAATGCGGATGTTGTCCTGCCAGGGGTTGCTGAAGTATCCGGTCCACGGCTTGTCGCTTGTGACCACCGGGGCGATCTCGGAAAGTTTCGCGAAGGAGTTGGTCAGGTCGTAACCGAACACCACGATCACGTCGGGCTTGGCCGCCGCGATGGATTCGTAGGGGTACTGGTCCCAGCTCTCGGTCTCGAAGACCAGTTCGATGCGATCCGCCGCTGCCTCCTTCAGCCAGGGAGCCTTGTTGAATCCGAGACCATTGGTGGTCACGGGGACCCCTCCCAAGGACAGCAGGAGTTCCGTGTCCACGGCGTTCGCGCCGACGGTGGCGACACGAGTCGGACGCTTGCCGATGACCGACTCGCCGTAGGGAGAGGTCAGCGTCAGCGGGTACTCTGTTTTTCCCTCGGCAGCCGGGAGGAGAGAGCTCGTCGTTTCGGACGCCGACGAGGACTCGGGTGTCCCGTTGGATGTCGATGAGCACGACGTGGCGGCGAGGGCGCAGAAGGCCAGCAGGACGCCACTCAGACGGATCAGCAGAGGAAACCGGAAGGACATATTGGGCGACACCTTCGCTCAGAGCCGCTCGGGACCACTCGGCCAGCGGCTGGCGGAACATTTATGTTAGATACACTAACTTATTGTGTGGCGAGTGACCAGATGTGTCTTACGCACCCTCCGAAACGGTCCCTCCGGACCTCTGAACGCCCAACCTCACCGAAAGACGCAAGAATTGGGGCATGGTCTCACCCGGACGGCCTCGCCTGATCACCACCGAACGCATCGTCGAGGCGGGAAAACGCATCACCCTTCCGCGCCTGTCGATCAGGGGGGTGGCGAAAGAACTCGGCGTCAGCGAGATGTCGATCTACCGGATCGTCGGGGACCTCGAGGGGCTGAGGGCCATGGTCGCCGAGGGCATCGTCGCCGGGCACGTCTTCCCCGAACCGACGGCCACGGACCCGGAGGACGCGCTCGTCGAACTGGCGCACACGCTCCGCGACTTCGTGATGGCCAATCCGGGCATCGGACAGCACCTGACCAGGCTCGCCGCCCCCAGACACGAGTTCACGATCAGGCTGGCGGAGGTGCAGCAGGCTGCCTTCGCCTCGCGTTTCGGCTACCCGCCGGCACAGGCCAGCCTGCTGGTCTCGACCGTCGCGGAACACGCAATCGCCCTGGGCGAGATCAATCCGCTGTCCCACGACGACACCGCACCCGGCCCTCTGCCCGAACAGGCACCCACGGTCCGGGCCGGGGCCGAGTCGATCGCCCTGCTGAGCCCACGAAAGCGCTTCGAGTGGTCCATCCGGGCCACGGCGCGGGGCTCCATCTTGTTGCTGGACCGGGAAAACCCGGTTGCGCAGCACTCAAGCCCTGAAACCGCCCCCGAAGGAGCGAAATAAGCGTTGAGTGCTGCGCAACCGCGCGTTTCCGGGGTTCTTCCCCACCCGGAGGTCAGTTCAGCCCTCGTCCGCTTCCTCCGCCGCGATCTGTTCGTGGTGCCGCACCACCTCGCGGACGATGAAGGTGATGAACTTCTCCGCGAACTCCGGGTCCAGTTCGGATTCGACGGCCAGGGCACGCAGCCGCTGGATCTGCTGCGCCTCGCGGTCCGGGTCGGCCGGAGGAAGCCCCGCGGCGGCCTTCAGCCTTCCCACCTGCTGGGTGATCTTGAAACGCTCGGCCAGCAGATGGACCAGCATGGAGTCCATGTTGTCGATGCTGCCCCGCAGCCTCAGCAGTTCCCGGCGGGCGTCCTCGGGTTCCATCAGTGCACCATCACGTCTATTCGCTGGAAGGACTTGATGTCGGTGTAACCGGTGAAGGCCATGGCCTTGCGCAGCCCACCGACGAGGTTCATGGTTCCGTCGGGCAGGTGGGAGGGACCGTTGACCACCTCGGCCAAGGAACCGACCTGCTCGAAGAACACCCGCTCGCCGCGCGGCAGGGTAGCGTGCCACGCCTCCGGTCCCCAGTGCCAGCCGCGGCCGGGGGCCTCGGTGGCGCGCGCCAGCGGGGAGCCGACCATCACCGCGTCGGCCCCGCACGCGATGGCCTTGGCGATGTCACCGGACCTCCCGACCGCGCCGTCGGCGATCAGGTGCACGTAGCGCCCGCCCGACTCCTCCAGGTAGTCGCGGCGCGCCTCCGCGACATCGGCGACGGCGGAGGCCATCGGCACCTCGATGCCCAGCACCGAGGCGGTGGTGTGGGTGGCGCCGCCACCGAATCCGACGAGCACCCCGGCGGCGCCCGCGCGCATCAGGTGCAGGGCCATCCGGTAGGTGGCGCAGCCCCCCACCAGCACGGGCACGTCGAAGCGGTAGATGAACTCCTTCAGGTTGAGGGTGTTCTCGGCCTCGTCGACGTGCTCGGCGGAGACCGTGGTGCCGCGGATCACGAAGAAATCCACCCCGGCCCGTTCGATCACGTCCGCGAACTGCTGGGTCCTGGCGGGCGAGAGCGCGCCCGCCACCGGCACCCCCGCGGCACGGATCTCAGCCAGCCGGGCCTCGATCAGTTCCGCCTTGATGGGTTCGGCGTAGAGCTGCTGCAGGCGGCGGGTGGTGGTCACCTGGTCGGCGGGCTCGGTGAGCTGTTCGTAGGCCGGGGACGGATCCTCGTAGCGGGTCCACAGGCCTTCCAGGTTGAGCACCCCCAGCCCGCCCAGGCGCCCCATCTCGATGGCGGTGGCGGGAGACATCACCGAGTCCATGGGGGCGGCGACGATGGGGGCGTCGAAGGTGACGGCGTCGATGCGCCAGCGGAGGTCCACCTCCGACTCGGAGCGGGTGCGCCGTGCGGGAGCGATGGCGACGTCGTCGAAGGAGTACCCGCGGGTGGCGTTCTTGGAGCGGCCGAATTCGTACATCGTTTTCCTGTCAGCGTGACCAGTAGTTGGGGGCCTCAGCGGTGAGCTGGATGTCGTGCGGATGCGATTCTCGCAGACCCGCGGCGGTGATCCGCACGAACCGTCCGCGTTCCTGCAGCTCATCGATCGTGCGGGCACCGGAGTAGAACATCGACTGCCTGAGCCCGCCGACCAGCTGATAGGCGACCGCCGCCAAGGGGCCGCGGTAGGCCACCTGCCCCTCGATGCCCTCGGGGATGAGCTTGTCGTCGCTGGTGACGTCGCCCTGGAAGTAGCGGTCCTTCGAGTAGGAGGCCTTGCGGCCGCGCGCGGCCATCGCCCCCAGGGAACCCATGCCCCGGTAGGTCTTGAACTGTTTGCCATTGATGAACACCAGGTCGCCGGGACTTTCCTCGCAACCGGCCAGCAGCGACCCGAGCATCACCGAGTTGGCCCCCGCGACGATGGCCTTGGCGATGTCGCCGGAGTACTGGAGACCACCATCCCCGATGACCGGCACGCCGTGGGGCCTGGCGGCGCGGGCCGCGTCGTGGATGGCGGTGACCTGCGGCACCCCGACCCCCGCCACCACGCGGGTGGTGCAGATCGACCCCGGTCCGACGCCAACCTTCACGCCGTCGGCCCCCGCCTCGACGAGCGCCCGGGCCCCGGCATAGGTGGCGACGTTGCCGCCGATGACGTCCACCCCGGCAGCGGCCGGGTCGGCCTTGATGCGCCGGATCATGTCGACCACGCCACGGGAATGACCGTGGGCGGTGTCGACGATGACGCAGTCCACCCCCTGCTCCACCAGGGCCATGGCCCGCTCCCAGGCGTCACCGAAGAAACCGACCGCCGCACCCACCCGGAGCCTGCCGGCGTCGTCCTTGGCGGCGTTGGGGTATTTGTCGGCCTTGACGAAATCCTTGAGGGTGATCAGGCCCTTGAGCCTGCCCCACGAGTCGACGATGGGCAGTTTCTCGATCTTGTTCTTCGCCAGCAGCGCCAGGGCGTCGTCGTTGGAGATGCCGACGGGCGCGGTGACCAGGGGCATCTTCGTCATGACCTCGCTCACGGGGCGGGTGCCGTCGTCCTCGAAACGCAGGTCGCGGTTGGTGATGATCCCGAGCAGCATCCCGTCGTCGTCCACCACGGGTAGCCCGGAGACGCGGTACTGGGCGCAGACCTCGTCCACCTCCTGGAGACTGGCCCCGGGCCCGATGGTCACGGGCTGGGTGACCATCCCGGCCTCCGAGCGTTTCACCTGGTCCACCATGTGTGCCTGGTCGTCGATGGACAGGTTGCGGTGCAGGATGCCGATGCCGCCCTCCCGGGCCATGGCGATGGCCATGCGGGTCTCCGTGACGGTGTCCATGGCCGCCGAGGACAGGGGAACGTTCAACCGGATGTTGCGGCTGAACCAGGTGTAGGTCGCCGCCTCCGAGGGGATGACGTCCGATTCGTTGGGCTGGAGCAGCACGTCGTCGAAGGTCAGTCCCAGCGCCTCAAAGGGAGCCGGTACGCCGGAGGGGGTCAGATTCGCCACGAGGTTGCTCCTCCCAATTGATCTCAGGCGGCGAGTCTATCGCGCGCACCCGCGGGACGGGCGGATCACAGGGGTTCCGAGCACCCGCTACGCCCTGCCCCGGCCGCGCCCGTTCGGTATGTGCCAGCCGTAGCGGAGCCCCGTCATCCGGATGAGGAAGATCAGCGCCGCGGTGCCGAACATCCCGACACCACTGGCCCAGCCCATGGTGGCGAGCCAGACGATCAACCCGCTGCCGAGCAGGGCCGCCACGACGTAGAAGGGGGAACGGCGACGGAAGACGAGCGGCACCTCGCTGGCCAGGACGTCTCGGAGGATGCCGCCGCCCACTCCGGTGACCACCCCGGTCAGTGTGGCCGCGGCGGGATGCAACCCGAAGGACAGTCCCTTCAGCGCCCCGTCGACGGTGAACAGGCCGAGCCCCACCGCGTCGCACAGCAGCAGCGGTATCCGCAGCCGCCTCCCGGTTTGCACGAGCAGCATCACGACCACTGCCGTCAGCACCGACAAACCCATCATCCAGAGATCCACCAGGGCCGCCACGGGAACGGCGCCGATCAGGAGGTCGCGGATCACACCTCCGCCCACGGCGGTGCAGCACGCGAGCGTGACGACACCCACGCCGTCCAGGTCCCGGCGTTTCGCCTCGAGGGCCCCGGATGCCGCGAATGCCACCACTCCCGCCACCGATATCCCCCATCGGGCCAGCATCTCCAGATCCCAAACCACGGTCGGAGAGTCTAATCGCCCGGGATCCCGCATGTGGACGTTTTCCATTCCGCCGGAAATAACGAGGTGTAGGCTCCCGGCCGGGGAGCATCTCCGGAACAGACGAGTCCTGAAACGAGGAGACCGGATGGCCCAGCATCGACGTCACCGGCGGCATGGGCCGCTGCGCCTGAACACCGAAGGAGACAACAATGGCTGATTTCCACCTGGAACCCGCTACCCGCAGGCCGCAGGCCGAACGCGAGGCGATCCTCGCCTCCCCCGGGTTCGGATCGAACTTCAGCGACCACATGGTCCTGATCGACTGGAATCCGGAACGCGGCTGGCACGGCCACCGGATCGTCGGCTACGCCCCGTTCACCCTCGACCCGGCCTCGGCGGTGTTCCACTACGCCCAGGAGGCGTTCGAGGGTTTGAAGGCCTACGCCCACGAGGACGGTTCGATCTGGCGATTCCGTGCCGACGTCAACGCCACCCGGTTCCAGCGTTCGGCCCGTCGCCTGGCGCTGCCCGAACTCAGCGTCGATGATTTCCTGACCGGCATCGACCGTCTCGTGGAGGTGGACCGGGACTGGGTGCCGCGCGGGGCGGAGCAGAGCCTGTACCTGAGGCCCTTCATGTTCGCCCACTCGGCCTTCCTGGCGGTCAAGCCGTCGACCTCGGTCACCTACGCGGTCATCGCAAGCCCGTCCGGGGCCTACTTCGGCGGCTCCGGGGTGCAGCCGGTCAAGATCTGGGTCTCCCGCGACTTCAGCCGGGCTGCTCCCGGCGGAACGGGTTTCGCCAAGTGCGGCGGCAACTACGCCGCCTCGATGGTGGCCCAGCAGGAGGCCGAGGCGGCCGGGTGCAGCCAGGTCGCCTTCCTCGACGCGGTGGAGCACCGCTACGTCGAGGAACTGGGTGGCATGAACCTGTTCGCCGTCACCGCCGACGGCCGCGTGATCACCCCGGCGCTCACGGACTCGATCCTGGAGGGCGTGACCCGCTCCGCGGTCCTGCGTCTCGCGGCCGACGCTGGCCTGACCGTCGAGGAACGCCGCCTCCCGCAGCAGGAACTCCACCGGGGCATCGACGACGGCAGCATCCGCGAGGTCTTCGCCTGCGGCACCGCGGCCATCATCACCCCCGTGGCCAGCTTCACCGACCCCGACGGCACCCACACCGTGGCGGACGGGCAACCGGGCGCCACGACGCTCGACCTGCGCCGGCAGCTCACCGAGATCCAGTACGGGCGGCGCCCCGACCCCTACGGCTGGATGCACCGCATCGTCTGAGAAACACGAGGACAAGGCGCACCGGCCCCGGTCGGTGCGCCTTGTCGCATCTTGACCGCGCCCGCGGTGGACGCGCCCATCATCGCCATTCCTTAGCCGGCGCCGTGGGCGGTCCGGAACCGCGGGAACACCACCCGAAAAGCGAGTTGGCCGGGGTGGCGTAGGTTTGTGCCGTGACCAAGAAGGCCCGTCAACGCACCCTCCCGGAGCAGCTGCGCGAACACCGGGTGGCCAGTACGACCACCGAGATCGCCAACCTCCGGATCGACATGGTCGGCGTGGACCTGCTGGTCACCGACCGCTCCCTGCCCGCTTCGCTCCCCACCCTGCCGACGGAGGTGCTGCACCCGTGAAACTGACCCTTCTGGGCGGCGGAGGTTTCCGCGTTCCGTTGATGTTCCGCACCCTGCTGGCCGACCAGAGCGACCGCCGGGTCACCGAGCTGAGGCTCTGGGACACCGACGCGGGACGCCTGGCCGTGATCCGTTCCATCCTGCAGGCGATGGCACAGGGTCATCCGAGAGCCCCCGAGGTGCGGGTGGCGCAGAACCTGGAAGAGGCCGTGGCCGGAACCGATTTCGTCTTCAGCGCCATCCGGGTCGGGGGCACCGAGGGCCGCGCCACCGAGGAGACCATCGCCCACTGCTGCGGGGTCCTCGGGCAGGAGACCACCGGCTTCGGTGGCCTGGACTACGCGCTGCGCGGCATCCCCACCGCCGTCCGGATCGCCGAGACGATCGCCCGGCTGGCCCCCGGGGCCCATCTGATCAACTTCACCAACCCGGCCGGGATCATCACAGAGGTGAGCTCCCGGATCCTGGGTGACCGGGTGATCGGGATCTGCGACTCCCCCGTCGGCCTGGCCCGGCGAGTACTCGACACCCTGGAGGGCGCGGGGCTGGTGGCAACGGGAACCGCCTCCCGGGTGATCGCAGGCGACGACCGGGTCCGGCTCGACTACGCCGGTCTCAATCACCTGGGCTGGTTGCAGCGGCTGCTGGTGGACGGCGACGACGTGCTGCCGCTGCTGCTGGAACGCCCCGACCTGATCGAATCCTTCGAGGAGGGCCGTCTGTTCGGCGCCGGGTGGCTGCGGCAGCTCGGGTCGGTGCCGAACGAATACCTGCACTACTACTACTTCGCCCGCGAGACCCGAAGGGCCGACGAAGCCGTGGAGGCCACCCGGGGGGTGTTCCTGGCCGCCCAGCAACGCGACTTCTACGCCCGCGCCGCCACCCTGCCCGGCCCGGAGGCGTACGCGCTGTGGGAGGCCACCCGGTTGCGCCGCGAGGAAACCTACATGGCCTCCAACCGGTTGGCCGCGGGCGGCGTGGAACGCGACGCGGCGGACCTCGCCTCCGGTGGCTACGACCGGGTGGCGCTGGCGGTGATGAAGGCGATCGCCTTCGACGAGACCACCGACCTGATCGTCAACCTCCGCAACGGCGACCGGCTGCCACAACTGCCCCGCGACGCCGTGATCGAGGCGCCCTGCCGGATCGGCTCCGCCGGGCCGGCGCCGCTGCCCGTCTCGCCGCTGCCGGAACACGCCGTCGGGTTGGTGCAGTCGGTCAAGTACGCGGAACGCACCACCATCCGGGCCGCCCTGGAGGGCAGCCTGGATCTGGCCGTCGCGGCCTTCGCCCACCACCCGTTGATCGACGGTGTGGGTGTGGCCCGGGAACTGCTGGACCGCGCCCGGGCGGAGTTCCCGGAACTCGGTTACCTGTCCTGAGGCCGGCATGCACCACTTCGGCCCCGTGATCCCGGAACGCATCGGGGCCCCGACCGCGTTCACGATCCTGACCCCGCGCACCACACCCGCTGAAGGAGAAACATGAAACTGCTGCTGATCGGCCTGGACGGGGTACGGATCGACGTCGCCGTGCCCTCGGTGATCCCCGGGAATCCGGCGTTCGCCGAACCCCACCACCCGGGCGACCCGCGGTTCGCCGCGGAACCCGCACCCGCGGACCGCCCCGAGATGCCACCCACCACCTCCCCCGCCGCGCCGACGCTGGCCCGGCTCGTCGCGGGCGGGGTGATCGCGCCGGTGTGGATGACCCCACCCACCGACTCCGGGCCGGGCTGGTCCAACCTGCTGACGGGCACCACCCACGAGCAGAACAACGTGTGGCGGAACGAGTTCGTCGGGCACAGGCTGGCGGAATGCCCCGACGTGCTGTCCCGGATATTCTTCGCCGATCCGAGGGCCCGCACCTACGCCGCGGCCACGTGGGAAGCGCTGCTCGGGAGCTTCGGACCTGTGATCCAGCGCCGCATCGACCAGCAGCGCACCGGACAGCACAAGCTGTTCGTCCCCCACGACTTCACCCGCGGCTGCGTCAGCGCCGACATCGAGGTGCGCAGCCACGCCTGCCAGGTGCTCAACCACGAGGGCCCGGATGCGGCGTTCGTATACTTCGAGGGGGTCGACGAGGCCGGGCACCGGCACGGCGCGGCCTCCCCCGGGTATCGCAGCGCCATCGGGGAGGTGGACGAGCACGTCCGCGCCCTCGTCAAGGCCGTGGCCGAACGCCACGAAGCGCTCGGGGAACGGTGGCTGGTGGCGGTGACCACCGACCACGGGCACAACCCGGAGGGCGGGCACGGTGGGGACGAGATCGACGTTCGGCGCTCGTTCCTGATCCTGCACGCCTTCGGCGCCCCGGTGAAACTGCCGGCTCGTCTCCTGGCGGACGGGCTGCCCAAGGCCCTGTACAGCCACGAGGTGACACCGCTGCTGCTGGAGCTGCTGGGCGTGACCGGCGGCTCGTGGCGTCCGGAACACGAGGTGGGGCTCGCCGTCGACATCCCCTCGGTGGGTCCGACCGGGAACCCGCCCTTCGAGTGGTGACCGGCGGGTGCTGCCCGGGCGGCTGCTCACCGCGGTAAAGGAGCGGTTGCCGGATGCGGTCGGCGTGGATGCACGAGGACGTCGGCACCGACGATCCGTCGCCGTTCCGCCCACCCCTGGGCTCTCCCGGGAGAACACGGTGTTCTGCGAACTGGCGCCGGAGGCCACGAAAAGGCCCCGGAACCTTGCGGTTCCGGGGCCCGTAGGGTGAGTCAGCTCACTTGTCCTCTTCGTCTTCCTTCTTCTCCACCACGAGGGTTTCGGTGGTGAGCAGCAGGGAGGCGATGGAGGCGGCGTTGGCCAGCGCGGAGCGGGTGACCTTCACCGGGTCGATGACGCCGGCCTCGATGAGGTTCTCGTAGGCACCGGTGCGGGCGTTGTAGCCGTGTCCCGGCTCCAGGTCGGCGACCTTGGAGGTGATGACGTAGCCCGCCTCGCCGCCGTTCTCGGCGATCCAGCGCAGCGGCTCCACCACCGACTTGCGGACGATGGCCACACCGACGCGCTCGTCGCCGGCCAGGCCCAGGTCGCCGTCAAGCACCTTGGCGGCGTGGATGAGGGCCGAGCCGCCACCGGCGACGATGCCCTCCTCGATGGCCGCGCGGGTGGCCGAGACGGCGTCCTCGATGCGGTGCTTCTTCTCCTTCAGCTCCACCTCGGTGGCGGCACCGACCTTGATGACGCACACACCACCGGCCAGCTTCGCGACGCGCTCCTGGAGCTTCTCGCGATCCCAGTCGGAGTCGGTGCGTTCGATCTCGGCGCGCAGCTGGGCGACGCGGGCCGCAACCTCGGACTGCTCGCCAGCGCCGTCGACGATGGTGGTGTTGTCCTTGGTGACGACGATGCGGCGGGCGCGGCCGAGCACCTCGAGGCCGACCTGGTCCAGTTTGAGACCCACCTCGGGGGCGACGACCTGGCCGCCGGTGAGGATGGCGATGTCCTCGAGCATGGCCTTGCGGCGGTCACCGAAGGCGGGGGCCTTGACGGCCACGGAGGTGAAGGTGCCGCGGATCTTGTTGACCACCAGCGTGGACAGGGCCTCGCCGTCGACATCCTCCGCCACCACGAACAGGGTGCCCTTGGCGGCGATGACCTTCTCCAGCAGCGGGAGCAGGTCGTTCATGGAGGAGATCTTGCCGGAGTTGATGAGGATGTAGGGATCCTCCAGGACGGCCTCCATGCGGTCGGCGTCCGTGACGAAGTACGGCGAGAGGTAGCCCTTGTCGAACTGCATGCCCTCGGTGAACTCCAGCTCGGTGCCGAAGGTCTGGGACTCGTCGACGGTGATGACGCCGTCCTTGCCGACCTTGTCGAAGGCCTCGGCGATCAGCTCACCGATCTGCTCGTCACGCGAGGAGATGGTGGCGACGTTGGCCATGTCGGCGGTGGTGTCGACGGAACGGGAGTTCTCGTGGAGCCGCTCGACGACGGCCTCAACGGCCTTGTCGATGCCGCGCTTCAACCCGACGGGGTTCGACCCGGAGGCCACGGCGCGCAGGCCCTCGTGGACCAGCGCCTGGGCCAGCACGGTGGCGGTGGTGGTGCCGTCGCCGGCGACGTCGTTGGTCTTGGTGGCGACCTCCTTGGCGAGCTGGGCGCCGAGATCCTCGTAGGGATCCTCGAGCTCGACCTCCTTGGCGACGGTCACGCCGTCGTTGGTGATGGTGGGGGCGCCCCACTTCTTGTCGAGCACGACGTAGCGGCCCTTGGGGCCGAGGGTCACCTTGACGGTGTTGGCGAGGGTGTCGACGCCGCGCTCAAGCGAACGCCGCGCCTCCTCGTCGAACTGCAGAGTCTTTGCCATGGGTCACGCCTCGATTCAGCGGGAGACGACGGCGAGGATGTCGCGGGCGTTGAGCAGCAGGTACTCGGAGCCGTCGTACTTGACCTCGGTGCCCCCGTACTTGCTGAAGATGACGACATCGCCCTCGGCGACGTCGAGCGGGACGCGGTTGCCCTTGTCGTCGATGCGGCCGGGACCGGTGGCAACGACGCGGCCCTCCTGCGGCTTCTCCTTGGCGGTGTCGGGGATGACCAGCCCGGAAGCGGTGGTCTGCTCGGCCTCGAGCGGCTGGACGAGGACGCGGTCCTCGAGCGGCTTGATCGTGGTTGCCACGACAAACCCCTTTCTGTAGTTGTCCGGCGAGAGCCGGATTCAGTTCGGTGTCCGGTCCGGGCGTCGTCGCGGGTGCCACCCGGGTTGGCACCCGGGCCTACCGAGTGCCAGAAAAAGGCTATACCCCCGTTAGCACTCAATCAAGCCGAGTGCCAAGAAAGTGTCGGATCCGGACGCCTCACAGCGGGACCGCCTCGTCCAGCACCCGCTGCCTGAGGTCATGGCGCAGCGTGCTCTCAGGAACCAGATCCACCTCAGCGTCTACGAGTTCGGCGATGCGCGCCTCCAGGCGCCCGAGAGCGAGAAGTCCCAGCGGCCGCTTCATCTCGAACAGCAGGTCCACGTCCGAGTCCGCTTTCTCCGTCCCTGTTGCCACTGATCCGAAAACCCGAACACGCTTTCCCCCGGCATCATGGATCAGCCGCCGAATCTGACCACTCGCTTTTCGAAGACGAAGCGCCAGCGGTGTCGTGCCATGGAATCGGAGCAACCGCGACACCTCCGGTTGGCTTCTGCCGATCTGCGCGGCGATCTCGGTCTGGGTCATCCCGGCCCGGGCGGCTTCCCGGACCCCGGCGACGAGTTTCATACGGGCCTTGGCCATCGCGGCATCGGACGATGCGGCGATCTCGGCCAACGACTCCTTCATGACGCAATTATAGCAATTGCTATATTTGGCGTCGCAGGTGTCGGTGAGCAGGTCAGCCCACCCGTTCGACCACGAAGGCCCTGGCTCCGGCGACGGTCCGGGCCAGCAGCAGGGTCGCCGACCCATCGCCCCTCGGTTTCAGCTGTTTCCGCAGAACGGCGGGATCGACGTCGATGGCGCGTCGTTTGATCTCCAGCCGTCCGACCCGATGCTGCTTAACCCACCGCCTGAGGGTGGCGACGTCGTGGTCGAGCACGTCGATCACCCGGTAGGAGGTGACGAAGGGTCCGCCGACCGGGGAATCGGAGGAGACGTAGGCCACCCCGGGGGCCAGCAGCCAGCCGCCGGGCGCGGATTCGGCCACGAGGCCGGCGCGGATTACCGCGTTGTCGGGTTCGTGGATGAACCTCCCGGGCGGGGCGACGGGCAGCGGGACGGCACCCCCGGTCAGGACGTGGGGTTCGGGTTCCCCCCGGGGGAACACGACCGCCCGGGGGCCGGGATCCGAGGCGTTGCTCAGCATCAGCTCGACCACGTCACCCCCCACCGACACCCAGGCCGCTCCGACGCCTTCCGGGATGAGTTGTTTCGGCAGCCCGGGGCCGAGTTTGACGAAAACCACCCGCTGCCCCCGCAGGTGGTCCTCCACCAGCGACCAGGGCGGGGTGAGGTCGGCGACGTCCCAGGTCCGGCCCCGCGCGGTGCGGCGGGCCGGGTCGAGGAAGATCCCGCAGCCCTCGGGAACCCGGGTATCCTCGGCGCGCCCCACTGTCACCTTCCCACCCCCGGCCAGAGCCAGATTGGCCCGGGCGAGGACGGCGGTAGCGGGATCCGATTCGACGGCGTGAACCCCGAGGCCCGCCTCCGCGAGGGCCATCGCGTCGACCCCGATCCCGCATCCCAGGTCCCACACATCGCTGACACCGGCCTCGACGAACCGCGCGGCACGCCACCGGGCCACCACCCAGCGGGTCGCCTGCTCCAGCCCATCGGGGGTGAAGAACATCCGGTCCGCCATGGGCAGTTTTTCCCGGGCCCGTCGCCGCAGGGCCACCTGGGTCAGGGCGGCAGCGGCCAGCTCAGGTGGGAAACGCCGCCGCATCCGTTCGGCGGCACCGAGCGAATCCGGATCGGCCTCCGCGGCCGCCATCTCCAAGGCCAGGGCGCCGTCGTCGCTCAGAATGTCCACACACGCAGCCTAGAGGCTCCCCGCCCAAAGCCGATTGAGCCGGCCTGCGAGCATCCTCCCCGAAGTTGATTGAGCCGGCTTGCGAGCGCCAGCGAGCCAGCCGAGTCGAAACCAAGGCCTCCGTGGCCGGGTCTGTCACTCAATCACCGGAGTGGTTTCGACACGGGCCGTTCCTTCGTCGCGGCCCGGCTCAACCAGCTTTACCCTTCCAAAGCCGGTTGAACCGGCCGTGTCGGAATCACCTGGTTCGCGGGAAACCTGCCGTCCGGTGCTCATCCGCGAGCCTCCTAGAATCTCCGCATGACCCGAATCGACGTGTGGTTGTGGAGCGTCCGGCTTTTCAAGACCCGTTCGCTGGCGACGAAGGCAGTCACCGGAGGGCACGTCCGGCTCAACGGTGACCCCGTCAAACCGGCGCACGCGGTCAGGCCCGGGGATCGGGTCACCGTGAAGGAGCCCGGCTGGACGCGGGAGTTCGAGGTGGTGGAGTTGCTGAGCAAGCGGGTCGGTGCGCCCATCGCGCGGAAGGCCTACGTCGACCACTCCCCCGAACGCCCCGCGTTCCTCAACGTCCCGGTTGCCAAGCGCGACCGGGGCGCCGGTCGCCCGACGAAGAAGGACCGCAGGGCCATCGACAGGCTGATGGGATCGGGGGATTGAAGGTTCCCCCCGGATCGACCAGCTCGTGCCGGGAAACCCCTACTGGTCCAGTTCGCGGGTGTCGATTTCCACGACCTCGTCGCCCAGTGCCTCCAGCAGGCGGTGACGTTCCTCACGCCGTTCGCGCTGCTCGACGGGATTCGGGACGGGGGCAGCTGCCAGGAGCCGTTTGGTGTACTCCTCCTGGGGGTCGAGCAGCACCTGTGCGCGAGCCCCTTTCTCGACGATCTTGCCGTGCTGCATCACGACGACCCGGTGGGCGAGGGAGTCGATGACGGCCAGGTCGTGACTGATGAACAGGCAGGCGAACCCGAAGTCGCGTTGGAGGTCGGTCAGCATTCCCAGCACCTGGGCCTGCACCGAGACGTCGAGGGCCGATGTGGGCTCGTCGGCGATCAGCAGGTCCGGACTCAGCGAGAGCGCGCGGGCGATCGAGACGCGCTGCCGCTGACCGCCGGAG
>ERZ772917.915-NODE-915-length-19206-cov-4.822046_pt1 | contig 19206 bp, 19 predicted proteins | sample MGYA00511187_ERZ772917 | MGnify/ENA primary metagenome ERZ772917 (study PRJEB29015, sample SAMEA2737925) | human oral metagenome | biome: human oral; feature: human-associated habitat; material: dental | place: China | collected 2012 ... | reverse complement strand
TGTTCACGTTTGCTGGCCTCACAGCGCAGGCAAACGTGAACAAGCCCAGCAAACCGCGAATAGGGCCAGCAAACCGGTGATAGGGACTTCTCGAAGAATCGGGCGGGCCAGTGAGCAAACCCACGGGCGACAGGCCGATCCGACACCCCGCCCCAGAAGTGGCACGCCGCGACGGCCTGCGTCGAGGACCTCAGGAGAAACCAGGTCAGAAGCCGATGCTCCATTCCTCGATCTGGCCGCGGGCGTAGGCCGCCTGCCCCAGGTGGGTGACCGCGTCGTCGATGATGCTGACCAGCCGTACCCCGCGGGTGACCGGCGGGTTCCACTTGGTGTCGATCACCTCGTCCAGGTCGTCGGCGGACAGCCCCGAGACGTAGGTCTTGAACGCATCGGTGCAGGCCTGGAGGTAGTCGAGCAGCAGGGCAGGGTCCTCGACGCGCAGCGCGGCGACGTCCTCGGCGGTGTCGCCGAAACCGATCGACTTCGGGCCGCGGTCGATTCCGAGGCGCTCGCTCCAGCCGTCGGTGATCCACAGCTGCTCCGAGAACTGCCCGGCATTGGCCAGCCACGCCACCTGGATGTCCATCTGCCGGGCGGAGTGCCACACCAGCCAGGCGATCGAGTTCGCCCGGCCGCCGGGCATCGCGTGGAGGGTTTCCTTGGAGATCTCCTTGAGTACCGTCCGGGCCGTCTCGACGGGCCGGTTGACCGAATCAATCAGAACTGCTTGAGCATCCATGAGTCGATCCTGCCACCGCCCGGCAAATCGCCTCCCCGGTTCCACGCACCGGACGGCGTAGAGTCCCGGGCCCGTGTCACGGTTTCGTGGCGTGAATCCGAAAACGCCGCTGCGTGACCGCGATCCCGGGGCTGGCGGCCAGCTCCGACAGCCGTTCAAGGTGCTCGTCCACGCTGAACCCGGGAACATCCCATGGCACGTAGCCGAGGTAGATCACCAAGGCCTCGACATCGGTGAACCGCATCTGCCCGGACCACTCGTCGGCCTGATCAATCCTCATCCCGGCGGCCTCGAGATCGGCGACGAATCTTTCCGCCGTGACCTCGGGGTAGGCGAAACCGGCGTCGAACCATTCGTGGATCTCCTCCGCATCGCGACCATCCACCTGCTGGGTCAGCAGCCGTCCCCCGGACGCGAGCACCCGGGCGACCTCACCGGCATCGATTCCTTCGTGACGCGACATCACCAAGTCCAGCTCTCCATCCCCGAAGGGCATGGCCTGCCCGGTTTCCGCGTCATAAGGCAACACCTCGATGCCTCGCGTCCCCAAGTTTCGCCGCGCCACCGCAAGGTTCGGTTCCCACCCCTCCGTCGCGACGATGGTGCGGGTCCCTTCCCGGTCATCGGGAAACGCGTCGACGAGACGGATGAGTCGCTCACCTCCCCCGGTGCCGAGATCGGCGACGGCCCGGGCGTACCGCATCGCATCCAGGCAGTCGGCCTCGAAGTCCCACCAGGGATCGTCGGCGATGAGCCTCCCCTCCAGGGCGGAGAAGTCCCAGCCGGTCATCCTCGCCTCGGCGTGTGCCCGTCGCAGCGACTCCAGGAGGTCGTGCTCCATGTTCCTTCATCCTTCCCGGTTCCGAAGGTTCCCGTTGGTGACCCACCAGTCTCACAACTACCCGAAAACCAAAAACCGGTCTCGTCACCCGCCCACGGCGCCATTCAACAGATGGCGGGGTCCACCGGCACCCGGTCGAGGTCCTCCAGGGCGATGACATCGTCGTGGATGCCGTTCGCCTCCCGCAGGTGGTCTTCGGTGGTGATGTACCGGGTGGAGAAGTGGGTCATGGCCAGACGGCGAGCCCCGGCTGCTGCGGCGATGCGGGCCGTGTCCGGGGCGGTGCAGTGTCCGTGTTCGACCGCCAACTCCCGCAGGTCGCTGGTGTAGGTGGCCTCCATGACCAGCAGGTCGACGTTCTCGGCCAGTTTCTCCGCTGCCAGGCAGGGCCGGGTGTCCATGACGAACGCGAACGACCTACCCCGTCGCGGACGCGACACCTCCTCCAGCCGGGTGATGACACCGTCGATCTCCACCCGGCCCTCGCGGTTCAGCTGCCCGACGGCGGGTCCGGAGATGCCGCGGGCGGCCAGGGCCTCCGGGTCGAAGCTGACCCCGGGCAGGTCCTCCACCCGGTATCCGATGGCGGGGACGCGGTGGTCGAGGCAGGCCGCCGAGAGGATGAAGTCCTTGGTCCGCAGCACCTCACCGGGCTCCGGACCCGCGTCGACGGGCAGGAACCGGATGTCGGCCTGGTCGTGGTAAATGCTGGCGCGGTGGAGTCTCTCGACGTACTCCTGCCCCTGGGCCGGGTAGACCACGGTGACCGGGTGGGGCACCTGCTCCAGGGAGATGCGCTGCAACACCCCGGGCAACCCGAGGCAGTGGTCGCCGTGGAGGTGGGTGAGACAGATGACGTCGATGCTGCGCGCCGAGACCCCGGCCCGGGTCATCTGACGCTGGGTGCCCTCGCCGCAGTCAAACAGAACGCCACTGGCTCCCCACCGCAACAGGTATCCGTTGTGATTCCGCGTCTTCGTGGGCACCAGGCTGGATGTTCCCAGCGCGACGAGCTCGCGATCGCTCATCTTCTCCTCCTCGTTCAGCGCCCGGGGCCTGTTGCGGACAGCGCTGGCCGGGCGAGGACTCACCGGATCGCCCGATCCGGTGCGCCGCAGCCGGGCATGACTTCCGCAACAGGACCCATACCCTACGGGACCGGGTCTGGGCCCCCTGCACGACTCCGCCGGGACCGCACCCTTCGGCGGCTGCTCCCCGACGGTGTCCGCTTCGCTACGATGGCCCCGTGTCCGTGGGACCCGGGTGTGATTTCCGAGCTTCCCTCTACAGGAATTACTTCCACATCACACCGCTCCTCCCCGGACACACCCACCTTTGATATCTGGAGATTCGATGCTGAGCGCGGACGAGGTCGCACGCGAGGACCTGTTGACCTTCCTCAACGCCGCCTTCGTCTCCACCGGGCAGGCCGAGTTCCTCACCGGAGGTGACGAGCAACGCCTGGGTCTTGGTTTCCTCCACGAGTACGTGCGCGGCAACTATCGTCGCCTCTACGCCCGGCTGCTGGCGGTCGGGGTGAATCACTTCAATGTCGCGCAGATCATCATCGGGCTGCTCGGCAGCGGCCGCGACACCCCCGACGACTTCCGGAGCGAGGAGAACGCCCTGCTGCACGCGGGGCTGCGTTCCCTGCCCCCGCAGCGGGCCTGGAAACTGATGGCCCGGCTGCGCCGGGAGGGCGTCAACAATCGTCGTACCCGCGCCCTGATCCGCGACTACATCACCGAGCATCCCGACCTCGCCTTCCATGCGGTGAAGTACCGCCGCAAGATGGCGGGGGCGATGCGTCACGCGCACCTGCATCCCGGCGGTGAGCTGGCCGATTTCCTGTTCGGCGACCACAAGGCCCCCTTCGCCACCCCGATCCTGGAGCGCTACCGGCAGGCGCGGTTCAGCAAGAGTGCGGTCAGCGAGCTGCCGTTCAGCGTCGCGCAAGGCCTGGCCGCCAAGCACGGCATCAGCCCCGACGAGCTGCTGAAGAGCATGGGAAACCGCCTCACCGAACGGGAACGGCTCCGCGTCGCCGGGCGCAGCGACACCGTCGAGGTGCGTCCCGAGAAGCTGTCGCTGACCGAGCTGGCCGGTTACGTCCTGGGAATCGAAACACCGCGCGACGAGATCGGCTGGCTGGCCGCCTCCGCTCGTGCGGTGCTGGCACGCACCGGTCCCCTGCCCCTGACCGGGAGGGTGGCCGCCGTGCTGGACAACTCGTTCTCCTCCTCGGGTTCCCGCGAGAAACGTCGCCGACCGCTGGCCGTCGCCTGGGGTGTGGACCAGCTGCTGCGGGCAGGGCTCGCCGACCACGACTACAGGGCTTTCTGGACGCATCCCATTACCGAAGGCGCGGTACCCCGTCCGCGGGGGCAGACGAATCTCACGGAGCGGTTGATCGACGCCCTCGATTGGGGTGCGACGACGGTGCTGGTGGTCTCCGATGGCGCCGAGAACGATCCTCCCGGGGTTTTCCACGCCGCCCTCGAAGGTGCGTCGCGGATCGTCCCGGAGCTTTACGTGCTCCACCTCAATCCCGTCTTCGACCCACAGGAGCTGCAGGTGAGCAGCCTCAGTCCGCTGACCCGCTCCATCGGGTTGCGCAACGCCGAGGATCTGCCGACGGCGCTCGGTTTCGCGCGCTACGTCACCGGCCACGGCGACCTGGCGGAACTGGAGGCCTACCTCGAACGCCGGGTGCGGGATTTCCTGGAGGCAACAGGACATGCGTGAGATGGCACCGCCCCTCGAGCTGACGGGCCTGCGCCCCGCCCCCGCGCAGACCTTCGGGGCATTCAGGTTGATCCCGTTGCTGCGCGAGACCCCCTGCGAGGATGTCCGGTTGTCTCGTGCGGTCATCTCGCCCGGTGTGAAAACCGTCGACCTGCCCTGCCGGAAGAGCTACACCGCCTTCGTCCCCCACGGGTTGCGCCTGACCTGGGGCTCGGCCGCGGGCACTCAGGTGAAGGAGCAGGACACTCCCGGGGAGTGGCAGTTCCTCGAGTCGGTGCACCGGCTGCGGAAGAAGGACGGTGAGGACGCGCTGCGTTTCCTGCCGCAGCACCTGGCCATCGAGGGTCTTCTCGAGCTGCATTTCAAACCCCCGACGATCGCTTGGCAGGAGTTGTCGCAGGGGTTCAGGAACCTCGGGATGACCCACCGTTCGGAGTCCTTCTTCTCCGGGCAGGAGATTCCCGGATACGCCACCGCCCTGCGGACCTTCGAACTCCACCGCGGTCAGGTCGGGATGCTGGTCCACACCTCCGACACGCTGATGGCGGCCTTCGTCGTACCGACCGCCGAAGATTACAGGCTGCTGCACCGCACCCTCCTCGACGATCTCTACGGCGAGTTGATGATGACTTACGCCCTGAACCGGCCCAACCGCTGGCTGGTGGATGCGGGCCCGCACTTCGCCGGGGCCAAAAACATCGACGGGCTGCGCGAGGCGTTGGAACGCGTGCGGCGCGACTGGTCCGAGACCACCACCGAGATCCTCCTGGGTGACTGGAAGGATCGTCCCCTGCTCACAGAGACGGTCTATCGTCCCGGGAGCATGCGCCTGGAACGTTTCGTGACCGACCTGGAGCTGCGCCGCCCAAACCACATCGGGGAACGCCTGGTCCGTGACGACGGCGAGCTGCTCTACGTCAACACCCTGCGGTTGAGTTCGGCCCAGACCCGGCGCGCCCATCTGCTGCACCAGCTCTCTGCGCATGACTGGAACCTGCAAGAAACCGCCGAGGCTCTCGGCACCGATCTTCCCGGGCTGGTCGCGCGGATCACCGCGCGGGGTTTCGGGCACTTGATCAACAACACCGTCCGGGAACAGGCGGCGAAGAAACTCCGGGAGCAGGGGCGTCTGCCTCGTCACCAGGAACCCCGGGCGCACATGGAAGCCCCGTGAGCTGGGACCATCCGCTGGCCACCTGTCCGGGGACTAGAACGTCGCCGTAGCGTCGCGGTTCATGAACGCGCCGTGACCAGTGGTGGTGTTCCAGCAGGTCAGGCCCGCGTCCTCGGAGGCACACACGTAGTCCCCGTGGTAGACGACGGTTCCGTATTCCACCTGCTGGCCGGGGGTTCCCGGATTCTGGGACAGGGGAGGCTGGCTTCTCGAAACCATCTCGGGTTCCGCCTGGTCCGCGGACGCGGAACTCTTCATCCTCACCCACCATTTGGGGCCGAGTTCATCGGAGCCGTAGGGCTTGCTGTCCGTGTAGTTCATGACCCCGCAGCCCGCACTCGTGTCCGAGAACTCGCAGCTGATGTTCTTCGACGGGGTGACGATCACCGCGTACCCCGAGTAGACGGCGGTGATCGGGGTGGCATTCGCGGGTCGTGGCCCGCCCGCCCCCGGATAGGCTCCAGGCACCGGTGCCGACGACTGTGCCGCGGACGGTGAAGCTTCCGTCCCCGCGGATGGACGGGTCGAGGGCAGCTCGATGCCCGCCGAGTCCTGGGTGCTCGGCGCACCGGAGTCGGAGGTCGCGTTCTGATCCGTCCCGGAAGAACCCCAGCAACCGGCGAGCAGCCCCGTGACAAGCACCAACGCGGGCAGCAGACGGAAGCAACGACGAACGGGCACGGACATGGTGTCTCCTTCTGGCTCTCGGTGCCCTGACGGGCAGCGGACATCCCCCACTCTGTCACGAAGACCCCTCGACGAGGAGATCCCGGGAAGACCTCGGTCCGGGAAAGCCCCTGCCCCGCTCGAGATCCCGGCAGCTCCAGAAACCTCGCCGCGCCCTTGCACGGACCGCTTGAAAAGGTGCGATGGCAGGTTCCGCAGGACGCCACGTCCGCTCGGGAGCCGGACTTCCAAGGAGCCTCTCCGGGCATGCGTGCTAGGAAAGACCACATGACCCACCTCGGCCCCACTCCGATGCTCGACCTGGATCATCCCCGGTTGCGGGAGCTCGTGGAGCGAAGGGGCTGGGTCGTGTTGGAACCGAGGGCCCGGATCGGTGCAGTGTACGACTTCGTCAGGAACGAGATCCCGTTCGGCTACAACGCGTCCGACCTGCTGCCCGCGTCGCGGGTACTGGATGATGGCCACGGACAGTGCAACACGAAGGCCACGCTCCTGATGGCCCTGCTGCGCGCCACCGGGATCGAGTGCCGTTTCCACGGGGCGACGATCCGCAAGGAATTGCAGAAAGGAGTCGTGACCGGCCTGTCGTACGTCCTCGCGCCCGGGGAGATCCTGCACAGCTGGGCGGAGGCCCGTTTCGAGGATCGCTGGGTCGGGTTGGAGGGCCTGGATTCCGGCTATCTTCGGGGGCTGCGCCGTTCGGTACGTTCCGAGGGAGAGGTCCTGGGTTATGGCGCCGGAACCGAGGACATCGCCGACCCACCGGTGGTGTGGTGCGGCATGGAAACCGCCATCCAGAAAACCGGGATCGCCCGTGATCTCGGGATTTTCGACGACCCTGATTCGTTCTACCAGGTTCACGGCGAAAACCTCTCCGGTTTCCGGGGCCTTCTGTACAAGCACGTGATCCGGCACCGGATGAACCGCCGGGTAGCGCACGTGCGGAACACGGGCGCGAGGCTGTGACGGCCTCGGGACTGGTTGTTCAAGCCGCTGGACCCGATCCCCCAAGGTTCCTTCCCCCGGAGCCCTGGGATCGTTCCGCCGCGATCCGTGGCGATATGTGCCCAGCACTGGTCCATTCCCCGGGCCGGGGGCGTTCGTGACCATGCCGCTGGGAAGGCGCCCCAAAAACCGCCGCCCAGGTCCGGATGGAAAAATCTTCGGGCAAGATGGCCCTGTGAGCAACGTGACCAACCAAGCATTGACAGACAAAGCTGTGCGCACCGCGCGACGATGGGCGCAGCGCTCCCTCGCCCACCCGGAGCCCCGGGCGGCAAAGCTGCTGGCCAGTGCCCTCGACCACCCGGACGGGCTTCGTTTCACCCTTGAGTTCGTCGACGGTGTCCTGCGCCCCGAGGACCCGGCGGTGGCGGCCAAGAACCTGGGGCGCCTGGCCCGGCAGCCCGTTCCCTTCCTACCCTCCTACCTGCGTGCCGGCCTCGGTCTCGGCGTCGCCCCCGCACCCCGGGCAATGCTGCCCGCGGTGCGGCGCGCCTTTTCCCTGTTGCTGGGCGACCTCGTCGTCGACATCGGCAGCGACCTCGGGCCAGCGTTGGCCAGGTTGCGCAAGAGCGGCGCGAGCCTGAACATCAACCTTCTGGGTGAGGCCGTGCTGGGCGACGAGCACGCCTCCTCCAGGCTCAACCGCACCATCGAGCTTCTCAACCGGCCCGACGTCGATTACGTCTCCATCAAGGTGTCCTCGGTGATGGGTCCCCACTCGCCGTGGGCCCACGACGCGACGGTGGAGGAGGCCGTGGTTCGGCTCGGACCGCTGATGGAGGCGGCGAACAGGTCTGGCAAGCTCGTCAACCTCGACATGGAGGAGTACCGCGACCTCCACCTCACCCTTGAGGTGTTCGAGCGGTTCGCCATGAAACTGCCGAAGCTGAGGATGGGCCTGGCGGTCCAGGCCTACCTGCGCGAGTCGCCGCTGATGATCGAGCACATCCAGAAACTGGCGCGGCGCCGCTGCGAAGCGGGTGGCATTCCGCTGCGGGTGCGCCTGGTCAAGGGCGCCAACCTGGCGATGGAACGCACCCAGGCGGAGCTGCGCGGCTGGCCGAACCCGATCCTGCCGTCGAAGGTCGAGACCGACGCCAGCTACCTCAGCGCCCTCGACCGGCTCCTGACCCCCGAATCCGTCAAGACCCTCCACGTCGGTTCGGCCAGCCACAACATCTACAGCCTCGCCACCGCCGTCGAGTTGGCGAAGGCCCGCGGCATCACGTCGGGTTTCGACATCGAGATGCTGGCGGGCATGGCGGTGCCGTTGCAGCGGGTGATCCTCGACGAAATGGGTGCGCTGCGGCTCTACGTTCCCGTGGTGCCGCGCAGCGAGTTCGACTCCGCGATCACCTACCTGGTGCGACGCCTGGAGGAGAACGCCGCACCGGAGAACTTCATGTCCGGGGCGGCCTCCCTCGGCCGCGACATCGCCTTCCTCGACAAGGAGGAAGGACGCTACCGCGACGCCGTCGCACTGGTCGGCTCCCCCACCCCGGCCGCCTGGGCGGTCCAGGAACGCAGCGAACCGACGTCCGTGTTCGCCAACGCCTCCGACACCGACCCCGCGCTGCTCAGCAACCAGCGGTGGGCAGATTCCATCCGCGAGTCGCTGCCCGCACCCGACCTCGGCAGCGGCACCGTGACGAAGGGCACCCTGAAAACCGCCAAAGCTCTCGACGAGGTGCTGGAGACCGCCGTCGCCGCGGGGAAGCGCTGGGCCGCGACCCCGGCCAAGGAACGCGCCGCCGCGCTGCACCGGCTGGGGGTTGAGCTGGAGGCGATGCGCACCGAGCTGGTCACCGTCGCCGCCGATGAGGTGGGCAAGCTCATCGACCAGGCGGACATCGAGGTTTCCGAGGCCTGCGACTTCGCCCACTACTACGCCTCCCTCGCAGGGGAGGAGGTCGACGGCGCCACCCACCGTCCACCGAAGGTCACCGCGGTCATTCCGCCGTGGAACTTCCCGATCGCAATTCCGCTGGGCGGGGTCGCCTCCGCGCTGGCCGCGGGGTCGGCGGTGCTGCTTAAACCCGCTTCCCCGTCGCGTCGCTGCGCGGCGCTGCTTGCCGAGGCGTGCTGGCGGGCGGGCCTGCCGCGCGACCTGGTGCAGTACGTCGTCATGGGTGATCGTGCGCTCGGCGAGAAACTGGTGCGTGACGAACGCGTCGAACTGGTCGTGCTGACCGGGTCGGCGGAGACCGCGGAGATGTTCCGTTCCTGGCGGCCCAACCTGCCGTTGCTGGCCGAGACCTCCGGCAAGAACGCCCTGATCATCACCCCGTCGGCCGACCTGGATCTGGCCGCCGCCGATCTGGTGACATCCGCGTTCGGGCACGCGGGACAGAAGTGTTCGGCCGCGTCGCTGGGCATCCTGGTCGGATCGGTGGCCAGGTCGCGGAGGCTCCTGGACCAGATCATCGACGCCGCGTCGTCGTTGACGGTGGCGTGGCCGGAAGATCCGGCGGCCCAGATGGGTCCGCTCACCGAGGTGCCCGGAGAGAAACTGAGGCGCGGCCTCACCGAGCTGGAACACGGGCAGACGTGGCTGCTGAAACCGCAGCGCATCGACGACCGGCTGTGGCGTCCGGGCATCCGGACCGGGGTGCGGCCGGGCAGCGCCTTCCACCAAGTGGAGTACTTCGGGCCGGTGCTCGGGTTGATGGCGGCCCGCGACCTGACGCAAGCCGTGGAGTGGCAGAACGGCACCGAGTACGGCCTGACGGCCGGTCTGCACTCCCTCGACGCCGAGGAGATCCAGTTCTGGCTGGACCGCGTGAAGGCCGGAAACCTGTACGTGAACCGCGGGATCACCGGGGCCATCGTGCGGCGCCAGCCCTTCGGCGGGTGGAAACGTTCCGCGGTCGGCACCGGCGGCAAGGCCGGTGGCCCGAACTACGTGGTGGGTTTCGGTTCCTGGGAACCGAAGGATCTCGGTCCCGCCGGAGCCCTCACCGACCCGAAACTCGTGCATCTCTTCCGGGCCGCCGCCCGGGTGCTCGACGAGCAGCAACTCGAACAGCTCAACGTCGCGGCCACCTCGGACCAGGCGGCCTGGCGGACCCTGTTCGGGGTCTCGCACGACCCGTCGGCCCTGAAGGCGGAGATCAACGCGTTCCGGTACCGTCCCACGCCGGTGACGGTACGGGTGGAGGTCGACGACCCAGTGCGTGTGCTGCGGGAGGCCTCGGCGGCCCTGATCACCGGTTCCGCAGCGACCTTCTCGTTCCGCGAAGCCCCGTCGGAGGAGCTGTCGGAGGTGCTGACCGGTCTCGGCCTGACGGTCGAAGTGAAGGACGATGCCCGATTCGACCGGGACGTCCGGGGCCGGGTGCGGCACCTGGGTGACCGGGACCTGCTGACCGCGGTGGGCGGCTCCATCGACGTCAGCGTCCACGCCGGCCCGACCCTCTACCCGGGTCGCCTGGCGCTGCTGCCCTACGTGCACGAGCAGGCGGTGTCCGTGACGAACCACCGCTTCGGACACCCGACGCCACTGACCGACGGCCTGCGCATCTGACGATCCGCACCGATCCGTCGGCAAACGGACCTCAGGGGTCTCCCGGTGAATTCCGGGAGACCCCTGTCACGTGAGCGCCCCGGCGGGGCGGGTACGGTGATTGACGACACCCCGGGGGCCAACAGCTGGGAAGGCAACAAGGATGCGCATGATTGTTCGGCTGATACTCTCGTTTCTGATCTGCCTTCTCCTTCCGCCCCTGCTCGCTTCCTTTATTTCCCTCGGAGGAGCCAACATAGGAGTGGTAGAACTAACACTCCTCTACATCATCGTCACTGGATGCGTGATCTACAGCTGGCGATACTCCAAGCGGAAAAAAGAACGCCGCCTCGCACGGGAGAAAACCGATGCCTGACACCAACAGGCATCGTTTACATCACTTGCCTGACGGTATGAGCATCGAACAGCCCGCTCGACCATTCTCACCATGGTTTCGACACGCCCTGCTCGCTGACGCTCGCAGGTCGGCTCAACCAACTTCACCACCTCCAAGCCGGTTGAGCCGGGGCGCGAGAAACGAGCGACCCGAGTCGAAACCCCCGACAGCCGAACAACAAACCCGACCACAAGCCCCGGACCCCGTCTCTTAGGGCAGGACATAGAGTTGACGGCATGATCCTGATTGTCGTGAAGTTTCCCGTGAAACCCGAGCTGGCCGATGAGTTCATCGAGGCGGTGGGGCCGTTCACCTCCGCCACCCGCGCCGAGCCGGGCAACAAGTGGTTCGAGTGGTCCCGCGGCGTGGAGGACCCGAACGAGTTCGTTCTCGTCGAGGCCTTCAACGACGACGCCGCCGAGGCCCACGTCACCTCCGACCACTTCAGGGCCGGACTCGAAACCATGCGTCCCTTCCTGACCGCCACCCCCAGAATCATCTCTCGCACCGTCGACGGTGACGACTGGGACGCCATGGGAGAACTCAGGATCGACTGATCCCGGGCGCGTTACCCGCGGAGACGGACCCGGCGGACGATCGCCGTCGCGGCAGCCCCACCGACCATCACGATGGCCCCGGCCCCCATCAAGATGATCGGCGAGACGGGACCGTCCGATGTCGTCGCAGCCACGGGGGCCGCGCTGCTCGGCGGGGTGCTGGGGGTCGGCGTCGCCTCCGAGGTGCTAGCGACCTGCGTTGGCGTGGGTGTGGGAGTCACCGTTTCCGATGGGGTTTCGGTGGCCTCGGGGGTTTCGGTTGTCTGCGTCGGGGTGGCGGACTCGGTTTTCTCGCTCTGTTTCCGTTCGCCGCTCCGGGACGTCTTCTTCTTGCCCGAGCTTTCGGATTTCGTTGCGGTGGGCGTGGCGCTCCTGGTGTTCTTCCCGGTTTCCGACGAACCGGACCGTTTCCCGCGGCCGCTCTCGGTCAGTCCCCTGCCGATGGGATCGCCGTAGCTTCCGAAGTTCTGGGTGGCGTACCAGTTCCCGCTGCCCGATTCGTAGGCGATGCCGATCCCCAGGGAGTCCGCGTTGGGGTCGGTCATGTTGGCGTAATGCGGCGGGGAGTTCAGCCACTGGTCGAACAACTGCGCCCCGATGTCGCCGCCGTCGCTGCGCATGGCGATGTTCTCCGACGCGCCCCGCCATCCCTTCGGGTAGTGGTTGGCGAAGTTCGGGCGGTGCTCCATCGTTTTCCGGGCAGCCATCTGCTCGGACCAGTCCTGCGCCACCGCATCCAGCTCGGCGATCCGGGTGACCGGTTTCAACCCCAGGCTGGCCCGCAGGTTGTTGACCTTGTTCAGGATGGTCCGGGTGTGCTCCGTTCCCTTTTCGCTGACGTCCGCAGGAAGAACAGCGGGCCGTTGTTGCCCCGTCTCGGCGTGGGCCGTCGGGACGATGAGTGAAACCGCAGCAGCCAGCAACGCCACCAGGAGCAGGCGAACCATCTTCATCGGTAGTCCTCTCGGATCGGGAAGGCACCAACCATCCAAGCAGTTCCTTAATGTTTTTTCAGGTTCTGACGCGCAACTTTCGGACATCCCAAGGGGTCAAACCCCCAGTTCATGGGCTTCAAAACCCACTCACCCCACCCGGGGGTTCCCAAGAAAATCTCAGGGTATGAGCACATTGAGCATCCAAGATGCACATCTGACCGAAAGGATGACACGACCTGCGGGGGATTTCCGCGCGTTCAGCCCAGGACTTCCGCCGCCTCCCGCAGGCATTGGCGCAGCGCCGAGGCCGAGGGGAAGCCTTCCCGGTCCGGCCAGGCCAGGCAAGCCTCGACGCCGACACCGACGATGGCGCGCGCACGGGCGCGAGCCCCCAACCCGTCGCCGGCCAGGAGGGTTTCCAATGCCGCGGTCCACACCGTGGTCTGTTGCCACAGCAGGTCCTGGAGCCGGGGGTTGTCGTGCACCAGTTTCATCCGGCGCGCGAAATCGTCGATCCAGTCGGCGGAATCGTCCAGGATGGAATCGACCATGCCGACGACTTCCTCCGGTGTTCCCGCCACCGGCACCGAGGTGGCCTCGCGGTGAATCGCTTGCCCGATGCTCCCGGTCAGGATGACGTCGACGATGACGGCTTCCTTGGTTCCGAAATGCCGGTAGAAGGTCATGGGTGAGACGTCGGCTGCGTCGGCTATCTGTTCGACGGTGACGTTGTCGAACCCGTTCGCGGTGAACAGGTCAAGGGCGGCGTGCCGGATCTTCTTGCGCGTGGCGAGTTTCTTGCGCGTTCGGCGGTCGCTGCTCATGGCCGCGATTGTACGAAACCGCGCACCGCGGCGGATGTGGCGAGGACGGCGGCTGCAACAGCCGCCACCAGTGCGCTGGCCCCGAACACCGTCTGCACGGCAGCGACGTAGGCGCCGGATGCGGCTGCCCGGACGGATGCGGCCTGCGCCGAGGGCAGCCCGTCGGCCACCGCGAAGGCCGCGGCGATGGACTGGGCGATCGCCGCCCCGTCGGCACCGGGCATTTTCCCGGCGATTCCCGCCACCCCTGCGGCATAGCAGTTCCCGGTCAGTGACCCGAACAACGCGACCCCCAGGACGGCACCGAGCTGACGGATGCCGTTGAGCAGGGCAGCGCCGGCCCCGCCGCGTTCGTCCGGGACGGTGCTCATGCCCGACGTGATGCCTCGCGACTGCCCGACGCCGAGACCCAGTCCGGCCGTCAGCAACCCCCAGAACATCGGTGCGTACCCGCTGCTTGTCGTGCTGGTCGCGCACAACCACAGTCCGGCCGCCACGAGCACCAACGCGATCGGCAGGATAAGTTCCCGAAGCGCCTCGAACCGGGCCAGCCATCCTGCGACGACGGCACCGATCACCGCCGTCAGCGCCACCGGCATGAGCATCATCCCCCCTGTTGTGGCGTTGTTGCCGAGGACGGTCTGGAGGTAGCTGGGCGCTACGAACAGGATTCCGAAGAGCACGCAGCTGATGAGCATGAGGACCAGCACCGAGATCCGGAAACGGCGCTCCGCCAGCAGCCCCAGGTCGGTGAGCCTGTTCCTGGACCGGGTTTCGAGAAGCACGAAAACCACCAGCAGAACCACCCCCAGCACGAGCGGACCCCAGGTGGTCGGCGCCACCCAGGTGCGTTCGGCGTTGATCAGTCCCCAGGTGAGCAGGGAGAAACCCGATGCGGAAACCACGATCTGCGCCAGGGGCAGCGGGCGTTCCCCGCCCCTCACCCGGCCGCCGGGGACGAAGACCAGGCACAGGCCCAGGACCAGAACCGCGACCACGATGTCGAGCCAGAACACGGCGCGCCATCCCCAGCGGTCGATCATGGGCCCACCCACGAGGGGACCAAATGGCGCACCCACCGCACCGGCAGCCGTCCAGATCGCCGTCGCCACGGCACGCCTCCCGGGCGGGAAGAGCCGGGGAATGAGCGCCAGCGACATGGGGGTGAAAACCGATGCGGCGAGCCCCATGACCACACGGGCGACAAGCAGCACGATCACCGTCTTCGCCACCGCGGCCAGGACCGCTCCGGCGATGAACGCGATGATCCCTCCGAGCAGGAGACGACGGTGCCCGAACCGGTCCCCCAGCGCGCCGCCCAGCAGCAGCACGGACAGGGATGCGAGGTTGTAGGAGGACACGATCCACTCCAGTTCCCCGCCGCTCGCCCCGAGCCCCGACGACAATGCGGGCAGTGCGACGTTGATCATCGTCGTGTTCATGAACAGCAGGACCATGCCCAACGACAGGGCGACGAGTCCGTACCACCCACTCTTGATGTTAGTTACTCGCATATGTTAGAAACTACCACTAGTTTTGCCGGCTCCGGTCGGCGGGCAATCACGCAGCGGGACTTGTCGCCCTTCCCGGAGGCCCGGCGGGATCCCTCGAACGGTTGCCTGGCACGATTGTCGAGCGGGGATCGCATCCGCGTCACCGGGGTCCGGGACGGGCACCGCACGTCCGCGTTGTCACGCGCGCAGCACCCCGCGCCCGGCGCGCCATCCACCTGGCGGCACTCTCCGGCTCCGCCGCCCCGGGCGCTTCCCCGGTGCCTCAGGAGGTCGCGAGGACGTGTTCGTACACGTAGTCGTCGCAGACATGGTCGCCCACCGGCATGGTCTTCACACCAACCCTCACGAAGCCGTGTTTCTCGTAGAACCGGCAGGCACGGACGTTGCCCTGGTTGGTGTTGAGCCAGATGGACACGACCCGGAGGTCGTCGGCGGCGATGCGCTTGGCCTCGTCCAGCAGGGCTCCGGAAACAGCGCCGCCGTGGCTGCCGAGGCGCACGTAGCACTTGGACAGGTAGGCGGCCGGCAGGTGCGTGACCCCGAAGGAGGGATCCGGCAGGAAGTCGTCGCCGGCCATCATGAGCAGGTAGCCGTCGAGGCCTTCGTCGGTCTCGTGCACGAGGACGGTGTGCAGTGGCGCATCAAGATGGGTGCGGAACCGCTCGGGGCTGAGGTTTTCCTCGACGAAGACCGCGATGTCCTTGTCTGTGATCTCGGGCGGACAGGCCATCGGGAAGGTTTCCGCAGCCAGCGCGGCGAGCGCCTCCACGTCCGATTGCTGCGCGGCACGCACCCGGGATTCGCTCATGGGAGCACAGGCTAGCGGGGGCCCGCCCGCCGGGTTCGGTGCGTCACGGATTGAAACGGACGAACGACCTGCACCCCTGCCCGGGGAGGTCGCGGATCTCGGTGAAACCGATCGACTCGTAGAACGCCCGCTGCCCCGGTTCAGCGTCGGTCAGGAGCACGTGCTGGCGCACCCGGCTGAAGGGGGCGAAGGCCCGGTTGACGAGCGCCGTCGCGATTCCGCGACGCTGGAAGGAGGGATGGACGAGAACGTCCTGCAGGTAGGCGATGGTGGCCCGGTCGGAGACGATGCGCGCCAGGCCGATCAGTTCCCCGCCCGACCGCGCGGTGACCACGACCGCCGAGTTCTCCAGCCCGCGGATCAGCGCATCCAGGTCGTCGGTGTAGGCGGCCCATCCCACGGAGTCGTAGAGCGTCCGCGTCTCGTCGCGGGACGGGAGCCGGTCGGCGTCGTAGCTCACCTCGTCGTTACACATCACGCGCCCATTCTTCCCCACACCCACCGTCTGCACGATCTGCACCGCAGGGGCTGTACTTCTTGTATCAATAAGGGCGTTCCGCCTGTATCGCAGGGGCACCTGCGGGCACCGCGACCAAGCTGCCAAACCCCTTGTCAAAGCGGTATTTCGTCGGCGTCTTCCTGTCCCCTGCCGTAGCTCAGGGATCTGCCGTTCCAGTCGGCGCCACACCCCAGCAGGTACTCCCATTCCCGGCGGATCAGACCATCCTCAAACTCGAAGATGTCCAGTGAGCGCCTGCCATCCGTGTCCACGAGCAGCGTGGCGATGCGTCTGCCGTCCTCGGATTCAAGCATCTGGTGCATCCTGAACCGGGAGGCCGACTGCGCATATGCAGCGACGATGGTCTCACAGTAGCGCTCACGCCCTTTGATGACGTCTTCCTCCAGGACCCATTCGACCTGTGGGTGCAGGAACTCCCGGTAGTTGTCCCAGTCCCGCCGGTTCTCCGCGTCGAAGAACTCCGCCAGTTTCCTTCGGAAATCACTCATCGCTCACCCCTTTAGGAACCAGTCAACCATTGCTCAAAGCATCGGGGGCGGCCCGATGACCGGCTGAACCGATCCGGGCCGCCCCGATGTCGCGGACGCTGACCGGTGGTCAGGAGGCGACGAGTCCCGACCCGGTCGGGTTCTGGTAGCCGGCGAAGTTCTGGGTGGCATACCAGGACTTGGTGGCCGAGTTGTAGGCCAGGCCGATTCCCAGCGCGTTCGCGTCGGGGGAGACCATGTTGGCGTAGTGCCCCGGCGAGTTCCGCCACTGCTCGAAGAGCTGGGCACCGATGTCGCCGCTGAGGGCGCTGCCACCGCGCATGGCGACGTTCTCCGAGGCCGAGTTCCAGCCGCTCGGATAGCCGCTGGCGAACTGCGGCCGATGCGACATCGAGTTCCTCGACGCCATCTGATCGGACCAGTCCTGGGCGATCGAGTCCAGCTGAGCGTAGCGGGTCACGGGTTTGAGACCCAGGCTCGCGCGCAGCTCGTTGACCTTGGTCAGGATGGTTCGGGAGTACGCGGCACTGCTTTGCGCGACGGTCGCAGGAGCGCCCTGCACGGCCGTCTGGACAGGCGCATCCGATCCGGCGGAGGCCTGGGCGACCGGAGCCGCGACGAGCGGCACGACGGCAAGCAGGGCACCCGCGAACAAACGCGTCATCTTCATGAAGCAGTCCTCTCTTGGTTAGGGAAAATGGGCTGCGAGCCACTCCAGCACAGGGCCACGGGCCTCGTCAGCCCACCCGGAGGAGGAGAACCGGACAGGAGCGTCACCCCCTCAGTAGTTATTTACCGTTTGACTAGTATGTTTGCCCCTTCAACCAGCCGCCCGGGGATTCCACCCCACCACCCGAACCCCCGGGCGTGTCGCACCTACCGGGCCTCTGCCGCCACCGACAGGGTCTCACAGAACAGCAACGGATCATGCCCACGCTCCTCCTCGGGAAGATTCATGGCAGTCGCGAGAATGTCACCGATTCGCCGGGCATTTTCCAGAGCCTCCCCCTCGGCAACCTTTCCGCCGAAGGCAATTCGAATGTTCTCATCCTTGGTGATGATATCCAAAACGGGGCCCTGCTTCCCAAGCTCTTGAAACCTGACATAACGAATCTCCGAGAGCCCAAAAATTCGCTCCCTGCTCCCCGTATTTCGAAACACATCCCGCCTAGAAAGAAAAAAGGTTTTACTTCCTATTCCAAAATACACATCCACACAAAGCCCGACTTTCTGAACAACTGCACTCTTCACGTCAATGCCAACCCTGCCGGTTCTCGCATCTCCGAATTTCACAGTACTAATGGAAGTTTCGAGCTTTGCCTGGCCTGCCGCCAGCAAGGATTCTTCACTAGGCATCGCCCACGGAAGGATGTCGGAAATCTTTTCGAGTTCGGAATGCTCGAGAATTTTTACGGGCGGCAATGGTCTCTCGCCATTACACCCGCCAAGCTTCAGCAGTTCATCGGCCAGCATCCCGGCTTGCTCAACAATTTCGGCCTCCTTGTCATTTGCCGGGAGCTTTGACAGCAGGCGGCATTCACGCCCCATTTCCCCGAGGAGCTTACCGGCTTGTTCGACAGCACTCACGTACTTTTCACGAGCGCTTCGCACCCCCTCGGAAATTTGCTCACAGGACCGCCCGGGGCGTGCGGCATACAACAGCTGATGCTGATACCACACCCGTCGCGCCAAAAGAGCCGCGTGTGCGTCGGCATAGATTTCGGATCCACATTCATCAACGTAGGGAAGACCCTTCTCAAGGCTCTCAACATGCTTGTTAAGACGCGGTTCAAAACGGCTACACTGCTCAAGCACACCAAAGGCATCATTTTCTACCTGGCGTCCCACGCTATCGCTCACACCTTTTTCTTTCACCGCTTCCCCAAAAAGCTCATTTACGCGCTGACAAGCAGTCAACAACCCAGCCCATTCACTCTCACTGAGCTTCTGATATATCTTTTGTACCCGCCGAGTGTTTCATCCATTCTTCGCGAAATAGACTTAAGCTGCATCTGCGCCGCCAGCAGCGTCACGGCAGTGGCGAGAGAACCGATAACAGATATGCCCATCACTCCGGCCACGGGAGCCCATCGTATCGACTGGGCGATTTTTCCATTTACTGTCAGTGACCCCAGATTCCAGCCGCTGGAAGTCATGGGCGCCATACTTCCGAGAGCTTTTATCGTTTCAGGCGCCAAGCGTACTAGCCCCTGCGAAATCATCGCCCCATGCGCACTTTGCGCAACAAAGTTAGCCACCCCCGATGCGATAGCGGCATTGTCCACCGACCAGCTCCCCGTTTGCTTTTCGGGAACATCATAGGTTTCCAAACCAAGGTCGGTTGCCGAGTACTTGCCGAAAAGCATGGCCACCCCGTCCTCGATCTCAACCAAGACTATCTCGGCATCATCCGACACAGCAGATTCGGGAACGTCAGATTCGGCGCCTGACTGCGACATGCAACCTCCAA
>ERZ772917.914-NODE-914-length-19210-cov-3.495484_pt1 | contig 19210 bp, 14 predicted proteins | sample MGYA00511187_ERZ772917 | MGnify/ENA primary metagenome ERZ772917 (study PRJEB29015, sample SAMEA2737925) | human oral metagenome | biome: human oral; feature: human-associated habitat; material: dental | place: China | collected 2012 ... | reverse complement strand
GGCCCCAGCAGGACGACCAGCTCCCCCTCGCGGATCGTCAGGTCGATCCCCCGCAAGGCGTGGACGGCCGCCGTCCCCTCTCCGTACACCTTCGTCAGGCCCTCGATCTCAAACACGGCAGCTCCGCGTCGATCCCCGGCCAAGAGCCTCGCCTCCTCAAACAAAACCCCGGTGGTTCTGGAAGTTTAACGGGCAAATAATGACATTAACTATGATGGTCCTTCATTATAGCACACGAGAAACGCCACAGACCGGGCTTCCGGAGGGTCGGCGGTCTGATGCTTCGGGGCAGGGTCGCCGGACCATTTTTATGATGAAAATACATAGTTTGCATGACGAACCTTGCTTGACCTTTCAACGTCCCTGCATGTACAATATGAACACAGTCTGTAGCGCTTTAGCCTGACTTCTTTGTTCCTGTATCGTCTTCTGTCACTTTCTTGCGGGCAGTGCCTCGCAGCCCTGCCCAAAGACTTTGAGGAGGGATTCGCTTGCTTAAGAAGACACCTTTGAACGCGGTGCACCATGAGCTGGAGGGCCAGCTGACGGACTTCGGCGGCTGGGAGATGCCCCTGTGGTACAAGGCAGGGGCGGTGAAGGAGCATCTCTTCGTCCTGGAGAAGAGCGGAATCTTCGACATCTGCCACATGTGCGTGGTGCGCGTCACGGGGAAGGACGCCTTTGAGCTTCTGCAGCGGTGCCTCACCCGTAACCTCGAGAAGATGGCGAAGGGCGCCTGCGGCTACACCATGATCCTGAACGAGCAGGGGCACGTGGTGGACGACTGCATCGCCTATCACATGGACGGGAACCGCACGGATTACGTGCTGGTGGTCAACTCCAATCGCGACGTCATCGTGGTGGATCACCTGAACAAGCACAAGGGCTCCCTCGACGTCACGATCAAGAACGAGGCGGGACACTTCGGCAAGATCGACCTCCAGGGGCCGAAGTCCGCGGACATCCTGCGCAAGGCCATGGAGAAGCCGGACCTTCTGAACGGCATGAAGTACTTCCACTTCCTGGGCGATTACGACCCCGCGAAGAACCACGACGTCCACCTGAAGGGCGGCATTCCGGTCCTGATCTCCCGCACGGGCTACACGGGAGAGCTGGGCTTCGAGATCCTCTGCCCCAACGACAAGACCCTTGAGGTGTGGAACCTCCTGATGAAGTCGGGTGGCGACGACATCCTGCCCTGCGGCCTGGCCGCCCGCGACTCGCTGCGCATGGGGGCCATGCTGCCCCTGTCCCAGCAGGACATCGGGCCGTGGCCCTTCGTCAACACCCCCTGGGACTTCGCCCTGCCCCGCGACAAGGAGGGCAAGCTGACGAAGTCCTTCATCGGATCGGATATCTACAAGAACCCGCCCGAGAGCTACACCTTCGCCTACTGCGGCTTCGACCCGCGCAAGGTTGACGCCCACAGCGGCGCGAAGGTCCTCTTGGATGGCAAGGAGATCGGCGTCGTCACGACCTGCTGCCTTGAGGTGGCCTGCAGCCGCGTGAACGGCAAGATCGTCGGCACGGCCAGCCCGGACAAGCCCGCGGACTTCAAGCCTAGGGGGTTGGTGGCCGGCTACGTCAAGGTGGACCGCAAGCTGGAGCCGGGGACGAAGGTCACCCTGAAGGACGCCCGTCGCTCCATTGAGGTGGAGATCGTCACGGACATCCGGCCGGGCCGTACGGCCCGCGTGGCCATCTGACGCCGGGCCGGCGGTTAAGGACTGCGGAGCGCCGGCGTTGTTACCGTTTTGCGTTTGTCGTAACTCATCATCATCAAAAATTAAGGGAGGACACTGCAAATGAAAGAATTCAACGAGCTGATCTTCAAGGACGACGCGCGCTACACCCAGACGCACGAGTGGGCGAAGAAGGCGGGGAACCTCGTCCGGGTTGGGGTGGACGACTTCTCCCAGTCCGCGCTGGGCGACATCGTCTACGCGGAGCTGCCTGAGGTCGGAGCGGAGGTCCACGCGGGCGCGGCGTTTGGCTCCCTCGAGTCCACCAAAGCGGTCAGCGACCTGAACGCTCCCGTTTCCGGCAAGGTGGTCAAGGTCAACGAGGCCCTTGCGGACTCCCCGGACCTGGTGAACAAGGACCCCTTCGGAGAGGGGTGGATGATCGAGATCGAGCCCTCCAACCCGGCGGAGTTCGACAAGCTCATGGCGGTTGATGCCTACAAGGAGTACGCCAAGGGCGAGCACGCCAAGCACTAGGGGAGGCGAGAACCCATGAGGTATCTATCCCAGACGCCGGAGGACACGAAGGAGATGCTTGACGCCATTGGCGTCAAGAGCGTTGAAGACCTCTTTACCTCCATTCCGGCGAACGTGCGGCGCGACGCGCCCATCGACATCGAGCCCAAGAGCGAGTGGGCCCTGTCGAAGGAGATACGCGCTCTTGCGGCGCAGAACTTCAGCGGCACGGCCTTCCTGGGCGCGGGCTGCTATGCTCATGCCATCCCGGCCCACATCCCCTATCTGGCGATGAGGTCCGAGTTTCTGACGTCCTACACGCCCTATCAGCCGGAGGTCAGCCAGGGGACGCTGCAGGCGATCTTCGAGTTCCAGACCATGACGGCGAACCTGCTGGGCACGGAGGTGGCCAACGCCTCCATGTACGACGGCGCAAACTCCGTGGCGGAGGGGGCCCTGATGGCCATTCGCGTCAAGAAGAAGCACAAGGTGGCCTACTCCCGCCTGCTGCACCCCCACTACGTGGAAGAGATGAAGACGTACTTCCGCCCGGCGGGCTTTGAGGCGGTGGAGCTTCCCGTGCTGCCGGACGGTCGCACGGACCTGAGCAAGATACCGGACGATGTCTCCGCCGTCGTCGTCCAGTCGCCGAACTTCGCGGGCGTCATCGAGGACCTGGAGGCGGCGGCCAAGGCGGCCCACGACAAGGGCGCGCTGCTCATGGCGGCCTTCTCCGAGGCCATGGCCTGGGGGCTTTTGAAGAACCCCGGCAGTTGCGGCGCGGACATCGTGGCCGGCGAGGGCAGCAGCTTCGGGCTGGCGCTCAACGCGGGCGGCCCCGCCCTGGGGCTCCTGGCCTGTTCCATGAAGAACGTCCGCACCATGCCGGGCCGTCTCGTGGGGCAGACCGTGGACCACAACGGAAAGCGCTGCTTTGTTCTGACGCTCTCCGCGCGCGAGCAGCACATCCGCCGCGAGAAGGCCACGTCGAACATCTGCACGAACTCCGGCCACTGTGCGCTGACGGCCGCCATGTACATGGCCTCCGCCGGGCGCGGAGGGCTGCACGCCATCGCGAAGCTGAACCACGACAAGGCCGCTTACCTGAAGGGTGGACTGGAGAAGGCGGGCTTCAAGCCGCTCTTCAACGCGCCGTTCTTCAACGAGTTCGCCATGAAGGCCCCCGCGGGCTTTGAAAAGAAGTACGAGGAGCTCCTGAAGAAGGGCTTTGCCGCAGGCCTCGACATGGGCCGCTTCTTCCCTGAATACAAGGGCGTGTATCTGTTCTGTGCGACGGAGGTCCACACCCGCGAGGCCATCGACGCATTTCTTAAGGAGGTGGCCTAGCCATGAAGGGTTATCCTGGAATGAGGGGTATCGCGTACAAGGAGGATCTCCTGTGGGAGAAGTCCCGCAAGGGCCGGGTCGGCATCAGCATCCCTGAGGCGGACGTGCCGGGGGCGGACCTCGACCCGTCCCTCGTGGGCGCGGAGCCGAACCTGCCGGAGCTCTCCGAGGTGGACGTCGTCCGCCACTACACGAGGCTCTCCACGTGGAACTTCGGCCTGGACACGGGAATGTATCCGCTGGGCTCCTGCACCATGAAGTACAACCCCAAGATCAACGAGGCCATGGCGGCGCTGCCGGGCTTTGCCAACCTGCACCCTCTGCTGCCCGACGAGTGTATGCAGGGCGCGCTGAAGCTGATGTACGAGTTCGAGCAGGACCTGCTGAAGATTACGGGCATGAAGGCCGCGACGCTTGAGCCGGCGGCCGGCGCTCAGGGCGAGCTGACGGGGATGTTGATGATCCACGCCTACCACGCGCACAAGGGGCGCCAGCGCACCAAGCTCATCATGCCCAGCACCGCTCACGGCACGAACCCGGCCTCCGGGGCGCTCTGCGGCTACACGCCGGTGCCGGTGGAGCTCTCCGCCGACGGGGTCGTTACCCCGGACGCCATCCGCGCCATCATGGACGAGGACACGGCGGGCATCATGCTGACGAACCCGAACACGCTGGGCATCTTCGAGAACCACGTGGCCGAGGTGGCTGAGATCATCCACGAGAAGGGCGGACTGGTCTACGGCGACGGCGCCAACATGAACGCCCTGATGGGCTACGTGGACGTGAAGAAGATGGGCGTTGACGTGCTGCACCTGAACGTCCACAAGACGCTGTCCACGCCCCACGGCGGCGGCGGCCCCGGCGCCGGCCCCGTCGTGGTGGGTGAGGCCCTGGAGCCCTTCCTGCCCGTTCCCCGCGTCCGCAAGGACGGCGACCGCTACTACCTGGACTTCAACATTCCGCTCACCATCGGGCGCCTGCAGTCCTTCCTCGGCAACTTTGCCGTTCTGGTGCGCGCCTTCACCTACACCCGCACGATGGGGAGCGACCTGAAGGCCGCGACGGAGGCGGCGGTGCTGAACGCCAACTACGTGAAGGCGAAGCTGCGCGGGGACTACAACCTGCCCTTCCCGCAGCCCAGCCTGCACGAGGTCATCTTCAACGACGAGGAACAGAAGAAGAACGGCGTCACCACCATGGACATCGCCAAGCGCCTTCTGGACTGCGGCTTCCACGCGCCGACGGTGTACTTCCCGCTGGTGGTGGACAGCGCCCTCATGATCGAGCCGACGGACACTGAGCCCAAGGAGGAACTGGACGCCTTCATCGCCGCGATGAAGGACATTGCCGCGGACGCCAAGACGAACCCGGAGCGCGTCACGAACACCCCGCAGAACACCATCGTGTCCCGCCCGGACGAAACGCTGGCAGCCCGCCAGCTCATCCTGAAGGGCGAGTAAGGCCCTGCACGAGGGTAAAGAGCGATATTCTGCAAAGGGGGCGCCTCAGGGCGTCCCCTTTGCGCACTCCGCTTTATCCATAGGGCCTGTTGCAGGGCGTGGAAGGGTGCTATATCATGGTGCGTGAAGCCGGCCGCCCTGAGGGCCGAGGTGGCGTCAACGCTGCGCCGTGGAGTCTTTTTCTGAAGGGAGCTGTTTTATTATGGACAAGAAGGAAATGGCCGAGGTCGTCCGCCGGATGATGGCGGCGCCATCCTGTTGCGCCGAGGCGCGGGCCGCCGGCCAGCGATGGCTGGACGCGCTGGGGAAGGCCGACGAAGCCACTGAAGCCCGGAGCCTGATCGCGGAGCTGGAGGCGGACCTGGTGCCCATCGACGGATTGATCGCTTTTATGGGGTCGGAGGAGGGCGCCACCCTCTTCGGTGCCGAGAAGGCGAAGGAGTTTGAGGCCCACGGGCGGGAGATCAAGGCGAAGGGCGCGAAGTACTGCGACTGCGGCGCCTGTAGCGCGGCCCTCGAGGTCCTGGACCACCGGGACGTCCTCCTGAAGTAGCCGCCCCAAGGTTTTTGGGCGCGATGTCCCTCGCGCTGAAAGCAAGCCCCCGCCACCTGGGATGGCAACTCCCCTTTCAGGGGCAATCCGCATGATGAAACACGAGTTGGTAAAAGGGTCGTATGGCCGCGCCCTAAGGCGCGGCCATACTTGGATGAAAGCGTGAGGGCAACGACGTTCGTTCGAGCCTCTATGCGCTTTCCGTCAACTTCAAGATTTCGGCATCGGTTGCCGGCTGGAGCCCCGTCAGCCGTTCCGCCAGGAAGGTCAGGTTCCCGTACTCGTCAGGGACGAAGTACTCCACGACGTTCAAGAGTACCCGCTCGCCCGTTTGCATCGCCGCGGGGACTGGAAGCTCCCCGATGCGGTGGTCACACAGCCGGACGGCCCCCTGACGCTCCACCCCCCGCCCCCAGAGCAGGTAGCGACCGTCGAGAGCCGATATGTCCTTTTTTTCCGCCCCCTGCAATGGGGATTCCGACAGCCGGACGGCCCTTCCCCTATTCCCGCTGTCCTCTCGCACCCACCGCAGCTCAAAGGTTGGACAGAAGCAGCGCAGCTCAAAGAGGTTCTCTATTGTCTTGCCCCCATCGAGGGAGAGAAATTTTCCATCCCCGCCCCCTTTGTCCTCCCTCCAATCGACGAAGCCGCAGAAGTCGGGGGTGTAGGCCAGGACGAACGGCCGCGCCGCATCCACGCCGATCCCCTTGACCTGCTTCATCGCCTCAGAAGCGGAGACAGCCGGATAGGACAGGTCGTACAGGGTGGTTGACCTCATCTCATTTCTCCTCGCGTCACACATTGTGTTTCGTCTCCTCTTTCGGGAACTGCGGGAGGTGGAAGGCACCGCCTCCATCCACAAAGGCGTCCCAGGCGGTCTGAAGTTTCTCCTCCGCAGGGAAGCCAGAGTCCCAATCGACGCCCTCCACGGCGATCTCGCCCATCCCGCGCCGGGAGCCGAACCCGATGGATACGTACCCATCCTCCAAGTCCCGGACCAACAGCTTCAACAGGGCCAGTGCCGCGTGCCCTTCCGCCTCGGGAAAGTCCGACAGGTCCAAGGCCAAGCGAATGGGCTCCCATCCGCTTTCCCTTTCCCTCTCGTCGCGCTTTACCGGGCGGGTGCTGTAGAGCGCTCCCTCTGAAGCCCCGCCGGTGAAGCGGTCGATGGCGACGTGCTGGTGCCGTTCCGTGACGGCGTTCAGGGCATTGGCGTCCTCCTTCAGCCACGCATCGGGGGAGACGGGTGCCTCCGGCCTGTAGTAGACGTCGTCGACCGAGAGCCGTCCCGCCCACTCCGTCGAGCCAAAGAGGGCGTCGAGGAGGTTCAGATACTCCGGCTTCTCCGAGGCATTCTCCCCGTCGGGGTCGAAGAGCGTGTGCAAAATCCTGCGGGCCTGAGCGCGCAGGGCTCCCTTGACGGAGCTGCCGGGCAGGACGGGAGCGATGCCGCCAGCTGCGTCTTTAGCTCCCTCCACACCGCTCATCAAAGGCAGCATGTCAGCCTCCACTCCGTCGCGCCCCGCCTTGACCATGATGGGCGACAACGCCCGCCAGTGGATGAGGACCTCGAAGAGACGCTGCTCTCTCCGTTTCGGTGTCCCAAAGCACTCAAGCGCCTTCAGCTCCTGCTCCAGCCCCAGGCCCCTTCGATCCTCGCTGGAGCCGCCTGATGCCAGCCATCGGTCGAGGTCTCCCGAATTTCCGGCGAAGTCGTAATAGTCCACTCTCAGGTCCTCCAGGCGCAGCTCCCCCATACCCCTCGTCTTGCAGGCGCCAAAACGAACCTTCCCTTCGCACATAGCCTTCAAAAGCAGGGCCAGCGTCCCTGCGGGATGCTCCGTTCCGGGCTCCGAACTTTTGTCAATATCCAACTCCATCTCCAGGGGAAAGCGCGTCCCGCGGGGCAGAAGGCCCCGCGTGTAAAAGAACCCATCAGCGACCGTCCCGGTGTCCGCCCGAAGCGCGATGCCGTGCCGCCGCTCGCGGGCCACCCCCTGAGCCGGGCTGTCCTCAATGAAAAGGAAGCTGGCCTGTCCGCCGTCCCTTGCCTGTTCGATGAAACCGAAGAGCGTGTCTAGCAGTTTCTCAGACTCTACGTTTTCCGAAAGCCAGGCCCGCATGGGGCCGGCCAGGCTTGTTCCGGGGATATAGAACCGCCCGGCACCGTCCACGGCGACGTCCAGGTCCACGTGCTCCCCGGCGCCAAGCCCCCCCACGGAGATCGGGGTCTTGGCGACGAGGTCCCCGCGAACCCAAACCTTCCCGACAATCGTCCGGCTCATTCCTCGCTTCCTCCCTTCGTCCGCTTTTCGTCGTCAAAGACGGCCTCGCAGAACACGTCCCAGAACTCGGCCAGGGCGAGCAGCGTCAACCGTTCCCACTCCACTTCCTCCGCCTTGGCAAAGACCTTCCAAAAACGTCTCTTAACGGCTTCGAACGCTTCCGAAAGCCCCCATATTTTCTCGGGATCGTCCACAAGCTCCCGGACCCATTCTCTCCAGGAATCCTCCCATGAGCCTTTTTCATCGCCTCCTGAACTCTGTGGAAGCAGATTGAGCCAGTCCCGGATGGATTCCACGGAAGATCGCTTGGGAACGTCCCCGATCAACGCGGCGAACTCCCGCAGCATCCCGAACTGGCTGACGTTTGGGGCGTTGCTCCATGTCATTTGAGGATGGCCTGCGAACACGGCCCTCTTCTCTCTCGTCTTGACGAGCTCATAGGCCTCCCGGCGTGCAGCCTGGCGGAACTGTTCCCGGAGCAGGGTTTCCGCTAGGGCGAGGATGAGCGCTCGATCCTCAGGAAGTTTGGGCAGATCAGGAGCCGAGGGCGGCTCCTTCTGCTCCGTCTCCTTTGAAATTTCCAGTTTTTCGACCCCACTCTGTTTGTCGCACAGGAAGGGCGGGTTCAGTAAGACGCGCCCGTAGCCCTCCGCTCGCCGATCGCCAAGGCCCTGCTCAACCAGTGCTTGCGCATGAGCCTCACTCCACGCCTCGGGGTTTGTAACTTGGAACAGCAGGACGCTTCCCGCCTGAAAGTAGCTGAGGGATGGGCGAGGCAGGGTCCAGCGCGTCTGCCACGACTCGCGCCGCCCCACGCGCACGCAGTGCCCGGAGGTTCCGCCCAGGGGGGATTGTCGGAAGCTTCGCCCCTCCACGTTTATCCAGTCGCTGTCGGGGATGTCCGAAAGCTCCACATGCAGCGCCCTGGACAAGGCGCCCTTCAGGTCCTCCAGCCGCAGGGAGTAGCTCTGAAATTCCCCACGGATCAGGAGGTCCGAGATCAGATAGACCACCAGATAGCTTTTGCCGCCCGCCTCCAGCAGCTTGGGCGACCAGAGCCGCCCCTCCGGCGCGGAGGCGTCCGACGGAACGTACTGCAGCGACACCGCCCCGTACTCGTCCTTGCGGGACTGGCCGATCGAGAGCTCGCTGGAGGCGAACTTTTGGAGGATATCGTTTTTCTCCCGCACCTTCTCCCAAAGCTCCGCAGACATCCGCACCGTCCCGCGGAAGGTCTGCCCCGAGCGGATCGCCTCGTAGGTGAAGAGGCCGCCGACCTTCTCCGTGGGCCTTTGGCTTGCATCCTCCACCGTGTTATGGGTCCTCAAGAGCCTGCGACTGTCCGCGGGGAGGTACTGCACCTTCTCCCCCTCGATGCGGATGTACCCCGTGCGCAGGTCCTTCATCTGCACACCCTCTTTTTCGGGCTGGGACACCAGCCGATTGAGCATCCCCTTGCCCTCCTTCTCCCTGGCCAGGCACAGCGGGACGGGCAGGGAGCGCCCGCCCTCGACCTCGGGCAGGAAGTTCCCCACCGAGAAACTTCCATCCAGGACGGCGGACCGCAGTTCCTCCTCACCCAGGGGGGCCAGGACCTCGCGCGTGAACCAGGGCAGCAGGGAGACGCCGGGGAGCGTCGGCTCGCTTCGGACGAGATTGCCCAACGTGACCTTGTTGATCACGACCGGTTGGAGCGTCGTGAGACGGAAGTCCAGTTCCACGGAAGATCCGGCCCCTGGCCACGAGGTCTTCGGTCCCTTCCCGGATTCCGTCCGATCAGGAGCGTTGAACCAGTCGAGACGGCATCGTCCGCCCCCTCTCCGGCGCTTTCCCCCAAGCCGACGCACGGCCCTGACCGCGTCCTCCAGCAGCTTCTCTTCATCCTTGGACAGGGGACCCCTCAGGTATTTGACGGGGGCGTAGAGCGTGCATCCGCGCACCCGCTCCGTGGAGAAGAGGTGGTCCTCCAGAGCTCGGCCCGTCGTCCGGTCGATCTTCACCCCCGGCCGAACCGTGAAGAGGGCCGTGCGTAAATCCGGCCCGGAGTCCTCTCGAAGCCCCTGAACGTAATTCCGCGGGTCCTGGCTCAGCGTGGCGCTCCCGATGCCGACCGCCGCGCCAGAGACGAAGCCTCCCGATGTCCCCCCATGGCTCTCAGGCTGTTCCCCAAACAGGCCGATCAGGGCATTTTTCCACTTATTGCCCTTTTCCGCGGTGTCCCGCGTGTCGGCGATCCATTCCGCGGCGTCGCGCAGGATGCCGGTCAGGCTCTTGCCGGGGACGTAGGGGAAGCCCTCCTCGTCTCGCAGGACCTGACGGTCCACGCTCCCCGGAATGCCGGCGCCCGAACCAACGTGCCAGTCGGAATCAAACCGCAGACGCAGCCAATTCCCGTTCATGCCGTCGCCTCCTCGTCCCTGGAAGAACCTTTTTCTTTTTCCCTGCCGGGGGCCTCGAACTTCGCGGCCTCCAAGGCGTCCAGAAAATGGGTGTAGCGGTGAAAAACTCCGTCTTTTCCAGTTTTCTCCAGATCGACGTAAAGGGAGGGCGAATCCGCGGAAACCTTTCGCCACTGCGCTGCAAAGTCCCTATACGTGTTCATGAGAAACGCCCACTCCGCCTCCTGCGTCTTGAGGTGCTCGGAGAAGAGGGACTCCCGTACCGCATGGGCCTGAGAGGAGGGAAGCAGGGGCTTTTTTGAGCTTGCCTCCACGCGCACGAGCACGTCCACGGCGCGCTGGAACGCCCCGAAATCGTGAACGCGGCTCCATGCCTCATGCTGTCTTTCCAGCTCCGCCTTTTCCTCGTTCGTCTTCCCAGCGTCGTCCGGCTTCTCCCGACTTCCTCTGGAAACGACGTAGGGCTTGGCGGTGAGGTGCCTTTCCTGCTGGCTGCCGTCTTGCTCCTCCCGGATGGTCAGGGACTTCCGGACGTCGGAGGCAGAGGTGGCGACGGAGTCGTAGAGGATGTGAAAGTCCAAGGAGATAGAGTCCTTGCCGTACTGTTTCTTGACCTCCTTGGCGCTCTGCATCAGCTCCTCGGCCATGTTGTAGGACTGAGAGAAGGGGAAGTGCGGCTTTGCGATCGAGATACCCGCGCACATTCCCAGCCGAGGGAGCCCGGCCTTCTCCAGAATGGGCCGTACGGCCTCGTGGTCCTGCGTCTTTTTGCAGAATTTTTCCATGAAGGTCCGTGTGAAGTCGATGCCCCTGTAGCCCTCCATGACGGCGGTGAGGTCGTCCCCCCCTACCACAACGGGGACGATGGGCAGGGCGCGTGGGCTTTTCTCGCCCCAGACTGCCTCGACGGCCTCGCGGAACGTCTCGCGGCTGATCACGTCCAGCGCGGAGGAGAACTCGCGGTAGCAACGGATGTAGTCCCGCCCCGTCGCGGCCCCGTTCTTAAGGGCGTTCACCCATCGGTCAAGGTCGATGAACAGCTGCCCCAGGCCGTTTCCGTCGGCATGGACGACCGCGAGCCAATCCCGTCCCTCGAGGGATTTCAGCCCTTCATCCTCGAAAAGGCCGCTCTTCCATCCCTCCGGAAAAAGTCCTTGCATACGCGCCTTAAAATCCTCGTCTCGCGAAGCTTTCCGCTGCGCCAGCGCGGGTCCTGCAACAGGGAGCGGGTCTCCTCCTCCCTTGCCTGCCTCCAGCCCGACGGCAGGCAGGCCGGAGTAGGTACATTCCGCCGCGATGGGCAGACGCTGGAATCGGGCCAGAGGGGAGGCCTGTCCCTGGGCCCGCAGGAGGGTCATCTGGCGGGAGGTCTCTCGGAAGGCCTGCAGGAAGGAATTTTTTGAGGAGGAACTCAGGGGCAGGGAGGGGTCAACGGCCTCCCTGGAATAGACGGCCACGGCGTCGAGACCCGGCGCTTCCGAGAGGACGATCCGGCTCCACGACCGGACGAAGCGTTTGGCCACCTCCTCGCTGCGCGCCAGCAATAGAGCCTTGCCCGACGTGGCGATGACCGCCTCGATGGCCTCGCCCTGCGTGGCCTCGATGGGCGCTTCTTCGGCAATGCAGGTGACGGAAAAGCCTCTCCCCGTCGCCTCGTCGACAGCCTGCTCCACGTACCGGGTCCCGACGCGGTAGAGCAGCTCGGAGGCCCCCACGACGTTGCGCAGCTTGTTGGAGGCGAAGATGTAGGCCTGATTCCCTCCCGTCTCCAGGTTGATGAGTCGGATATCCTGTTCCACGATCGAAGACATTTCGTTCCTCCTCTCAGAGGCCGCTCAGGGGCGTGCCGACAGTGGGCAGGCTATGGCCGTTTACGCATTTGCCACCTTCCATTTTTTCGTTCTCCACAAACCAGCCGAACCCCTCGAATCCATCGGAACGGTTTTCCTCGCTGCGCGGGTAGGTCACGGGGGCATCGGTGAAGCCTTTCATCGCACTCGTGAAGTCCTTGATGAAGGAGAGGGTGCTCCATCCGCAGTCACTCTTACGGCTGGCTTTGACCTTCTTCAGGAGGTCCTTGTACGCCCCAGGCAGCGCGTCGATCTCCTCTTTGTAAAGTTCTTCGAGCATTTCCCTGTCTGGAAGGGCTTCCATGGGCGGCTCTGCCGAATCCTTTTCCAGGGCCTCCAGCCAGGCGAAGCGGAACGACTTCTGCTGCTCTGGTCCCAGAGCCTTGAAAAATTCGCTCTTTTCCCACGGGAAAAGCTCAGCGTCCCCAAGGACAGCGTCGTCCTTAGGGGGGGTGCCGTAAAGGCGAAAGACGTTCTTCTGGTAATTCTGGATCGTCGCCTGAACCTGCCCCTTGGACAAGCCCTTGGTCGAGGGAGCGGGGCTGTCCAGCCTGCGATAGCGGTCTCTGAAGTCTTCGCCGGTCATGAAGGGAAGCGGTTCCTCCCCGTTCCATTGAATGGAAAGGGCCACGCTGCCCAGCCCCAGGGGTTTGGCGAAGCCCAGGCGAAAATATTGCTGCTCCAGGCTCAGAAGGGCCAGCAGGGTGCCCAGCTCCTCCCGCGTCAGGTTTTCCACCTTAACGTCAAACCGGAAATCGGTCCCCTTGGGAATCCAGCCTGTGATCGAACGGTTTTGGCTGCTGCATTGCTTTTCCCCAGAGGGCTGCCGATACTCCGGAAAGATGGACATCCTGGCCCCCTGGTGTTCGTCCCAGTAGTCCGCTTTCCCTTCCTTGTCCAGGTGCGCCAGCGTGTGGTGCAGATATACCTTGCGGCCCCGGAGCTTCTTTTTGTCCCCTGCGTATCCGGCGGCCTGTTTGGGGCGCCCGTCAGGCTGCGGGGCTCCCTTCTCGTCGCCAAGGTAGAAACGGGCCTGAGCGGGCTTGGGAGCCCCCAGAATGCTGAGGGGCAGGGGATTGTCGAAGCACTGTACCGGGGATGGGCGCTCTTCACCTGACCTTGGGCTATAGATACCATCCCCAATGCGCACCTTGCCTTTCCAGGCTCCAAGTCCCTGGGGTGCTCCCTGAGCGACCCAACCGAAGAGCCGATCCGCTGGGGAGAGCTGGTCTATCGACTCCGCAGGTTTCAGGCTGTCTTCGAGGAAGTCCCACGGGGCCTTTTCGTTGAGCTCGCGGGATATCTGGACGGGGTACAGGGCCGAGATCGTCCTTCCGTCCGTCTTGACGTACACGAAACGACCGTCGGACAGCGCGAGCTGTCCTTTGTCCCAGATGTGGAGGCCCTGGACGCTCCGTCCGCCGATCGGGGGGTTGGCTCCGTCCTTGTGGACCCGCTGATAATCCGCGATGAGATCTTCATAGGCCTTGATGTTTTCGGGGGAAAGCAGCAGGGAAACGGGCGTATCTGTGTTGAAAAAAAACCGTTCGTCGTGCTTTCTCTCGAAGATCTTGCCCGATTTGACGACGTACCCACGAACCACCTTTTCCTCCGCCGTGGCGGTCGCCTTGTGCGTTATGGGCTCCAGGGCAAGGCCGTCGATCTCCGCGACGCTCCAGAATTTGAAGTTTCCGTGATCGTACTGCCGAATCCTCACGTTTTCGTACTCGGCTTCGTGATGCAGGCGGGGGCAGGCGTCCTCCGTCCCCTTCCGATAGCAGGGCAGCCAGGCGGCGTAGAGGGGGCCATCCGCGCTGCCGTCGGACCTGATCTTAGAGGTTCCGGTGAAGAGGGTTACGGACCAGTTTCCATCGCTACAGCTCACCCTGCCGGGTACCAGAGTTGCCCGTGCCGGAGAACGGTAGCCCAGGCGTTTTTCGTGCTGTCGCTTCCCGAACACCCGATACCGGCTGTTGGTGACAACCTCGTAGGCGGAGCTCAGCATCCCCTTGAGCGCCGTCGCCGGAATGTACTCCAGACAGTCGTAGATGTAGTGTTCATTGGCGCCCTCCTTCTCCCTCTTCGTCTCCGGGTTCGTGATGAAGAGCGGCGTCTGCGTCCGGAGCCGCACCGGGATGACGCCCGTGTAGCGCTCCGACCAGTATCGGGAGTGGTTTTCCCGATACTCCGGCTTTGAGGGGTCGTGGTCCCCCGCAAAGGGGTCCTTCAGCACCTCCTCCGTCCTGTTCGGCGTTCGCACGAAGTTGTAGGGATTGTGAAACGTTCTTGGCAAAAGAACCAGCCTCCTTGGGTGTAAAATGAGCACGAATGAGATAAGACGGACCGCACACAAGGGAGATGACGTCGATGCGCAGCTACATCCTTCAGCTAAAGTCCCGGGATAAGAACCTCCTGTCCGCTTCCAACGGCTACCTGCTCTTTTCTCTGCTCTGCGACCTGGTCCGAGGCTCCCGGCTGGACCCCGTGTTCCACCCCGACGCCGGGGACGGCAAAAAGGCTGTGTCGCTTGGCATGATGCGCCCTCAGGGACAAAATGCGTTCGCCTCGGAGGACTTCCGCCTCGCGCGGGGGGATGTCGTTCGGGCCCGAGTCTCCTTCATCCATGACGAGGACGGCCTGTGCTTCGAGTCCCTCCTGCGCCCCCGTGCGGGAACCGCCGTCCGCCTGGGAACGGCCTTCTTCGTCCTCGACAGGCTCCTTTGTCCGGGGGAGGACAAGCTGGCCCTGGGCCTGTCCCCCGCGCAGCTCGGCTCCGACGGATTCGGCGGGCCTGCGATTCGTTTCGCCTGCCGGGTTCAAGAGGAGCGGACGCCAGTTCTTCCTGCCCCTTCCGGAGCCGATCTTCGGCGAGCTGCTCCGCCAATGGCGCTTTTTCTGGACCCCGCCGGCTGGCCCGGATTCGAGGAGGTCCTGCCCCGTATCGAGGTCTGGAGCTACCGCGCCGAGAGCCGCGCCGTGCGGCTGCGACAGGACCGAATCGTGCGCGGCTTCTGCGGCGAGGCCGAGTTCACGCTGCCGGGCTCTGGAGTGCCGGAGAGGACAGCGCTTTCGGCCCTTGTGGGGCTGGCCTTCTTCACCGGCGTCGGCTACAAGACGACGCAGGGGATGGGCGAGGTCTGGCCGTTCTGGAAGAGCTAGACCTTCTTGAGCAGCCCTGCGAGCTTCACAGCATTCTCCGGGGTGAACGGATACCGTTCGTAGATAGCGTTTCCTCCTGGGACTAGATGGATTAGTTCCCTCCCGATCTCCACACACATCCTGGCATCCTGGGGGTCAACTGGGCGCATTCCGTGTCCCACAATCGATTTGTTTCTAGCATATCGCAAGTGCTCAAGATTTTTTGAAAATTTCCCCTCAAAAGATTTAAGATCGACATCGTTGAAAATATCGATCAAAACCTCGGAAAAGACACCCATGTTTTCTTTAAAATACATCCTGTTCCAATCTACCATACCGGGAGAGCTTTTCTCGCGTAATTTCTCCAAACTTCTGGGAGAGCTGTCGTTCAGACGGCGCTTGTTGATACCGTATTGGGAAAGGCGATAATACAGCACCCCCTCCCGCAAACGCCAGAAACGTGCCAGGACATCCGCATAGTTTCCTCGTCTAAAAGCTCGAAGCAGATTAAAGTAGAGATCAACGAGGTTATGCGTGCTTTCTTCTTCTTTATCTTCCTTGAGGTGATCGAGAAAAGCCCTCTGATCGTTCAGTATCTTCTCATAATCAGGCAGATATGGGGATTCCATGGTGAATTCTATCTTTTGCATCGCCTCAAACGCATCTTTGTATCGCATCAAATCCATCTTCTCGTAAGCGCCAAAAATTTCTTTAAGGGTTTTGGCAATGACACGGCGCCCAGGTAAAAAGGTTAGATCGGACAACGAATCGCAATCGCTTACAACGGAGTGGTAATGGCTGCGTTCGGCGTTGCTTTCTAAGCGTGCAAGCAAAGACGCCTCTGCAACCAAAGGAGTGTTGACAGGTTGCACGCGCTTACCATCGGCAAAATTGGGTGCGGCACACTGGTAAAATTGAGGCTTGATTTGCGACACCGATAGGTAGAGTTGGGCAACTTGGGACATTTGTTGTGTTCCGGAGGAAGTGTTGAAGCAGAAGTCAAAGTCCAGAAGGTTCTCGGGGTACTCCTGAACATGGAGCATCTCAAGTACCTTTAGGCAGTTGTTCTTAAAGCTGATGTAGAGTTTTTCATGGTCCGTAACGTTATCCACGTCTAACGGAAGAATGTAACATTCAGGACTCTTTTCCTGTTTGCGAAGTATTTCTTGTATCTGGTAAGCCTTATCTTCGGTCTGGTTTTTTTGATCCTTTGCTTTCTCCTTACTGGACGGAAACAGGAAGACGATATCCGGCTGCAGCTCGTCGCAGATCGTCAGGATGCTGCCCCAGTCGTCACACGCCCGGGGAGCATCCGAAGAAACCATGATGACGGGGTCCGAAGCGACAGGTGACGGCGGATTCCCGAATAAATACCTGAGGCGAGCGAAGAAGCCCATTGAGTCGAGCTGAGAGAGAGTGGGGGCGGTGCATGGCTTTGTTTTGTTGTTATCGTTGTACGGGTCCCTCATCCCCACAAACGACAGCAACACCTTCTTACGCGGATTTTTCCCCTTCTCCGCTGAATTTTCAACGACGGTCTTCTGCACTTTGTCCTCCATGGCTATCTCGTTCTCCCTTTGTCTTTGTGCTCCAGATAGGCCCCGACGCGCCGGTCGATCTCGTCCGCCAGCTTCTTGGGTTCCAGCACCTCGACACAGTCCAGCGCCCTCATGATCCAAAGCGTGATTGACTCAAGCCCCTTCAGCGTCACCTCGTAATGGACGCTCTTGTTGCCATCGCCGTCTTTCTCCCACATCTTCTTCTCCCCCGGGAACCACTCCGTTTCCATACAAGGCTGGGCGAAAGAGCCGGTAATCCTCAACTTGACACGGTACTCCTCGTCCGGTTTCGCCGGATTGAAGTCCAGGGCGATGTTTTTCTTCAAAATCTCCAATGCCTCGTCTGACAGCGGGTGAGGCTGGCTCTCATCCAAAATTTCAACGGCCTTCATGCGGTCCAGTCGAAAGGCCGGCTGGTCGGGGTTCTTTTTACCCGGCGCATCTCCCATCACGTACCAGGAGTGGAACTTGTGGTACAGGATGTAGGGAGACAGCGTACAGGTGGACAAGCGCCCATCCCGCTCCGTGTATTGCCCGATCTTCAGGACGCGCTTCTTCTCGATGGCGTCGATGACCTTCATAAAGTCATCTCCGGAAACTTTTTGTGATATGGGGACGGTCGAAGCCACGGAGTCGGCAATCTTCTTGCTCTTTTCCAAAGCGTCCTTCAGGACCCGCTTGCGGAGCTTGTCCATGACCTCTCTGGAAGCCTGTGAGAAGGGCGGAAGGAAATGCCCAGCCATGGAAACCCCGGCGATGAGGACCAGAAGCTGTTTTTCGTCCAGCTTCATCGGCAACATGAAGTTAAAACGGCTCTCCATGACGTAGCGTCCTTCTGAGTTTTCCTTTATAGTGACGATCTCCTCGAGGTCTCTCTCGTCAATCTCATCATCCTTCAGCACTTCGCCATAGAGCTTGCGCAGATTGCTCCTGTCCCGATTGAACTTCCTGCGCAGGGAGGCCGAGTTGACATCCTCAGGATAGATCTTCGTACGAATTTCCTCGAACGCCACACCACTCTCACCATGTTGGGCAAGCAGGGCAACCAAGCGATGCAAGCGTTTTAAATTGCTCCAGGTGTCGTTCCCTACCTTTTTGCTCAAATCAGATGACCTCCTTTGTCAACAGGGAATCTTCAAGTGTTGCCAAAACGGATTCCAGAAGCTCGTCGGGGACGACGACGCCCCTCGGGGAGCCACCAACGGCCTCCCTGCCGCCCCACTCCTTCCCCTCGACCGCCGGAAGGCGGGGGAAAACGTTCTTCAGGCCGCCTCTTCCAAAGGCCCGCTCGGCCACCTCCTTGTTAGGGCAGGCCAACATGACGTTTCCGGCCTTTCGGACGTGGGAAACGATGCACCAGTGGCGCCACCCCTCGAGGGACGTAGCGAGAAACGCCTCCTGCCTGAAGAACTGCACATCGTGTCCCTTGACCGTCGAGGGGGCCACCAAGAGCACCTTGCCCGACGGTCCCGTGACCGCGCTCTCATAGTCCCGAAGGGCCTGCTGTATCCGCTCCTTCTCCTTTTTCTCAAGCTCATCAATTGCCTTCCTATAATAAGTAAAGTGGTCGAAAAGATCAAGGCACAACTGCACCCCATAGAGCCAGCTCCAGCCGCTCCTCCTGATGGAGGCCATGCCGACTTTCCAGAGGCGGATGCCGTCGCCGTAGCGCAGGACTCTGAAGTCCGCACCCAACGGGTTCGTGTCCAGCAGTCCCACCTCCGGATTGAGTCTCTCCAGGAGCTCCCGTGGCAGGAGCCCCAGGAGCGTCACTCCCGTCAGCACGCAGTCCGCGTCGGTATGGTTGACCATCAATCGCGCCGGACGGTCTGCTCCGAGGGTTCCGTAAAACTTGAGCGCCGTGACGCATGCCGAAGGAAGGTGCGAGTAGTCGTTATGATGATCGAGGCATCGAAAGTCAACGAAGGACTGCGTCCCCTCAGCCATCTCAATGGGCACAAACCCTTCTGCAATACGATCGGGGATCGTTTCAAGCTCCGGCTGCCAGAGCAGTTGGACCTCATGCCCCCTGCAGAACGTGGTGATCAGTTCCGTCACGATAGTATTCCCCCTTCAGGATATTCCTGTCGTCCCTGCGGTGTCGTTTGTGCCCCAGGCGCTTCACCCTCCTTCGGGCTGCCCTGCTGGATGTCGTATAACACCATGAATCGTTCTTGACGCGCGGTTTCATCGTTTTTTCACCTCTCAATGCCGCCCGCAGCAAACGCGGTCACGAAACGGACTCCACAACATAGCGGGTGAGTTTGGAGGTCTTGAGCTCGACCTCATCGCCCGCTTTTTTCCCCATGAGGGCTTTCCCCAGAGGGCTTTCCGCCGTGATGATCATGTACTTTTCTCCATTATAAAGAACGGAAGCTGTCACTTTACGCATGCCCATCTTACACATGTTCATCATTCCTC
>ERZ772917.912-NODE-912-length-19261-cov-4.690670_pt1 | contig 19261 bp, 21 predicted proteins | sample MGYA00511187_ERZ772917 | MGnify/ENA primary metagenome ERZ772917 (study PRJEB29015, sample SAMEA2737925) | human oral metagenome | biome: human oral; feature: human-associated habitat; material: dental | place: China | collected 2012 ... | reverse complement strand
CCTTCTTTTCTTTCCTTGATGAAAGAAAAGAAGGCAAAAGAAAATCAAGGCGATGGATCGCCGTCAACCTTGTTGGATGGGATCAGGGCGGAGGGGCGGATTATTGCATGCGCAGCAGCTCGCGCGCGTTGGCGATGGCGGCGTCGGTGAGGGTGGCGCCGCTGAGCATGCGGGCGATCTCGTCGACGCGTTCGTCGGGGGTGAGGGGACGGATGCGCGTGAGGGTGCGGTCGGCGGTGTCTTCTTTATAGACGAAGTAATGGGCGGCACCCCGGGCGGCGATTTGCGGCTGGTGGGTGATGGTGATGACTTGCATTTTGCGACCGAGGTCTTGCATGATGTCGGCCATTTTGTCCGATATGTCGCCGGAAACACCTGTGTCAATTTCATCGAAAATGATGGCGGGCAGGGCGGCAAAGCCGGCTATCATGGCTTTGATGCAGAGCATGAGGCGCGAGATTTCGCCGCCGGATGCGGTCTGTGCCACGGGGCTGAGCGCTTCGTTTTTATTGGCCGAAAAGAGGAAGGCGACTTCGTCCATGCCGTCGGGCGCGGGCTTGAGGCGGGGGGTGAAGTCGATGCGGAAACGGGTGTTGGGGACGCCAAGCGTGCGCATGCGGTCGACGAGCTCGCGCTCGATGCCGGCGGATGCTTCGGTGCGACGTTTTGTCAGGGCGGCGGCTTCGGTGAGGAGCGCTTGGTGAGCCTCGTCGCGTTCCCGGGTGAGGGTGGCGAGGCGTTCGTCGAAGGAGTCGATGGCGGCAAGCTGCTCCGTGTAATCCGAAAGGAGGTCGAGGAGCTCCTCGACGGACTCGACGCGGTGCTTGCGTTGCAGGCTGTATATGATGTTGAGGCGGTCGTTGACGAAGGCCATGCGCTCGGGGTCGAAGTCGACGTCTTCCTTGAGGTTGTCCACGTCGGAGTAGAGGTCGGAGAGGTCGATGCGGGTGGAGCGGATCCGCTCGGCATACTCGTCGGCGCCGGGCAGGTAGGCGCGGATGCCCTCCATGAGGTTGAGCGCGTCGTTGAGGCGGACGAGCACGCCGCTCTCGTCGTCGCCTAACTGTCCGGCGGTGCGGTAGAGCGCTTCCTTGATCTCCTCGGCGTGCGAGAGCGTCTCCAACTCGGCCTCCAATTCGGCCTGTTCGCCGGCGCGAAGTCGGGCGGTCGTAAGCTCGTCGACTTGGAAGCGGAGGTAGTCCTCGTTTTGGTTATTCTTTTCGGCGGCGGCCTTCAGCTCGCTTAAGCGGTGCTCGGCGGTGCGGTAGGCATCGAATCGCGCGGTGTAGGACTGCAGCATGGGGGCTGTTTGGGCCATGATGTCGACGACGTTGAGCTGGAAGCGGGTGTCGGCCAGGAGCAGGTTTTGGTGCTGGGAGTGTATGTCGATGAGGTGGTTGCCGAGCGCCTTGACCGTGGTGAGGGAGACGGGGGTGTCGTTGATGAAGGCGCGCGACTTGCCGGCGGCGGTGAGTTCGCGACGCAGCAGGCAGGCGGTGGCGTCGTACTCGAGGTCGTTCTCGCGAAAGAAGTCCTCGAGGCCATAGTCAGAGATGTCGAACTCGGCCTCTATGACGCATTTGTCGGCGCCGGCGCGGGTGCTTTTGGCGTCGGCGCGTCCGCCGAGGACGAGCGCGAGGGCGCCGAGGATGATGGATTTACCGGCGCCTGTCTCACCGGTGATGACCGAGAATCCGTTGTCGAACGTGATGTCGAGTCGGTCGATGAGTACGAAGTTTCGTATGTGAAGCGATTTAAGCATAAGGTCTATCTGAACTAAAATCGAAAATCTAACAACTGAAATGGATCTCGTTTTGCCCGCGCGCGGCGTGCACAACTAAACACTTGCCGGGTTTTGCCCCGCGCATTGGCGTGCGCAACGAAAAACTTGCCGGGTTTTGCCCCGCGCATTGGCGTGCGCAACGAAAACTTGCCGGGTTTTACCCGCGCATGGCGTGCGCGCCGAAAACTTGCCGGGTTTTGCCCGCGCATGACATGCGCAACGAAAACTTGCCGGGTTTTACCCACGCACGCCATGCGCGCTCCGAAAAGACCCGCTTTTTCTCCAGCGCATGAGATGCGCACCCCGAAATGCGGTGCATTTCACCAGCCGAAGACGGTGCGAGATCCACGCGTGCCCTCAATTCCGGAGCGACTCGAAGCGGTTGACGGATCCGGGGAAGAGGTTGGAGAGCAACTTATATCCCTCCTGCTTCTCCTGCGTGGTAGCCTTGGAGTAGATGGCGTTCACCTCGTCGAGCTTGGCGTCGGTGAAGAGCTGCAGCAGGATGGAGGTGGGGCGGGCGCTCTTGAGGGTGGAGAGCGCGGGCAGGGCGGCGATGAGGTTCGTGCGGCCGCGGTCGGGATTGGCGGCCATCTCGTCGAGGCCCTTGCGGTGGTAGTCGTACCAGAATTGGCGGAAGGCTTCGCCCTGCGGTTCGGTCAGAGCCGTGATGAGGGCGTGGCGATTGTCGCTGCCGTCGAAGGCCTTCCATCCGTTCCACGAGGGTTCGGACTGAGCCAGGGTGACGATCTGCTGCGCCTGGTTCAGGAAGGGGGAGCCACCCTTGGGCGAAAAGCTGTCGAAGTCGAGGCCAAGGATGGTGTAGATGTAAAAAACGACCGTCGCGGTGAGGTTGTTTTGGAGCGTGCTCTCGTTGTACTCTAACGGCTCGTGTTCGGTGTAGGTGAAGTCTAAACGCGTGTCGCGGAAGTTGAGGAGCGTGGTGGTGTAGACGGAATTGTAGACGGGGCGACGGGCCTGCACCTGCAATTCGCTGCTGAAGCGGTCGCCCTCCATCGTGTTCACGATCAGGGTGAAGGTGCAGTCGATGCGCTCATTGGGGGCGAACCTGGCGTTGGTCCATTTACGGTTGTTGATGAACTCGTTGAGAGCCGTTTGAAGGGTCTTGAAGATCTCCTTGTTCGTGCCCTGCACCTTGTCACTATTGATCGTCAGGCGGGCATTCAGTTCCGAGATCTGCGCACCCGCCGGCAGGGCGATGAGGAGAAAAAAAAGGAGGCCAAGGAGGCCTTTACAGGAATTCTTCATCGGTTACTCGTGGCTTTTCTGTGAAACATAAGGCCGCAGACAGTCGAGGATGTCGTCGGCCAATTCAGTCTTGCTTTTGAGGGGGAAGTCGCGCACTTGGCCGTGGCCGTCGATCACGCAGATCTTGTTCGTGTCTACGCCGAATCCGGCGCCCGCATCTTGCAGGGAGTTCAGGACGATGAGGTCGAGGCGTTTGCGTCGGAGCTTCTCCTGCGCGTGAGCCACGGCGTCGTTCGTCTCTAAAGCAAAGCCCACGAGGCACTGGTCTCTTCGCTTCCTTCGGCCCAACTCAGCGGCGATGTCGCGGTTGGCGACGAGCGGCAGAGTAAGGTCGCCCGTGTCCTCGCGCTTAATCTTCTTTTCGGCGGGCAATTCGGGCCGATAGTCAGCCACGGCGGCGGCCAGTATGGCCATGTCGCACTCAGGGAAGAGCGCCGTGGCGGCATCGTACATCTCGTCGGCCGACTCCACATCGGTGCGGACGATGCGCGGGTGGCGGGTGCCAAGCGCAACGGGTCCGGCCACGAGCTTCACCTCAGCGCCACGTCGCGCGCAAGCCTCGGCCAGTGCAAAGCCCATCTTGCCGGAGGAGTAATTGCCGATGAAGCGCACCGGGTCGATCTTCTCGTAAGTCGGCCCGGCGGTGATGAGCACCGTGCGCCCGCGGAGGTCGCCACGTTCAGCCAGTTCCTCGGCCAACACGCTGACGATGCGGTCAGGCTCCTCCATGCGCCCCTTGCCGACGAGCGTGCTGGCCAGCTCGCCCTCGGCAGGTTCGATGATCCGGTTGCCAAACGAACGCAAGCGGTCAAGGTTAGCCTGCGTGGCGGGGTGGGCGTACATGTCGAGATCCATCGCGGGAGCGACGTAGACAGGCGCCTTGCAAGAGAGATAAGTAGTAACGAGCATATTGTCGGCCACGCCCTGAGCCATCTTGCCAATCGTAGCGGCAGTGGCAGGGGCGATGAGCATCGCGTCGGCCCAGAGTCCGAGGTCGACATGGCTATGCCACGAGCCGTCACGGCGCGAAAAGAACTCACTGACGACGGGGTTTCGACTCAGGGTGGCCAAGGTGAGCGGCGTGATGAACTCCTTCGCGGCCGGCGTCATGACCACCTGCACCTCAGCCCCCTCGCGGATGAGGGCACGAGTGAGGTAAGCCGCCTTGTAGGCCGCGATGCTGCCGGTCACGCCGAGGATAATCTTCCGGCCCAAGAGCTGCGGAGCGGTTTGTCTGCTGTCCATCTGTCTGTTTTATTTATGAATGGGAACAGTTCGGTGAGGAGGGTGAGGTTACTTCATCCGCATGCGAATCTCCGTCAGCTTCTGCTTCGTATTGAGCGTAAAATCGCCGCTCATCATCCACGAGTAGTAACCGGGATCAGACTTCAGCACGTCCTCCACGAGGCGCCCCTTGTATTTCCCGAAGTTGATCACCTCCTGGCCCTTACTGTTGTAGACCATCCGGCCAGCAAAGTCTACGTTGTTCGTGAAGCACGAAAACTCCGACAGGAAGCGGATGTCGTTCTTGAGCCCGGGATAGCGATCGAGCTGAGCCTTGAGCACCTCATAGGTAGCGACCGTGTCGGCGGCAGCGCTGTGCGCGTCCTCCAAGTTTTTGTCGCAGTAAAATTTGTATGCGGCTGACAGCGTGCGCTGCTCCATCTTGTGGAAGATGGTTTGCACGTCGACAAACTTGCGTTTCGTCAGATCAATATTCACGTCGGCCCGCAGAAACTCCTCGGCCAAAAGAGGAATATCGAAGCGGTTAGAGTTGAAGCCGGCCAAGTCGCATCCCTCAATCTGTGCGGCAAGCGACTTAGCGACCTCCTTGAAGGTGGGACAATCTTTCACGTCCTCGTCGCTGATGCCGTGAATAGCCGTCGCCTCGGGCGGGATCGGTATACCGGGATTAATTCTCCGGGTCTTGCTTTCCTCCTTGCCATTGGGGCTGACTTTAAGGATAGAAATCTCAACGATCCGATCCTTGCTGATGTTCACGCCCGTAGTCTCGAGGTCGAAGAAGACGATGGGGTTGGCTAAGTTCAGTTGCATGACGTCAATTGTTCAGCATCATAGGCATCAGTAGGGCGAGCAACTTTTCGTCCTTCTCGTTTTCTGTCGGCACGATGACGCCCGCCCGAGCCGGATCGGCCAACTCGATAGCAATTTCTTGCGCATTGATGTTGCTCAACATTTCGATCAGGAAGGTGCCCTTGAACCCGATGCTCATATCCTCGCCGTCGTATTGGCACAAGACCTTCTCCTCGGCCGAAGTAGAAAAGTCGATATCCTGCGCCGACATAGTCAGCCCGTCCTCTCGGCTTAATTGCAACCGCACAAGTCCACTCGCAGGGTTAGAAGAGAGGGAGATGCGCTTGAGCACGTTCAGCAGATAGAGTCGATCAACCGTGATTCGGTTAGGGTTATTCTTCGGGATGACGCTGCTGTAGTTGGGGTAACGCCCCTCGATCAGTCGACAGATCATGCGGAAGTTGGCAGCGCTAATGGAGGCCGTATTCTCGTCGAAGCAGATATCGATGTCGCCGGCTTCCTTAGCCAGTAACGTCTTCAGCAGGTTGGCTGCCTTTTTCGGCAACACGAACGAAGCCTCTGCACCGGCACTTGTTGCGAGATTAGTTATCTGCACCAGCTTGTGTCCGTCGGAGGCGACAAAAGTGAGATCCCTCGGTTTGATATCGAAGAGAACGCCGTTCATGACCGGTCTAAGCTCATCGTCTGCCGTCGCAAATAGCGTCCGACTGACTCCATTAAGCAGTACCGGCGCTTCCATCGTAAACGCAATGGCATCAGCTTTCATCTCCTTCTGTTGCGGATAGGAATCCCCTCGTTGGGCTACGAACTCATACTTCCCGTGCTCGTAGAGGATGACCGCAGCAAGGGTGTTGTCATCAATGTCGAACATCAACGGTTGCTCGGGCAATTCCTTGAGCGGTTCCAAAAGGATCTTGGCGGGTATGGCAAAGACTTTCCCGTCGCCTTCGACGTTGAGGGCTGCAATGGAGGTTTCCAAGCGCGTCTCCATATCGGAAGCTGTGATGAAGAGCCGCCTGCCTTCCTTATCCAAGCGGAAGAAGAAGCAATCCAAAATGGGCACTGTGTTTTTTGAAGCAATTACCTTGCTGATCAACTGCAAGTGAAACGATAATGCAGAGCTTGATACATCGAATTTCATGTGGGTCTATGTTTTCTGTTTGAAGATGGTGTTTTGAATCTATTGAATGTATTTACAGGGCTCTCCGGCGACCTTGACAATGGATATGGAATCGCCGGGGATGTTCTAAAGAACAGGTTCTAAGAGAGAAAACGGCATTCCTGTGCTTTGATTGCCTTTGTGTGTGAGATGAAAAGGCGATGTGGGTGTTCGTCCGTTCCCCTGTGGTAATAAACAGAAAAAACCCTCACTCAATAAGTATTGAGTAAGAGTTTTTACTGCTTGTATTTCTTATTCAAAGAGTCTATTTCTTGAAATAATCTTTCACTTCGTCATTCGGAATCATCTCCTCTTGAAAGACGTAAGCGCCTGTCTTAGGGGACTTCACCATTTTGATCACTTTGGAGTAGGTACGTCCTCCGCCATCTCCGGACTTAAATGTCGCGACTGTCTTTTTTGCCATGATCTACAATCTCCTTATTTGATTACTTAATCTCTTTGTGCACCGTCATCCGCTTCAGGATGGGGTTGTATTTCTTCAGCTCAAGTCGCTGCGTTGTGTTTTTGCGATTCTTCGTGGTGATATAACGTGACATCCCCGGCATACCGCTCTCTTTATGCTCGGTACATTCAAGAATGACTTGTATCCTATTACCTTTTACCTTTTTCGCCATCGCTTGTTTTCTCCTTTTCGTTTATGCGTTTACACTCAACTCAAAAAGCCTTGTGCCGCTGCGTTTTTAATCGCGGCATCCAATCCTATTTTATTGATCAGGCGCAATCCTGCGGCCGACACATTCAGTGTAACCCAGCAATCCTGCTCTACCCAATAGAATTTCTTAGCGAACAGATTGACACTAAACTTGCGCCGTGTCCGCACATTAGAGTGAGCGACGTTGTTTCCGGACATCGCTTTCTTTCCCGTTATCTGACAACTCTTAGACATTGCTTTGTATTTCTATCTTGTTTTATTCAATGCGTAAAGACGAAAAAAAAGAGAATCGCTTCTCTTTTACGCTTAAGCCTTTCGACTCTTTTTAGTTGTACGCAGGATGAGATTTGAACTCACACACCGTTACCGGCACTACCCCCTCAAAGTAGCGTGTCTACCAATTTCACCACCTGCGCATTATGAAAGGGGTGCCCAGAACAGGACTCGAACCTGCATGCCTCTCGACACACGCACCTGAAACGTGCGCGTCTACCAATTCCGCCACCTGGGCCTATTCATTGCTGCTTAAAAGAAGACTATCGACTATTCTATTCGGCTTTCACTCCGCAAGACCTTTCTTTTACCTACAAAACCTTGCAGCTTAAGAAAACGCCCATTTTCTTCTATAAAAGAGAGCGGAAGACGGAACTCGAATCCGCGACCCCAACCTTGGCAAGGTTGTGCTCTACCAACTGAGCTACTTCCGCATGTATTTTCTGTCACCCTCTCTCGTTTGACGGGCGCAAAGATAGATCCGTTTTCCAAACGTCCAAACGTCACGCAATTATTTTTTCAGAGTGTGACTTGAGCAAATCGTTGCGCTGACAGGCTACCTGCTTCATTCTAAAGACTTGTTCGGAGACTGATCGGGATATAGGTCGATCCATTCGTAAGGATTTCCGGTGTGATCCATGAAGCGAATGAAGTCTTCACGGGTAAGGGTAAGGGATGCTGTGTTGATGCAGGGATGGAAGCTGAGGCGTGGGGAGAGGAGGAGGTTTTTGTCGAGGAAGACGCGGACGTGACGGTCGGTGTCGTGGATGAGACCGAAGGGGCTGACGGAGCCGGGGGTAAGGCCGAGGTAATGCTGCAGGCGACGCTCGGAAGCGAAGGTGAGCTTGCCCTCGCGGAGGCGATGCTCGATGGCGTGGATGTCCATCGAGCAGTCGCCGGCGAGGATGACGAGGTAATGTCGGTTGCCCTTGTGGTTGCGGAAGAAGAGGTTCTTGCAGAGGAAGACGTCGTGTCCGCGGAGGTACTGCTCGGCAAGGGGAAGGGTGGGAAGAGGGGGGTGCTCGAGGTAGTCGAAGGGGATGCCGAGGGTGCGGAGAAGGGCGTAGAGTTCGGGGGGACCGATCATGGGGTGGACTATTCGGTGCGTTCGATGAGGGTGGTGAAGAGGCGGGTCATGACGTCGGTGGCGCGGTTGGCGGCGCGAACGACTTCGTCGGCGTCGTTGACGTAGTCGTCGGCGAAGTGGTAGCCTTCGTTGGTGATGACGGACATGCCAAAGACGCGTAGGCCGACGTGGCGGGCGACGATGACTTCAGGGACGGTGCTCATGCCGATGGCGTCGCCTCCGAGACGGCCGTAGGCAGCGTACTCGGCGGGGGTCTCGTAGGAGGGGCCGGTGAGGCCGACATAGATGCCTTTCTTGAGGGTAATGCCTTGCTCAAGGGCGATCTCTTCGGCGGCGTGGATGAGGTCGCGGTCGTAGGCGCGGGTCATGTCGGGGAAGCGTGGGCCGAAGTGTTCGTCGTTGGGGCCGATGAGCGGGTTGGGCATCATGTTGATATGATCGCGGATGATCATGAGGTCGCCGACGTGGAAGGTGTTGTTGATGCCGCCGGCGGCGTTGGAGACGAGGAGGCGGCGGACGCCGAGGAGGGCCATGACGCGGATGGGGAAGGTGACTTCCTGCATGGTGTAGCCTTCGTAGTAATGGAAGCGGCCTTGCATGGCCATGACGCGACGGGTGCCGAGGCGGCCGAAGATGAGGTTGCCTTTGTGGCCGACGGCGGTGGAGCGGGCGAAGTGGGGGATGGCGGCGTAGGGGATGATGGTGGCGTCGGTGATGTGGTCGGCGAGGGCGCCGAGGCCGCTGCCGAGGATGATGGCTGTCTGGGGTGTTTCGCCGATGAGGGTGGAGAGGTGGTCGGCGGCTTCGTGGTAGGGGGAGGGTGTTGCTTTCATTATTCTTATTGTATTAAGTAGTTACGTGTTACGGAGTGATGGGGGATTCGATGTGAGGGGTGAATTATTGATGAGATTCTTTTTCGTAGAGTTCGATAGGGAGGCCGTCGGGGTCGGCGAAGAAGAGGAAGCGGCTGCCGGTGTAGGGGTCTGTGCGGAGGGGTTCGTGGGGGATGTTGTGGCTTTGGAGGTGACGGAGGGCGTGGTCGAGGTTGTCGACTTCAAAGGCGAGGTGGCGGAGGCCGGCGGCTTCGGGATGTGTGGGGCGTGGGGGTGGCGAGGGGAAGGAGAAGAGCTCGACGACGTAGGTGTCACCCAGCGCAAGGTCGGCCTTGTACGACTGCCGTTCGGGGCGGTAGTGCTCGGCGCGGAGGGTGAGGCCGAGGATGTGGGTGTAGAAGTGGAGCGAGCGGGGGTAGTCGGTGCAGATGATGGCTACGTGGTGGACGCGGCGGAGAGGGAGGGGCATGGGGGGATGGGCTGATATTATTAAGAAGAGGGGGGCGGTCAAAGAAAAAGGGTCAGTCATCGCCGCCTGAGGTTCAGGGGGGCGATGACTGACCGAGGGGGGGGGAGGCGCGATGGTTAATCCTTGGGGATGTATACGTCGTCGCCATCGTCGTCACCCGGTTTGGGTGTCGGCTTGGGATCGGGCTGAGGCTTCGGATCCGGCTGAGGTTTGGGATCGGGGGTAGGCTTGGGATCCTTCGGCTCTTTCGGAGCTTTCGGATCCTTCGGCTTTTTGGGCGCGTTGGGATCGCTGCCGTCGTCCTTCTTGCGAGAAGCGGAGATGTTGCGCTGCATGATTTTGAAGTCCTCTGCAGTCTTGTTCATGCGGTCAACGAGGTGCTCAATGAGTGCACGATCGTCGTCGGAAGCGGCGGTGAGGTAGGCCGACTGGATGTACTGACAGACGGCATCAAAAGCGGCGTCAGTCTGCGGACGAATTTCGGAGGCGAGGGGGAGTTGTGTGTCGGATGACTCGAGGCGGCGGCCGACGTGCATTTTCTCGAACTCTTCATTGAGGGTCTTGAGGTGATCGAAGGCTTCGGTGAGGCCAAGCGTGGCGATGTCGGCGGTCATCGTGCTGAGGTCGTCCTGCATGCCGATTAAGCGGCCGCTTTCCATCTCATAAGGGAGGTTGCGGAGATTTTCGTACGGGCGGAGCTTGGCGGAGAGGCGAAGGGCGGCTTCGCGGATGTTCGCGAGGTGCGAACGTTTCTGCCCGCGGATGATATAAAAGATGTTGAAGAGCTGATCGTCGCGTTCGCGATCCTTGGCCTCCAGTTTAGCCGTCTGGGCGGAGAGGCTGGATTCCTGATCAATTTTCGTCTCGTAAGAGATACCGGTGTTCCATGTCTCGGGCAGGCCGACGGGAAGTTTCAGCTTCGTCTTGTCAACCTCCATGACGAGTTCGTACTGTTTACGATGGTAATGCACGTGAAGCGAGTTGTTCAATCTTGAGTTGTTCACACTGGTGAATTTCATTACTCGCGGAATCGTTAATACTACTTTTTGCATGTTGATAATCTGTTTAGTGAACGGTAAATATGCCATTGAAAGGCAGGGCGAAACTACACGTTTTTTCTAATTCTGAAAGGTTGGGATCTTCAAGCCACAGCATTTGGGGCATCCGATTTTCAACGGTTTTCGATTCCTTCTTTTCGTGGCAACCAATTTTCAACGGTTTTCGGCTCCTTTTTTTCGTGGCAGCCGATTTTCAACGGTTTTCGGCTCCCTTTTTTCGTGGCAGCCGATTTTCAACGGTTTTCGGCTCCTTTTTTTTCGTGGCAGCCAATTTTCAACGGTTTTCGGCTCCTTTTTTTCGTGGCGACCAATTTTCAACGGTTTTCAGCCCGCGGCAGCCGCTTCTCCCCTACCCTTTCCGGCGGCGTTTTTTGCGTTTGGAGGGGGACTTTGCGCGGGTGGATTTCCTCTTGTGTTTGCCGGCAGACTTCACTTTGGTGGGCGAGGCGGCGGGGCGAGGGGTGACGGCGGGGGCGTCCTTGGCGGGTGACGTTTTGACAGGCGCGGGGTCGGGATAATACTTGCGACGGATGCTGTCGAAGGTGCCGTCACTGCGCATGCGAGCGAACCAGGCGTTGAGGCTGTCGCGGAGGGCGGGCGAGGTGCGGCGGACGGCCCAGGCGTGGAGTTGGGTGAAGCCGATGTCGGTCGAGATGTCGATCGCGCCGGGGTGGAGGCTAAGGGCGCGAAGGGCGATACGGCGGTCACAGACAGTGTAATCGATGTCTCCGGCGGCGACCATGTCGATGAGCTGTTCGGAGGAGTAGAGGGGTTCCTCGATGATGCGGAAGGTGTCGGCCATTTCGTCGCGGAGGTTCTCGAGGCGGAGGATGGCGGGCGATCCGCGGGGGACGACGAGGGTGCAGCCGGCCAGGTCGAGCTGGTTATGCACGAGGGGGCGGGCAGTGTCGAGGCGCTGCACGAGCACCTGACGATCTGTCATGATGGGATCAGTGAAGAGGTAATCGGCCTTGAGCTCGTCGGTCGTGGGGAGATTGCGGGCGAGGATGTCGTAACGCCCCTCGCGCAGGCCGAGGAAGCTCTCCTCGAGCCCCATCTCGAAGTGCATCTCGGTTCTGAGGCCGGCGTATCGGCCGATGGCGCGGCTGAGCTCGTACTGGAAGCCTTGGAGGGCCGTGTCGCCTTGGGCTACGAAGCCTCCGCTGCGGTCGTACTCGGAGACGAAGCGCAGGATGCCTTCGCGGCGGATGTCGGCGTAGTCGCGCGCGGACTCGGCGCCGGCGGCGGACTTCTTGTTCAGCGCGGTGTAGAGGCCGAGCAGGCCCATCGTGGCCAAGGCGACGACGAGCAGGCCTAAGTAGAGGAGAAGGAGTTTGCGGGATTTCATATTCGTAGAGTATGTGTGGGGGGTGATGGGTGGGGAGTCCGGGATCGCTTCTCAGGGGCGTTGCGGCCTGGCCCCGGCGGACAGTTCGTTCAAAGTCCTCGTAAAAGTTTGAAGTCAGCCAATGAAATCATTTTCGTGTCCCCATGATTTCGCAAAACAAGGAGATCCTTATCGCCCGAAACGAGGTAATCCGCTTCGACCATTTCGGCCAAAGACAAGAGGTAGAGATCCTTCGCGTCCCTGATCGGGCTTCTTGCCGCCTGGTGTATTTCGGCATACACCGCGAATCCGTCGATCAAATCAAGTAAAGAGGCCACTTCTGAGGGCTGGGTGTACTTCCTGATCTTTTCCCTTCCGGCCACGTCCTTGATTTCCTCCAACAGTTCACGGCAGACAATCACATCGGTCGATTTGTCAGTCAAAATTGCATACATCAGCTCCGTTTGGTGCCTAAGCAAAAATGAGATCCAAATGTTGCAGTCAAGAATGATTCTCATTTCGTCTCATACCTCACGGCCCGAACTTCATCCATGATCTCATCTTCTGAGACGGGGGCTTCCTCACCTCGGCTGCGTTCGATAAATGCAGCTAATTGCTGCTCCTTAGTCTGAACTTGCCAGCCAAACTTTCGGGCCAAATCCTCCAATAACGGCCAATCATTCGGTGGTATCCTGAGGTATACTGCTTGTGTTGTTCCTTCTGTTTTCATCTCTGTTTTTTTTACTGCATTACACATGAAGATAAGCCCAAAGGCTCTTCTTTTCATTCATCAAACATGCCATCTTGTCACCATCACCTTCCTCCCTCCCTCTAATTGTTGAACGTAACGACGACGCCGAGTTTGACGACCATCGGGTTGAGCGGGTAATGAGGCATGGAAAAGTAGCGCGGCTCGGCAAAGAGTCGGCTCAAGTTGTAGGCCATGACGAAGAAGCGGGCTTGGCGGAGGTGGAAGTTGGCGTAGGCGTTGACGAGCGGGTAGTTGCCGACACGGACGTCGCGCTGGTTGCGGAATTGCTGCGTGGCAGGCTCGTAGTAGGGCGCGTGGTAGGCGGTGAAGTAGCGCACGTCGGCGCCGAGCTGCACGGTCAGGACGCGCACGGGTCGAACCACGACGTAGGCGTTGGAGTAGAGCGCGAGGCGGGGCAGCGGCAGGACGTCGTCGTGCGAGGCGACTTGGTAGACCACCTCGTTGTCCCAGCCGAAGGCGCGGAAACGGAAGTCTTGCCTGAGGCGGGCGGTGACGACTTGCAGGTTGCCTGTGAACTGCGCTGGCCGGCCGTCGGTGTCGAAGTAGATGTAGTTCGTGACGTTCTCCACGCCCGCCTGGATGCGCGTACGGGTCTGCTGCCACTCCGCCGCGCCGCCTATGTAGACGCGTTGAGTGTTGCGCAGGTCGTCGTTCCAGACGAAGTAACGGCTGTGGAATCGGCATTGGAAGAAGGCCGGTCGAAGGTTGCGGACGGCGCCCTCGGCACGCAATGCGGCCTCTCGCCCAAAGAGTCGGAAGCGGCTGGCGACGTGTCCGTCGATGCGCAGTTCGCCAATGTCGTTGCCCAGTAGACCAAATTCGCCGCGGGCTCGGAACGTGAGTGCGCGACCTTGTGTACGGGAGAGTTCGGCACCGAGGAAGGCCGCATATTCATCGGTTCGTTCGCGACTTTGGATCAGTCCGCTGAGCGTATCTCCGGCCTGCTCAAAGCGTCGGTTCTCGAACGTGATGTAGGCAGTGAGGCCAAACTGAGCCCAGCGTTGGAAGCCTTCGCGGAGGGAGAGCGCGAGGGTGTTGCGTAGGGTGCGAGCAGTTTGTAGATCGTTAGGGTGCTGCGAGGTGGTGTCGTAAACGTGCGTGTAACAGGTGTCGATGCCAGCGTCTTTGGAGATGAATCGTCGGCGGTAATCATCGAGTTCAAAAGTGTGAATCACGCTGGCCACGGGCACGAAGACTTCGTCCGCATGCGGATCCTCGTCGTCCTCCTCGGGAGGTGGGGCGTCGAGGGTACGAGGAGTGAGCGACCTCGAGTCGGCGGCAGACGCGTCGATGTTACCGGCGTCTTTACCGGCCTCTTTGGCGGCATCCAACCGACGGATCTTCTCTCGTCGTTCGTCTCGGCGTCGTTTGCGATCCGCCTCGTCGGCAGTCATGCTGCGGTAGAAGCCGAGGTTGTAACGATGAGTAAGGAAGAAGTCGCGACTGCGCAGACGGTTGTAAGTATTGGCGAACCGCGTGGGGAAGGATTTGCTGTCGACTCCGCGCCGTCCGTCCTCGAAGTTGTCAGGGTCTGTGATGTACCGATCGTCGGTAAGTCCGCCGTTTTCGTTCGTGACGAAGTTCAGATTTCGGATGTGCGCGAAGGCCTCGTAACGATCCGAACGGTAGCTGCCGAAGAGTCGGTAAGAGAGCAGCTTATTGTTGTTCGAGGTGTATTGTCCTCGGCTGTAGGTATAGTCGAAGTCGGCGCCGACGTTGAGTTTTCGTCCAAAGTTTCCGGTGATAATGCCGCAGAACTGCTCCTCTCGTTTCGTCGACCCTCCGGCGCGAGTGTAGAGGATGCGCGTGTAGGGCACTTTGACGTCGTAGAAGTAGGCATTCGTCGGAGTAAGGATGTCGCCGTCGAAAGCGTCAGCAAAGATGAAGTCGCGAGCCTCGGGTCGTTCGCTGAAGATGCGCGTTTGAAAGGGTGCGCCGAGGTTTGCGGTGTAGGCTCCGGCAAGACTTCGCGCCTCCATGAGGGTATGGTCTGCGGTGTTTAGGAGATCAGTATCCATGGGCGCGATGTAAGGGTCACCGAGTTTGTCGGTGAGTCGGAAGGCGTTGATCCGCGCGATGCCGATGCGTGTGCTGTCGGGTGAGGGGGGCAGGCTGTCGGCGGCCCGTGCGGCGTTGCGCGTGGCGAGCGAGAAGCCGCTGCCTGCGCCTTGCCGATTGCTCCGGCTTCGGCTGCGATCCTGTGCGGATACTGCGGTGATACACAGGATGGCCACAAGGAGGGTGAAGGTGTATTTGCTGTACTTCATTTCGGGCGCCAAAGATAGACCGGTAGTAGTTTGAGGGCAGTGGGGGGAGTTAGAAGTAGTTCGGAACGGGGGATATAAACAAAAAGGCAACCCGCATCATTGCGGATTGCCTTTCTCACGTTCCTTACAAAAAGAAATAAGGATGAAACTTATTTCTACTGAGCAGCTTGTTTCTCCTTGGTTTTCTGAACGGCCTCCACTATTTTGTTGCTGGCGTCCTCATACTTCTGACGCTGTTCGGGAGTCATGCTGGATACAGAATTCTGCAGTACGGGTTGGATCTCCTGCAGTTTCTGAGACATCTCCATGAGCTTCTTGGCCGCCTCAGAATCACCTGATGACATAGGCTCATACAGAGGAAGCATCTCCTCTATAGTGCTCACATACTGATCAAGAAGGGCGCTGACATCAGCGGAAGCAGCATCAGCTGCAGGTGCCGGAGCTTCTGTAGCTGTAGAATCCGTCGTTTCCTCTTCGGTTGTTGAACTGTTGTTGTTGCAAGCAACCATCATTACCATGGCCGAAGCCATCAAAAACATTGAAATCTTTTTCATCTCTCGTTTGAATTAAAAATCTGATTAATTATTTCGCCGCAAATGTAAGAGGAAAAATGTTTCACAACACGAAAAACGTTTTTTTTCGCAAACAAGACTAACACTTGCGGGGTTATTCGTTTAGTAGTGCTCCACAATCAAGCGGCCATCGAGCAGCTCGGTAATGGCTTCAGTAAACGTTTTGAAAGCCTCTGACGAGGCGTGCGCTTCGACTGCGGCGGCATCCCTATACTCTTCGTAAAAAATGAAGGCTTCGGGCTCCGTCACCGACTGATAGAACGTGTAGCACAGGTTGCCTTCCTCCGCACAGGCGGCTGTGGCCAATGTTTTGGCGGCGTCAATGAAGGCGCTTTCGTTACCAGCTTTCACTCGGGCTCGGGCTATGATGACTTCTTTATTCATTTCTTCTTGTTTTCTCTTGTTTCCTGATCAAAAAAACGGCGCAAAAGTAGACGAATCGACATACGGCGTACTGGTGGGGAAAATATTTTTTCACGCTGCGTCGACCGTATTGTGCGTCAGGGGGTAGTTCTGAATCCGATGATGCGACGCACCTCAGTGATGGTCTTTGAGGCGCTGGCGGAGGCTTTCTCGGCTCCTTCACGGGCAACTTTATCCAAGTAGGCCTCGTCGGAGGCGATGTCGAGGATGCGTTCGCGGATGGGGGCGCAGAAGGCATTGATGTCGGCGGCGAGCTGCTTCTTCATGTCGCCGTAGCGGATAGCGCAACGGTTGTATTGGTCGTTGAAGTAGTCGTAGGTATCGCGGGCGGAGACGATCTCCATCATCGTAAAGAGGTTCTGTATGGCTTCGGGTTTCTCGCTGTTGGGGACGGTGGGGCCGGAGTCGGTGACGGCTTTCATGACCTTCTTGCGGATGGTGGCTTCGTCGTCGACGAGGTAGATGGCGTTGCCTTCGCTCTTGCCCATCTTGCCGGAGCCGTCGAGGCCGGGGACTTTGACGGCGCGCTCGGTGAGGTGGAAGGAGGCGGGCTCGGGGAAGAAGTCGGTCTCGTAAATCATATTAAAGCGGCGGGCGCATTTGCGGGCCATCTCCATGTTTTGCTCTTGGTCTTTGCCGACGGGGACTTTGACGGCGCGGTGGATGAGGATGTCGGAGGCCATGAGGGTGGGATAGGTCAGGAGGCCGGCGTTGACGTTGTCGGGCTGCTGGCGGACTTTCTCCTTGAAGGTGGTGACGCGCTCGAGCTCGCCGAGGTAGGCGTTCATGTTGAGGTAGAGGTAGAGCTCAAGGACTTCGTGGACGTCGCTTTGGATGTAGATGGCGGCTTTGTCTGGGTCGAGGCCGCAGGCGAGGTATTCGGAGAGGATGGTGCGGACGCTGCGCCGGATGTCGACGGGTCGTGGGTGGGTGGTGAGGGAGTGCCAATCGGCTATGAAGAAATAGCAGCGATACTCGTCCTGCATGCGCAGGAAGCTCTTGACGGCTCCGAAGTAGTTGCCGAGGTGCAGGTTGCCGGTGGGGCGGATGCCGCTTACGACGGTCTCCATTTTCTTTTCTTCTGTCATTTTGTCCGTTATGTATATACGTTATGTATGATGTATGGGCTGAGGGGGATGGGCCGGTTATTTCATCAGAAAGAGGAGGCCGATGATGCCGGCGATTATGAGTGTGATGATGGCCAGGAGGACGGTCAGGGTGGCGACGCGTCCGCGGTCGTTGGCGAGGGTGTTTTTCTCCAAATGGATGCGGCGATTGGAGGCGCCGTAGATGTCTTCTTGGGCTTTCTCTCGATAGGTTTGTGAGAAGCGTTCAAAGCGTCGGCGGTTGTGGTTGCGGGCTTCGTGGCCGCAGGTGCCGGCGATGGTTTCTTCGTATCCGGCGGGGATGCTGCGGTCGAAGCTGTTGAGGGCGCGGCGGAGGCTTTCTTCAAAGGTGTTGATGTCGGGGTAGTAGGTGCTGACGGCGTAGAGGTCGATGTGGATCTTCATGTCGGAGAAGTCGGAGATTTGGAGGAAGTAGATCCAGTCGTCGAAGAGCGCGAGCCAGGGGGAGAAGTGCTGCTCGAGGTAGGGGCGGCGGGAGGTGGCTTGCATGAGGGCTTGGAGCTTGTCGAGGCGCAGTGTGGCGCGCGAGGGGGAGGCGCCGGCGGCGGTGAGGCGGCGCATGCGTATGCAGTAGAGCTCGACGTCGTCGCGGCTGAGCAGCATGAGCCAAAAGAAGGGGAGGGGGTTGCCTCCCTCGAAGAGGGCGACGTCTTCGCCGTCGCTTTGGCGGGCGTAGAGGCGGGCGCTTCTGTTTTCTCTCATATATATAATGTGGAGGTTGGGGCGTCAGTTGGCGGCCATGAGGGCGCTGACGGCGGCGTTGTTGCGTTGCTTGAGGGCGTCGATGGTGGAGGTGTTTTGGTAGGCCATGTAGTAGGCCATGTTGAGGAGTCGCTTCTTGAGGAGGATGCAGTTGGCGGCGCTGACGACGGTGGATTCGGCGCCGTCTTCCCGACTGTATTTCATGAGGATGATCATGGTTAGGACGCCGGGTTGGGGGCTGTATTTCTCGATGATGAGGGGTTGGCCGAGCATGAGTGTGTTGTAGGCTTCTTCGGTTCGCCGGCCGATTTCTTGCCAATCGGTACCGACGAGGCTGCGCTCGAGTTGCTCTTGCATGAGGGGGAGGTCGTCGGCTCCAGCGTCGTAGTTTTCGCGGTTATAGTCGCCGTAGATCATGAAGTAGTTGTCGAAGGAGATGCGGCCGAGGCTATCGACGCGTGGGTAGGTGGCGTCGTCGAGGTAGTAGCCGAGGATGGGGCCGCTCTGGCGATAGCGTTCGGTGAAGGCCATGACGGCGGGGTGACGGTGGCACTCGTTCATGCCGTCGATGTGTGGCAGGCGGATGTTGACGTAGCCGTAGAGTTCGGAAGGTTGGTCGGCGCCTTTGTCAGCGGGGCGTTGGCAGCTGCCGAGGAGGAGTAGAACGGCCAAGGTGGTGCATAGGGTAAGGAGTTTCTTCATTCTCTCGTCTATTATATTCCTTTTGTGAAACGCGCGCAAAGGTAAATGCTTCGCAATATGACCGCGGGGGCTAAACAAAGCGCTGTGGAGGTGTGTGTGCGAGAAGGAAAACTCTTGCATTTCTATTGGTGCGTCGTGTTTGAGCCGATAAATAATCGAAGATCCATTTATGCAGGGTGCGTGAGGAGGAAAAACTCTTGCTTTTCTATTCGTGCATCGTGTTTAAGCCGATTTATAATCGAAGATCCATTTATGCAGGGTGCGCGAGGATCTAAACAATCAATTTCTAATTCGCACAAAGTATGCGAGAGATGAAACAGATAAATTCTAATCCGCACACTTTATTCTAATAAGAAAACAATCGAATTTTAATTCGCTCAAAGTATGCGAGAAGTGAAATAATCATATATAAACTCGCATGCTTTATGCGAAGAAGAAAACAGTTGAAAACATATTAGTATCGTATATGCGAAGAAGAAAACGATTGAATAACTCTTCGCATACTTTATGCGAAGAAGAAAACAATCAAAATCATGTTAGTATAGTGTATGCGAAAAAGAAAACCGCTATGTAAGTGCTCGCACTCTTTGCAGAAAGCCTAATTGTGTCTGTTTTTGAGTGTAATCCGAATGATTTGGCCGGATGCAGAAAATAAATCGGGGAAAACCGTCGTACAAGTGCTCGCACACTTTGCAGAAAGCCTAACCGCG
>ERZ772917.911-NODE-911-length-19269-cov-4.924274_pt1 | contig 19269 bp, 17 predicted proteins | sample MGYA00511187_ERZ772917 | MGnify/ENA primary metagenome ERZ772917 (study PRJEB29015, sample SAMEA2737925) | human oral metagenome | biome: human oral; feature: human-associated habitat; material: dental | place: China | collected 2012 ... | reverse complement strand
CGGGATTAAGGGATTACACGGATTCAGCGCCAGGCCGGCGACAACGGCGCATGGGTGCCTGCCCTGGGCGGCGGCCAGAAATGCTTGCACTTGCCGCAACGCTGACCGGTATCCGCCGCGCCATCGAAAACCCCTTGATATTCAATGCTCTGTAGCCCTAGTGAATAGGGCGCTTGCGGGCAGGTGCCGCTGTAACCCGCGTAAACACTGGGCTGCGGGGCAGGGGGTGCTGGAATGCTCATCTGTTGGGAAATGGTCGGGATGCGGGGGAAGGTTGGGGCGGCTTGAATTACTCGCTTATCTGGTCGTCCCTTCCATCCTCACCCTGCCTTCTCCGCTCCGCGTGAGCGGGGATTTTTGTCGGTGTTTTCTGGGCCCGCGCGGTTTCCACCCCAGCAAACTGTGGCATCGGGCGTACAGGTGTTTCGGGCCGAACTAACGGCGGCGGCGCATGGCCGCCTGCCTTGGCAAGCGGTCGGCAATACTTGCACTTGCCGCAACGCTAGCAGGTGCCTGCCGCACTGTCGAGAATCCTTGATACTCAATGCCCTGTAGCCCTAACGGCATCGTCAAAACGGACGGGCTGTCCGCATCGAAAATCCCTTGTTATTCAGTGGCCTACAGCCCTAGTAAAAAGGGCGTTTGCGGGCTGTTCGCGCTGGAAGGCGCATGAATGCTGGACTACATGGAGCGTGCGGGTGCCATCGCGCGCTTCTTTTTGCCGTGCGGAAATACTGTCAGGCGGAAGAATATTATCGAGAAGAGTGCCCGCAATCCCGCGTATTTAGGGCGTTTGCCGGCAGGCGCCGCGGTAGCCCGCGTAAACACTGGGCTGCGCGGCAGGGGGTGTTGGAATACCCTATTCATAAGGGTTTCAGAGGTGGGGGGCTGGAAACGACCTGTTTATGCGCATTTCAGAGGCGAGTAGCCGGAAGCGCTCTGTTCATAGGTATTTCAGGGGGCACTTCGCGAAAAGGCCGTCAATACGTGGGCTTCAGGACAGCGCGGCATACCAAGCCGACCAGGAGAACGCAGCCGGAACATCCGAACAGTCCAGATGCCATGCCCGAACAGTGCGGGCGCTCGGCGCGCCTGCGCCCATTCAGCCTGCTCGCCGGTCTCCTTCTCGCCTTGCGGGAGAAGGTCGGGAAGGCTGAATTACTCGCCGCATCCGGGCAACCCACCTTCAATCTCGTCTTCTTCGCCTGCGGTAGGGGACGGCCGGAATGCCCGCGCCCGCGCCGCGCTCAGTAGAGGCTTGCTTCGCCTTCCGGGCGCGTTTTGAAGCGGCGGTGCACCCAGTAGTATTGCTCGGGCATGGTGCGGATTTGCGCTTCGATCATCTGGTTCATGCGCCGCGTGTCGGCATCGACGTCGTTGCTGGGGAAGTCCGGCCAGGGGTCGCCGATTTCGAGGACGTAGCCCTGGTTGCCGGGCAGGCGGCGGGTGACCGTGAAGAGCACGCGCGCTTTGGCGGCGCGCGCCAGGCGGGAGAGGCCGGTAATCGTGGCGGTCTGGATGCCGAAGAAGGGGACAAAAATCGAGTCGCGGCGGCCAAAGTCCATGTCCGGCAAGTAGTAAAACGGCCGCCCGGTGCGCATGGCTTTGATGGTGGCCAGCGCGCCGTCCTGTCGGGAAAGCAGCATCTGGTCGCGGAAGCGTTTGCGGCCGCGATAGAGCAGCGCGTCGAAGACGGGATTTTTTTGCGCGGAGTAGATGCTCAGCGCGTCAAAGCGCATGGCGAGCGCGACGCCGCCGGCGTCCAGACCGACGAAGTGCGGCGCCAGCATGATGACGGGCTGGCCGGCATCGAGCAGGGCGCGGATTTTTTCCTCGCCGTCGACGCGGATCAGCCGGTTTAGGCGTGCGGGGCGGCTCCACCAGAGCAGGCTGCGCTCGAACAGGCTTTGACCGAGCACGCGAAAATGCGCTTTGACGAGCGCTTTTCTGGCGGCATCGTCGAGTTCGGGGAAACACAGCGCCAGATTGGTTTGCGCGATGCGCCGCCGTTGTGCACCGAGCAGGAAAAAGAGCCGGCCTACGCCGCTGCCCATGGCCGCCAGCAGCGGCTGCGGCAGGAAATGCAGCAGCCAGAGCAAGGTGACGGCAAGCTGGCTCAGAAGTCGTTTAAGCATGGGGGCTGGAATGTTTGTTTTCTGGATTCCGGACGGTGCTTCAATCGGCACGGAAGGCGGCCTGAATGGCCGGAAGCGGCGCACAATTTTATAATGATCGAAACCGGTACCGTTTTCAATGGAGAAATCAAGCCATGAAGTCCCAGGAGGTCTTGAGTTATTTGCAGGAGAACCCGCAGTTTTTCGAGGAACATGCCGAACTGCTGTCGCATATTCCCATTCCGCATCCGCATGGCGGACGGATGATTTCCATCACCGAACGGCAGATGGTGAGCCTGCGCGAAAAGAACCGCAAGCTGGAAAATAAACTGGGCGAACTGCTGCGCTTCGGAGAGGATAATGATGCGCTCAGCGACAAGGTGCATCGACTGGCGGTGGCGATGATTTCGGCGGCGACGCTGCAAGCGGTGCTGCATTCGCTTAATTTTTATCTGCGCGATGATTTTGGCGTGCCGTATTTTGCCTTGTGCTTTTGGGAGCGCCCCGACGCCATTGCCGAAGTGCCGGACTTTGTCGGGGTTAATCGCGCGCTGCGGTCGTTTGCTGAGACGCTGACGCAGCCTTATTGCGGCGCGGCGCCTACGCATGATGCGGCGGCGTGGTTTGGCGAGAAGGCGCCGGAAGTTCGCTCGCAGGCGTTGATTACGCTGCGTTCGGGCGGTGGCGCGATCGCCTTGCTGGCGCTCGGCAGTAAAGAGGGCGACCATTTTTACGAAGATATGGGAACGCTCTATCTCGAACGGATTGGCGAAATGCTCTCGGCGGCGCTGGTTCGTGTGCAGCGCTTTGTCTAGAGGGGCAGCCACGGCAGGCGAAGCAGCCGAGGCAAGACTGTGACCACATCCGACGCCGGCGCGAATACGAATTGCCCGGATAAAGCCAGCGGGGAGAGGCTGGTCGAAGCCTATCTCGATGAATTGGCGCAGCAGCGCCGGCAGTCGCCGCTGACGGTGGCCAGCTATCGGCGCGACCTGGAGGTGTTGTCTCGCCTGCATGCCGATCTTGTCCAATCATCGGGCGGTTTGCTTGCCTTGCAGGCGCATCATGTCCGGCGCTTTGTGGTGCAGCTGCACGCACGCGGGCTGTCCGGCCGCTCGCTGGCGCGCACCCTGTCGGCCTGGCGCGGCTTCTATCGCTGGCTGGGGAAGCGTGGCGAGATTGCCGCCAATCCAGTCGATGGTGTGCGTGCGCCAAAAAGCGATAGAGGGTTGCCCAAGGCGTTGTCGACGGACGAGGCGAGCCGATTATTGGCGCGCAAGGTCGATACGCTGCTGGAAATCCGTGATCAGGCGATGTTTGAGCTGTGCTATTCATCCGGTTTGCGCCTCTCCGAGCTGGCGGCGCTGGATATGGACGGGGTGCCCGATCTGTTGGCGGGAGAAGTCCGGGTGCTGGGCAAACGTCGCAAGGAGCGGCTGGTGCCGGTCGGGCGTTTTGCGCGCGAGGCGGTGAGCCGCTGGGTGCAGCAGCGCAGCCAGTTGGCGCGCCCCGGAGAAACGGCTTTGTTCGTCAGCCGGCGCGGCGGGCGTATCAGCATGCGGATGATCGAGATTTGCCTGCAACGCCTGGCAGTCAAACAGGGAATGCCGGTCGGTGTGCATCCGCATATGTTGCGGCATTCCTTTGCAACGCATATTTTGCAGTCTTCGGGCGATTTGCGCGCCGTGCAGGAGATGCTCGGCCACGCCAGCATTGCCTCGACGCAGGTGTACACGCATCTTGATTTTCAGTATCTCTCCAGGGTCTACGATGACACACATCCGCGCGCTAAACGGGATGGCGTGAGGGGTGAAATGCAGGATAAAGCGCAGGATGCGGCGCAAGACGGTCAACGGGGCGCCAAACAGTGCGGCGCGCAAGATGATAGCGGTGCAAAATTCAATTTGCCCTGATGGCGGGCTTATGCTAAAAATAAAGCCGCGATTGCTCTGCCTTGAGGGGCCCGGGCTGTAGGGGCCAGGCTGTACAACACAAGAACTTTCGACGGAATTATGATTTTTTCCCTTTTCAAGAAGTCATCAAAAACAACAGCTTCGGAAGCTGCCACTCAGAACGGGGAAGCGCAAAATCCGGATGCTGACAATGCGGATGTAGAAAATTCCCGTTTTTCGGATTTTTCTCCCAATGAAAGCCAGGGAAGCATCATTGTCGAAGAAGATAGCTCCCATGCCGATGCGGATGCCGAAGAGGCGGCGATGCTGTACGCCAACCGCCAGAACGACGAGGCGCGAAGCGTACTTGAAGAGGCTGTCCGGCATCGTAGACGTGAGGCTGGCGAATGGCTGTGGCGAATGCTGTTCGATCTGTACCGGATTATTGGCGACCACAAGGCGTTTGACGCGATGGGCATCGAATATGCGAAAGCCTTTGAAAAATCGCCCCCCGTCTGGCATGGAGAAACCGGCAGCCAGTCGAAGTCATCGGCGCTTGTCGGCGGCATGAACTTCAACGGCGATCTGGTGGGATCAAACAAACCTGCATTTGCATCGATCCGTCAGACGCTGGAAAAAAGGAAGCGTCTGCGTATCGATTTTTCGCGGACGCGACAGGCCGATGCGGCAGGTTGCGCCAGCCTGCTGGCGCTGATCCAGGATGCCCGGCAGAAGCAGAAAGAGATCGATTTACTGGGCGTGGATCCGTTGGCGAACCTCTTGCAGGCGCGGCTTGTTCCCGGCGAAGCGAAAGAGCAGGAATCCTGGCTTTTGTTTCTTGAGCTATGTCAGCGGCAGGGAAAACAGGAGCTCTTTGAAAACACCGCAATCGACTACGCCGTGACCTTTGAGTTGTCGCCGCCTTCATGGGACGAAACACGCGTTGCCGCGTCCAGGCGCCCCGCAGAGACTGCCGAGGACGAGGATAAAAATGTCGAGCAGGAAACGCAGACCAATGCCTATGTGCTGGAAGGCGATGTGCGCGGCGTGCGTTTTGACGACTTCGGTGAATTTGCCGAGGCGCATGAGAATATTGTGATCGACTGTACCCGCCTGGTCTGCATGGATTTTGTCAGCGCCGGCGTGCTGGCGAATATCTTGGCGGGACTCAAGCGCCAGGGGAGGCCGGTCGTGCTGTATCAGCCTAACTATATGGTTGCCGGCCTGTTTCGCGTGCTTGGCCTGAATGCCTCGGCGCGAATGATTTTGCCTAAACCCTGACTGATTTCGAGCCTGTCATGGAGCAGTATCACGGTACGACGATTCTTTCCGTGCGCCGCGGCAACCAGGTTGCCATGGGCGGCGACGGCCAGGTGACGCTGGGAAATATCGTTATCAAAGCGAGTGCGCGCAAGGTGCGCAGAATTTATCAGGAGCGCATTCTCGCTGGATTCGCTGGCGGTACGGCCGATGCTTTTACCCTGTTTGAACGCTTCGAGGCCAAGCTGGATAAGCATCAAGGGAACCTGTTGCGTTCGGCCGTCGAGTTGGCTAAGGACTGGCGCAGTGATCGTGCCTTGCGCCGTCTGGAAGCGATGCTGGCCGTCGCTGACCGCGAGCATTCTTTGATCATTACCGGCAATGGCGATGTGCTGGAACCGGAGTACGGCATTGTCGCCATCGGTTCGGGCGGCGCATACGCCCAGGCGGCCGCGCGGGCGCTGATCGAGAATACTGATTTTGCGCCTGTCGAAGTCGTGCGCAGATCGCTGGAGATCGCCGGCGATCTGTGTATCTACACGAATCGGAATTTCACCATCGAAGCGCTGGATTGAGCCGTGCCCACCATTGACACGGCACCTTCTTTGGCGTTGGCATTCGCCTGCTCTGGTATTGTATTGCGCAGGGCTTCGTTCATTTTCAACTCTTTTGTTTTGTTGATTGCTGTCTATGCCAAATACCATGCAGATGACGCCGCAGGAAATCGTTCACGAACTCGATAAACACATCGTCGGGCAGGATCAAGCCAAGAAGGCTGTCGCCATCGCTTTGCGCAACCGCTGGCGGCGCGCACAGGTGGCCGAGCCGCTGCGTCAGGAAATTACACCCAAGAATATTTTAATGATTGGGCCGACGGGCGTTGGTAAAACGGAAATTGCACGGCGCCTGGCGCGGCTGGCCAATGCTCCGTTCATCAAGGTCGAGGCGACGAAGTTTACCGAGGTCGGTTATGTCGGACGCGATGTCGAGACGATCATCCGTGATCTGGCGGAGATTGCCGTCAAGAGCGGGCGTGAACAGGCGATGAAGGCTGTGCGTGTGCGCGCCGAGGATGCGGCCGAGGATCGCATCCTGGATGTCTTGCTGCCGCCGGCGCGCGGCGGCGCTGGCGGTGACGGCGCGATCGATGATGAGAACGCAACGCGTCAGAAATTCCGCAAGCGTTTGCGGGAAGGCGCACTCGATGACAAGGAAATCGAGATCGAAGTGGATGGCCCGTCCATACAAGCGGAGATTTTTGCGCCGCCGGGCATGGAAGAGTTGACCTCGCAGATTCAGGGCATGTTTCAGAACATGGGTAGCGGGCGCAAAAAAACACGTAAGCTGCGTATTGCCGAAGCGCGCAAGCTGCTGGTTGATGAAGAAGCTGCCAAGCTGGTTAATGATGAGGAAGTCAAGCTGGCCGCTGTCAGTAATGTCGAACAGAACGGCATTGTCTTTCTTGACGAGATCGACAAGATCGCGTCGCGCAGTGAAGTGGGTGGCGCCGATGTTTCCAGGCAGGGCGTGCAGCGGGATTTGCTGCCTCTGGTCGAAGGGACGACAGTATCGACTAAATACGGCATGATCCGTACCGATCACATTCTGTTTATCGCCAGCGGTGCCTTCCATTTGTCCAAACCTTCGGATCTGATTCCGGAACTTCAGGGGCGCTTTCCTATCCGGGTGGAGCTGGAATCACTGTCGGTCGGCGATTTCGAGCGTATCCTGACACAGACCGACGCCTGTCTGACCATGCAGTATCAGGCTTTGATGGCGACTGAAGGGCTGGCGCTGGAATTTATACCGGATGGCATCCGACGTATGGCCGAAGTGGCTTGGTCGGTTAATGAGCGGACGGAAAATATCGGTGCACGTCGTTTGTATACGGTCATCGAACGGCTTCTGGAAGAAGTGTCGTTTTCTGCGGGCAATGCCGGGCAGGCAAAAAATGTTCGCATCGATGCAGCGTATGTCGATGCGCGCCTTGCGGATCTGTCGCAGAATGAGGATTTGTCCCGCTACGTGCTCTGAGCCGGCTGATCGACCCGGTGAGCATTCTGGGCCGCTATTGGGGCGTATGGCAGATCTTACGGTGAAGCGGCCTGACGCCCTCTGCTAAGGCAGGTAAGCAGGGCAGAAATGGATTGCCGAGCAGGCAGACAGCGCGCATCCGTGCATCATAATCAGCTTGCGAAACGGCTATAGGGTTTATACTATTCGCCGAGATGGTATTTTTTTGGAGCTGATTCTGTGAGTTCTTCTGATGATCTGATCAAGAGTATTCGCAACGGCGAACTGGATAAAGTGCGCGCCCTGCTGAATGCCGGCGTTCCCGTTGATATCGACGGCAGCCATGGCCAGCCGGGACTGCCGATAGCGATGGCCTGTTTTCTTGGGCATGTGGCTATCGTCAAAGCGCTTGTTCAACATGGCGCCAAGGTGAATCTGGCCGACAACAGCATTTCGACATCTCCGCTATCTATGGCGCTGCGGGGCAATAAACGGGATGTTGTCAGGCTTCTGATCGAACTTGGCGTAAAAGTGCCGGAGAGTATGCAAGGTAGCCTGAATGCCGAAGAGCTGGCACTCCTCCGACAAAGGGAAAAACTGACACCGAATGTAGAGACGCGTGGCCGCAGCGGCAGCTCGGCTATTGAAGAAATTGATATGGTAGGTTGCTACGGTACGGACACGGGCACGTTGGAGGCGGATGTGATGCGCATGGCCCGTGAAATGGCCGCCAAGAAAAAGTTGCGCTGAATAGTACGTGGTGTAGACCTGACCAATCGGTTGTCATCAATCGTTTCCGTTCGCTGACCATGAAAAAGCCCCGCTTCGTGCGGGGCTTTTTGGTGCGCTAATGAATGCTGATGCGCATCAGCAGATCGTGCGGAATCAGCAATAATCGGCCCAGTTGATGCCGCGCATATCGCCGGTTTTTTCGAACTGACGATGCATGCCGTAGGCCATGCTGAGCGAGAACGGCTGATGGTTGATCTTCTTGATGCGTCCCATGTAGTCGCGCAGCTGATCCTTGAAGTCGGGATGCACGCAGTTGTTGATGATCAACTCGGCACGTTGCAGCGGATCCTTGCCGCGCAGATCGGCCACACCTTGATCGGTGACGACGACAGAGACCGAGTGCTCGCTGTGATCCAGGTGTGAGACGAATGGAACGACGGCCGAGATCTTGCCGCCTTTGGCGGTTGACGGGCACGAGAAGATCGAGACATAGGCCGCGCGTGTGAAGTCGCCCGAGCCACCGATACCGTTCATCATCGTCTTGCCCATCACGTGCGTAGAGTTGACGTTGCCTGCCAGGTCGAATTCGATGGCCGTGTTCATCGAAATAACGCCGATGCGGCGGATGATTTCCGGGTTGTTGGAAATTTCCTGCGGGCGCAGCAGAATGTGGCGCTTGTAAAAATCCAGGTCGTCGATGACTTTCTTCATCGCTTCATGGCTGAGCGTCAGTGCAGTCGTCGAGGCGAACGAGCAACGGCCGGCTTCGATCAGCGGGATGACAGAATCCTGCAGCACTTCGGTATACATCTGGAAGGTCGGAATATCCTTGCTCTTACCGATGGCGGCGAGTACGGCATTGGCGATGTTGCCGACGCCCGATTGCAACGGCAGGAAAGATTTTGGAATACGGCCGGCTTTCATTTCACCAACCAGGAAGTCGGCAACGTTCTGGCCGATTCTGTCGGTTTCCGGCGTGGAAGGATCGAAGCCGCCGGTTTCATCCTGCTGGTTGTTTAACACAATAGCAACGATTTTTTTCGGATCTACGACACAGATCGGCGAGCCAACCCGGTCGGACGCCGAGTAGATCGGGATTTCGCGGCGGAAGGGCGGATCCTGCGGTTCGAGAATGTCGTGCAAGCCGAGCAGCGTGGCTGGGTGCGCGGAGTTAAGTTCGAGGATGATTTTTTCCGCATGTGCCAGATAGGTCGGCGCTGCACCGACCGAGGTCGTCAGGACAACGCCGCCGCCCGCGAGGATGTCGCACACTTCGACGACGGCCCAGTCGATCTTGCCCAGCGCGCCGTAGCGTACGGTCTGCGGCAATACGGAAAGGTGCATATCGACGTAATGGACATCTCCGGCATTGATTTGTTTGCGCAGGTTGGGGTTGCCCATGTAGGGCGTACGGAAGAGCGTGGCTTCGGCTTCGGCGAGCGCGCCGTCGAGCGACTTGCCGGTCGATGCGCCCGTCAGGACGCTGATTTTGAAGGGACGCCCCGCGTCGTGTTCACGCTTGGCTTTTTGCGCCAGTGCGGCAGGAACGGCTTTGGCGGCGCCCGCCGGCGTAAAGCCGCTAAAACCGATTTTTTGACCATCCTTGATTAATTCAGCCGCTTCTTCGGCAGTGAGAATCGGGAAAGGTAGTGCCATTTCGAAAACTCCTTTTTTAGATAGACAGTTAGTCAGACAGGCTGAAAGGAAATGTGCAACCAGGAAATAGTAGCGCATGGGGAAGATGCCGCGGTTGCGGCTTTCCACATAATTTGCCCGATTCACGCATCGGCGAAGGTTGCCGTGAAAGCGGTGCCGAGCGGATTGTCTATCTAGCGCGCTTTGGTGTCGATCAATAGCGTGACCGGTCCGTCGTTGATCAAGGAAACCTGCATGTTGGCGCCGAAGATGCCCGCCTGGATCGGGCGTCCCAGCTCGATTTCCAGGCAATGCAGGAAATATTCGAATTGCGGCTGCGCTACTTCCGGCCTCGCGGCACGGTTCCAGGAAGGGCGATTGCCTTTTTTGACCGAAGCGAACAGAGTGAATTGACTGACTGCCAGAATTTCGCCGCCGACATCGCGCACGCTGCGATTCATAACGCCGGCTTCGTCATCAAAAATGCGTAGGCTGGTGAGTTTGGCCGAAAGCCAGCGGGCGTCTTCTTCGCCGTCACCCTCTTCACAACCGACGAGTACCAGTAGCCCTTGTCCAATGCGGCCCACGGTACTGCCGAAGGCATCGACCTGCGCTTCGCGTACTCGCTGCACGACGGCTCTCATGGCGCCGCCTGTTCGGGTGGGAGCGCCTCGGAGTCCTTTGCTAGCCAATGTATGGCGTATACCTGAACTTCCGGCTGCAGGGTGACGTGTCCGATGCCGGCGTGAAGCAGCGTGTGCTGCGCCTCGGCCAGCGTTTCTGCCCAGGTATCGAGTGAGTTAACCACCAGGTGTGCGGACAAGGCGATGCGGTTTGACGACAGGGTCCAGATATGCAGATCATGTACAGAGAGGACGCCGGGTACGGTCGCCAGCATATGACCGATCTTTTCAACGGAAAGATGTTCTGGGACGCCTTCCAGCAAAGCCTGGACAATTTCACGTAGCAGGCGCAGGCTGGAGAAAAGGATCAGGCCGCAAATCAGCAGGGAAAGCAGCGGGTCGATCGGCATCCAGCCGACCCACCAAATCACCGCGCCGGCAACGAGCGCCGCGACTGAGCCAAGCAGATCGCCCAGCACATGCAACAATGCGCCGCGTGTATTCATTGTCTGTTCGCCGTGCATCAGCAGCGCGGCAGCGCCGATATTGACGAACAGGCCAACGATGGCAACTAGCGTCACCGTTTCGCCGTGAATCATCGTTGGCTCGAGCAGCCGGCGCACGGCGGCGACTGCGATGCCGACAACGATCAAGGCCATGAAAAGAACGTTGCCCAGCGCCGCCAAAGTCTCGACGCGCCCCAGTCCATAGGTATGCTGGCGCGAGGGGGGGCGTTGTGCCAGTTTGGCGGCGACGGCGGCCAATCCCAGCGAAGAGCTGTCGGTCAGCATGTGGCCGGCATCGCCCAGCAGCGCGAGTGAACCAGACCACAGGCCGGCAAATGCTTCGACGCCGGCAAAACCGAGCGTCAATGCCAGGGCTGCGATCAGGCGTGGGCCGGCATCCACGCCATGATGGTGGTGATGCGCATGCCCGCCAACGTGAGAATGATGATGTGCATCGCTCATAATGAAACCATTATAGCCCCATGCGCTGAGCGTTAGCTTCGCACACCGGGCTTAGGCGACCTATCGATGAACAGACGCCCGTTTGAGCATCATGTCGGCGTCGACCTCTGTGGTGATTTCGCCTGCCGTTTGGGGAGGGTGATACCATTGCGCCCGTATTTTTAAGGACGGCGCGATCATCATCGTTGGCCGGTGGCAGTGAACACGGAAGATTGTCAGGTCATCATGTCTGCGCAGCAAGAATCCAAAGGTTCAATTCAGGTGATCGAGCGGATGATGTCTCTGCTCGATGCACTCTCGGAAAATAGTGAGCCAGCGACACTGAAGGTGCTGGCACAGCGTACGGGATTACATCCGTCGACGGCGCATCGCATCCTCGGCGTCATGTGCCACACGCGGTTGGTCAGACGCCATGGAAATGGGGCGTATACGCTGGGCATGCGCTTGCTCGAATTGGGCAGTATCGTTAAGTCGCGCATTGAGATTGGGGCGATTGCCCGACCGTTCATGCAAGCGCTGCACAAAGAGATTGGCGAAGTCATCAATCTCGCTATCCGCGACCAGGATGAAGTGGTGTATGTCGAGCGTACGTCGGGCGGGCAGTCGCTGGTGCGCGTCGTCTATCTGGTCGGGTCGCGCGCGCCATTACATCTGACGTCGCTCGGCAAACTGTTTTTAGCGGCTGATACGCCGGAGGAAGTGCATGCTTATGCCGAACGCACGGGATTACCCGGCAAGACGTTTTACTCGCTGACCCATCTCGAAGCGCTGGAAAACGATCTCGATAAAGTGCGCAGCACCGGCATTGCTTACGATGTCGAGGAAGCGGAAATCGGCTTGCGTTGTATTGCCACGCCGATTTTCGATAGCGAAGGTGAAATCGCTGCCGGCCTGTCGATTTCGGCGCCCACAGACCGTCAGCGGTATGACTGGGAGCTTGAACTCAAGCGGACGGCGGATGCGATTTCATATGCGATCGGCTATCGTCCGCGGACACCGGCACCGGCCTAACTAACTAGCGTTGCCGGATGCGGCGAGGGCGCGTGCCGTGTCACGTTGTTGCGTGTATTCCATCCAGCGCTTGATGCGGTTCGCATCGCCGACGCGCGTCAGCTTGCCTGCTGAATCGAGCAAAACGATGACGACGGGTTTGTCGGTCAGCCAGGCCTGCATGACCAGGCAACGGCCGGCCTCGTGGATATAGCCTGTTTTCGATAGCCCGACCGCCCAGTCGGAATGGCTGACCAACGGGTTGGTGTTACGGAATGTCAGTGACTGCCCGCTGATGTCGACGGATGCCTCGGCTGTTGTCGACCATGCGCGGATCAGCGGGTAGCGATAAGCGGCTGCGACCATGCGTGCCAAATCGTGTGCCGTGGATACATTGGCGCTGCTCAGTCCGGTAGGATCGTCAAAGCGTGTGTTGTACATGCCCAAGGCGTTTGCCTTGGCGTTCATCGCCGTAATGAACGCCGGCATACCGCCCGGATAATGTCTGGCCAGGGCATGCGCCGCACGGTTTTCGGAGGACATCAGCGCCAGTAGCAATGCCGTTTCGCGGCTGATCGACAGTCCGACCGGTAAACGGGAACGGCTGCCGCGTAGAGAGTCGATATCGTCTTCACCGATTGAAATCATGGCTTGTAAATCGGGTGCGCTATCCAGCACGACCATGGCGGTCATGAGTTTGGTGATCGAGGCGATCGGCGTAATTTCACTGGCATTCTTTTGAAAAAGCGCATTGCCTGTTTTCTGATCAAAAACTAGTGCCGATGCGGAATTCACGGCAAGATGTTGGGAAACCTGCCATTGCTCGGCCGCTTGTGCCAGTGAGCGGTGCGGGAAACGGGATTTCACGACGCGCTTTGCCGAGCGGGAGAATTTCTCTGCATGTTTTGCCAGACGCGCCTGTGATTTTGTCATGGACCGGGCGGAACGAGAGGGCGCTGCAGTTTTGACCTGTTTCGTCGTGGATGTTCGAGCTTTCGCTAACGTTTTTCCTGCCTGCTTGGCAGGGAGCGCCGCGTTTCGGGCCGGTGCCTTACGTACCGATACCGTGAGATTGGTCGGTTGTTTATTTGCCTGTTTGGCGTGTGGTGCGGATGATCCCTTGATTTTTTGCGCGATGGGACGCTGTTTGCCCTTATTTGCGGGCGCGGCGGCCACCAAGGTCGCGCCGCTGTACATCAGAATGATGGACAGTAGAGTGGGTCCCAGCTTTGAGCGCACGATGCCTTCTCCTTCCTAGCGCAAAATCCTATAAATTCGGAGTATTTTTAGAAAATACTAAAAATATTAAAAAACATGAGGCTATGAGTGTTAGCTAATATAAAGCATTAAATAAAAAATGCAACTTCTTTCTGTGCGGAAATTAAAAAATTTTTTGGACACCAAGGTGCACAGCATTGGTCGATAAAGGGATTTCGATGTGATAGCATGGTGTCGAATTAGGAAATAATTGATTTCCTAGCATGGTTTGCTACTTGTGGCAGCCGGCCGGTGTTTGCTGTGAGGTCTGCGGGATTTTACAGTTTTTGTAGTAATTGATTCATTTGTATCACCGGTGTTGTTTGACTGCTTCCATCAGGCATGGAAGATCAAGATCGTTTTTGCCGGCTGAAAGGATTGTGTTTCTGAAAGATTGCATGTTCGTTTTTCATTTAATCCTGTAGAAGAGAGAGTGCCACTATGAATCAGACTGTTGCAATCAATGCCCCTGAATATGTCAAACATGAGGGACTCAAAAAATGGGTCGCCGAAATCGCTGCCCTGACCACCCCTGAACGTGTTGTGTGGGTTGACGGGTCGCAGGAAGAATATGATCGCCTGTGCCAGGAACTGGTTGATGCGGGCACCTTCGTCAAACTGAAAAAGCGCAAAAATTCTTTTTTGGCGTGTTCTGATCCTTCAGATGTTGCACGTGTCGAAGATCGAACATTTATTTGTTCTGAGAAACAGGAAGACGCTGGCCCGACCAATAACTGGGAAGATCCCAAAAAGATGCGCGAAACCCTGAATGGCCTGTTCAAGGGCTGCATGAAGGGGCGCACTATGTATGTGATTCCGTTTTCGATGGGGCCTCTCGGTTCGCCGATTGCCCAGATCGGCTTCGAGATCACCGACTCGGCCTATGTCGTCGTCAATATGCGCATCATGACGCGCATGGGTAAGGATATTTTTCCGATTCTCGGAACGGATGGTGAGTTTGTACCGTGCGTACATTCGATCGGTGCGCCGAAAGCGCCGGGTCAGAAGGATCCGAGGTGGCCGTGCAACCCGACGACCAAGTACATCGTTCACTATCCCGAAACCCGTGAAATCTGGTCATACGGCTCAGGCTATGGCGGCAATGCGCTGCTCGGCAAAAAATGCCTTGCCCTGCGCATCGCTTCCTCGATGGCGCGCAAGGATGGCTGGCTGGCCGAGCATATGCTGATTCTCGGCGTCGAGTCGCCCGAAGGCAAGAAGCATTATGTGGCAGCGGCCTTCCCGTCGGCCTGCGGCAAGACCAACTTTGCCATGCTGATTCCGCCGGCTGGGCTGAAGGGCTGGAAGATCACCACGATTGGCGACGACATCGCCTGGATCAAGCCGCGCAAGGACAAGGACGGCGTGACCCGCTTTTACGCCATCAATCCGGAAGCCGGCTTCTTTGGCGTTGCGCCCGGTACCAACGACAAGACCAATCACAACGCCATGGCTTCGCTAGCCGAAAATACCATCTTCACCAACGTCGCGCTGACCGATGACGGCGATGTCTGGTGGGAAGGCATGGGGCCGGCGCCGGCACACGCCATCGACTGGCAAGGCAATGATTGGACGCCGGAAATTGCCAAGGAGAAAGGCACCAAGGCCGCCCATCCAAATTCGCGCTTTACTGCGCCGGCCTCGCAATGTCCATGTATTGACAAGGACTGGTCGAATGGCGACGGCGTGCCGATTTCGGCCTTCATCTTTGGCGGTCGCCGTGCTTCGACCGTGCCGCTGGTTTGTCAAAGCGCTGACTGGGATCACGGCGTTTATATCGCTGCGACGCTGGGTTCAGAAACAACAGCCGCTGCTTTTGGCGCGCAAGGCGTTGTTCGCCGCGATCCGTTCGCCATGCTGCCCTTCTGCGGCTACCACATGGCGGATTACTATAACCACTGGTTGCAGATGGGCTCGGTCACGACGAAACAGGTGCCGATCTTCATGGTCAACTGGTTCCGCACCGATGAAAAAGGCGGTTTCGCCTGGCCGGGCTTTGGCGATAATGCGCGTGTCCTCAAATGGATCATTGAGCGTTGCGAAGGCAAGGTCGGCGGTGTCGAGTCTGTGCTTGGCACGATGCCCAACTATGAAGATATCGACTGGACGGGACTGGATTTTTCGAAGGAACAGTTCAACAACGTCACCAAGCTCGACAAAGAAACCTGGTTGTCTGAACTCGCGGGCGTCAAGGAATGGTTCGCCAAGATGGGCCCCAAGCTGCCTGCCAAGCTCGCGGCGATCCGCGATGCCTTCGAAACGAAGTTTAAAAACTCTTAAAGTATTTTTTGTTCTGCCCAAAAAGCCGCCTGTAGGCGGCTTTTTTATTCCAGGGAATTTTTTCTTAAATGAAGGCTATTGTGCACCGCTGATGTGCTACCGGGTGTGGGGCAAAGCGATGCTCAGTGAAGGCCATCCCGCCGGCATTATTCAGTTTTGCCGGATGTGCTACTGATCAGCAGGCCCTTGAGTACTGGTGAAACGAATTCACGGCGGGCTAGAACGTAAACGATGATAAATGTCGAGATAATGAACGCGGTGGCCGAGACCATCCAGGACATGACGGCCATACCAAAATAATAGGCGCGCAGCCCTCGGTTGAAATCGTTGCCGGCGCAAGTATTGACGGCGGCAAATTTCAGGGAAAAATGCTCGATTTCTTCCTCGCTTGGCATTTGCGGTACCGAGCCGAGCGTAATCAGCAGCAGGTTGAACTGGCGTAGCGCCCAAGTAAATTTGAAATAGGCCAGAACGAATATGCCGAATAGGATCAATAATTTCAGTTCCGCCACTTCACGCGAAGGGGCGCGCGCAAAAGGCAGCTCCGAGGCCATGGCAATGAGTTGGTCGAGGGCACCGAGTGCGGCGAACAAGGCGCCGATGATATAGATCGAAGTATTGGCGTAGTAGGAAATGCTCTGCAGCAGGTTGCCGATCAGCGAACTGTCGATGATGCGCTGTTCGCGCTGCACCATCGCTCTTCCCCAGGCAAGGCGCAGTTTGTTGGCTTCCCCGTGCAGGGTCGCATAACCCAGCCAGCCATAGCTAATAATCAGTTCGATACCGATCCAGCAAACTAAAAACCATGCCAGACCAATCCAGTCGAGTAGGGAAAACTTTGCCAGTAATTCAGCAATAACTTTTATGTTCTCCATATTCTAAGAGATATCTAATTTATTGTTTTCCTGGGAGTTGGCGGGAATCATCATGATTGAGCCTGTTTCATGATTTCGTTGTGTTGATTGGCCTGTGGTGTGCTTTAGATATTTATCGTGTCTGGCGAAGCGCAAGAGAATCGCCGGCCAAAAAAATCTGGTGAATGCTGGAAATTCGGCAAATGCTTCGCCTTGAATACTGCCTAAGAATGCTGACATTCGCTGGATTTCAGGTGCGAAGCGGTCAAGATGGATCTGTAAGAATGCTCCTTGCGTCCCTGATAAAAAAGGCTTGCTGACCGCAAGCCCTTTTTGTATTTCCTGATTCTGGTGTCGCTTATTTTTTCTTCTTTCCTTTAGCTGCAACCGTTGCTTTGAAGGTTGCGCCTGGCGTGAATTTTGGAATAACCGTAGCAGGAATTTTGAGTTTCTCACCGGTCCTCGGGTTCTTGCCATCGCGTGCGGCACGTGCGGTGGATTTAAAGGTGCCGAACCCGACGAGGCTGACGCTATCGCCCTTGGCAACAGCCTGCACAATCGTCTGAATCACGGCATCCAGCGCCTGACCGGAAGCCGCTTTGGATAGCTCGCTTTTAGCGGCGATTGCATCAATCAATTCAGATTTGTTCATAGTATCTCCTATTGATGATTGGTGAGAGTCCGATAGGACCTCTGGCGCGATTCTGGCATTTTATATGTCCGATGGAAAGGGCATATCCCGGGATTTTTCAGGAAAAAATGTAAAAGTGGCGCATTTCTATGGCTTTTCGGAGGTATTTCCTTTTTGCCGGCGTGTCAGCAGGGGTTTGAGGAATGCGCCGGTATAACTATTTTTGGCGCGAGCGATGGCTTCTGGTGAACCGGTGGCAAGAATTCTGCCGCCGCCTGCGCCGCCTTCCGGGCCGAGGTCAACGATCCAGTCAGCGGTTTTAATCACATCCAGATTATGTTCGATGACGACGACGGTGTTGCCGTTGGCGGCGAGGCGATGCAGTACGCGCAGCAGCATTTCGATATCCTGGAAATGCAGGCCAGTCGTCGGTTCGTCGAGGATGTAGAGCGTGCGCCCGGTATCGCGCTTGGACAGTTCGAGCGCCAGCTTGACACGTTGCGCTTCGCCGCCGGAAAGCGTCGTTGCGCTTTGCCCCAGCGTGATATAGGAAAGGCCGACGTCTATCAACGTTTGCAGTTTGCGCGCCACGACGGGTACGGCGTCGAAAAATTCGCGAGCCTGCTCGACTGTCATTTGTAGCACTTCGTGAATGTTTTTGCCCTTGTAGCGGATTTCCAGCGTCTCGCGGTTGTAGCGCTGTCCGTGGCAAATGTCGCAGGCGACGTAAATATCGGGCAGGAAATGCATCTCAACAGTTACGACGCCGTCTCCCTGGCAGGCCTCGCAGCGTCCTCCCTTGACGTTGAAAGAAAAACGCCCCGGTGCGTAGCCGCGTGCCCGCGATTCGGGTACGCCGGCGAACAGCTCGCGGATCGGCGTCAGGAGGCCGGTGTAGGTGGCCGGATTGGAGCGTGGAGTGCGCCCGATCGGTGACTGGTCGACGTTGATGACTTTGTCGAACTGGTCAAGACCGACGATGGCGTCGTGTTCGGCGGGGTCGAGTGTCGAACCGTAGAGATGCTTGGCAGCGGCGGCGTAGAGCGTATCGTTGACCAGTGTCGACTTGCCGGAGCCGGAAACGCCGGTGATGCAGGTGAACAAGCCAACAGGCAGTTCCAGTGTAATGTTTTTCAGATTATTGCCGCGCGCGCCGACGATCTTCAGCCAATGTTCGGGGTCAGGCCTGCGCGGTGAGCCGGGCGATTCGATACGGCGGCGGCCGGAGAGATAGTCGCCTGTGAGCGAAGCCGGATTGGCGGAAATTTCGTCGGGGGTGCCTTGCGCAACAACGGCGCCGCCATGTACGCCCGCACCGGGACCGATATCGACGACGTAATCGGCGCAATGAATGGCGTCTTCGTCATGCTCGACGACGATCACCGTATTGCCAATGTCGCGCAGGCGTTCTAGCGTCTCCAACAGACGACGGTTATCGCGCTGATGCAAGCCGATTGACGGTTCGTCGAGTACGTACATGACACCGGTCAGTCCGGAACCAATCTGCGAGGCCAGGCGAATACGCTGTGCTTCGCCGCCGGAGAGCGTTTCCGCCGAACGGTCGAGCGACAGGTAATCGAGGCCGACATTAATGAGAAACTGCAGGCGGCTGATAATTTCCTTGAGTACCTTTTCGGCAATCTGCGCCTTATTGCCCGCCAAAACGAGATGGCGAAAATAGTGGTGCGCGTCGGTGAGCGTCAGGCGGTTGATATCATGCAGCGTCAGCGCCTGCGCACCTTCGCCGATACGTACATGGCGCGCCTCGCTGCATAGCCGGGCGCCACCGCATTCGGGGCAAACCTGATCGCTGATGTACTTGGCCAGGTCTTCCCGTGCGCCGGGGGAACTGCTTTCCCGATAACGCCGGGCGTAGTTGTTAACGATGCCCTCGAACGGATGGGTTTTGTCGTAGTGCCTGCCGCCGAAATCGCTGATGTAGCGGAAGCGGATCGGCTCGCTGCCAGAACCGTACAGAATGGCGTTGCGGACTTTTTCCGGCAATCGATTGAATGGCGTT
>ERZ772917.909-NODE-909-length-19319-cov-20.619238_pt1 | contig 19319 bp, 13 predicted proteins | sample MGYA00511187_ERZ772917 | MGnify/ENA primary metagenome ERZ772917 (study PRJEB29015, sample SAMEA2737925) | human oral metagenome | biome: human oral; feature: human-associated habitat; material: dental | place: China | collected 2012 ... | reverse complement strand
GGGAGGCCCAGTACGCCGAGGCTCAGGCCCGCTGGGAGGCCCACAAGGCTCAGGTCCGCAAGGCCCTCGAAGAGGATGCCGAAGCGGCTCCCTCCATCGAGGAGCAGGCCTCCTACTCGACCCCGGTCGACAATGAGGGCACCCTTGCTTCCGACGAGGCCCTGGCCGCGCTGCGTGAGAAGCTGACGAACAACTGAATCAGTCGTTCTGACTGAGTTTCAACTCGTCAGTTTACGCACGTGAACGCATGAGTGGTGGTCCCCAGGTTTTCCTGGGGGCCACCACTTTTTTGCTTCGCACACCGCCAGATTTCCAGCCGCCGCGAGGCCTGCCCGCCCGCGAGCCTCGGCAGCCGAGCTTCGCTCGGTCCCTCGTCTCGAAGCCCGGCCAGGCCCCGCAGGCCTCGCGGCGACCTCCAATCGGGCGGCGCTGGGCATAGCTAGGTCGCGCCGCCGCCCACGGGCACCGCAGCCAGGCCCCGCCGCCGCCCGCGAGGCTAGGCGACCTCACTTCGCTTTGCGCCGCGCCTCGAAGCCCGCCCGTTCCTTCCGGACACTCCGGAGCCTCCACACCATTGGGGCCTGGTCGCTGATTCGGTGCCACGCCTCGAAGCCCGCCCGTGCCCTCCGGTCCCTCCGGCGTCCTCCACACCAGTGATGCCCGGTGTGCTGGCGTGTGGGTGGGCGCGTCGTCGCGAAGTCCAGCTATGGCTGTCGATCAGCAACTTCGCACGTAATTCCTCGATGACTCATTCAAAGTTCGGATTTGCATCGTTGGAATTGCAACGTTTTTGGGGGTCTCGAAAGATGACTGCGATAAATTACGTGCGACATTTGGCTGGCGGTGGTGTCGTCGCCGCCCACGGGCACCGAAGTCTGGCCCCGCCTCGGCCCCACAGGCCCCGCCTCGGCCCTCACTCACATCGATGCTGTGCTCCTCAATATCGCATGCAATTCCCCCACGACTCTTTCAAACCATGAATTTACAACGTCGGAATTGCAACGTTTTCAGAGTTTATTGAAATTTCGCCCAATCGAATTGCATGCGAGTTTTCTGAGGAGTGGGCATGTGGCTGCGCGCGGGTGTGGAGGGGTCTGGGTTTTTCGGACCGTTTGTTTTGAGAGGGTTGTTCTGAGTAGTCCCGGCTGCTTGTGGCCGGGCAGAATGGATGACCATGAGGAAGTTCTCGAAGCACACGCCTGAGCAGATTGTCGTGAAGCTGGAGAAGGCCGAAGCATTGCGAGGTGAGGGCATGAGTACGGCCCAGGCCTGCCGCGTGCTGGGTATCAGCGAGGCGACGTTGTGCCGGTGGCGCCAGCGTTATGGGTCAATGAATCGTAGTGAGGCCAAGGAACTGCGTGAGTTGCGCGAGCAAAACGCGCGCCTCAAACAGTTGCTGGGCCAAGCAGAGCTGGAGAAGGCAGCACTGCGAGAGTTGGCGGAGGGAAACTTCTAAGCCCGGCGCGCAGGCACGACGCTGTCAGCCACCTGGTTGGTCAGGGGTTTTCTCAGCGTCTTGCATGCCGCGTTGCCGGGCTGTCGCGGTCAGCGTATTGCCGGACCCGCGCGGCGGGCGGGGCGAAAACGCTGCGTGATCATGGGCCTGTGCGCCAGTGGATGAACGATTTTGCCACCACGCATCGACGCTGGGGCTATAAACGCGCCTGGGCGCGGGCCAAGAGCGAGGGCATCATCGTGGGGCGTGATACGTTCCGGCGCTTGTGGCGCGCCGAAGGGCTGCGCGTGCGCCCGCGCAAAGCCCACAAGCCCCGCACTGCGCCGCGCCTACAGCGCCTGGTCAAGGCTAGCGCCCCTGGGCAGGTGTGGGCCATTGATTTCCAGTTCGATTCGGACTGGAAGGGACGCGTGTTCAAGGTCTGTAACCTCATCGATGAGTTCACGCGCCAGCACCTGGCTTTCCGCGTCGAGCGGCGCATGGGAGCGGCCGACGTGATCGAAATGCTTGACCTGGCTGCCCTAACCCATGGAGCACCCCAGGTGCTGCGCGCCGATAACGGGCCTGAATTCATCGCCGCAGCCATGGGGCGCTGGGCCAGCGAGCACGACACGCTCCAAGCATTCATCCCACCGGGCCAGCCGTGGCATAACGGGTTCGTAGAGTCCTTACACAACCGCATGCGCGATGAACTCCTGGAAGACAACATGTTCGAAGACCTCAACCACGCGCGCGCCCTCATCGGCGCCTGGTCCCACCGCTACAATGAAGAACACCCCCACAGTGCGCTGGGCTGGCTCTCACCCAACCAATACGTGCACCAATGGGCACAACACCACCAATAACAACCAACAACCCTCAAAACACCCGGCCCACAAAACCAGACCAGGCCAGCCAGGCGGCCCGGTGGTGTGAAACCCCTGTCGCCTTTGCTCGCGCAGGCTGAGCCTCAACTGAAACTGCCATCGCCTTTGCTCGCTGGTGCCTGTGTGGGTTTGAAACCGCCATCGCCTTTGCGGGTGAGAAATGGGCGTTTTTGGTGCAGTTTTCCGGCGCAAAGGTGATGACGGTTTCAGCGGTCCCTTGTTGGGGGCGTGCAGTGGTGATGGTGGTTTCAACGTCGCCATGTTTCTGCGTGCTGTGCGCGATATTTGTCGCCCTGCATCGCCCGCTCCTTCAGTGGTGCGCGAAATAGTTAACCCTGCAAACCCTAAATGGGTCAAAAGCGCTGTAGTCAGGTGTGCTGGGCGAGTTTTTTCGTGGAAGAGCTGCGGAATGGGGTGTGCTGGGCGAGTTTTTCGTGGAACTGCAGGCCCTCATGGTGGGCGTGTGGTGCGTCCGCAGTGGCTGCGGCCGCCGCTCATCAGCCGGGGGGCAACGTCGCATGTAATTCCCCTCAAGGCATTCCAAGTTGTGAACTCGAATCGTTGAAATTCTGCCGTTTGCAGTCTGTTGTAGATGCGGGCTCTGAGGGAATTGCATGCGACTTGTGAGGGGCGGGCGGGTTATGCCTTGCTGACTGGCCTCGTCATGGCTCTTGATTGGAGGCGGCGTTGCGCCACGCCGCAGCATACGGTGGGCTCATGTGAGTGAGACGCGGTAGTCTGCGCCTAATGGCAGCGGGCCGGTGGCCCGACCTCAACGTATGGCAGGTGCTCCATGTTCTTCTGTAACGATGCGCTACACCCCCACGGTAACGGCCTGGGTGCCGACGAGTGGTGGAAGGGCGCGGTCGTCTACCAGATCTACCCGCGATCCTTCAAAGACTCCAACGGTGATGGTTTCGGTGACCTTGAGGGGATCCGATCCAAGCTCGACTACCTGAAGTCCCTCGGCGTGGACGTCCTGTGGCTGTCGCCGATCTACGCCTCACCCCAGGCGGACAATGGCTACGACATCGCGGACTACTACGACATCGACCCCATGTTCGGCACGCTGACGGACTTCTACCGCCTGCTGGAGGGTGTGCATGAGCGGGGTATGCGCCTCGTCATGGACCTGGTCGTCAACCACTCCTCCGACGAGAACCCGTGGTTTGTCGAGTCGCGCTCCTCGCGGGGGAATCCGAAGCGCGACTGGTATATCTGGCGCGATCCGCGGCCCGGGTTCGTGGGCGGCGAGGCCGGGGCTGAGCCCAACAACTGGGAGTCCTTCTTTTCCGGCTCGGCCTGGGCGTGGGACGAGGCCACGGGCCAGTACTACCTGCACCTGTTCCACAAGAAGCAGCCCGACCTGAACTGGGACAATCCTGAGGTGCGTGCCGCCGTCTATCGCATGATGAACTGGTGGCTCGACCGCGGCGTCGACGGCTTCCGCATGGACGTCATCAACCTGATCTCGAAGGACCCGGGCCTGCCCGACGGCGTCATCTACCCCGGGCGCGCGTGGGGCGAGGGCTTCCCGCATTTCTCGCAAGGCCCGCACCTGCACGAATACCTGGCCGAGATGCGCCGCGAGGTGTTCGATGGCCGCAGCGGCACCATGACGGTCGGCGAGTGCCCCGGCGTGCGCCGCGACAACGTCCTGCTGTTCACGGACCCGGCCCGGCGCGAGCTCGACATGGTATTCCAGTTCGACCACGTCGACCTCGGCCTCGAAGCGGGGAAGTTCCACCCGCGCCCGCTGCGTCCCGGCGAGCTCGCCGACTGCCTGAGCGCCTGGCAGGAGGCCCAGGGCGAGGTCGGCTGGAACAGCCTCTACCTGGATAATCATGACCAGCCGCGCGCCGTCAGTCGCTTCGGTGACGAGGTCCACCGGTACGAGTCCGCGACGGCCCTGGCCACGGCCCTGCACATGCTGCGCGGCACGCCCTACGTGTACCAGGGCGAGGAACTCGGCATGACGAACAGCGTCTTTGGTGGCATTGATGACTACCGCGACGTCGAAGCCCTGCGCTACTACAACGAGGCGGTGGCAGCGGGGGAGAGCCCCGAGTCCGTCCTGGAGGGGCTGGCGTTCACCGGCCGCGACAACGCGCGCACCCCCGTCCAGTGGGACGCGGGGCCGAACGCCGGCTTCACGGAGGGCACCCCGTGGATCGGCATCACCCCGAACTATACGGAGATCAACGCCGCCGCACAGGTCGACGACCCGTCCTCCGTGTACGCCTACTACCGGGCGCTCGCGGACATCCGCCACGGCCTGCCCGTCATCGCGGTTGGCGCATACGAGCGCATTGCGACCCCCTCGCCCGCTGTTTTCGCCTACCGGCGCACTCTCGGCGAGGCCGTGGTAACCATCCTCGTCAACCTCTCCTCCGAGCCCGCGTCCCTCGGTGACGCGGCTCGTGAGGTCAGCGGGGATCTCCTCTTAGCCAACCGCGACCTGCTCGAGGAGGACCGGGGCGTCCCGGAAACCCTCGGAGAATGGGAGGCCCGAGTCTACCTCGCGTAGGCGATGAAGGCCCGGGATCGGCGAGATCCCGGGCCAACGCATTGAAGAATTCCTCGGCAGGAATCGCCCTCAGTAGTAGTAGGGGTAATCCTCCCAGCGGGGGGCGCGGTGCTCGAGGAAGGCGTCGCGCCCCTCTTGGGCTTCGGCCGTCATGTAGGCCATGCGGGTGGCCTCGCCCGCGAAGACCTGTTGGCCGGCCAGGCCGTCGTCGGCCAGGTTGAAGGCGAACTTGAGCATGCGGATGGCCTGGGGGGACTTCGTCGCGATGGTCGCGGCCCACTCGAGGGCGGTCTCCTCCAGCTGGGCGTGGGGGACGGCGCGGTTGATGATGCCCCAGCGCTCGGCGGTGCGCGCGTCGTAGCGCTCGGCGAGGAAGAAGATCTCGCGCGCACGCTTGTCTCCGGCCTGGCGGGCCAGGAGCGCCGAGCCGTAGCCGGCGTCGAAAGACCCGACGTTCGCGTCCGTCTGCATGAATGCCGCGTGCTCGATGGAGGCGACCGACAGGTCCGCGACCACGTTGAGGGAGTGGCCGCCGCCGGCCGCCCAGCCGGGGACGGCAGCGATGACGACCTTCGGCATCGTGCGGATGAGGCGCTGGACCTCCAGGATGTGCAGGCGCCCGGCGCGCGCGGGGTCGATCTGCTCGCGTCGCTGAGCGGTGGCGGCCTCGGGGTCTGCGCCCTCGACCTCGTAGCGGTAGCCGTCGCGGCCTCGCACCCTCTGATCGCCGCCAGAGCAGAAGGAATATCCGCCGTCGCGCGCCGAGGGGCCGTTGCCCGTCAGGATGACGGCTGCGACCGAGGAGGTCTGGCGCGCGTGGTCGAGCGCACGGTACAGCTCGTCGACCGTGCCGGGGCGGAAGGCGTTGCGAATGTCGGGGCGATCAAAGGCGATGCGCACGACCGGCATGTCGGCACCCTTGGGGCGGCCGTCGGCCTCGGGTCCACGCGAGATGCTGCGGTGGTAGGTGATGTCGGCGAAGTCGAATCCCTCGACCTCGCGCCAGCGGGTCGGGTCGAAGGTGTCGGAGACGAAGGGGAGAGCACTCATGTGTCGGATTCTAATCGACGAGGCAGTGGCAGGCGTCGAGGTGTGCGCGCTCGAGAGGGGCTGGCGGAGTTGCCGACGAGTCTGGGTCGACGGGCATGCGTGGGGAATGGGGTGCGCAACCTAACCAAACGGAACAAAGTCTGCTGTTGAGTAACCCTTCTATGAGCCTTCTTGACACTCGCGGCGTGTCTCGTATGACGCGCCTGCTTTCCATGTGTTCAATCATCCTCGAGTGTCTGTCACTTTGCGGCACTTAGTGCGCAATTGGTTACGAGTTGATGCGCGTAAGATTTGTCGATAGTGTGAGGTTGCGCGATAATATTACCGGTAAGTAAGGATAGTTCTTGTGAACGCAGTGCAGCAACCGACGCTCATGCGCATTCCGATGCGTACGCTCAGCCGTCAAACGCGTTACGCCCTCGAAGGCGTTGACGACATCCTTGTGTACAAGGTAGCGATGACGACGCGTTTCCGTGGCGTGACTCGCCGCGAGGGGCTCCTCCTGCACGGACATGCCGGTTGGGGAGAGGCTGCGCCCTTCTGGAACTACGACGATCTGGAGTCCTCGCGCTGGCTGGCCGCAGCCCTCGAGTCCGCTCGCCGTTTCCCTCCGGTGCCTCGACGCAAGTTCGTGCCCGTCAACGTCACGATCCCCGTCATTTCGCCTGAGGAAGCCTACGAGCGTGTGAAGGCCTCGGGCGGGTGCGCGACCGCGAAGATCAAAGTCGCCGAGCCCGGCGTCAGCGTTGGGCGCGACTGCGTCCGTATCGCCGCCGTCGCCGACGCCCTGCGTGAGACCGTGGGCGGGCAGGCGATGATCCGCCTTGACGCCAACGGCGCGTGGGAGGTCGATCAGGCTCGCGAGGCCATCCCCGCAATGGCCTCGGCCGCCGGCGTTGTCCCTATCGAGTACGTCGAGCAGCCCTGCCTGACGGTGGATGAACTGGCCCAGATACGCCGATCCGTGGACGTGCCGATCGCTGCCGACGAGTCGATCCGCCGCGCCGAGGATCCCCTGGAGGTGGCCCGCAAGGAGGCCGCCGACGTCGTCATCATCAAGGTTGCGCCCCTCGGAGGCGTGCGCGCTGCCCTGAAGGTCGCCCGCAAGAGCGGCCTCGGTGTGGTCGTGTCCTCCGCCCTCGAGACCTCCGTCGGCCTGTCGGTCGGCGTCGCTGCGGCTGCCGCCGTTCCCGGTGTGCCCCGGGCCGCCGGGCTGGCCACCGCCTCGCTGCTGGTGGGCGACGTGACCCAGCCCCTGATTCCCGAGCGTGGCTGCCTTCCTGTGGGGCGCCTCGAGCCGGACCAGGAGTTCATCGACCGCACTCCGGTCGACGGCGATCTCCTCACCCGCTGGGGCATGCGTCTCGAAGGCATGGCTGAGCATCTGAGGGTGGGCTCCCGGTAGGCTGGGCGCATGCCCTCCGTCGATACCGCCAGCGCTATCCTCTCGTCCCTGGAAGCCCTGGGCGTCACGCACGTCCTGTACTGCCCGGGTTCGCGCTCCGCGCCCTTCGCCTACGCCCTCGAAGCGGGTTCTTTCGGCGGCGACGCACGCGCCGTCCTGGATGAGCGCGGCGCAGGTTTTGCGGCCGTCGGCTTGGCCCGTACCGGTGCCCTGCCCGCCATCGTCGTCACCTCAGGAACCGCCGTCGCCGAGCTGGCCCCCGCGGTCCTCGAGGCCTCCCACGCGCGCCTGCCGCTCCTCCTTCTGACCGCCGACCGCCCCGGCGAACTGCGCGGCGTCGGAGCATCCCAGGCCACCGACCAGGCCGGTTTCTTTGGCACGCACGTGCGCGCGAGCATTGACCTGGAGCCGCAGGAGGCCTCGCCCTCCCTGGTTGGCCACCTCGCCCGCGCGGTCGCCGCCGCCTGCGGGGCACCCAGTGGCACGCCTGGCCCCGTGCAGATCAACGTCGCTTTCCGTGATCCGCTGACCCCCGTCGGTCCCGCTGGTGACTCCGGGGACGAGGCCGGGGCCTCGTTCGTCCCTCGCCCGCCCCTGGTGCTGCGAGCCCCCGCGGTGCCTGAGCGCTGGGAGGATGTGGTTGGACCTGCCGCCGCCGGGCTGATTGTTGCGGGTGAGGGGGCATCGCCTCGCGCCCGTGAGTGGTCCCGCGCTGCGGGCTTCCCGCTGTTCGCGGAACCTGCGTCGGGTGCGTGGAAGGGCGGGGGAGTGACCCCCTTCGAGCAGTCCCTCGCGGCTTCGCCGCTCGGGCGCGAGGTCGACGCGGTCGTCGTGACCGGCCGTCCGACGCTGTCCCGACCGATTCAGGCCCTGCTCGCGCGCCCCGACGTGCGTGTCGTCGTCGTTGACCCACACAGCCCGTGGGTGGACACCTCGGGCAACGCCTCGGTCGTTGTCGCCGACCTCGAGCCTGCCCGCGAGCCGATCCGCGCCGCTCAGGCCGAGTGGGCCTCTCGCGTGCGCGACGCCGCTCGCGAGGTGGGCGAGCGCATCGACTCCCTGCTCGCCTTCGGCTCCGGGCGCACGATGCTTGACCTGGCGCGGGCCGTCGCCGCCTCGACGAGCGGCCCCCTCGTGCTGGGAGCCTCCAACCCCGTGCGCGCCTTCGACCTCGCCGTCCCCACGCTGGCGGGGCGCGCCGTCCACTCCAACCGGGGGCAGGCGGGGATCGACGGCACCATTGCGACCGCCGTCGGCATCTGCCTGGGTTCCGGATGCGCGGACGAGGCCTCGGCCCCCACGCGCGAGCGCGTCACCGCCGTCATGGGTGACCTCACGGCATGCCACGACGCCTCCTCCCTCGCCCTGGCGGCGGGCGTGGACGCTCACCTGGACATCGTCGTCGCCGACGATCAGGGAGGCGGAATCTTCGCCACCCTCGAGCACGGGCGCGCCGCCAGCCCCGAGGCCTACGACCGGTGGTTCGGCCTCGCTCAGTCGGTGGACTACGAGGCGCTCGCGGCCGCGTATGGAGTGGGCTTCGCGCGAGCCGAAACGCCCGCGCAGCTCGCTCAACTGCTGGAGATCGGCGAGGTCGGCCCACGCCTCGTCCATGCCCCCGTTGAGCGCGCCGCGCACCTGTACCCGGCCGTCCGTGACGTGCTCTCCTGAGGGGAGCGCGTTCGCTGTGAGGTTGAACGGTTTACAGGAAACTTTCAGGACGCTTTCAGTGGCCCTTTGAGGAGACGGCCCATACTAATGGACAGATAATGAACTGACACCAGAGGAAACCATGACTCAGCCTGATATTCCGGCCCGCGACGCCGACTCGTCGCGCGACGTCGACGCGGCCTCGGCCCCCAGCTACCCGCAGCGCTCGACGGCTCAGGACCACTTGGCTACCCAGGAGCTTCCGGCCGCGCAGGACGCCACGCGCGAGATGCTCTCTGCCGCGACGATCCCCGCGCCGCCCGCAGGCACGGTTCCGTCGGCCTCCGCGCCGGCGGCCGGCCCCTCCGCTCAGCAAGCCCCCGCGGCCGGCACTCAGCAAGCCCCCGCGGCCGGCGGCGCTTACTCCGCCCCCTCTGGCGAGCCCTACAGCGGATACGCGGCCCCGGCTTCGCCGGATGTCTTTGCGTCGCCCACGGTTATCGTGACGAAGAAGGGCCCGGGCTGGGTCGCCCTCCTCGGCGCGATGCTTCTGACGATCGGCCTGACCCTCGGCGCCGTCTTCTATGCGCGCCCGGCGATGCTGCGCGCGTCCACGCCCACGAACCTCAACGGGGGAACGGTGGCCACCGTTCCCGCCTCGAATAGCTCCGGGACGGATTGGACGGACGTTGCCGCCGCCGTGTCGCCCGCCGTCGTGACCATTCAGACGCAGGGCGCCTCGTCGGGCGGCACCGGTTCCGGCGTCATCTACGACGCGCAGGGCGACATCGTCACCAACTATCACGTCATCGCGTCCGTCCTGGGCGGTGGACAGATCCAGGTGACCCTCGCTGACGGGCGCCTCTACAGCGCCAAGGTCGTCGGCCACGACAAGACCACCGACCTGGCCGTCATCCGCCTGGACAACCCGCCTTCGAACCTCACCGTCGCGCGTTTTGCCAGCTCCGCGAACCTCGAGGTCGGTGCCCCCGTCATGGCGATCGGCGCGCCCCTGGGCCTGTCGAACACGGTGACGACCGGCATCGTCTCCGCTCTCAACCGCCCCGTCGAGGTCTCGATGGACGAGGACTCCTCGTCGCAGGACTCGCAGGCGTCATCGGACCTCGTGGTGACGAACGCGATCCAGATCGACGCGTCGATCAACCCCGGCAACTCGGGCGGGCCTCTCTTCGACGCGAGCGGCGCGGTCATCGGCATTAACTCCTCGATCAAGTCGCTTTCCTCGTCCTCCGATGGGCAGGCGGGCTCGATCGGCCTGGGATTCGCGATCCCCTCCGACCTGGTTGTGTCCATCGCAGATCAGCTCATCGCCTCCGGCACCGCTTCGCACGGCATGCTCGGCGTGACCGTCAAGGCGGCGACCACGACCGTCGGCTCCGACACCTACGTGGGCGCCGAGGTCCAGGACGTCTCCGCAGGTTCCGGTGCCTCCGCGGCGGGCATCCGCGCCGGCGACGTCATCGTCAAGGTCGAAGGCCAGGAAGTGACCAGCCCCAAGCAGCTGATCGGCTACGTGCGCCGCTACAAGGCCGGCGACACCATCTCCATGACGATCGTGCGCGACGGGCAGACGCAGGACGTGTCCGTGCGGATTCAGTGAGCTGCGTGTGCTGCGTGCGCGCTGAGTGCACGCAGCGCACGGCGGAGTGACTCCAATGCCGTGCGCTGACGAGGCCCGCTGTCCCTGTCAGGGGCGGCGGGCCTTTGCGCGTGGTGGACGCGTGTGGTGAGCGTCTGGTGTGCGCGGGGCTCGGGGTGCCCGCAGACTGGGCGCGATGGAAGGAGTGTGGCAGCGATGCTTGCTGTGAGCGCGATCTGGCTTGTAGCTAAGTGGTGTAACACCACTTAGCTAGGTGTTACACCAGCTGGGAGCTGGTGTAATGCTCCCTAACTGGTGTAATGCTCCCTAACTGGTGTAATGCTCCGTCACGGGTGGGCCAATATGCGGTGTGCTGTGGGTGCAGCTGTTGAGTGGGTGTGTGCCTCACAGACGCGCGGTCCTTGGCTGCTGATGCACCGCGCGTTGATGGGAGGACCCGCGTCTGGTTTCTGCCGAAGAGGATTCAACCTGATCGGGAAGATTCAACCCGTTCTGATCGGGTGGAATCTTCCCGATGGGGTGGAGCGTTGGCACAATCAAGCCGTTGAGGTACCCACAGTGGGTGCCGGCGTGCTGCAAACCTCGCACGCTCTGCGGCCCGTGCACGCAAATCCATCAACCGTGCGCACTGCCGCAGCGCTGCTGGCCCCGCGCGATTCAGACCCCGAGGGCGTCCAGGAGCGGGCGCATCTTCGCTTCGGTCTCGGCCAGCTCGGCGTCCGGGTCGGAGTCCGGCATGATGCCGGCACCAGCGAAGAGGCGCAGGCGCGTGCCCGACGTGAGCCCGCAGCGCAGCGCGATCGCAAACTCGCCGTCCCCGGCCGTATCCACCCAGCCCACGGGCCCCGAGTAGCGGCCGCGTTCAGTGTCTTCCAGCTGCTCGATGAGGCGCATCGCCGCGTCGCGCGGAGTGCCGCATACGGCGGCCGTCGGATGCAAGGCGGCCACCAGGTCGAGCAGATGTGCCGACCCCAGGCGCGCGTGAACGTCCGTCGCCAGGTGGACGACGTTGGGCAGAGATAGGAGGAACGGCCCCTGAGTCGTCACCGAGGTACACAGCTGCGTCAGGATCGACGACACGGACTTGGAAGCCAGGTCGTGCTCGCGCAGATCCTTCTGGCTCGAGGCGAGCATCTCGCCCTCGCCGGGCTTGCACGTTCCCGCCAGGACGCGCGAGCTTGCCGTGCCGCCCGAGGCCGCGATCAGCATCTCCGGAGACGCACCCACCAGCGAATCCACGCAGAAACGCCACGTCGACGGATACAGGTCGCTCAAGCGCTCAAGCAGGAAACGCTCGTCGAATCCGTGGGCGCAACGCACCGTCATATCGCGCGCCATGACGGCCTTGTCGGCGGCGCCATCGCGCAGGCGCTGCGCCATCGCTCGAACCGAGTCTCGCCACTGGCCCCGCGACATCGACCCGTGCCCAAACGTCAGGGATTCCGGCGCGCGCGGGGCGGGCCTCGCCTCGGCCAGGGCCGCGTCAACAGCCGCCAGCGGATCCGGGGCGTCCCCGATGCCCGCCGTGATCGCCCAGCGAGCCCCGGCCTCGTCGATGAGAGTCAGCGCGGGCACGAAGGCGACCGAGCGGGCGGGGGAGCGGAACGCGAAGGACGCAAAAAGAACGGGGGAGGGCGCGCCGTCGGTGGACGAGGCCGGGGCGGCCTCCCACGCGCGGCGCACGTCGGCGATCGCACCCGGGGTCGCGGACTCGACCGTGAGCGCCCGTCCCAGGCCGATCATCTGGCGGCGCTCACCCAGCCAGGCGGCGCCGCCGGAGTCGGGAAGCAGGGACGTCAGTGAGCAGGTAGACCCCGGGTGCTGCGGGGGTAGGACCAGCGCCCGAAAGACGAGGCGCGAGCATCCGAAGTCGATGTGCATGGGTTCCATGGTAGGAGTAGGGGCGGCGGCGCGCTGGAAGACGTGCGAGTATTGACGCATGACTGAATCCCCGCGCGCGGATCTGAACAAGGATCCCGAAGAGATCGCCTCGATGTTTGACTCCCTCGCCTCGCGATACGACGTGATGGATGCGCTGATGACGGGCGGTTTGGACCGGGTGTGGATGACCGCCCTGCGTAAGGCCGTCGCCCCGCATCCCGGCGAACGCATCCTCGACCTGGCGGCTGGCACCGGCGCGTCGTCGGCCGCGCTGGCCAAGGGCGGCGCCGAGGTCGTCGCCTGCGACCTGTCCGAAGGCATGATCGAGGTCGGCCGTGAACGCCACCCCGAGATCGAGTTCGTGCACGGCAACGCCATGGACCTGGACTTCGAGGACGGCTCCTTCGACGCGGTCACCATCTCGTGGGGCCTCCGCAACATCCCGGACCCGGAGCTCGCGCTGCGCGAGATGGCGCGCGTCGTGCGCCCGCGCGGCCGCCTCGTCGTCCTGGAGTTCTCCACGCCGCCCTCGCGCGTCTTCCGCGGCATGTACAACGTGTACCAGTCGACCGTCATGCCGGCGATCGCGCGCCTGGCCTCCACGAACGACGGCGCCTACGACTACCTGGTCGAGTCGATTCGCGCGTGGCCGGCCCAGGAGGAGCTGGGCCGCATGATCGCCGCCAATGGCTGGAGCGAGGTCGAGTACCGCAACCTCACCGGCGGCATCGCCTGCATGCACCGTGCGGTCAAGCCGCTGCCGTAATCGCTGACACGACGAGGCCGGGGCAAGACCTCGCGATTGCCTGTGTTCTCGGGTGTCTGGACTGATTGTGAAGTTGTTGCGCGTGGGCCTAGACTAGGTTCGGTAAGTGAATCCTGACCGGCGGTGTTGTTCGGTTGCTGACAGGAGGATGAGTATGAGTGCTGATTACGGTTTCGATGAAGAGCAACACGCTCAAACGAACGGTGATATGGATGAGGGGGGCGCGGTCTCACCCAGTCGAATGATGCTGCCGGTTCGCTGAATCGCGCCCAAACCGCAACCCGTTGGACCGACGAGCAAGGCGCGCAGGATTTTCGCAATAGTGCAGTGCGGTTCTTTGACTCTGTTGACGAGATGCTTGCCGATGAGCGCGCTATCTTCGATACCTTTCAGATGAACCTGGCGGATGCTGTTCGTGAAGCCGTCAACAGCGAGGAAGCAAACGCGTCGGTCCTCGAAGCAATCAACCGAGCGCTTCAGTCCGATCCTTCGGTCGCTGTTGCCTCCTCTACTGCTGGAACGACGAGTGCGCCTTCCGCAGCCCCGAGTGCACAGCCCGATGATGCGCCTACCGCAGCCGGCGCAATGCCCGAGTTCTGAGAATCAAAGGACAACACATGGTTTCTTCGCCGATGTACGACCGCGTCATGACTTTTGCCGCGCAAGCGGAACACAATGCGCAATTGCAGTCCTGGGACAGCGAACATAAGCGTGTCATTGACGGCTTCGATCAGGCGATCGAGCGGGTGCAGCATTTCCAACAGCATCAGGGGTTTACAGGAAAGACTGGAGAAGCCCTCAAGGCGTGGGCAGATCAGACTGTTGCACGTCTGGAAGCGAAGCGCTCCTACTACATGGGTGGGATCGCTCGCTATGTTGCTGCTCGTCAGGCTATTGCGCAGGCCGCCGCTGACGCGCGTCGTCTGTCGCCGACACTCATCGATTCAACAACGGCAGCAATGCGCAATGCCGCGAAGGTTGCGCTGCCCTATACGCCTGCTATTGGTGTCGTGGCGGGAGCAGTGCCAGGACTGGTTGCGAACACCGTGTTGTCCACCGGCGCGGCGTATGTTGACGGCGTCGAGGCGCAGGCGAACGCCATGCGTGAGGCGGCTGCGACCGAGATTCTTGAGCGCTTGAATGGTGGGCTCAATGAACTTAGCGCCGGTGTCAATACGCTGACACACAATGGTGTGAAGACGGGAGCTGGATATCAGAACATTGACCTTCCGCTTCCAACGCAAACGCAAGAAAACCTCAATCGTGGGTACGTGCAGTATTCGCCACATGACCCGGGGATCTACGGTCGTAGTGCTGACGATGACTACGGACGTGCGGCCCTGCGCTCAGATAAGTCTCTTTATCCGGAGGGGTACGCCGATCCGGAGACTGACGAGTTTGCCCGCCACCGCGCGTTGGCATCACAGCAAGTCTCCAAGCGATACCTGCCGCCCGATGTGGATGGCTCCTACGATCGTCCCATCACGAACCCGCAGGACCTGATGGGGATGGATCTCATGCACACGAGGGTGGACGCACATCACCACCGAAACGGAGTTGTGTGGGGCGGTCACGTTCCAGCAAATCCCACAGACATGGATCACCCACTGTGGCGCATTAATGGAGGACCCGCTGCTGATAACGGTTCTGCCGGGCGCCTCGCCGGGCTCGGCGCGCTCGGAGCCGGTGCCCTTGGCATGCGTGGAGCTGCGCGCATGGGAGCGGGATCTTTTGGCGGTCCGGGAGCAACTTCTGTGACTCCTGGGACGTATAGCGGCAAGGGGTTTGGAACGTATGGTGTCCCCTCGCAGACGGGAAGCGGAAGCACGACTGGTACCGGCGTAAGCGGAACGACTGGTACTCCTCGTGCGGTAGGCTCTTCCGGCGCGCAAGGCGGCGCTTCCGGTGCGAACCGGGGTGCTTTTATGGGAAGTGGCATGGGGGTAGGTGCGGGTGGCTCGAAGGACGACAAGAAAGCCAGGAGACGCAAGTATCAGCCGTACAGGTACCTGGACGATGATCCCGATGCTCTGCCCGAAGGCTACGTGAATCCCCTGTCTCAGACCTACGGATCGGACAAGGACCTGGCTCCCGCGAAGCGCGAGGACGACGGATGGGACCCCCGCCAATGGTGACTCGTTACCGCTCGACTGTGCGCGCGTCCCTCACTGCAGTCTGCGCGTCGACACTCGCAATCGCCGTGACGGCACTGCCCGCAGAGCCTGCCAGCGCGGCCGATACCATCACAGCTGCAGACCAGCCCTACTTCGCGTACTACCACCTGGACCAGGCGCGAGCAAAAGGGTACACGGGCGGGGGAGTGACGGTGGCGATGATTGACGGCCCCGTTGACATAGATTCGCCTGAACTGAGTAGTGCGAGGATTACAGATAAGAGCCCCTGCACAGTGAATGCGAGTGCAGAAAGCAAGAGTCACGGTACTGCAGTTGCATCTGTACTAGTCGCAGATGCCTATGGAGTCGCTCCGGAGATTTCACTCCTAACGTATACAAATGTTGATAAAACGAGTGTTCCCGGTAACGACTGTATGACGGCAGGCGGGCTGGACCTTACCTCCAATGCGTCTCTCATTAATCATGCGATCAATGATGGTGCCTCATTGATTGTTAATACTACAGGTACGTCGGATCATGGCAATGGCCTCAAATGGGCAGTGGCTCGAGCTGTAAGTCAGGGCGTTATCATCACTGATGCCATTGGTAATGAAGCTCGAGATGAAACCCGAAGAGGTCTCTCTTACTGGTCCGGTGTTGTCGGGGTGTCTGCTGTCGATACAAACGGGGCCCGGACAAGTTATTCCTCGTGGGGGCAAGGCGTGGTAGTCGCTGCAGTCGGAGGACCTGTGACCGTGCGTGAATATCCGGGTGCCTCGTTGGTTCAAACTAACGGAACATCCATTTCCACCCCCATCGTCGCCGGCTTCCTGGCTCTCGCCCGCCAGAAGTGGCCCGATGCGACATCGAACCAGCTGCTGCAACTGCTGATACACGCGACCGTGAACCCGGATGGGGGCTGGAATCAGTACACCGGCTACGGCGTCGCGAGCCCGGCGACAATGATGAACACCGATCCCAGTCAGTACCCCGACGTCAACCCCCTCGCGGATAAGGGAGGCGGCTCCAGCCCGACCCCCGAGGAGATCGCGCAGTACGTCGATGGAGTCGTCCCACCGGCGGAAATCGTCTTCGACAACTCGTACACCTACCGAGGAGTGGACGAATCCGTTCTCGGTGCAACCACGAACCCGTACCCGACACACCTCGGTACGAGCCCGCGCTACCACGCGAAGTAGAACCAGCCTCGACAGACGTAGTGAGAGGCCGGGGCCCCTTGTCTGGGGGTCCCGGCCTCTCGCGAGCGGGCTTGCTCGGCGGCAGCGGCAGCCGCGCGGTCACCCTCCCACTCTGACCCGGAAGGATCGAGGGCAGGGTGGACTCGATGGTCTGGCTGGCCACGATCTTATTGTTCTCATTGACGAGGATGACCTCGAGCGGCCACATCGCGTGCACACCCTGGATCGACTCGAGCCCCTTGTAGTCGCGGCCGGCCTCCCTGTTCGGGGAGGTCAGCGGCTGGGAGAAGATGCACTCCTGGATGGGCGGGTAGAGCTCGCCGCTGATCGGGGAGCTCTTCCAGGCCTCGGCCTCGCCCCGCTCCTTCAGCTTGGGCAGGAAATGCCGGCTCGTGCCCTCCAAGGTCGCGTAGCCGAGGGAATCGTCGAAGTAGCCCATGCCGTGAGCCTTCGTCGCCGCGGTGGGGTAGCGGTTCTGGATGAAGGTGTCGTCGAAGGCCTCGTACCAGGCCTCGACGAGGCGGGCGCGGAACTCGTCAGACGGCATCCAGTTGATGGCCTTCGGATTCTGGTCGTTGAGGTAGCCGTTGTAGGGGTAGGTATGCTCCTCGCCCCAGAAGCCTTACAGGCCCGCCGTGATGTAGCCGATGCGCGGGACGCCGTCGTACTTCTCGCCGAGGGCAGCCACGAAGCGCAGCATCATCTCCTGGACACCCGGCTCATCGTAATTGGGTGAGAACGAGATCTTGTTGTTGCCGTGCAGGTCGTACTGGCGGCTCGTATCCGTGCCCGCGTCGAGGAGGTAGCGGGGCTTGCCCGTCGTCCTCCCCGGATAGTCCAGGTAGAAGCGGATGGCGCCCTGGCGTCCGCGAGAGGCAATCGCATCGAGGAGGGTATCGACTTTCTTGAAGTCGTAGGTGTTGCGCCCCGTAACGACGGCGTTCACCGGGAACGTGGCCCACTCGAGGGTGTAGGGCAGGGCGTTCGCAACCGTGCCGGGTGCGCTCCCGTCCTCGGGTGCCCACGGCATGAAACCCTTCATCGGGTTTGAGATCGGGGCGGGAGAGGAAGTGAGCGCCGTCCACTGGGGTGAGGTGGTGGACGAGGCCGTGGCCGGGAGGGTTGGGCGGGTCGTGCCGACCACTCGACGACGTGTGTGTGCACGTCGGGACCGCGCTTTGAAGGTGGGTTGGGTGATGTGGCGTATCGCGGTAGTCTGCGTGTCGCTGTTCTGGGGTGTGCGCTGAGCGCACGTGCGCGTATCCGCGTTCGGATGACGAGGTCAGGGCCGCTATTTACGACAACGTTCTGTTGCGCAAATGGGTGCGATGGGTAAGCCTCGCCCAGGCCTCGTTCGTTGAAACGGCGGGAAAAAGTGCGCTCGGTCGCCGAGGTGAGGGTGACCTAGCTAGGGTTGCCTGCGGAATGAAGTGACGTGCACGCTTCATCCACCTTGCACACTCGCGCGGATGCACCCGCGCACCACATGACGGAGGAATGCCGTGGCATCCACCATGCCTAGCGACATGAGCGCTGACGTTGTCGTCGTCGGCGCAGGCCCGGGCGGGTCCTCCACCGCCTACCACCTGGCCAGAGCGGGCCTCGACGTTGTTCTCCTCGAGAAGAGCCCCTTCCCGCGCGACAAGATATGCGGCGACGGGCTCACCCCCGCGGCGGTCCACGAGCTCATCGCCATGGGCGTGGACACCACCGGATGGATGCGAAACCGCGGCCTGACCGTCATCGGCGGCGGCCACACCGTCCACATGGACTGGCCCGACCAGAAGTCCCTGCCCGGCTACGGCATGACCCGCGCCCGCATGGACCTCGATCACGCGCTCGCCCAGCGCGCCGTCGAAGCGGGCGCACGCCTCTACGAGGGCGTCACCGTCATCGGCGCCATTCAGGATGGCTCCGGACGCGTCCTCGGCGTGCAGGCCAAGAGTGGGCGCGGCAAGAACGCTACCACCACCTCGGTGCGCGCCTCCATCACCGTTGACGCCGGGGGAGTGGCCGCTCGACTGGCCACCAGCCTCGGCCTCGAAAAGAAGATGAACCGCCCCATGGGCGTTGCCGCACGCGCCTACTTCCACAGCCCCCGCGGCGACGAGGAATGGATGGAATCCCACCTCGAACTGTGGAGCGGCACCCCCGGCGCCTCCGACCTGCTGCCCGGCTACGGCTGGATCTTCCCCATGGGCGACGGCATCGTCAACGTCGGCCTCGGCTCCGTCGCCTCGCGCGCCGGTGCCACCAACCTGCCCTACCGCGAGGTCTTCAAGACCTGGACCGCCAACCTGCCGGGCGAATGGGGCTTCACCCCCGAAAACCAGATCGGCCAGCTTCGCTCCGCCGCCCTGCCCATGAGCTTCAACCGCAAGCCTCACTACGTTGAGGGCCTCGTCCTCGTCGGTGACGCCGGCGGCATGGTCTCCCCCTACAACGGCGAAGGCATCGCCCCCGCCATGAAGGCCGGACGCTACGCCGCCTCGTGCATCGCGCAGGCCCTGTCCCGCTCCCACCGCGTCGGCATCGACCGCGCCATGAGCGAATACCCCCACATGCTTCGCGACGAATACGGCGGCTACTACCAGCTGGGCCGCATCTTCGTCGCGCTCATCGAAAACCCGACGATCATGCGCACCTGCACGAACGTCGGGCTGCCCATTGCGCGCCTCATGACGCTCGTCCACAAACTCCTGTCGGACGGGTACGAGAGGACCGGGGGCGACTTCGACGACCAACTCATCACAATGCTGACCAAGGTGGTGCGCCCCGCATGAC
>ERZ772917.908-NODE-908-length-19319-cov-41.217816_pt1 | contig 19319 bp, 23 predicted proteins | sample MGYA00511187_ERZ772917 | MGnify/ENA primary metagenome ERZ772917 (study PRJEB29015, sample SAMEA2737925) | human oral metagenome | biome: human oral; feature: human-associated habitat; material: dental | place: China | collected 2012 ... | reverse complement strand
CGGCGGGGCCCGGCGCGCGGAGCTGCAGGGCCGCTATGCCCTGTGGGCTGTGAGGGCCCCGGGCACGGGGCGCGAGGGATCGGCGTCGTAGTCCTGCAGGGCAGCGACCTTGGGCGCCGAGTGCGAGGATTCGTCGAAGACGTAGCCGAGCCACTCCTTGGCAAGGCGCCTGGCCAATTCGATGCCGATGACGCGCTGGCCGAAGGCGAGGACCTGCGCGTTGTTCGAAAGGACGAGGCGCTCGACGGAGAAGGAGTCGTGCGCGACGGAGGCGCGCACGCCCGGGACTTTGTTCGCGGCCATGGCCACGCCCATTCCGGTGCCGCACACGAAGAGCCCGCGGTCGGCTCTCCCGTCGGCGATCATCCGCGCGGCGTTGACCGCCACGTGGGGGTAGTCGATGTCCTCACCGGGGGCGAGTCCCGCGTCGATGACCTCGTCGACCCGGGGATCCGCCTCGAGGTCCTTCTTGAGGATCTCTTTGTAATCGACGCCCGCGCTGTCCGCTGCCACTACGATTCTGAAACCCACGTTGGTCTCCACATCCATCGTTCTCGCGGGGCGCGGGGATGTCTTCCCGGCCCCGACCGCTGCTGGGAGCGATGGGTCCATTGTGTCGGTGTGCTATTTCACTGCGGGCGCTACGCACGTAGGAGCGCGGGGAGGGGTCGCGCACGAATGCTGCCTGGACGGAGGGCGCTCATATGTGCACGCGACGTGCCCTCTCCGGGGGTCGCCGCGCCGGGACCTGGGGCGTCGGCGGAACACCTGAGGTTACTCTACAATGTTCCGTCATATACTGCATTCCGGTCGGCGCGGCCACGTAGTCTGTCCCTATGAGAATCCGGCCCGCAGGCCTCGACGACATGGATTTCATCGAGTCCGCCTACGACCACGCCCGCGCATTCATGCGCCGTAACGGGAACGCCGACCAGTGGCCCGCCCACTATCCGAGCAGGATCGACGCCCAGGATGACATCGCCCGAGGACGCTGCTTCCTCGTCGAGGACGATGAGGGGCCGCTCGCGGTGTTCGCCTTCGGTCCGGGCCCGGAACCCGATTACGCCTCGATCGACGGGGCTTGGCGGGCGGAGACGCCCTACCACGTCATCCACCGCCTCGCCTCCGTGAGGGGCACGGGCGTCGCGCGAGCGGCCTTCGCGTTCTGCGCGGAGAGGTCGCCCCACCTGCGCTGCGACACCCACGCCGACAACGTTCCCATGCGCCGGGCGCTGGAGTCCTTCGGATTCCAGCGCTGCGGGACCGTCATGGTGTGCGGGCGCTTCCCGAGGGAGGCCTACGACTGGGTGGCCCCGTAGGGTCTGCTGCCCGAACTCCCGCCCCTGGCGACGGGACGGGGGAACAGGCTCCGGGCTTTGCGCGCGCTGGCACTGCCTCGGCCCCCGCGGCGGGGGCGGGCGCTCGCAGCGCGCTGTTGCGGTTGCGATCGGCAGGGCCCAGGCCCACAAGACCCCCTCCGGCTGAGGCCAGCGGGACCTACAGGGTCCCCGCGTACCCGGCTGCGGCGGCCCGCAGATCCGAGAGGGCGCCGCGCGCCGACGCGATGTCCCGCTTCGCCTCGGCCGCCAGTGCGGCGGCCGCCTCCCCGCACGGCTGCGGTGAGACGCGCCCGGCCTGCTCCGCGTAGTGCCCGGCCGAGTCCAGATCCGCGTCGGCGCCGTCCAGGGCCGCCAGGATGTGCTCGGCCTCCTCGGAGATGACCAGCAGGCGCGCGATGATCTCAGTGACAGCGGACATGGCGCCTCACCCCAGCTCCGACGCGTCGCGCTCGGCGCTGCGCGAGGCCGTCGACGCCGCCTCGCAGGCCCGCCGCACCAGTCGGTGCACCTCGTTCGCAGCCCCGTACAGGCGCGCGTCCGCTCCTGTCAGGGAGCCCGCCACGGTCGCGTCGATGTCCGCCATCAGGTCCCGCAGCTGCGAGGCCAGCAGGTCGAGCCTGCTGACCGCCCTGGCCGAGTAGTGCGCGCTGTCGGACAGGCAGCCCCTCGCCTCGGCGAGGCGCCTGCGCCTTTCCTCCTCTTGGGACCGGTCGTCCATCACAGGGAGTCCGCGTACTCGCCGGTCGACTTCGCGACGACGTCCAACGCCATGATGGCGTGCGTGAGCTGGCGGTGCGCCTGTTCCAGGGTGTTGATCAACTCGGCGTCGACGCGGCGCGTGGACCCGCCGATCAGGGCGTTGATCCGGCCCTGCTGGACGCTGAAGCGCCTCAGGTAGATCTCCAGTTCGCGGCCGGTCCTGGTCGCGTCGGATTGGAAGTCGGCCAGTTCGCCGCGCAGTTGCCCGAGCATGGAGGCCATTGGGGGTCCTTTCGTCAGTGGGTGTCGGCGGCGCCTCAGACGGCGCCGATCGCTCCGAGGAGGATGTAGCACAGTCCCAGCGCCCCGCAGACCAGCATGATGGTGCGGCCCTGGTTTGCCGGGGCCTTGCTGGCGCGCCTGCGGGCGTCGGCCTCCTCGATCTGGCGGAGCATCGCCTCGCGCTCCACCAGGGCGTGGGCGCCGCTGAGGACGGCAGCGGCCCGCGCGGGCAGTTCGCCGACGGGGATCATCTGGTCCTCGGGCACCGTCTGGGGCGCGACCTCCATGAGGGCCCGCGCCCGCTCCGCCTGCTCGGCGGCCTGCCGGAGCTGGTCGAACTCCTCGCGGGCGGCCGTGTCACGGGCCGCGGCCTCGGACTGGGCGCACTCGCGCTCGGCGGCCGCCTCCGCCTCGGCGCGCGCCCCCAGGTCCTGCGCCTGCTCCAGGGAGCCCGCGAAGAGGGCGAGCTGGGCGTTGTAGTCGGTGACGATGCTCACCGTTCCTCCTTGGGGGTCGGCAGCGAGAAGGGGACGCCGATGAACGACTGGTTGGCGGCGCCGGGCCGCACGTAGACGAAGCGGGGGGACTCCTCGGGGGGCTCCAGCGAGAAGTCGCCCGACACGTCGTGGAGGGTCCGCCGGTCCTGCCCGACCAGGGCGACGCCGCTGACGCCGCGCAGGTCCCGGCCCACGACGCCCTCGAGGGCCGCGTAGGACGACCACGCGGTGACGACCGCGGGATGCCCTGCGGCGCTGGTGTCGTGGAGCACGTCGGCCAGGCGCGAGCGGATCGAGGGGGGCTCGCCGAAGCGGGGCACGTCCCCGCCCTCGATGGGGTCGGTGAAGTCGATGAGCTGGTCGGCGTCCACCAGCACCACGGCCTGGTCAGCGGGCAGGCCGTCGCGCAGGAGGGCCGACGCCCCCTCCCCCGTCACCACGCGCACGGGCACGCCCCGTCCCTCCAGGTGGGAGGCGATGAGGCGGATGGGAACGGGGGCGTCCCCGTAGGAGCCGACCAGGAAGGTGAGGGGGGCGCCCGGCCGGACGCGGGCCAACGACGAGGCGGCGGCCGCGATGAGCCCGTCGACTTCCAGCGAGGGCTCGCCGACGATGGCCAGGCCGATCGGCCGGGATCCCATGACCGGGTGCCACACGGGGTTCTCGTCGACGCCGATCCGGCGGCCCAGGTCGATGCCGTCGGTGGCGGCGGAGCGCCCCCGGGCGAAGGGCACGGAGTCGTGGCGCTCCCAGGCGACGGGCGCGTAGGGGTTGAAGACGGTGGGCGCTGGGCCGTGGGGCGCGGCGGCGAACATCCGCCTTTGCAGGTCGAGCACGTAGTCGCCTTGCGCCCACGCGCAGGTGCCGCGGATATTGCGGCTGGGGTCCTCGCCGAAGTTCTCGTTGAGGACGACCTCGCCGCGGTAGGTGAGGTCGGCGGCGGCGCAGTTGCCGCGCGACAGGATCGTCTCAGACTCCTGCGCCTTGTTCTTCAGGGACAGGCGCGAGGCGAACTGCCCGAAGATCGCCTGCTCCTTGTTGGCCAGCGCCCGGATGCCGGAGAGGGTCTGGGAGGCCAGGACCAGGTGGATGCCCGCGGAGCGCCCCTGGCGGGCGGTCTGCTCCAGTGCGCGCACGGCGTCCCGGGCGACGTCGTCGTTACCCTCGAAGAGCATCTGGAACTCGTCGGCGACCACCAGAAGGCGCGGCATGGACCCGCCCTGGGCGCGGTAGGCGTCGTAGGATCCGACGCCGGCCTCTTTGAAGGTGTTGGCGCGCGCACGGATCTCGTCGGTCAGGTAGGACAGGACGGACGCGCCGAAGACGGCGTTCGACTCCAGGGCGACCAGGCGCGCGTGGGGCAGCCAGTCGCGCCCCTCGTCGTTGGCGGCGAAACGGCGGAACTCCACGCCCTCCTTGAAGTCGAGGAGCAGCATCCGCAGCTCGTCGGGCCCGTAGTGGTAGGCCAGCGCGTAGACGATGTCGAGCAGCAGGTTCGACTTGCCCTGGCCGACTGCGCCGCCCACCAGCATGTTCGGCATGGCGGGGTTCTGGCTGGACAGCCGGATCGTCAGGGCGTCGCCCCTGGTGCGCCCGATGACGGCGCTGAGGCCGTCCGCGCTCGAGCGCGACCACATGGGCTCGCCGCCCTCGATGAACTCGGAGAGCGGGTAGGTGGGGCCCTCGACCTCGTTCGACGAGGCGACGGCGGCGGAGACCACGGCGCCCACGTGGGCGGGGTCCGCCGCCAGGGGGGCGCCCACTGCCCAGCGCCCTGCTGCCCTGATGGCGACGCGGTCCCGGTCGACGCGCACGTCCGTCAGCGCCCCGGCCAGCGCGCCGTCCCCGTCGGGCGCGGCTCCCGGCCCCTGTCCGGCGGCGATGACGCACACCCCGCGGCCGGGGGACGAGGCGAGGGCCCGCAGCTGCTCGCGCGCCCTGTCGCTGAGGGAACTGGGGTAGTCGAGGAGCACGAGGACCCGGAACTCGCCCTGGGGCACCGCCAGTCGCGACCACAGGCCCGACAGGGTGCGCTCGCCCTCGCCCGCCAGGAGCTCCGCGGTCGCCGAGGCGTGCCGGAGCAGGTCGTCGAGCGCGTTCTCCAGGTCGCGCTCGGTGATGAGGGGCGCTGGGAAGGACTCGGCGCGGGCCTCGCGCAGCCTGCCCAGCGGCGCCATCGTGAGGGAGTTGCGGGGGTCGTAGACGTGGATGCGCAGGTGCTGGAGGGGGATGTCCTCGACCAGGGACACCGCCAGGGCGAGCGCGAGGTCGTGGGCGGGCGCGGCGCCGTGGGCCGAGGAGACGAGGACGCCCGGCCCTTCGGTGAGGCCGACCGCCAGGGGGGCGCCCCCCTCCAGGGTCCCGACCCTCGTCAGGGGCGCGGGCTCGCAGCCCCGCTTGGCGTTGCGCGCGCTGTCGTAGAGGGCGCGCAGCTGCTGGGACGAGGAGGCGCGGGCCGCCGCTCCCTCCTCGTGGAGGCGGGCGGCGCTGCGCGCTCCGGCGGCGTCGATGGAGGCCAGTTGGGAGTCGAGCGCGGCGCGCGAGTCGGCGAGGCGCCGGGTGAGCTCCGCGTGCGCCCTGGCCTCGTGGGCGCGCGCCGCCCCGGACACGAGGGCCGCTTCCTGGGCGATGGCCCTGCGTTCTTCGGCGAGTGTCATTCTTCCATCCCGTTGAGTGCGGCTGTGACGAAGGCGAGTACGAGGACGAGGATGACGGGGAAGAGCACCCCGGTCCGGGCGATCGGCTCCCCCACCCCCTTGAGCGCGTCGTTGGAGGCGCCCAGGGCCGCCAGCGCGGCCACGATGACGTGGACGGCGACCGCCCCGATGAGGCAGGCCAGCCACAGGGGGTGCGACGGCCTGGAGCTGATCTGCCTGCTGAAGATCGTGACGGGCAGCGCCATCGCGAGGGCGAAGAGGACGAGGGCGAAGACCGACGGGCCCTCGCCGACCCTCGTCATCGCGTGGTTGAGGTCGAGGCAGTACTTGGGGATGTAGAGCGAGGCGAAGAAGGCGAGGGCGGCGGCCACGGCGGCTGCGACCGGGGAGGCCGAGCCGTCCGCCTTGTGCGCGCCCAGGGGCGCGCCGGCCTCGAGGCGCGCGGCTGTGTCGGCCAGGTCCCGCCTGCCCTCGCTGGCGACCAGCTGGGTGGGCCTGACGAGGCCCTGTCCGGGCGCGCCCGGGGCGAGCCACGGCCGCTTCGCCGTTCCCGTCAGGTCGGTGGTGTAGGCGGCGAGCGCCGATATGGCCTCGAAATCCGACGGAGGTGTTGGGCTCACTGCTATGGCGCCTTTCACGTGTCCAACCGTTGCCGTTCGAGACTACCAGGGTTACTTCTCAACCCAGCCAGCATCTGAGACGCGCCCGCCGCACCGCCGCGGGACTGCTGGGCCGGGGCTGGTGGCGGTGCCGCGCAGCGACCGGGGGCTGGAACCAGGCCCGGGGGGACAGGCGGAGGCCCCCGCGCGGGGGCCTGGCGCGCCGGTGGGCGGCCCCATTGGGACCGCCCACCGTCCTCGCCGCCCGCTGCTGCGGGCGCGCGCTCACTTGATGAAGCCGAGCGCCTTGACGGCGTCGTACTCTTCCTGCAGGGCCTTGATGTTGTGATCGATTCCAGCGCGGGTCGCGTCGGAGATCTCCAGGCCGTCAACGACCTGCCACTCGCCGCCGTCGGAGGTGACGGGGAAGCCGAAGTTCAGGCCGGCGGGAACGCCGTAGTGCGTGCCGTCGGACATGACGCCGGCGGTGACCCACTCGCCCTCGGGGGTGCCGTGGATCCAGGAGTACATGTGGTCGATCGCGGCGTTCGCGGCGGAGGCGGCCGAGGAGGCACCACGCGCCTCGATGATGGCAGCGCCACGCTTAGCGACGGTCGGACGGTAGTAGCTGGACAGCCACTCTTCGTCCACGAGCTCGGTCGCGGGCTTGCCGGCGACGGTCGCGAAGGAGACGTCCGGGTACTGATCGGCCGAGTGGTTACCCCACACGACGATGTCCTTGATGTCGGCGTTCGCGGCGCCGGTCTTGTGGGCGAGCTGAGCGATCGCGCGGTTGTGGTCCAGGCGCATCATGGCGGTGAATCGCGACGCGGGGACGTCCGGCGCAGCGTTCTGGGCGATGGTGGCGTTGGTGTTCGCGGGGTTACCCACGACCAGGACGCGCACGTCGTCGGCGGCGCCGTCGTTGATGGCCTTGCCCTGGGGACCGAAGATACCCGCGTTGGCCTCAAGCAGGTCGGCGCGCTCCATGCCGGCGCGGCGAGGCATGGCGCCCACCAGGTAGGCGACGTTGGTGCCCTGGAACGCGCGGTTGACGTCGTCGAAGATCTCGACGCCGGCCAGGGTCGGGAACGCGCAGTCGTCAAGCTCCATCGCGGTGCCCTCGGCAGCCTTCACGGCCTGGGGGATCTCCAGCAGGTGCAGCTTGACGGGCACGTCCGGGCCGAACAGCTGCCCCGAAGCAATGCGGAACAGGAGGGCGTAGCCGATGTTGCCGGCTGCGCCAGTGACGGTGACGATACGAGGTTCTGCCATGAGTGGCGCTCCTTTACAGTCCTATGGGCTTGTGCCCTTGCAGTCGCAGGGTTCCCCGCGCTCTGCCCTCTAGGATACGTCGCCGGTCACAGTTCAACCCGGGCACCCAGTCCCAACACACCTCCACTGTAGGGTGTTCTACGACACACGGCGCCGGTGCGGTCCCTCCCCCGACGCGCGCAACAGTCGTACAGTAGGGGCATGGCTGACAACGACGCCCACCCCTCGCCCAGCTCCGGATCCGCGCGTGAATCAGCCACGCCCTCGTCCCACGTCGACGAGGCGTTGGCGCACTCCCACGACCACCACACCTCCACCGGTGGCGGGCACGGCGGCCACTCGCACGATCATTCCCACGGCACGGCCTCGTCGACGCGCCTGGGGTGGGCGCTCGCGGTCACGGGAACCATCGTCGCCGCCGAGCTGATCGGCGCCCTCTGGTCCGGATCGCTATCCCTAGCCGCGGACGCGGGGCACATGATCGTGGACGCCTCCGGCCTCATCATTGCGCTGATCGCGGCGCAGCTGACGAGACGCCCGCGCGACGACAAGCGCACGTGGGGGTGGGCGCGCTCCGAGGTACTGGCTGCCGCGCTGCAGGCAGGCATGCTCTTAACCATCTGTGTGATGGTCGCATGGGAGGGCGCGTGGCGCCTCGTCGCTCCACCCGAGGTCGAGGCCGGACCCATGCTCATGATCGGCGTCATCGGCCTCGTCGCCAACGTCGCATCCCTGGCGATCCTCGCGGGAGGGCGCGACGCGAACCTCAACATGAGGGCGGCCTTCCTGGAGGTCGCCAACGACGCCCTCGGGTCCGTCGCGGTCATCGTCGCCGCCGGTGCCGAGTGGGCGCTCGGCTGGACGCGCGCCGACGCAATCGCTTCCCTGCTCATCGCCGCCCTCATGGCTCCGCGCGCCCTGTCGCTCCTGCGTCGCTCGCTTGCGATCTTGATGGAGCAGACACCCGCAAGTGTCGACGTCTCCGAGCTGCGCGCGCACATGATGGGCGTCGACGGGGTCCTCGACGTGCACGACCTGCACGTGGCCGCCGTATCCTCGCACCTGGTGACCGTCACCGCGCACGTGACCGTCACCGCCGATTCGGATGGGCCCAGCCGCGACCGCATCGTCCACGAGCTCGGCGAATGCGCGTGCCACCACTTCCCGATCGCCCACTCGACCTTCCAGCTTGAATGCCCGCAGCACCGCGAACACGAGCACTTGGAGCACTGACACCGCCCATTACTGTATTGGGGAGCCCCAGTTCTGCTGGTGTTGCGGGATGATGGGTGTCCTGACTGGACGATCCCGGCATGATAGTGCGCCTGTCTCTTTGAATGATCCGGGGATGTTGTCACCGGGATCGGACAAGCATGTTCGTGGTTGCTGATCAGGGGCGTAGCAATGGAACACGATGCCTGTCGTAACGTAGGTGTAAGACGGATGTGTTTGCCGTCAGGCCAACGTATTTGACGGTTTCTCCCTCGACGGCGAGAGCATCGTGGAACCAGAAGATGTCACAATCTGGCTGGACATCGACGCGGGAAAGACCGATCGCTGGGCAGTCGCCGCTAACGACGCTGGCGAGTAGATCTATTCCCATTCATTACCTAACGATGACAGCAAACTACGCCAGATCTATGCCGATCTGACGGCTCGTGGCCGCATGCTGATAGTTGTCGATCAGCCCGCAACAACCGGCGCTCTAGCTATCGCGGTCGCGCAGGCAATGGGAATCGCCGCCGCGTATCTGCCAGGCTTGACAATGAGACGCGTCGCCGACCTGTACCCAGGTAACGCGAAAGCTGCCCAACGCGATGCGTTCATCATCGCCCAAGCCGCTCGCACAATGCCCCACACGCTGCGCACTCTCCGCGCTATTGATGAAGACGACGCCGAGAGCCGTCAATGGGTCGTGGTACTGGGGTGGTTGAGTGCTTGTGTGGGTGTGGGGTAGTCGAGGGTGGCTTTGGGGCAGTTGTTCAGTTCCTCGGCGGTGACGTCGATGTGGGGTTGGTGGCTGGTGATGGGGGTTCCTTTGGGGGTTGCGGCGGATGAGTCGGTTGCTGTTGTTGTTTCCTCTCCCTGAGGCTTGTGGGGGTGAACGAAGAACATCTACACGCCAGTGCCTGGGGTGAGGCACTAGTGGCGGACCATTCCCCTTCCCCCTTTGGTTCCCGTGTCAGTGTTCGCATCGCTCCTTCGGGTAGGGGCGTGGATGCACCGGGTGAGCGGCGCGCAGACCTGGTCGGCTGCGCGCGAGAGGTGGTGGCACCGTGAATCAGGTAGCCGGTGGCGGCCTCGACCAGGGTTGCCCGCGCGCTGGCCCCACCACCTCGGATGATGAGGTCCCCTTCCCAGTTGCCGGGGATCATCCGGTCGGCCCTGTCAGGGGCTTCTCAATCGATGAATCGCATGCCGACAACGGGTGGCCAGCAATCGCCCGCTGGGGGTTGTATCCACCACGTGGAGGGCAGGCAAATGCGGTGTTCTTGGATGGGTTCTTTCTACTTGTGTGTGACAAACGTCGTCCAATCGATGCCCTGGACACGCGGCTCGATGGGCCGTTGTTACAAACGTCGTCCATCCGAGCCGCATATTGCACCAAAACGCCGAAATGTCGGCCGTTTGGACGACGTTTGTAACAGTGGGACGCTGAGGCACATGAATCGGTTGTCGTTTGGACGACGTTCGTAACGAGCTGGCCCGGTCGCACCGGAACTCTCGTGCAAGGGGGTCGTCCTCGCCAGGGCTTCACCACCGGCCCCTGACAGGACCGACCAGCTCCCCGGGAGTAAGCGAACACCATAGAGGGACCAAGACACCTCGATCCACCCCCCACCTCCAACTGTGAAAAGCCGAAGTAGCGTCCCGCATAGTGGTGTAACCGTGTGGTGGTCGGCCCGTTTGGTATGGGTGCGGTCACCGTGTGATCCTTCGAGAAAGCTCTTCTACTTCTGACTCGAAATGATTTGGAGGCACAACGATGACCGCTCCTCATATTATCGACCCTGCTGGCATGCTTGGCGAGGCGTTGTCCCAGGCATCCCCGGATTTGATGCGTTCCTTGCTCGAGCACATCATCAACGCGTTGCTATCAGCCGATGCTGATGCGGTGTGTGGGGCCCAGTGGGGTCAACAAGATCCGCAGCGTCAGGCCAGGCGCAATGGGTATCGCCACCGGCCCTTGGACACCAGGGTCGGAACCATTGACGTGGCGATCCCCAAGCTGCGCTCAGGTACCTACTTTCCGTCAGTGGTTGCTTCAACGCCGCAAACGCTCCGAAAGCGCTGTGATCACAGTGGTTGCTGACTGCTACCTGGCAGGAGTGTCTACACGCCGTATGGACAAGCTCGTCAAAACCCTGGGGATCACAGGACTGTCCAAGTCCCAGGTCTCACGGATGGCAGCCGACCTGGACGAGCACGTGGATCAGTTCCGTCATCGGCCCCTCGACGATGCCGGGCCTTTCACCTTCGTTGCCGCTGACGCGCTCACCATGAAAGTGCGCGAAGGAGGACGCGTCGTCTCGTGCGCGGTTCTGGTTGCCACTGGAGTCAACAATGACGGACATCGCGAAGTGCTGGGGGTACGCGTATCTACCAGTGAGACCGCTCCAGCCTGGAAGGAGTTCTTCGCTGACCTGGTCGCCCGGGGCCTCACCGGCGTGCGCCTGGTGACCAGTGACGCCCATCTGGGCCTGGTTGAGGCCATCGCAGTGAACCTGCCCGGAGCCACCTGGCAACGATGCCGCACCCATTACGCCGCTAATCTCATGTCGGTCACCCCCAAAGCGCTATGGCCCGCTGTCAAAGCGATGCTGCACTCGGTGTACGACCAGCCCGACGCGGCATCGGTCAACGCTCAATACGACCGGCTCTTGGACTACGTGCACGACAAGCTCCCCGCCGTGTGCGATCACCTCGATCAAGCCAGGGCAGACGTCCTCGCGTTCGCGTCCTTCCCCACCGGGGTATGGACCCAGATCTGGTCCAACAACCCAGGCGAGCGCCTCAACCGCGAAATCCGCCGACGCACCGACACCGTGGGAATCTTCCCCAACCGCCAAGCCATCATCCGCCTGGTCGGAGCCGTCCTAGCCGAACAAAACGACGAATGGGCCCAAGGCCGACGCTACCTCAGCCTCGACATCCTCACCAAATCACGACTCACACCACAACCCACCCAACAGGAGGACACCCAACTCCAACTCAGCGCATAACCCAACCCGAAGGACACAAAACGATTACACCACTCCACAGGACTTGACCCCTGTCCGCGAATGAACTCGCTGACCCATGCGCTTGGCCGGCAGGCGATCGTAAACTGCTGGAGCGCAGCACGCGGCCTTCGCCCGCAGTGATGCGGAGTATCCTGCGAACTTCTGAGGGGCGCGCGGCTGCTCTCTGCCGGATGGTAGTGGACACAGAGTAGTGTGATATTCGCTTCATTCTCTGGGTTGTTGGAGTGTGTGGCGCTGGTAGGGAGATGGCGCCTGTGTTAAACTTCAAAGCCCGAGACGTCATTGTCAAGGGGGATACAGCCTATCGGATGCGCCGCGAAACGATCGTCATCGCCTCCGGCGCGTGGTTACCACGGAGGGAGGGAACTACCGCTCGCAACGACGGTGCCGCCATATTGATAGATACGGCGAGGCGCCGGGTATGTGTGCTATTTGAGCGGATCTAGTTACCCAACAGCTGCGTGAGCGGCGCTGCGAAGGTTGGGTCCACGAGCGGTACAACATTCCAAGATGAGTCAAGCAGCGATAGCCCAAAGGAATACTGCACTCTCGTACTCAGAGGGGACAGAAGAGGGCAAGAAATTTGTTGATGAATGGGGCACGGCGCCGAATCGCAAGAGAGCGATTAAGAAGCTCGAAGCCGAGATGAAGAGCGAGAGAATCGTTCTGCGGAGGAAATGGAGCGTTGTTGACGCCGAGCTGAGAGATCGGCAATTAAAGAGGATGCAGGATCGTATTGCCGCATCGGAGTTGGATAGGAGCGCGTAGCCTGATTTGGGTCCTACGTATCGTAACCGTGTAGCTTGATGTCTTGCGGCAGAGCAACTTCGTCATCCTGCCAAGTGTAGAACACCGGCGCATGCAGTGATCTGTTCTGACCGAACTGGGTTCGCTCATATGACGTGGTCAGAATGGAGCTGGAAGGCGCTATTTAGGTACAAAAGTGTGCCTGATGAGCTTTGGTTACTCCGTGGCTTAGTCCTTGGAGCTGTCGAGTTCATCCGCTCAACCCTCCGAGTAGTCCTCGGAACCGAACGTTCAAGACCGAGCTAGACGTCCGGTTATGAAGATCCGTTTTTTGTGCTCAGAATGAGTGTTCTAAGAGGCTACGCTGTGTGTAGTCTCTTGATCAATGATTGGAGTAGTTGTGAGTATCGGAGCGGATGTGCGCGACTTATGGAACGATATCGAGACTGCCCGTAAGCTCCTAATCTTTTGTGGGGCAGGTGTCACGGCTGGGCGCACCGGTATTTCGTGGGGCGACCTCGTTACGGAGGTTGCGCGAGAAACCTTGTCCCCTCATTCCGATAACGAAGCTTTCGGCAGAGCTTGCACAGATTTCTTTGCCTCCGAGACATATTCGACCGAACAGAAGGCAACGGTCGCAGCTGCGGGTGTGAAGCAGGAGAAGGTTGTTGAGGCAGTTGCCGAGACCCTCTACAAGAACTCGGGGTATAAGGAGGGCAGGCTGCTTGATGTTCTCGCTGAATTCGTAGTCGTCTTGTCCGCTAGGTCGATAGAGGTGCAGATCGTCACGACAAACTATGACACGCATATCGAGGATAGTATCAGGGAGAAGATTAAACAAGCTCGCGAGGGTGCGAAGATTCTGCGTTCTCATCCTAGGGCTTCTTCATACCCTAGGATATCGTACTCGGTGAATTCTTCCGACTGTGAGTTCGAAGCTTATGGGCACAAAGCTCAGCAATCAGCTGATAATGTGATCAAAATTCGGTATCTGCATGGGCGGATCGATAAAGAAGGGGAATGCCATGGAAACGTTGTATTCTCTGAGCGAGACTATGCTGAAAGCCACAACCATACCACCAGTACATTGATCAAACTCTTCGAGGATAAGCCGACGATCATCGTTGGATCTAGCCTGAGCGATATCCCGCTCGTGAGGAGCCTGTCGTGTGTCGGAAGCAAGGAGCCGGAAGGGAGTCCCGGGCCTAGGCGTCGATATGCGACGATGAGGCGGATGTCATCTGCTGGCGAGGCTGCGGATGAGCTGCAGTGTATTCGTGCGAGGGAACTTGACCTTGAGCCCCTATTCTTCGACCACTACGATGAGATCACGGATGTCTTCTCGAATCTGTTGGCATTCGTCACGACTAAGTCGGTTGACCGTGAGGGTGATCTCCCCTGTGATTTGGCCAGAAGTGACTGGATGGAGAAGGTTGGTCGGTCTTTTGATCGGCACATCTCAGCTGATATCTACGAGTATTTAGCGCGTCTTGCCCGGGACATTATTGATGACTTCGTTAAGAGTAGCGACGAGTACAGCAAGAGTGATAGTGAACTCATCAAGATTGAAGTTTGGTGCTTGGAACGTGATGACGACGTGCCGGATGGTAAGCTTCTCAGGGTCTGGGGAAATTCCGTCGGTCCCATCTATACGAGAGGGTTGCGCCGAGCGGAGCCGGTCACTCCCGCAAACGTTAAACATGTTGCGTCTTTGGGCTCTTTCTCGAGTGGCGGACCGGATCTTACGCCCCTTGACAAGCTTAATCAGGGTAATGGGCGTAAAGGAGGTGAATCGGATGTTGATCCCATGACATCGTCGCGCTGGCAGACTTTCTTTTCGGTCCCGATCAGTCGTTGGTTCGATGATCGTGGGGTAGCGGTGACGGTTGCGGTCGTCACACTCGCATCAATGTACTTCCTCCCCAAACAGAAAGATGCCGATTTCTGGGGTGCTGAGCTTAGGGGTCGCACATCGCGGAGCGAGGAGCCAGATGGAGTCTTTTACTCGTCTAGTCAATCGAATCTGCAGGGTGGTGTCTCTTGGCGTGAATCATTTCTTTCCATTCAGAACGATGAGTACAAGACGACGCTGCGAAATACTCTGTTGTCGTTTGGACAGTATGTGACTGAGATGATCTTCCTGAACGTTGAACGATCAAACAGTTCGAAGGCTAGGGCTCCCATCCGCTCGTTCTGGGGGTTGCTTTCGCGATGGTTTAGGAGAGCTCAAACGGGTCTGACCCCAATGTCGGTGACCATGGGGCTGAAGTCCGTCCGTCATCAAGGGCGGGAACAGTAGTCGCGTCCCCGAATCGCAATGAGTCGTGGCGGACTCTGGTGCGTTGCTCGTGGGGTGGGCGTTTTGGAATTGCATGCGATTTTCGGTTGACTAGTACGGTTGCGCGCTGTGACGTCGCACATCTCCAACGCTGCTAGCGGATTCGGGGCTCTTCCGGGTTGAGTGTGGGTGACCGAGTGTTGGGCGGGGGTTGCGGGTAGAGGTCGAGGTCCTTGAGGATGTGCGGACTTGTTCCCCCGCTGTCGTCAAGGACCTCGGGCGGTGTCTGTCCCTACCCGCTGTTGTTCCCTTTCGCAGAGCGCTGCCAGCGCTGTGATCTGCTTGTCGAGGTGGAGGGCTTGCACCTGATCGCTGTCACTCGGCGCGAATGCAGCGTGGTCTTGGATGCCCGGTCCTGTCGCCAGGTGGTGGGCCTGGCCTGGTCTGGTTTTGTGGACCGGGTGTTTTGGGGGTTGTTGGTTGTTATTGGTGGTGTTGTGCCCATTGGCGTGCGTACTGGTTGGGTGAGAGCCAGCCCAGCGCGCTGTGGGGGTGGTCATCATTGTAGCGGCGCGACCAGGCGGCGATGAGGGTGCGGGCGTGGTCGAGCCCATCGAACATGTTGTCCTCCAAGAGTTCATCACGCATGCGGTTGTGCAAGGACTCCACGAATCCGTTATGCCACAGCTGGCCGGGTGGGATGAACGCCTGGAGCGTGTCGTGCTCGCTGGCCCAGCGTCTCACGGTTGCGGCGATGAGTTCAGGCCCGTTGTCGGCCCGTAGCACCTGGGGTGCTCCGTGGGCCAAGACAGCCAGGTCACGCATGTCGATCACGTCGACGTCCCATGCGCCGCTCGACGCGGAAAGCCAGGTGTTGACGGGTGAACTCATCGATAACGTTACAGACCTTGAACACGCGCCCCTTCCAGTCCGAGTCGAACTGGAAATCAATGCCCCACACCTACCCAGGAGCGCTAGCCCTGACCAGGCGCTGTAGGCGCGGCGAGGCGCGGGGCTTGGGGGCTTTGCACGCTCGCACGCGCAGCCCCTCGGTGCGCCACAAGCGCCGGAACGTATCACGCCCCACGACAATGCCCTCGCTCTTGGCCCGCGCCCAGGCACGTTGATAGCCCCAGCGTCGATGCGTGGCAGCAAAATCGTTTATCCACTGGCGCACAGGCCCATGATCACGCAGCGTTTTCGCCTTGCCCGCCGCGCGGGTGCGGCAATACGTGGACCGGGACAGCCCGGCGACGCGCCCGTGCAAGGCGTTGAGAAAACCCCTGGCCGACAAGGTGGTTCACAGCCTCGTGCCGGCGCGCCGGGCTGAGAAGTTTGTCTCTGCCAACTCTCCCAGCGCTGCCTTTCCAACTCTGCTTGGCCCAGCAACTGTTTCAAGCGCGCGTTTTGCTCGCGCAACTCACGCGGTTCCTTGGCCTCACTACGATTCATCGACCCATAACGCTGGCGCCACCGACACAACGTCGCCTCGCTGATACGCAGCACGCGGCAGGCCTGGGCCGTACTCATGCCCTCACCTCGCAACGCCTCGGCCTTCTCCAGCTTCACGACAATCTGCTCAGGCGCGTGCTTCGAGAACTTCCTCATGATCATCCATTCTGCCCGGCCACAAGCGGCCAGGACTACTCAGAACAACCCTCTCAAAACAAACGATCCGAAAAACACAGACCCCTCCACTTGCGTCCCCGATCACACGGCTGCTAGCGTCAATTCATGGAACACATGTCTATCAACACGCATCCGGAGGTCGTGCCTCCGATCCTGTATGTGCCTGTTGATGAGCGAACCGATGGGGAGCTCGGTTTTTCGCTCGCCCACATGTTCGATCAAACGACTGTCCTTTTGGCATACACGTCTCTCGACCGACTGCTTGATGGGTTGGGCGAAACACTACGATGGGGTGTCCTAGAGACAAAACGACTTCCAGAGGTTCAGGAACAAACCAATTTCGACAAAATTGAAATTGACCGCTACATCGAACCAGAAGCTCGTGAACGGAAATCCCAATGACCGCAGATCTGGTTATCACCGAAGATATGCTCGCCCAGATGGCAAAAACGTTCGAGCGTCTGGAAGAGTCAATAAAAGATCTGCCTGCACAATTGCCGCTTGAGGTTGACGCTGGCATTGCAACAGCGATAATCATGGACATGTTTGGAGTCCTTGACTATGCCGGAACAGCATTTGCGCAGAACTGCAATGTATGTTCTACCAACCTACGAACACTAGTCAACCAACATAAAGAAAATGAGGAAGAAGTTACACAGCATCTGAAAGCACTTGGAAAGCAGATGAAATAATGGCACCTATGATCGGTGTTTCTTTTGATGCACATAATTCTTCCTCACTCATCGACACGCGCATTTATGGCAATCCTGACAATATTCGTGACGCTGCTGCAACGGTAAGAAAAATCTACGAAGCACTCAACGATGCGTATATCGAGATGAGTAATTCACTCGTTCCACTCCCCGAGTACTGGGCAGGCGAGAGAGCTAACGCATATGAGGAACTTCTTAACGCCTTTCGTTCATGCACTGGAGAAAACTCTAGCTATACATACGACGCCTGGGAGGCGATGCGCGCATACGCACAACAGCTTGATTATCACTACCGCGATATGGAGACGATTCGAAATAATGCGAGAGCCTGCGGCCTTACGATCATTAATGGATACGATATCGTCTCACCTCCTCCACCTGGCACGGAACCTGTAATGCCGCCATACGATGCTCCCGAGAGGGAGCACAGCATTTATCGAGCTGATCATTACGAGTATGAGCAAAGCAAGCTTCGCATCGAGGATTTCGAAGGATTGAAACTCCGAGCTCAGGAAGTTAGAGACGATCTCGAAGAATGGGTGAGGAAACATTTATCAAAGGTCCAAGCGGATCCGCCCCCTCCTTTCGTCAAGTTCGTCGACGACCAGTGGAACGAACTCGTGGAAAAACCATGGCAGTTACTCCCTGATTTAGTCGATCGATCATTTGCCATTCGTGCAGCATATCGACAAGACAAGCTCACGGCTAAAGTTACCGACGTCAGTGAGGCTATGCGCACTCCCGGTGCAGCTCAAGTCCGCCCGCAGATCGACGCAACAGTCCAAGCTGCAATCGAAGCGAAACAAGAAGCCCGATCCGCAGCCTCATTGTCTTCTAAGGTTGGTACTGGAGCAACGGCAGTTGGCGGCCTACTTCTTGCATACGATGTTGCCACCTCAGATAATTCTACCGAGAAGGCCGTTTCAGGTATCGCTGGGATGATTGGGGGCGCGGAAGTTGCATCCTGGGTGTCTGCTGCCGTCGTCCGGCGCGGTGGGAGCGCTGTTTTCGGGGCAGCGCTCGGTGGACCGGTCGGAGTGGTAGCAGCTATTGCGATCACGGAGGGCGTCGCATGGTCCTACAGACAGCTTCCCCTTGAATGCCGAGAACGCGTTGACGCTACTCTTTGGCACTGGCCGTACTACATCGGTCTGGGGTGGTGAGCGTGGCTCGGCCTTCCTTATTTTTGGCAAGAAGACCCCACGACAGTTCTCCTCGAGGCGTGGACCTGGCTGCGCGAGACTTGTGGAAGCTCACTGCGATCACCATTGTCGTTAACGCCGTCTTGGCGGTGAGTGCCTACTGGGTTTTCTCGTTCGTTCGCATCGGCCCGCTACAGCTGCTCTTCATCTGGTTCCCCCTGTATCTGTGCGCGGCACTTCCCCACCTCATCGAAAAGAGTGTGCGCCCGTTCCGGTCATCGCGCCCCCATTACGAGGACGGCTCCATCGTCATTCCAGGCAACCACCAGTCCATCGCGCTCATCACGACCGCATTCCTGCTCTACGCCTTCGCGGGCGGGACGATGGTCGCAGGTTTCACGACCGGACAACCCTTCCACGCCGCGATATATGTGTTCGCCATTGCGTCCATGGCCTACCTGGAGTGCACACGTAACCCCGGCAAGGACATCGTCATCGCTTTGAGTGACAAGCAAAAGACAACTCTGACCCCCGAGGGAATCTCCTTCCACTTCCCGGAGCTACTGTCCGTCGAGGAAGACTCAAACGACCGGGATGTCACCATCCTGTGGAAGGATAACGTCACCATCCACATCGTCAACAGTCCAACAATTATTCTTAACGCGGACCCCGACAGGTATGACGAACCGTGGAACATCTCCTCCGAGCACATCGGCATCCCCTACACCGGCCTCGACGCCCTCATGCGACACTTCAACGAACACCCCGAGGACCGCCCGCTACTAGCCACACCGCAGGGTGTCGAGCTTGTGAACGACATCCTCGCCCAAGCCCGCTCAGAACTCACCGCCAGGAAAGGCAAGCACGCATGAAGTCCAAGAAACGCATCCTCGTGATGCTGATCGTCGTGGTTCTGGCCGCCATTGTCATCTACCCAATGCTACCGCTCGAATACCGCGAGGCAATTGCCTCGTTCTTCGCTCACCCTCTGTACTACCTGGGTTTGGGCGACTGGTAAGGACCCAGCCGCAGGCGGTGATGAGGGTGCGGGCGTGGTCGAGCCCATCGAACATGTTGTCTTCCAAGAGTTCGTCGCGCATGCGGTTGTGTAAGGGACTCCACGAACCCGCCCCGCCAGGGTTGGCCGGGTGGGATGAATGCTTGGAGCGTGTCGTGCTCGCTGGCCCAGCGTCTCACGGTTGCGGCGATGAGTTCAG